>Ga0304730_1000098_pt1 | contig 86081 bp, 91 predicted proteins | sample M_130628_MF_Meta_FD_190474 | JGI IMG/M metagenome (GOLD analysis project Ga0304730, IMG submission 190474) | Freshwater microbial communities from Lake Montjoie, Canada to study carbon cycling - M_130628_MF_MetaG (v2) (version 2) | ecosystem: Environmental > Aquatic > Freshwater > Lake | place... | reverse complement strand
GAAGATTTTGTATGGGATGCAACGCCCAGATAACGGCGAAATCTTGGTTGCTGGAAAAACTGTTCACTTTAAGAAACCTGGAGATTCAATTGATGCTGGAATTGGCATGGTCCACCAGCACTTTATGTTGGCCGACAATTTCACCGTTTTAGAAAATATTGTCCTCGGTTATGAACCATCACGCGGTGGAGTCATTGATTTCAACCAAGCCCGCACGAAGATAAATGAAATGGCTGCAGCTTATGGCCTCTCAGTTGATCCTGACGCGCTAGTTGCCGATTTAGGTGTTGGCCAACGTCAAAGAGTTGAAATTCTTAAAGTTCTGTTCCGCGGCGCAAAAATTCTGATCTTCGATGAACCAACAGCTGTATTAGTCCCACAAGAAGTTGACGAACTCTTTCAGGCACTTGAAGGGCTACGTAAAGATGGTCTTACAATTATTTTTATTACGCATAAGTTAGATGAAGTATTGCGAGTTGCAGATGACGTAACAGTCATTCGTGCCGGCTCAACTGTTGCAGAAGTGAAAGCATCAGAGGTAAGTGCCAAGAAATTGGCAGAGCTCATGGTCGGCAGCGAATTACCTTCTCCTGAAATTCATGGCAGCGCTAAACGGGATGAAATTACTCTCTCACTCAAGAATTTAACGGTGCCTGCAGAATTTGGTGCTCGAAATTTAGTCACTGACGTGAGTTTCACATTACACGCGGGGGAAGTTCTGGGAATTGCAGGAGTTGAAGGCAACGGCCAGAGCGAATTGATTGAAGCGATTCTTGGTCTGCGTGATTATTCCGGAACAGTAATCTTTAAAGGTGAAGCTCTGGATTCAGAGTCCGTTTCGGATCGACGAGATATGGGAATTGGTTTCATCCCAGAGGATCGTCAACGCCAAGCTTTATTGATGGCTTCACCATTATGGGAGAATAGAATTTTGGGACACCAGCGCGGTAAACCGGTAATGAATGGTGTTCTCATTGATCGCAAAGCAACAATGACTGACACGGTTCGAATAATGCAGGAGTTTGATGTTCGTGCACCAGGTCCAGATACATTGGCACTTGCTCTCTCAGGTGGAAATCAACAAAAGTTTATCGTGGGTCGCGAGATGAGTGGCTCGCCATCCTTACTTTTAGCATCGCACCCAACTCGCGGTGTTGATGTTGGCGCGCAGGCTGCAATTTGGAATGAGTTACGTGCAGCGCGTGAAAATGGAATGGCTATTGTTCTGATCAGTGCAGATCTTGAAGAACTGATTGGTTTATCAGATCGCTTAATTGTCATGCTTCGTGGATCAGTTACTGCTGAATTAGATCCAGCAAAAACAACGCCAGAAACACTTGGCTCAGCTATGACGGGTGCCGCCTAATGAGATTTAAGCCAGGAAAGATTGCACTTGCAGTTGCTGCTCCAGTTTTTGCAACATTTTTTAGTCTTGCGGTTTCCAGTGCGTCCTTGATTATCACCAATAAGTCGCCTCGAGAAGCATTTGCTCTTATGTGGGAGTTTGGCACGCAAGCTGGCTCACTTATGGAGGCGGTAAATCTTGCTACTGCTTATTACATTGCGGCGATTGCAATCGCACTCACATTTAGAGCTGGATTGTTTAATATCGGCGTTGAAGGTCAACTTCGATTGGGTTCACTCTTTGCAGCTTATTTTGGTGCGATGATTGTTTTGCCACCAGTGCTTCATATTATTGCGATATTTATCATCGCAATGTTTGTCGGAGGTTTGTGGGCGTCCATCGCTGCTTACATGAAAGTAAAGCGTGGTGTTAGCGAAGTTATCTCAACAATTATGCTCAATAGCATTGCCGGTGGCTTGTCTGCATACTTACTCTCAAAACACTTCATGGTCAAAGTTGAAGGAAGCAATGATCTGGCAACTAAACCACTTCCTGCAAGCGGCCAGTTTCCGGATTTAATGCCAGTACTGAAGAAACTGGGTGTAGAAGAACAACCTGGTGGCGGCGTGTACGGAATGTTAATTATTGCAATTATTTTGGGCATCGCTTTTTGGTTTGTTATTAATCGCACCAGATTTGGTTTTGAGTTACGTTCAAGTGGAATGAACCCAATTGCTGCCCGTGTTAGTGGAGTCAATTCGACGAAGATGACATTTGTTGCACTCGTTGCAAGTGGGGCAATCGCCGGGCTAGCAGGCTTGCCCGCATTGTTGGGCGATACACACAGTTACACTTTGGGCTTTCGCGGTGGAATTGGCTTTACAGCGATTGCGATCGCATTACTTGGCCGAAACTCAGCGCTAGGCATGGCAATTAGTGCCTTGTTATTTGGTTTCCTTGAAGTCGCATCTCGCACGCTCGAACTCATTGATATTGCTCCTGAAACATATGTGATTATGCAGGGATCAATTTTACTCAGCGCAGTTATTGCATACGAAGTAGTGCGTAGATATCAACTCACACTTCAAAGCCACTCACTTGCTAAGGCGGGTGAAAAGTAATGCGTCGTATTTTCATGATTTTCTTTGGAATAATTGCAATACTTTCAATCATTAGAGTTGCTACAGGGGCATCCGATTTAACAAGCGTTGGAACAGCCCAAGCAGCACTCTTGCTTTCCATACCAATCGTTCTGGCAGCTCTTGGCGGATTGTTCTCTGAACGGGCTGGAGTTGTGAACATTGGCCTTGAAGGCATGATGATTATGGGTGCATGGGCAGGTGGATTTATAGGAAGCCAACATGGCCCTTGGGTCGGCTTACTCGGTGCAATAATATTTGGTGCAGTCGGTGCTTTGGTTCACGCAGTTGCGACAATCACATTTGGTGTTGATCATGTGGTTTCTGGCGTTGCAATAAACATTATTGCTGCCGGATTAGTTCGATATATCTCTACAATTTTGGCACAAGGTGGATCGTGGCCTGGACCTTCACAATCTCCGGATGTAGAACCCATTGGTCAAAATGGTTTACCAGTTCTTTCTGCAGGAAAGTACTTCGGATGGCAAAGTCCAGATCTTCTCGGAACAATTGGCGATAAGAATTGGTTCTTGATTTCAGATATTTCTAGAGTGCTACGTGGATTAACTGGTGAACTCTCATACGTAACAATGGTCGCCGTTGCACTTGTTCCTATTAGTTATTTTATTTTGTGGAAGACATCATTTGGCTTACGTTTACGCAGTACTGGAGAATCTCCAGTCGCTGCTGAGTCTCTCGGTGTAAGTGTGTATGCAATGAAGTATTGGGGTGTTTTACTCTCTGGCGGATTCGCTGGTTTGGGTGGTGGTTTTTTAGCAATCGTTGCGGCTAATCATTACCAAGAGAATCAAGTTGGTGGACGTGGATACATCGGATTAGCAGCAATGCTCTTTGGAAACTGGCGTCCCGGTGGTTTACTTGCAGGTGCGGGTCTTTTTGGGTTTGCAGATGCACTTCAACTCAGAGACTCTGCGGCAATTCACGCTCTCCTTCTACTCATTATTGCATTCCTATTATTTGCTTCGTGGCGATCATTTAAGAAAGCCAAACGAATCGGTGGACTAGTCGCTCTTGCAACAGCAGCGTTCTTTGCTTGGTTCTTTATTGCATTTGATGAACTTCCAGGTCAACTAGTTACGATGACGCCTTATTTAGCAACACTGATTGTTCTCTCCTTTGCCTCGCAACGATTACGTGGGCCAGCAGCGGCAGGATTGCCATATAGGCGCGGTGGATTGAAATAGATGTCACATACACCTGATTGGCAGCTTTTGCACTCAACCGCAATTGCTGCCAGCAAGAAAGCGTACGCACCGTATTCAAATTATCCAGTCGGAGTTGCCGGTTTAGTAAGTGATGGACGAATAGTCAGTGGATGTAATGTGGAAAATGCGAGCTACGGACTTGGCTTATGTGCTGAATGCAGCATGACCTCTGAACTTGTGATGAGCGGAGGAGGTCGACTTCTTGCAGTTCTCTGCGTTGATGCACAAGGCGATTATTTAGCTCCGTGTGGAAGATGCAGACAACTTTTATTTGAACATGGTGGCAATGAATTATTACTCATGACACCAGATGGACCTATGAAAATGTCTTCAATGCTCCCGTGGGCATTTGGTCCCGATGATTTAGAACGTAAATAGTTTTCGATGAGTGCGAGAGAAATCTTTTCAGCAGTAGAAATTATTGCTGCTAAACGCGATAAATCCATTCTGACCAATCCTCAAATTGACTGGATTATTGATGCCTATACTCGTGGTGTAGTAGCAGATGAGCAGATGTCGTCTTTGCTTATGGCAATTTTGCTCAATGGAATGAACGCAGAAGAAATTTCTCGCTGGACAAGCGCGATGATCAATAGTGGTGAAAAAATGAACTGGTCAATGCTGGATCGACCAACTGTAGATAAGCACTCAACAGGTGGCGTTGGGGACAAAATTACGCTGCCACTTGCACCCCTAGTAGCTGCATGCGGAGCCGCAGTTCCACAATTATCTGGACGTGGATTGGGCCATACCGGCGGAACGCTAGATAAATTAGAGTCAATTTCAGGATGGCAAGCATCTTTGAGTAATGAAAAAATGTTACAAGTTTTGCAAGAATGTGGGGCGGTTATTTGTGCAGCTGGTGCTGGCTTGGCGCCTGCAGATAAAAAATTGTATGCACTACGTGATGTGACAGGAACTGTTGAAGCAATTCCACTTATTGCATCTTCGATAATGAGTAAGAAAATTGCCGAAGGAACAAGTGCGCTCGTGTTAGATGTTAAAACTGGCGGTGGCGCATTTATGAGTGATCCGCTGAAGGCGCGAGAGTTAGCGCAAGTTATGGTTGGCCTTGGCAAAAATGCTGGAGTCAAAACTATGGCATTGGTAACGGCGATGGACGTGCCTCTAGGTCTTACAGCAGGCAACGCTTTGGAAGTAAGAGAATCTCTTGAAGTTTTGGCAGGAGGCGGACCGGCAGATGTTGTCGAGCTAACAATTATTTTAGCTCGCGAAATGTTGGAGTTAGTTGGCATGAAGGGCAAAGATCCTGCCCTTGCTCTAAAAGATGGTTCTGCGATGGATGTATGGCGAAAAATGATTAGTGCTCAAGGGGGAAATCCGGATGCACCGCTACCTGTTGCGAAAGAGAATGTAACAATTAAAGCAGTTACAAGTGGCACACTACTTTCCATGGACGCGATGTCTGTCGGCATTGCAGCGTGGAGATTGGGTGCAGGACGAACTCGCCAAGGTGAAAACGTTCAGGCTGGGGCTGGAATCGAAATCCACAAAAAGCCAGGTGAAAAGATTGTTGCAGGCGAAGCCTTGTACACCCTTCATACAGATACACCTGAACGATTTGCGCGGGCACAAGAAGTATTAGAAGGTAGTGTTGCAATCGGATCGGGAGAAGTGAATCGACTCCCACTGATTGTGGAACGAATTAGTTGAAATTGGTGAAAAAGTGAGCATGCAAAGTATTCCAACCGTCGAACAGATTAAACGCGTTCCAAAAGTTTTATTACACGATCATCTAGATGGCGGATTACGCCCACAGACAATTATTGATATTGCCAAGCAGATTGGGTACACAGCTCTACCGACTCATGATGCAACAGAATTGGCTACGTGGTTTCGTGAGTCATGTGATTCAGGGTCTTTGGTGCGTTACTTAGAAACTTTTAGTCACACAATCGCAGTCATGCAAACTCGAGAAAACATTGTTCAAGTTGCACGCGAGTGTGCAGTTGATTTAGCTCGCGATGGAGTGGTTTACGCAGAAGTCAGAGGTGCGCCAGAGTTATTTACTGAGCAAGGACTATCTCTAGATCAAGTTATTCAGGCAACTTTGGATGGATACCGTGAGGGCGAAGAATTAGCACGCAAAGAAGGATTCACTATTCAAGTACGTTCACTCTTATGTGGAATGCGACAAAATAATCGCTCTCAAGAAGTTGCCGAACTCGCTGTGAAATACAGAGATAAAGGCGTTGTGGGATTTGATATCGCAGGCCCTGAAGATGGATTTCCACCATCGAATCAACAAATAACTTTTGAATATCTGCGTCGTGAAGATGCACACTTCACTATTCATGCTGGCGAAGCATATGGCTTGCCATCTATTTGGGAAGCGATTCAATTATGCGGTGCAGAAAGATTAGGACACGGCGTTCGAATAATCGATGACATTGATGTCAGTACGGGCGAACCAAAATTAGGTCAATTAGCTTCCTATATTCGCGATCGACGCATTCCGCTAGAACTATGCCCGACTTCAAATTTACAAACAGGTGCTGCCAAGAATATTGAACAACACCCAATTGGAATTTTGGCAAAACTTCGTTTTCGCGTAACTCTGAATACCGATAACCGCTTGATGAGTCAAACATCCATGACTCATGAGATGACAGAAGTTGTGCGGGCCTTTAAATGGGATTTAGCAGAGTTGCAAAGAGTCACAATCAATGGAATGAAGAGTGCATTTATTCCATACCCAGAGAGGCTAGAAATAATTGAAAAGATTATTAAGCCAGGATATGCAGCGATTGCCTCAGAATAGATGATTGATTTTCTTGATAAGAATTTCATAGAAGATCCCTATCCAGCCCTGCAAGAGTTAAGAGCTCAGGGCAAACCTGTCTGGCACGAAGGTGTTCAGATGTATTTAGCGGCTCGATATGAGGATGCAAATGATGTTTTGCGGACAAAATCTCTAGGGCGAATTTTTCAGAGCAAAGAGCCAGAGCTTGAATGGGATGTTTTTAACTGGCTTCACGCAGATTCAATATTAGATAGTGAGCCACCTAAGCACACCCGCTTACGCTCACTCGTTGCTAAAGCTTTTAATAGAAATAAAATAGAGAGTCAACGCCCAGCCATTGAAAAAATCACAGGTGAATTGCTAGATGCCATTGAAATTAAAGTTCGGTTGGGTCAAACATTTGACGTAATTGCAGATTATGCCGAACCGTTACCTGTAAAAGTAATTGCTGCACTATTGGGATTTCCGGGCGAAGATGAATACTTATTAAGGCCATGGTCTCAATCCATTGTAAAAATGTATGAGGTTAACCCGACTCCAGAACATCAAAATGAAGCTAAAGCGGCTGCAAAAGCTTTCGCGGATTATGTACATAATTTAATGGTCGAGAGAAAGAAGAGTCCCGGAACTGATCTCATTAGCGAGCTAGCAGCAGTTGAAGAGAGCGGTGAAAAATTAACCGCCCATGAGTTAGTCGCAACATGCGTGCTTCTGCTTAACGCTGGCCACGAAGCAAGCGTTAATGCTTTTGGAAATGGAATGGTTGCCGCCCTTACAAGGCCAGATCAAGCAGAGTTGCTTCGAACCAACTCGCGAGAAATTGCTGAAACAGCCGTTGAAGAGTTCTTGCGTTTTGACGCACCTCTTCACTTGTTTGAACGCACCGCCACTTCAGATACAGATATCGGGGGAGTAACAGTTCGAGAAGGAGAGAAGATAGCTTCATTGTTAGGCTCTGCTAATCGAGATGAAAGCATTTTTGAAAAATCCAACGACATGAATTTATTGCGCAATCCAAATCCTCATATTGGTTTTGGTGCTGGAATACATTTTTGTCTTGGTGGGCCACTTGCACGCCTTGAAATGGGAATATCTTTGCCTGCGCTATTCGAAAGATTCAAAGATATTGAGTTAGCAAGCACGCCAAAGCGCCGCCCGACATTTGTTTTACGTGGTTATGAGAGCGTGGATATTTCAGCTGCGCTTGGATAAGAAGATTGCGCGCCTTTACGTGTCACGCTAATTGAAGCGATTCGACAGGCAAATTGTGCTGCTTCTTGGGGAGTAGATCCGGAGCCAAGAGCGTAGGAAAAAGATCCGATGAAACAATCTCCCGCACCTGTTGTATCAATTGCCTGAACGTTATTAGTAGAAATATCTGTTAATTCACCTTCTGAAGAGATAAGAACTGCGCCTTGATCTCCCAATGTCACAATCGATTCTTTTCCTTTACGAAATTGCTTGAGTGATTGCGAAGTTGGAGCGCTCCCAATGAACTCTTCAAATTCAATTTCATTAGGGATGAGCCAGTCAGTTACCGACAATAAATCGGGTGAAAGATCTTGAAATGGCGCAGGATTGAGAATCGTGAGCGCTCCACGTTCTTTTGCGACAGTAAATGCTGCAGCGGTTACAGCTTGTGGCACTTCGCACTGACCGATAACTATTGCAAGATCAGGAATTAATTTAATGGCTTGCGCAGCGTGATTCTCATCAAAATCATGATTGGCACCAGGAACTATGAGGATTCTATTTTGGCCTTTGCTATCCACCCAAATATGGGCAACTCCAGTGGGTAGATCAGAAATTTTCACATACTCTGAGTTGATACTTTGATTCTTAAAATTTTCTTGTAAAGATTTTCCAAACAAATCATTACCAATGCAGCCAACCATATAAACATTTGCACCAGCCAGAGAAGCCATTACTGCTTGGTTTGCACCCTTGCCACCAAAACCTGTTGTAAACAAATTGCCGTACAGCGTTTGACCTGCTTGCGGTAAAACATCGGCATAACATGTCAGATCCATGCTGGAACTGCCTACTACGGCAATCACTGGTGCTTTGGCCATGAAATAGATAATAGAGTAAGTCCATGAATTCCACACCCGTGATTCTCGATGTAGATACAGGAATCGATGACGCTTTTGCGATTTTGTTCGCAGCCCGTCATCCATCAATAAATTTGCTTGGCATCACATGTGTCGATGGAAATACAAATGTTGCACAAGTTGTGGCAAACACACTTCAAGTATTGGATGCCGCTGGTGCCGGCGATATTCCTGTTGCTCGCGGTGCAATTCGTCCGCTACTTGGACAATCGCAATACGCAGAGTATGTGCATGGTGAAGATGGCATGGGGGATTTAGGTTTAGCTCCATCTCGGAGAAGTATTGATGCTCGCTCTGCAATCGAGTTATTACGTGATCTAGTAGATCAATCACCAGAACCAGTCACATTAGTTCCACTTGCTCCCCTTACAAACATCGCGCTTTTCTTACGTTCATTTCCAGAAAGCGCCAAGAAATTAAAGCGAATCGTCTTAATGGGCGGGTCGGCATCTGCAGGAAATGCAACACCTGCGGCTGAATTTAATGTTTGGCATGATCCTGAAGCGGCAGCGATAGTTTTCCAGAGTGGAATTCCCATAACAATGTACGGTCTAGATGTATTTATGCGTCCATGTGTCAGCGCAGAAGAAGCAGAAAAGTTAACTAAATCCTCTGACCTATGTGCACAATTTGCAGGAAGATTAATTAATGCATTCATCGAACGAATCGGTTCACCCGTGACATTGGGTGATTACGGAGCAGTTGCCAGCGTGATTGCACCCGAGTTAATCACAACCGAACGATTTGATGTAATTGTTGATACATCCGCAGGACCTGCGCGGGGTCAAACGATTGTTGATCGTCGACCAGCACTTGAATTGGAAATTGAACCACTTCGTTTAGAGAATGCTGCAAAAGTAGATGTAACTCTTGATTTAGATGTTGAGGGAATGCGTCAATTGTGGCTGAAAACTATTGATTCAAACTTCTAATTATACGCCAATTGGGTGCCACACAGTTTTTGACTCCATAAAGGCCAAAATCCGACCCGGAGTCGCAAGATCTTTAAATGAATGAATTCGCTTCAAATTTTGCGCACCGGCAACTTTAATTTCAGTCACCATTTTTGAATCTAATCCAGATATATCCAAACCATCAATATCCATATGCGAAGCAAACCACGGTGCTAATTCCGCACTCTTTCCGGTCAAAATGTTTATAACCCCAGCTGGCACATCACTCGTTGCGATTACCTCTGCAAAACTCATTGCAGGCAAGGGAGCGGATTCACTGGCAAGGGCTATAACGGTATTGCCACTGGCAATGATTGGGGCAATGCCAGCAACAAAGCCAAGTAGTGGTGACTTTTTTGGTGCGATAAATCCAACTACGCCCAGAGCTTCTGGAATTGTGAAGTTGTAGTACGGCCCAGCAACAGGATTTGTTGAACCATCTAGTGCGCTAATTTTGTCGGTCCAACCTGCGTACCAAACGAGCAAATCAATACTTGATTCGACTTCGTCATGTGCTTTCTTAGGTGTGGCACCAGTAAGTTCGCAAATTTCAGCGACAAATTGTTCTGTGCGACCTTCAAGCATTTCGGCAATGCGATAAATAATTTGTCCACGGTTGTAGGCAGTGGCGTGTGACCAACCACTCTGAGCTGCCCGTGCAGCAACAACTGCGTCCTTAAGATCTTTGCGCGATGCCAAACAAGGATTTGCTACAAAAACTCCTTTAGCGTTTTTAACTTCATACGTACGACCAGATTCGGTGCGAGGAAATGCTCCACCTATGAATAGTTTGTAAGTTTTCTTCACATCAATGCGCTTAGTCATGTGTGGCTCCTTTGAGATAAGCGCTCAAACCGTGACGACCACCTTCACGGCCCCAACCAGATTCTTTGTATCCTCCGAAAGGACTCGTTGGGTCAAATTTGTTAAATGTATTCGCCCAAATAACTCCGGCTTTTAACTTTTGAGAAGCCCAGAGTATTCGTGAACCTTTTTCACTCCATATGCCCGCTGAAAGTCCGAATGGAGTGTTATTTGCTTTATCAATACCTTCTTGTGGCGTGCGGAAAGTGAGCACTGAAAGCACTGGTCCAAAAATTTCTTCACGAGCAATTCGGTGGGATTGTGTTACGCCGGTAAAAATTGTTGGAGCAAACCAGAATCCTTTATCTGGAAGAGCGCAGGCAGGACTCCATCTCTGGGCACCTTCGGCATCTCCAGCGAGTGAAAGTTCATTGATCTTTTCCAATTGTGCACGCGAATTGATTGCACCCAGATCAGTATTTTTATCGAGTGGATCACCTACGCGGATTTTTTCCATTCGCTTTTGTAATTTTTTAATGAATTCATCAGAAATGCTCTCTTGAATAATAAGTCGTGATCCTGCACAGCAGACGTGGCCCTGGTTGAAGAAAATTCCGTTGACAATGCCCTCAACGCTCTCGTCAATTGCTGCATCTTCAAAGACAACGTTTGCAGCCTTGCCACCGAGTTCAAGAGTCACGCTCTTTGACGTCCCGGCGACTGCTTGAGCAATAATCTTTCCAACTTCAGTTGAGCCAGTGAAAGCGATTTTATTAATTCCTGGATGGTCAACAATGAGTGCACCTGTAGAACCATCTCCAGTGACAATGTTTACAACACCTGCTGGCAAACCAGCTTGCTCACAAACCTCTGCAAACAAAAGAGCGGTCAGTGGCGTAGTTTCAGCCGGCTTAAGCACGACGGTATTTCCAGTTGCAAGTGCTGGAGCAACTTTCCATGCAAGCATGAGTAAAGGGAAATTCCAAGGAATAATTTGCCCAACAACCCCGTGCGCTTTTGCTTTTGTTCCTACTCCGGCAAATTCGAGTTTGTCAGCCCATCCTGCATGATAAAAAAAGTGAGCAGCTGCAAGAGGCACATCAACATCACGAGATTCTCTAATTGGTTTTCCGTTATCTAAACTCTCTAGTACGGCAAATTCACGTGCACGTTCTTGCAAAATACGAGCAATTCTAAAAAGGTATTTACCTCTCTCGCGTCCAGATAGTTTGGACCAATGTAAATCCAAAGCCTTCTTCGCAGCTTTTATTGCAGCATCAACTTCTTTTTTTCCACCCAGTGCTATGGAGCTGAGAATTTCTTCAGTTGCAGGGTTAATTGTTGGAAAGTGTTTTTCTCCCGCAACAAATTTTCCACCGATATAATGTCCATATTTCGGCTTTATGGAGACACTGGCACGTGACTCTGGCGCCGGTGCATACTCAAAGGTCATCGCAAATTCCCCATTAATCAATCGTGACGTACTGAGGGCTAGCGTAGTAGCCATCATCCATTTTCATACGCTGCATCAGCAGATCATTAAGAAGTGCGCTGGCACCGATTCTAAAAAGAGAAGGAGTAAGCCATTCTGGACCCGCTGTTTCATTGACCAGAACGAGTTGTTTGATTGCATCTTTGGTGTTTCTAATGCCACCAGCGGGTTTTACGCCAATGCGCACATTACTCATTTCGTGAAAATCACGGACTGCTTCAAGCATGACAAGGACAACGGGCGCCGTTGCGGCCGGTGCAATTTTACCGGTGGAGGTTTTTATAAAATCTGCACCTGCAAGCATGGCTAAATAGGATGCTTTTCTTACGTTGTCATACGTAACAAGTTCGCCTGTTTCAAGAATTACTTTGAGATGAGCTTTTTCACCACAAATCTCTTTGATTGCAACGATTTCATTGAAAACACCAATGTAGTTACCAGATAAGAATGCACCGCGGTCAATGACCATATCAATTTCGCCAGCCCCTGCATCAACTGCATCTTTCGTATCTTGGATTTTTACTTTCATAGATGCACGTCCAGAAGGGAAAGCCGTTGAAACCGCAGCCACTGGCACATGTTGGCCGCCAATTAAATCTAAATGTTTTCTAGCAGTCGCAACCATGTCGTTGTAGACGCAGACGGCTCCAACACTTGGAACATTCAGATCGGATGGATCTGGACGAACTGCTTTTGTGCAAAGTGCCTGAACTTTATCTTCTGTGTCTGCACCTTCAAGAGTGGTTAAATCCACCATAGAGATTGCAGTATCAATTGCCCAGCGCTTACTTGAAGTTTTGATGCTTCTTGTAGCAAGCATTGCCGCACGAGCATCAGCACCAACTGCATCTACGCCGGAGAGATTTTTTAAAAAATTCTTTAGGGAAGCATCGGAACCATCAATGAGGCTGTAGTAATTCATAGCGCCCCACCCAATCCCTCGAAAACTAAGATAGTAATTCTCTCAGTGAAGGACGTATTTGTTCAAGTAGCAAAAGTGCGATTGATTTATCTGAATTGACTATTTCAACGTAGCACTTGATTTTTGGCTCAGTTCCGCTGGGACGAATAATGATTCGAATATTCTTTTCAAGTGTAAATCGCAACCCATCAGTGGGAGGCAAATTATTACCAGAATGAGACAAATCATCAAAAGTTAAAACTTTAAAACCACCAATTTCAGCAAGTGGATTCGCCCTCATTTTTGCCATCAATCTAGAAATGTCAGAAAGATCTCCAACCCGAACAGATACTTGTTCAGTCGCATGGAAACCATATGTTTCCCAAATTTCATCGAGAAGATCTATCAGAGTTTTACCTTGACTTTTTAGGTCTGTGGCAATTTGAGCGATAAAAAGTGCAGCAGAGATTCCATCTTTATCATTGACAGTTTTTGAATCAACGCAGAATCCGATAGCTTCTTCATATCCAAAAAGAAGATCTGGAATTTTTGCAATGTATTTAAAGCCCGTTAATGTTTCACTAAAATTTAATCCATGATGTTCTGCAATTTTCGAAAGTATCGAAGACGAAACTATGGAGTTAGCTAGAGTTCCTAAAGATGAATTCCTGGCAATAGTTTCTCCCAAAATGGCACCGATTTCATCGCCTCGCAGTGCTCTCCAATTCATAGTGCGATCTTTTATTGCGACAGAGCATCGATCCGCATCTGGATCATTGGCAATAACCAAATCTGCATCAAATGATGTAGCTGTTTCTATTGCTAAATCCAAAGCTCCGAACTCTTCTGGATTAGGAAAGGGGAGAGTTGGAAAATCTGGATCTGGTTGCGCTTGGGAATCAACCAGGATTAATGACGGAAAACCAGCGCGATGAAAAACTCGTTGCAGGGTTTTTGTTCCGACCCCATGCATCGCGGTATAAACAATCTTGAGTTCACCTGGTCGCGGAGCCAAAATTTTTGTTGTTTCTACATATTTTTCTACAACCTCTTCATCAAGGATTTTCCAGCCAGATAAACGCGGAATAGTTTTTAAACTCTGAATTTTTTCAATCTCTGCTGATATTTGTTTATCGGCTGGTGAAATTATTTGTGAACCTCGATACTTAACTCCGTCAACTTCACCACCAAGATAAACCTTGTATCCGTTGTCACTACCTGGGTTGTGGCTGGCAGTGACCATAATTCCAACATCGGCCTTTAATTCATTGACGGCAAAGGCCAATACCGGCGTTGGAAGTGGACGCGGTAAAACCGACACGGTAAATCCTGCTCCCGTAAATATCTCGGCACTGATTTCTTGAAAGATATCAGAACCATGACGAGCATCTCTACCGATTACAACAGATGTCAGTGAATGTGCCTTCATGAACTGCACTAATCCAGCGGCTGTTCTGCCAACGACGGCTTGATTCATGCACGATGGTCCCGGACCGACGGGACCGCGCAAGCCAGCAGTTCCAAATTGTAGAAATCCTGAAAAATACTTACGAAGTGTTAACTCGTCATTAGATGCAACGAGTTTTTTTAATTCGGTTGCGGTAACTGGATCAGGATCATCGTCAATCCATGCATTTACTTCAGCTAATAGTCCTGAATCCATGAACCTAGAGTAACTTCGGAATTACTTCCTTGAGAAGCGTTCCCATGCGAGTTGCTGCTGCTTTTCCAGCGGCAATTACTTCTTCATGATTAAGTTTTTCTCCGGTGACACCTGCTGCTGCATTTGTTACTAAGGAAATTCCAAGTACTTCAGCACCAAGGGCATGAGCCGCAATAGCTTCTGGAACTGTTGACATTCCGACTAAGTCAGCGCCCATTGCGCGCATCATCAAAATTTCTGCAGGGGTTTCATACGTTGGTCCACGCCAATGAACATAAACCCCTTCCTCCAGAGAAGAGTCAGCCGATTTCACAATTGCTCTCATTCTCTTGCTGTACAAGTCCGTGAGATCAACGAAATGCGCACCGATTAAAGGCGATATTGCAGTTAAGGAAATATGATCACGAATCAAAACAGGTTGTCCCACTGAATAATTTGTGTTTATGCCACCACACGCATTAGTCAGAATAATTACCTTGCAGCCAGCTTTCACCGCGGTTCTGGCAGCGTGGACAACTGGCTCAATTCCTTTACCTTCATACAAATGTGTGCGTCCGAGAAAAACTAGTGCACGTAGAGTTTTATTGCCGCCCATAACTGAGTATGAACGAATTTTTCCTGAGTGACCCTCAACCGCTGGAGGTAGAAAACCAGTAATTTCATCAGCGTCACACTCAAAATCTGGCGAACCAAGTGCAGAAACGGCATCAACCCAACCTGAGCCCATAACGAGTGCGATGTCATGAGAAAGCACACCAGTACGTTTTGCTATTTCAGATGCAGCTTGTTCAGCGGCTTTGAGTGGATCGATGTAGAGCAGTTGGTCACTTGTCATGCGTCAATAATGTCACAAAGTGTGCTGCCGCTTGAAACTGTTTCTCCGACAGTCGCATTGAGATTGGCAACTACTCCAGATCGATGTGCGCTCAATGGTTGCTCCATTTTCATGGCTTCCAGAACCACTATTAATTCCCCAGCTTCTACCTGCTGTCCATCCGTTACGGCTATTTTCACGACCGTGCCCTGCATCGGACTAGTGAGTGCTGTGCCAGTTGATGCGCCACTTGCGCCTTGCTTGGCGCGATGTCGCTTATGAACAGGTTCTGGTGCATGAACATAAATTTCAAATCTTTTTCCATTTACTTCAGTAACTAAATGTTCTGCTGCGGCATGTGTTTGGGATTCAAGAGAAGTTTGCACAAATGGCGGTATTTGATTGTTAAATTCATTTTCTATGTAACTTGTATAGACAGTGAACTCTTCAGTAAAGGCAGGGTCATCCATGATCGCACGGTGAAATGGCAGTGCTGTTGCTAATCCGCCAACAAAAAATTCGGATAGCGCGCGCCTAGCCCTTTGGACGGCTTCTTCGCGAGTTGAACCTGTGACAATCAACTTTGCCAAAAGCGAATCAAAGTTTCCACCGATGGTGTCGCCATTTCTAAATCCTGCATCTACTCGAACACCAGGTCCAGTTGGTATTCGCCACTGTGAAATTCGACCAGGAGCGGGCAAGAATGAACGTCCAGGATCTTCGCCATTTATTCTAAATTCAAATGAGTGCGCACGAATTTCTGGATCATCAAAGCCAAGATCTTCACCCATAGCAATTCTGAATTGTTGACGTACGAGGTCGATTCCGGTGACCTCTTCACTGACGGGATGTTCCACTTGAAGACGAGTATTTACTTCTAGAAATGAAATCGTTCCATCTACTCCAATGAGAAATTCACAAGTACCTGCTCCAACATAGCCAGCCTCTTTCATTATTGCTTTGCTCGATCGGTAAAGCTCTTGAATTTGTTTCTCACTTAAAAACGGAGCAGGAGCCTCTTCAACTAATTTTTGGTGGCGACGTTGCAAAGAGCAATCACGAGTACTCACAACGACAGCGTTTCCGCTCTTATCCACCAGAACTTGAGTTTCTACATGTCGAGGCTTATCTAAATATCGTTCTACAAAACATTCACCACGGCCAAATCCCGCGATAGCTTCGCGAACAGCCGATGCAAATGCCTCTGGTATTTCTTCAATCGTGTGCGCGATTTTTAATCCACGTCCACCACCACCATGGGCAGCTTTAATTGCAACTGGCAAGCCATGTTCTTTAGCAAAGGCGATAATTTCATCTGCGTTATCTACAGGATCTGCAGTTCCTGCAACCAGTGGAGCACCAGCTTTAGCTGCGATTTTTCGAGCAGATACTTTGTCTCCAAGTGCTTTGATGGCAGACGGTGGGGGACCAATCCAAATTAAACCCGCATCAATCACGCTTTGAGCAAAATGAGCATTTTCAGATAAGAATCCATATCCAGGATGCACGGCATCGGCACCAGATTGTTTTGCAACCTCAATAATTTTTGCAATGTTTAAATACGTGGAAGCAGCTGTGATTCCACCCAAAGAGAACGCATGCGTCGCCATTTGTGCATGCATGGAGTTTCGATCTTCATCTGAATAAACCGCAACACTTTCAAGACCATGGTCTTGGCACGCTCTGATAACGCGTACAGCGATTTCGCCTCGATTGGCAATTAACACTCGTTTCATGTCATCAACTTTACTGCTGGCCATGAATAGCCCAATTGATTCATTGCACTTCGCAGAAATGGCATTGAGATGCCAACAACGTTTGTGTAGTCACCTTCAATGGTTGGAATAAATGGTGAACTGAAGCCATCGAGTGTGAAGCCACCAGCAACATGTAAAGGTTCACCTGATTCGATGTAATCATCAATTTCAGCATCAGACATATCTGCAAAAGAAACTTTAGTTGTTATGCGATCGCTTATTTCACGGCCCTGGCTTGTATCAATGACACAGTGACCAGTGTGGAGATATCCTGATTTTCCACGAACTCGTTGAGCTCTTTCTTTTGCAATGGAAGCTATGCCAGGTTTTCCAAGAGACTTACCTTCAAATTCAAATGTTGAGTCACAACCAATTATAATTGCTGGATAAGTAATTTGCTCACGCACTGTATGTGCTTTAGTAATTGCTAAGGCAATAACCATATCTTCAGGCGCCATTGAATTGAAAAAATCAGTTTCTTCGTCAACATCACTCACAATAATTGTTGGCTTGAGCCCTGCCGATTCCAAAAGACGGCGCCTGGAAGTGGAGCGTGATGCAAGTACAAGCGTTGGCATTTAGTTATTTCGCCCAGATCCAAATTTGATGTGTTGTGGCAAAGCAGCACGCAAGATGGGTTTCGACCAGACTCTTCGCTTTATGACGGGCTTGAGAATTTCATGTTTATGGTGTGACATCGCAAATTCAATTGCTGCAACTTCTTCAGCAGTTGGAGTTCCAAGCACAATGTCATATCTAACTCTGTTCGGGGTCATAATGGAATATTTCCGTGCTTGCGTGGAGGCAACGCATCTCTTTTAGTCTTGAGAGCCCTAAATGCTTTCGTAATGTATTCACGACTTTGATTAGGTTCGATAACAGCATCGATAAATCCGCGCTCTGCTGCCAAGTATGGGTTAGCTAGAGTTTCGTTATATTCGGTAATTAACTCTGCACGTGCTTTCTCTGGATTTTTTGCTTCGCTGATTTCTTTTTTGTACAAGATATTGACCGCACCTTGAGCGCCCATCACAGCAATTTCAGCTGATGGCCAGGCTAAATTTATGTCTGCGCCAATATATTTTGATCCCATAACTATGTAAGCGCCACCGTAGGCTTTTCGAGTAATAAGCGTAACCATTGGCACTGAAGCTTCTGCGTATGCATACAGAAGTTTTGCACCTCGTCTAATGATTCCATTCCACTCTTGTTCGATTCCGGGCAGAAAGCCAGGAACATCAACAAGAGTCAGAATCGGGATATTGAATGCATCGCAAAATCGAACGAATCGTGCAGCTTTCTCGCTCGAATCTATATCTAAGGTACCCGCTAATTGATTTGGTTGGTTTGCAATTATTCCTACGGTCTCGCCTTCGATTCGACCAAATCCAACAACGATGTTTGGTGCGAATAGCGCATGTACCTCAAGAAATTCAGATTCATCCAAAATTGCCGTAACCAAAATCTTCATGTCATAGGGCTGGTTTGGACTATCTGGAATTAGTACATCAAGTGCCGTATCTGTAGATTTTTTATCTGAAGTCTCTGTTGGTGGCAAATGTGGCGCCCCATCCATATTGTTGCTTGGAAGATATGAGAGCAACGCTTTGACATAATCAATAGCATCATCTTCATTGTGAGCTAGGTAATGTGCATTTCCGCTCTTTGTATTGTGTGTATGCGCGCCACCTAACTCTTCCATTCCAACATCTTCACCGGTTACAGTTTTAATAACTTCTGGACCAGTAATAAACATATGTGATGTTTCATTCACCATCACAGTAAAATCTGTAAGAGCAGGTGAATAAGCAGCGCCACCTGCACAGGGCCCAAGAATGAGCGAGATCTGTGGAATTACGCCAGATGAGCGAGTGTTTAATCTAAAAATCCGACCATAACCACTTAGCGAGGCGACACCTTCCTGAATACGTGCACCACCTGAATCGCTAATTCCAATTAATGGAATTCCATTTTTCAATGCGAACTCAGCAATTTTGACCATCTTTTCTGCAAAGACTTCTCCGAGGCTTCCTCCCATAACTGTGAAGTCTTGCGAGAAAAGTGCAATTGAACGACCATCGACTGTAGCGAAACCAATGACAACTCCATCACCGTATGGGCGATTTTCCTGCATTCCAAAATTAATTGAACGGTGTCGTGCAAATTCATCTAGTTCCGTGAAGGAATCAAGATCTACGAGTTTTTCAATTCGCTCACGCGCCGTCATCTTTCCTTTGGCATGCTGTTTTTCGATGGCTCGGGCAGAGCCAGCATGAACAGCTTCGTCTAGGCGATGGCGAAGATCCTGAATTTTTCCAGCAGTTGTATGCAGATCACGGTCCATACCCCTACGGTACTAGTCGTGGGCAATGAATTGCATCGTGCGGCACTAAACGAATCAGAACTGCACGCAGAACTTTCTCCTTACTGGCGAGTAAGCGTGGTTGATGTCACTGGATCTACGCAAGTTGATTTGGCACAGAGTATTCATTCGAAATCTGCAGTCGACGGAGATGTGTTTGTAGCGAATTATCAAAGTGCAGGCAAAGGACGACTCGATCGTGAATTTATTGCACCACCTTCGTCTGCGCTCCTATTCTCACTTTATAAAAGAGTTGAGCGTCCACGTGATGAGTGGAATTTCATCGCATTATTAACTGCACTATCAATCAGTGAAGCGCTCGCTGATTTAGATAGTGAAGTGAATCTGAGAATTAAATGGCCAAACGATATTTTGATTAATGAGAAAAAAATAGCTGGACTCTTATGCCAAGGCGTAAGTGATGGCATTATTGTCGGTGTCGGATTAAATGTTTATATGCAAGAAGACGAACTTCCAGTCATAAACGCAACGTCGTTGTATCTAGAGAAATTTTCTGAACTTGATAGAAATGTAATTTTAAAGAAAACACTTAGAGTCTTCGAAGAATATTTTCAAATATGGTGCAAACAGGGCAGTGCACCATTCATAGGAAAGTTTGAAGCTTTATGTTCATCACTTAATCGAGAGATTGAGATCATCTGGCCCACAGGGGAATCTAAGACTGCGGTGGCAACGGGAATCTCCTTACTTGGTGAGTTAATACTTATTGATGGTGTACTCGTAAATTCAGCAGATGTGCTTCATCTAAGATAACTGCTGTGAAATCTGATTTCCCAATCGTTGGCGTTATTGGTGCTGGCCAACTCACACAAATGATGATTGCCCCTGCAACAGCCTTAGGAGTTAAGTTATTACCATTCGCATCAAGTGCTAGCGATAGCGCAGCACAGATAACGCCCCATGTTATTGGTGATTACAAAGATCTTAAAGCAGTTAAGAAATTCGCCGATTTATGCGACGTAGTTACCTTCGAGGATGAATTAATTCCACTTTCCATCATTAAGTCTTTAGAAAGAGCAGGAGTTGCAGTTCGGCCGAGCTCTGAAACTCTCGAGTATTCTCAAAACAAAGAAGATATGCGCAAAAAACTCTCGCATATCTATTCGCCCAAAAACCAAGTAGAGGTGACGAGTCCTGAAATCGTACTTCTGGTTGCGCGCTCACCACATTCCCAAGCTGCTTCTTGGACTCCAACTCAAATAATCCAAAAGAATGGAATCTGTTCAGTCACCGTTTCACCTGCACCTCTAATGACTGCCGAAGTTAGTGAAAAAGCTCAAAAAATTGCCCTTGATATCGCAGCGGAAATAAAACTCATTGGCGTTATGGCGGTGAGCATGTTCATCAAAGATAATGAAATTTCCTTAAATGAGATTGCTCTGTGCCCGCAAAATTCAGGGCAATGGACTCTTGAAGGTTCTAGAACTAGTCAATTCGAACAACACCTTCGGGCAATTCTGGATCTACCTCTAGGAGATCCGAGCATGACTGACGAATTCTCCGTTATGGGAAATATTCTTGGTAAGGAAAAAACTAATATGTATCGACCTTATTTACATCTCATGGCGCGAAATCCATCACTTAAGTTTCATATGTATTCAAAAGAAGTTCGCCCGGGACGAAAAATTGGCCACGTAAACATTATTGGAAAAGATCTCATGCACTTGCGTAGTGAAATTGAACATGCAATAGATTACATGAGCGGGGAAATAGATGAATAAAAACGCGTTAGCGCCTGCCGTATTCAATTGCCGGACATCTATCCATAATTGCAATTAGGCCTGCAGCCTCAGCCCGAAGGCAAGATTGTGAATCAATAACTCCCAATTGAAGCCATATTGCTTTGGCACCAATCGCAATTGCGCGATCCACGTTGCGACTTACTAAATCTGAATTGATGAAAAAATCTACAACATCGACCGAAACTGGAATCTCTTCAAGAGTTGCGTAACCCTTCTCACCATGAACAGTTTCGGCTTTTGGGTGAACAGGGATAATTGTGTGGCCCTTTTGCTTTAAAAGTGCAGAAACACCATAAGCAGCTCGATCAGGATTATTGCTTAGTCCAAGAATGGCCCACGTTTTGTACTGGAGTACATGTGTGATTTCTACTTCGGTATTAATCGGTCCGGCCTAATGCATGAAATTTCCATCCATCTGCACGCCATTTATCGCGGTCCAATGCATTTCTACCATCGATAATAATTTTTTTCTTAACAAGAGATGCTAAAGACTTTGGATCTAATTCTCTGTATTCGCGCCATTCAGTTAGATGCAATATTAAATCAGCATCCTTTACGCATTCTTTAACACTTGCTGCGAATCCCAATTTTGGAAAACGTTTACGAGCATTTTCAATCGCTTTTGGATCATGAACTACAACAAAAGCGCCTGCTGCTTGTAACTGTGCAGCGATATCTAAAGCCGGTGAGTCACGCACATCATCGCTATCAGGTTTAAATGCCGCGCCAAGAACTGCAATTGTGTAAGTAGTGAGATCATCTGTGAGTTCTGAGCGAACAACATCAATCACACGTTGACGCGCGCGCAAGTTGATGGCATCAATTTCCCGTAAAAATTCGAGTGCCTGCTTTGCGCCTAACTCTTCTGCGCGCGCCATGAAGGCACGAATATCTTTCGGGAGGCAACCACCACCAAATCCAATTCCAGCTTGTAGAAAGCGATTACCAATTCGTGGATCGTAGCCAATTGCTTTTGCTAGAACAGTTACATCTCCACCAGCTGCTTCACATACTTCAGCCATAGCATTGATGAAAGAGATTTTGGTCGCAAGAAAGGAATTTGCAGCCACTTTTACTAATTCTGAAGTTGGAAGATCTGCTCTAATCCAAGGCGTTCCCAAATCAATTATTGGTTTGTAAACTTCTTTAAGAATATCTTCTGCACGATCATTAACAACGCCTACTACTAAACGATTCGGCGTAAGAGTATCTTCAACGGCAAAACCTTCTCGTAGGAATTCGGGATTCCAGGCTAGATCTGCATCAGGAGCACTCTTAGCTAATTGTTCCCGCAAACCTTGTGCGGTTCCGACCGGAACAGTTGATTTTCCAACGACGAGTGATCCACTCTTTAGATGAGGCGCAATCGCTGTAACAGCAGATTTTACGTACGATAAATCTGCTGCGAGTCCATCTTTAGTCTGCGGTGTTCCAACGCAGATAAAGTGAACATCTGCATCAGCAACAGCTGAAAAATCCGTTGTAAAAGTTAGGCGACCTGTTTTGATTTCTTCTGCAAGTAATGTGTCGAGTCCAGGTTCGTAAAAAGGAAGCTCACCTTTAGAAAGCATTGAGATTTTATCGGGATCTGTATCAACACCAATTACTTCAAAGCCAAGAGATGACATACAAGCGGCATGAGTAGCACCCAAATAGCCACAACCGATCACAGAAAGTTTGAGCGACATGAGGGTAATCCTATTTCAGTTCTCCGCACGGATTTTCATCAGCCGTACGTGTCTTGAATTTATCAATTAATGTTGTCTGTGGTGTTTCTGTACTAGAAGGAGTTGGTGAGGGGGTCACTTCATCAACAATTGGTAGGTCATCACGCAATCGCTGGAATAGTTCAGGGGCAAGTACTGGATCCCACGTTACAACTGAACCGACTCCTGGTTCGTATCCGTTTGCATTTCCAAGAGGAACGGTCAATGTTCGAACTTTGCTCGCCGATAGATTTCGCATTTGCTTGGCCAATGTGATCAGATCTGATTCATTTAAGCCAGCGTCCATTTTCACCGTAGCAATTGCAGCATTAAAAAAGTTAACGAGTTTAATTGGATTAAGTAAAACTCCGGTGCTTGTGGCTTTTCTCAGAACTGAACTCATAAATTGTTGCTGACGTTGCATTCTTCCGATGTCGCCAAGTCCATCAAAGTCTCGGGTGCGAACATACTTCAGCGACTCAATTCCATTGAGTGTATGCACTCCGGCGGAGAGAACTAAGTGACTCTTTGGATCGTCAATGTCTTTCTTCGTGCACACTTGAATTCCACCGAGAGCATCAACAATTCCTGCAAAACCAGCAAAATTAATTTCTACGTAGTGGTCTATACGTAAATTAGTTGCCAACTCAACTGTTTCAATTAAGAGTGGCGCTCCACCCCAAGCGAAGGCGGCATTAATTTTGGATTTACTTTCGCCAATATCTTTTGTTCCATCTGTACTTCTATGAGCTGGAATTGTCACGAGCGAATCTCGCGGCAGTGAAATAATCATTGCTTTATCGCGAGCCTTACTAATATGCACAAGCAACATAGTGTCCGATCGTCCACCTGCTGCGGTTTTTGTACTGCCGACGCGAAGTACTTTCATCTGCTCTCGGGTAAGACCTTCGCGTGTATCGGATCCGACGAGTAAATAGTTCAGCGCTGTTGAAGATTTTTCTGGACGTGACTCTAATTTTCCAAATACATCGATGCGCTTGATGGATCCGCTGACTTGACCAAGACCTAGCCATGAAAATGCAGATACGAGAACAACGCTGACTGATAAAAGTGTAAGCGTTCGTATTCCTCGCGTAGTATTCACAGGTAGAGCGTACTTGGACGATAGCGTGTAGGGGTTATGGCGACATCAAGAATTGAGTTATCTCTCTCACCGGGATCACAGTTGCCCGCTGTTTCTGTCGTACTCCCGGTTCTCAACGAAGAGTTACATTTATCAAATGCTGTCCAATCGATTCTTGCTCAAGATTATGCCGGCTCTCTCGAAATCATATTGGCGCTAGGTCCATCAAAAGATAAGACTGATGAAGTTGCCCAAAAATTGGCTTCATCAGAGACAAGAATTTTATTGGTAAAAAATCCAAGTGGAAGAACGGCAGCAGGATTAAATTTAGCAATAAACAAATCATCAAATCCCGTAATAGTTAGAGTTGATGCCCACGCAGAATTGCAACAAAATTACATATCCCTAGCAGTCGAAGTTATGAGATCAAGTGGTGCGGTAAACGTTGGTGGAGTGATGGGTGCACAGGGATTTTCATATTTTGAAAAAGCTGTCGCCAGAGCGATGCGCAGTCCACTAGGTGTCGGTGCATCTAGGTTTCACACTGGAGGTGATCCAGGTTATGTAGACACTGTTTACCTTGGAGTGTTTATTCGCTCCGCAGTAATAGCGGTGGGCGGTTTTGATGAAAGATTTATTCGGGCACAAGATTGGGAGTTAAATTATCGTCTACGCCAGGCTGGCGGAAAAATATTTTTCGACCCTCGATTGCATGTGACATATCGTCCGCGATCTACAGCCAAAGCCCTAGCGAAACAGTATTTTGAATACGGCAGGTGGCGCCGAGTTGTATCGCGTAGGCACCAAGGAACAATAAATTATCGATACTTAGCCCCTCCTTTTTCCTTCATTGGGACAGTACTTTCAATCCTTCTAGCTGTAACTCTTCATACGATTTTTATAATTCCTGCCGCAATCTATGCAAGTTTTTTAATTCTCGCCTCATTTGTAATTGGAAAAGGAATTACAGAAAAAATACTGATGCCGTTCGTTTTGCTCACAATGCATATGTCATGGGGCGTTGGATTTCTCACATCGCCCAAGACTCTTGCACCTTCCGAACGCGAGGAAAGTATGGGCTGAGGTAGCCTGTACTCCGTGAGCACGCCATTGCAAGTCTATGAACCATTTAGAGCAGGCCTGCCACCTCTTCGTAAATATTGGCGATCATTGTGGTCTCGCAGATCTTTTATCTCCGAATACTCTCGTTCGGAATTACGTGAGCAACACTTTGATTCAATTTTTGGACAACTCTGGCTAATTCTCAATCCATTGATGCTTTCAGGTGTGTACTTCATATTGATCGTCATCATTGGTGGCTCTGGTGGAGTAACGCGATATGGCCATCTGACAGCAAGCTTGTTTCTCTTTTATTTGGTAAGCAATAGCCTTACCGGAGGAGTTAAGTCAGTAACCGCCGGTCAGCGCCTCATTCTTAATACAGCCTTTCCGCGAATGATGTTACCGATCTCCGCAACGGTCATCGCATTCTTTAAATTCATTCCAACTTTGTTTGTGTTCATGATTATGCGCACTGTCCTGGGATTGCCATTTGGATGGGAAATGCTCTGGTCGATTCCTATAATTCTTATCGCACTCATTTTTTCATTAGGTGTGGCTATTCTTATTTCAACAATAAATGTGTATTTCAGAGATATCGCCAGCTTCTTGCCTTACCTTACGAGAACTTTCCTATATTTATCGCCAATTCTCTACGAAGCCTCAGACCTTAAACCGCAGTTAAGAATAATCGAACACTTTAATCCACTGTTTTCAATTCTTGAATCTTGGTCTTTATCAATTGTCCATTCTCAAACTCCCAATCTATCTAGCATGCTCATCTCACTTGCTTGGGCGCTAGGCGTATTACTAATTGGCACGTACTTCTTCTTATCTAGGGAGCGTGAGTTCGCTGTCCGCCTCTAATACACAACACAAAAGTGGAGATCTTGCCATTTCTGTGCAGAATCTCAGTCTGACTTATACAACTGCAATTCAACGCAAGCCAACTCTTAAGGCGCGAGCAAAAGCGTTAGGAAGAGGCACAAAACAAACTCGCGTTGTGCATGCACTTGAAAATGTAAATCTAGATGTGACCTACGGACAAGTTCTAGGTGTAATTGGTACAAATGGTGCAGGTAAGTCCTCTCTCATGCGCACAATCGCAGGAATAATTCCTCCAACAAGCGGTCGCATTGAAGTTTTTGGAAGCGTAAGCACGTTGCTAGCTCTTGGAATTGGTTTTAATCCTGCGCTTTCAGGTCGTGCAAATGTGCTTCTGGGTGGATTAGCAGCAGGAATGTCCCGAAAAGACATTGAAGAACACTTCGACGAAATTGCAGAATTTTCTGAGTTAGGCGAAGCAATCGATGCTCCAATGCGTACATATTCATCTGGAATGTATGCACGACTCGGATTTTCTGTAGCTGCGACAGTTCAACCAGATATTCTGATTGTTGATGAAGCGCTGAGTACCGGTGATGCGCATTTTAAGGAAAAAAGTTTTAATAAAATTAAAGAATTAAGAAGCGAAGATCGTGCATTGATACTTGTTAGCCATGCCATGGCCACCCTGCGTGAAATTTGTAATGACGTTGCATGGTTGCATAAAGGAAAACTTGTAAATCGCGGAAACCCTAATGAGATTATTGATGCGTATCAAGATTTCTTACATCTAGGAAAGAGCTCTGTAATTGATGAGGATCTCTAGAACACTTCTAGTTATTTTTTCGCTTCTAATTTCTACGGCGCCAGCTTATTCTCTAGAAATTCCAGAGGGTTTTAATTTTCAGGGTACGGGGTATGGACACGGTGTTGGATTAAGCCAAATAGGTGCACGTGGCAAAGCGCTCAATGGCGAAGAAGCACACTCAATACTCTCTTATTATTACGGTGATACTCAGATTGTTTCACTTGCAGATAACCAGAATATCCGCGTAAATATCGGCCACTTGCAAACACAAGCAACTCTAAAATCTGGAACTCAAGGTTCGGTTCTAAATTTATACAGTGGTGACGTCGGCGAAGATTTAGCAGCGATTCCAGCTGCAACCGCACTCTTCAAATCTGGCATTTCATTTATTCAGCAAGGTTCCAAAATTTCTGCATATCTGGTCACGGGTAAGAACTCACAATTAATTGGTGCAAACTCAATGTGGAGTGCACGTTGGTCAGGTACACGTTACTTAGATGGCGAACCATCAACGGTTTCGCTAAAAGTAAACACAAAGAGCGCGAAATATCGTTATGGACAAATTCAAGTGAAGTCAATTAAGGCACCAATTGTTGGGCACAGAATGGAAATAACTAATTCTGTGCGAATTCACGATGAGTATTTATTTGGGATAGGTGAAGTTCCATCATCGTGGCCCACACAAGCCCTTATTGCACAAGGTATTGCTTCTCGCTCATATGCATTAAGCAAGCTTGGAATTCCAAAGAGGGCATGTGATTGCAATGTGTATAACAATATTTCGGATCAATCATTTATAGGCTTTTCAAAAGAAACCGAAGCTATTTACGGAAATTTATGGAAAGCGGCCGTTCAAGCAAGTTCAACATCTGAAAATACGGGCGAAGTAATTACCCGAAATAGTCTGCCCATTACAGCTTTTTTTACATCATCTAGCGGCGGCCAAACAGAGACCAGTGTGAATGCGTGGGGCGAAGAAAGAAGTTTCACTTCTAGCGTTTCCGATCCTTTCAGCCAGGATGCAACTCTTAATCCTCGATACTTCACGTGGACCCGTTCTATAACCCAACCAGTAGTTGCGAAAGCTTTTCTGCTAACAGATGTTGTGGAGCTCACGATTAATTCTCGAAATCCAACCGGAACAGTTGCAACTATCACGGCAAAATCGAGTGAAGGAAAAACAAGTACATTGCGTGGGGAAACTTTTAGAAGCAGAACACAATTGCCTTCTGCGTGGTTTAACGTGATTTAATTTGAGTGCAAAACCGAGTTCAATCCGCCCCACGAACCAGTTCTCATGATTGCTTCTAGGCACCCATCCAGTGAGTTACGTCTGAATAATAAATCATGTGCACCAGATAAAGTCGAAGCCTTGACAATTTCGCCATCCGGCAACCGCACCTTCGCTGCTGCAGTGATGTAAGTACCGGCTTCGATAACACAGTTGTTACCTAGGGAAATGCCGAGTCCAGAGTTTGCACCGAGCAGACACTTTTCTCCTACGGAGATAATTTCTTTTCCGCCACCGCTGAGTGTGCCCATAATCGATGCGCCGCCACCTACATCGGTTCCGTCGCCAACTATTACGCCAGCTGAAATTCTTCCTTCGACCATTGCATTTCCGACTGTTCCGGCGTTGAAGTTTACGAAGCCTTCGTGCATAACCGTTGTTCCGGCTCCTAAATGGGCGCCTAGTCGAACTCGATCGGCATCTGCAATTCGAACTCCGGAAGGAATAACGTAATCGACCATTCGAGGGAATTTATCAACTGACAAAACAGTAATTGCACCAAACTTTTGCTTAAGATTTGCGCGAGTGATTTCAAAGTTTTCAACCGGGCATGGTCCCACTGAAGTCCACACAACAATATTTAAAATTCTAAAAATTCCTTCAAGATTAGCTCCATGAGGTTTTATTAATCTATGGGAGAGCAAGTGAAGTCGTAGGTAAGCATCACTAACAGATTCAGGAGCATTACTTAAATCTATTTCGAGTGAAACTACCTCGCGCTTAACTCCGCGGATTTCATCGACACCACATAGTGCTGAAAGAAATGGCAAAACTGGGGTCGATAGATTTCCTAAGGCAGGTTCCGGGAACCAGGTATCCAAAACTGCTCCACTGAGTGAAACCGTCGCAAGTCCGTGACCTGATGCGATCTGTTGTGACATGGACCAAGCGTAACGCCTATTCTTATCTCCATGTCGTTGCGTATATCTGTGTATTGCTCCTCTTCTCCAACAATAGATAAGAAGTATCAAGATTTTGCGTTTGAACTTGGAGAAGCAATTGGCGCACGATCATGGAATCTAGTTTCAGGCGGCGGTCACATTTCAATGATGGGTGCGGTAGCGCGTGGTGTGAGAAAAAGTGGTGGCCACACAATAGGAGTAATCCCACAGTTACTGGTTGATATTGAATTTGCTGACAAGGAGAGCCATGAATTACAGGTTGTGGCATCGATGCGAGAACGCAAAGGAAGAATTGAAGAGTTGGCAGATGCATTTATCGCACTACCTGGAGGACTTGGAACCCTTGAAGAGCTCTTTGAAATTTGGGTTGGGCGCTTCCTAAATTTTCATCAAAAACCCGTGATTGTTTTGGATCCATTTGGTTTATATGACCCACTGAAAGTTTTAATCGATCATTTAGAAGAAGAAGGATTTGTGAAACCGGGTCAACAAGAGTTACTCCATTGGTGCACAACGATTGATCAAGCATTGGATATCTGCGGTGGCTGATAATCACATTGCACTTTCACTCGATTTACCATGTAGCGCACAACGTGCATGGAATGAAATTACTGATTGGAATAGTCAAGGCAAGTGGATGTTGCAAACTTCTGTGTGGCTCACATCGGAGATAGAGAGTGGTCCGGGTACTGAAATTGCAGCGTTCACTGGCCCTTTTCATAAATTGTTTCCACGGCTAAATTTTCTTGGGGTTTTAGACACAATGGTTGTAACGCATTGGCAACCGCCGCAAGTATGCGATGTATTGCACACTGGAAAAATTATCAAAGGCACAGGAAAATTTGAAGTCATCGCAATTAGTGATCAAAGTTCGAAATTTAATTGGTCAGAAATTATCTGGGCACCACGTGCAATTTTTTTGATACTCAAACCTGCTCTCTACGTTGGAGTGTGGATTTCTCTGCGTAGATTTGCTCGATCTCTAAGATAACTCGCACAATAAATCGGGTATGTGCGTGGGATAGCCGCCTATCAGCACAGTAAACTTGACTCATGAGTGAACCCAAAACTTTGGCAGAGGTTTTGGCTGCGCTCCCGGAGGAAGAAAAAATTATTTTAGTAATGCACTATTTGCGATCAATGAGTGCGATTGAGATTGCTCAAAAATTGGGTGTTCCCGAGCGTTCTGTTGCCGCCGTAATCGCCACCGGAAAGGCTCGCCTGAGCAAAACCTTGGGCATATAAGCCCATTTTCCCGATTTCATATATTTGCTCTAAGTGCGAGATACTTCTCCTCTTACATAACGCTCTTCGATTTATTTCCCTAAGGAGTCTCCAGATGGCAGCTATGAAACCCCGCACTGGTGATGGTCCGATGGAGGTCACAAAGGAGGCCCGCTCACTCGTGATGCGCATTCCTCTTGAAGGCGGCGGTCGACTAGTAGTTGAGATGAATGCAGAAGAAGCGAATAACCTCAGCGCCGCATTGCATGCCGCAGTTTCCCTCGTCAAGAAATAAGACGTATTCCTTCCTTTTTTAGTTAGCCTGTGCGCTATGGCCTACGCGCAACTCAATTGCATTGAATCTTCACTAGAAGAGATTGTCAGCGCTGATGCCATCGCAGTGGGTTTTGTTAAGTCTGAAGATTCCACTTACGAATTAGTGGGAAATGTTGAATCAGTAGCAATAGTTGAACAGTTCTTTGACATAGACCTCATTGATGAAATTACATTTTTTCAACCAAGTGCTAAAGCTGGTGAAATTCTCGAAATTCCTATAAGCCAAAAAGCAACCAAAGCAAATCGTATTTTCTTAATCGGTTTAGGTGATCAGAGCACTCAGTCACATCGGCTTGCTGCAGCAAGTCTTGGCAGGAAATTACGTGGTAAAAAAATAATAGTTTCAACATTACTCGCGACAGATTTGAAAGACATTAGAGCCCATGCAATTTCAGCCGTGCTAGGTGCTTATACATGGACACTCAAAAGTGATTCAAAACCGGATCAGCCAACTTTTAATGTTGTTAGTAAGAATGAGAAAACGATTCTGGATGCTGAAATTATTTCTTATTCGGTATGTCGCGCTCGTGATTTGGTTCACACCCCATCAAATATTAAGAACCCTCTTTGGATGGCAAATCAGGCACAGAAAATTGCCAAAGAAGGCAAACTTTCTATAAAAGTTTTAGCGGGTAAAGAGCTTGCTCAATTTGGAGGCTTGCGAGCAGTTGGTAACTCTTCTCCAAAGCCAGGACCACGATTTATTCAAATTACCTACACACCAAAGGCCAACGCTAAACGAGTGCCCCACGTAGTTCTAGTGGGCAAAGGAATCACCTTTGATACTGGCGGAGTATCACTTAAGCGTCCATACGATCACATGATGGCAATGAAGAGTGACATGGCAGGTGCCTCTGCAGTACTAAACGTTGTTGGAGCCATGCCAGAGTTAAAACCGCAAGTGAAAGTGACAGCGCTATTGATGTGTGCAGAAAACGCACTCTCTGGAACATCTCAAAGACCAAGTGATGTCATCACTCACTACGGAGGCACCACAGTAGAAGTATTAGATACTGATGCCGAAGGTCGCTTAGTTTTAGCGGACGGTTTAGCCTACGCAGATGAAAAACTAGATCCGGATTATTTAATTGATATTGCAACGTTAACCGGCTCAGCAACACTTGGGCTTGGTCGCCAATACGCTGCGATGTACACGCGAGATTCAAAATTGGCGGCACAACTAATCACAGCAGGAGAAACTTCTGGAGATCGCCTCTGGCAGATGCCATTAATTGATGATTACCAAGATTCCCTTGAAAGCGACATTGCAGATTTCAATCACACAGCAGACAAGGGCGATTACTCGGCTGGCTCAGTGACCGCTGCACTATTTCTTGAGAAATTTGCAGGCAAAAGAAAATGGGTTCATCTAGATGTAGCTGGAACTGCCCGCAGTGAAAATGATTCAGGAGAATCTCCTAAAGGTGGCACTGGGTACGGTGTTCGCTTGCTAATTGATTGGATTATGAGTTTATGATGAAAATTGACCCACATGCTTACGCCGAAAGTTTTATTCCTGAAGATGAATTTCAAATTCGAGCCAGAGCGCGTGGAGTTGAAGTAGGCGCCAATGACGCCACAACTGGAGTTGGAGCGTATCTTCGGGCACTGGCACATCAGCTTTCAGCACAATCAGTTGTTGAAGTTGGAACAGGGTCTGGAGTTGGAAGTCTTTGGATTCTAAGTGGAATGATCACAAGCGGAACCCTGACTTCCATAGATGATGAAACAGAGCACTCACGAATTGCAAGAATTGCAATGCAAGATGCTGATATCGCACCCGCTCGTTACAGACTTATCACTAATTCAATAATGGATGTGATGACTAAGTTAACTGACCGCGCCTACGACTTGGTTGTCCTTCGCCACAATCCTGAGGATTTAACGTACACAATTGAAGAAGCACACCGCATTTTAAGAAGTGGTGGAGTAATGGTAATTGATGGATTTTTCGGCGGAGGCAAAGTGAGCGATCCTTCACAAAGAGACCCGCGAACTATTGCCTTACGTGAAGCTGGAAAAACCGTCAAAGGTGCAACAAATCTCTGGATAAGCACACTCGTAAACGTGGGTGATGGTTTGTTAATAGCAACAAAGTTGTAGCAAGATAAGCACCATGTCTTTTCTCTCCCGAAAATCGCGCGCAAGTCTTGATGCACCGTGGTGGAACACTCAAGATTTTGCACAGTCCAACAGGGGGGTATCACCAGGTGCGGTTGTTGTATTGGCTTTAATCGCAGGGCTTGTCGGTGGAGTATTTGGCGTAAATGCATCTGGCGGATTCTTAGGTGGTAAAGCTAATTTAGTTTCAGCTTCAAATTCGATAGAACGTAAACCAGATTCAGTGTCCGGACTAGCAAATCGAGTTTTGCCTTCTGTTGTTTCGATTACAACTGAATCAGGAAGCTCAGGCTCAGGTTTTATCATTGATAGTAGTGGTTATATTCTGACCAACAATCACGTCGTGGAAGAAGCTGCACTCTCGAAAGCTAAAATAATTGTCACACTTAATAATGGCCAAGAATTTGAAAGTAAAATTACTGGCCGCGATGCTTCATATGATTTAGCAGTTCTCAAAATTTTTGCAACAGGCTTACCCGCACTGCAATTTGGAAATAGCGACAAGGTAGCCGTGGGTGATTCAGTGATTGCAATTGGTTCCCCACTTGGACTATCAGGAACGGTTACCTTAGGAATTATTAGTGCTAAAGAGAGGGCTGTAACCACAGGTGGCTCTGCCGGCGAAAGTTCCTTTATTAATGCCTTGCAAACAGATGCGGCAATTAATCCTGGAAATTCTGGTGGCCCACTCATTGATTCAACTGGTGCTGTGATTGGAATCAACTCCGCAATAGCCACCCTTAGCGGAGCATCAAATAGTCAGGCAGGATCAATTGGCTTAGGTTTTGCCATTCCAATTAATCAAGCGAGAAAAACAGCGGACCAATTGATTAAAACTGGAAAAGCTTCATATCCAGTCATAGGTGTATCAATTGATATGACATTTACTGGAGCTGGTGCGAAAGTTACCGATGCAAGTGGAGCAATCCTGCCTGGTGGGCCCGCGCAAAAAGCTGGCATTAGATCAGGAGATGTCATTGTTGAATTTGCTGGTAAACCAATTAACAATCCCGATGAACTTATTGTTGCGATACGTGCAAAAAATATTGGCGATCGAGTTGAGATTAAGTTTAAACGCGGCAGTAGTACGCGTTCGGCAACTCTTGTGCTTGTTGCTGGCAAGAACTAATGCACGATAACCACTAGGCTGAAAACATGATTTTTGGTATCGGACCGGGCGAATTTATTGGATTAGCGCTTCTCGCTATCTTCTTTGTAGGACCAGAACGACTACCCAAATTTTCATCCGATGCAGCAAAGTTTCTTAAGAGAGTAAAGAATCTTGCAAATACAGCTACAGCAGAACTGCGGGAAAACCTTGGGCCAGGTTTTGAAGATTTACAACCGTCAGATCTGAATCCAAAAACTTTCATTAAAAAACAACTAGCAGGCGCACTTGACGAAGATAAACCTCGAAATACCGCGCAACCCAAGATTGATCCGGATTTACTATGACAACTATTGAGTTAATCCATGCTGCATTAGCAACGGTAGAAGATCCAGAAATTCATCGCCCGCTACCCGAACTCGGTATGGTCGAATCCGTTGAGACAGATGGTGGCATAGCTCGGCTAAAGATTTTACTAACAATTTCTGGTTGTCCAATGCAAGATAGATTACGCACTGATATTACAAAAGCAGTTATGTCGGTTGAATCGATAACGTCTGTTGAAATTTTGTTTGGAGTAATGAACGAAGAACAACGAGGAAATTTAAAATCGTTATTGCGAAATGGTCGTGAAAAAATTATTCCGTTTACTCAACCGGAATCTCTGACTCGAGTTATCGGAATCGCATCCGGTAAAGGTGGAGTTGGTAAATCTTCTCTCACAGTTAATTTAGCTGTTGCTGCGGCGCAAAAAGGATTGCGAGTGGGAATTTTAGACGCAGATGTTTATGGCCACTCTGTTCCAAGATTGATGGGCTTAATTGGCCAACGGCCAACTGCGATTGACCAAATGTTTATTCCACTTGAGTCATACGGAGTAAAAGTTGTTTCCATGGAAATGTTTAAGCCGGAGCGCTCAGACGCTGTTGCTTATCGCGGACCGCTGTTACACAAAGTTCTCGAGCAATTACTCTCGGATGCCTATTGGGGAGATTTAGATTTGTTGCTCATTGATTTGCCACCGGGAACAGGTGATCTTGCAATTTCTCTAGGCCAACTCATTCCAACATCAGAAATACTTGTAGTGACTACTCCACAGATTGCTGCGGCTGAAGTTGCCGAAAGAGCAGGACGTATTGCACACCAAATCAAACAGCATTTAGTTGGAGTCATAGAGAATATGTCTGATTTTCCTTGCCCTCACTGCGACCAGATGATTTCTTTATTTGGATCTGGTGGCGGAGAAGAAACTGCAAAGAGATTGTCAGATTTAGCAGGCATTGAGGTTGCCTTGCTCGGTAAAATTCCATTTAGTCCAGATCTTCGAACCGGTGGAGATAATGGAGCACCTGTTGTCGTTCAATTCCCTGACAGTGTTGCTTCTAAGGCAATTAATGCAATTGTTGATCAATTAGTTGTTCGAAAGAAATCACTTCTTGGTGTCAGGCTTGGACTTAGTACGTAATTCATCAAGAACTTCCTCCAGCATGTCTTTAAGTTCATTACGTAAGAAATCTCTCGTGGCTACTTCACCGAGTGTGTTTCGAAGGCTCGCTAATTCACGAGTGAGATATTCGGTGTCTGCAATTGAGCGTTCGTTTCTAGCACGATCTTCACTTACTTGAATACGATCCCGGTCAGCCTGACGATTTTGCGCAAGCAAAATCAACGGTGCAGCGTATGAGGCTTGCAATGACAAAATCAGCGTTAAAAAGATAAATGGGTAATCATCAAAGCGCAGATCGACCGGAGCCAAGGTATTCCAGGCAAACCAACTCACAACAAAGGCAGACATATAAACAAGGAAACCTGCAGTTCCTAAAAAACGCGCAAAGCGTTCTGATAAACGGCCAAATGTTTCAGGATCAAAGTTAGGACGAAACGAACGACCCGTTTCGCGAGGGGTATCTAAACGGTTATTGCGCGCCATTTTTTATCCCTCCCTTTCTTGCGTATTGAGCAAATCTTCGTGCTCTAACACAGCTGCAGTTTTTGAAATATCTCGGTGATCATGGCGCCAGTTTTCAGGCAATAAGTGATCGAGTACGTCATCGACTGTTACTGCTCCAAGCAGACGTTCATTAACATCTACAACTGGCACAGATAACAAGTTATAGCTGGCTAAGTATGACGAAACTTCGTTCAATGATGCTTGGGGATTTAATCCTTGAGTATCAGTATCAACCATTGATCCAAGAAGCGTTGATGGAGCTTCTCGCAGTAAACGTTGGTAATGCGCAATCCCAATGAATCTACCCGTTGGAGTTTCAAGTGGAGCGCGACAAATGAAAACTTGTGATGCTAAAGCGGGTGAAATTTCACTCTGTCGCACTGCAGCCAAGGCTTCTGCAACCGTGTTATCTGCAGTCATCACTATTGGTTCAGTCGTCATCATGCCGCCTGCTGTGTAATCTTCATAATTCATCAAACGTCGAACATCTTCGGCATCCTCTGGTTCCATTAATTCAAGTAACGCTTGTGCTCGCTCTTGACCAACTTCGCGCAGCAAGTCGGCGGCATCATCAGGATCCATTTCACCTAAAACATCGGCAGCACGTTCGCCTTCGAGTTCTGCTAATAACTCAACGCGCGCTGCTTCATCCATTTCTTCAAGCACATCAGCAAGACGTTCATCGTTGAGTGCTCTGGCTACTTCAACACGGCGCTTCGGTGCTAAGTCGTGCATGACAGATGCGAGATCAGCTGCACGAAGGGTGCTTAAAGTAGAAAGCAAATTTGCTACACCTTGATTGTGTTCAGAAGTTGCAAAACCAGAAACTTCTTCCCATAGAACAGTTGAAGTTGCTCCTTTTCGTCGCAATCCTGTGCCACGGCGCATGATGTGAACACGTGTGATGAGCCAATCACCACTTCTGTTTTGTTCCATGCCCATGTCCTCAACAACAACTTGTTCGCCTGTTTCATTAAGGGAAATAGAACGGTCAAGCATTTCTCCGAGAACCAGCACTTCACCAGCGCGAGTTTCAAAACGACGCATGTTCAGTAGACCAGTAATAATTACTGTTCCACTTTCAATTGATGTAACACGTGTAATTGGTACGAATACTCTTCGACGAAGTGGAACTTCAACGATTAGTCCTAAAATACGTGGGGGTTGATTGTTTGCACGAAGGGTCGCGAGTGCATCTCGCACCTTTCCTACTGGATCGCCATTTGGATCAAAAACCGCGGTTCCTGCAAGACGGGCGAGAAATACTCGATTAATCAAGTTTCCGCTCATGTGCTAAGGGTAACCGTTCCACAAGCCGGGATGCTTTCGCCTAAATAGTCGGAAGTAGATACTTTTAGCCTATGCCTGCCGAGAAAGCACAAATTCATAGCCATACGGCGATGCCGGGGCAGACTGATTTAATTCGACTCGGTGTCGGAATTCTCGGAATTGGAACATCTGGTCCACTCATTGCGATGAGCACGATGCCTATTCCTACTTTGATTTTTTGGCGAAATCTTGGTGGAGCAATAGTTACTGCACCATTTGCACTGCGACATTATAAGACGCGCAAAGGAATGGGATGGGCAGCGCTAGCCGGAGTGATTCTTTCACTGCATTTCATTGGTTTCTTTTTGGCAATGCGCCTCACAACAGTTGCTGCCGGTACCGCTCTCGTCGCATTGCAGCCTATTTTTGCTGCGCTATTTGTGCGTATGACTGGTGGCATTATTCCATCACGAGCTTGGCTGGGTATGGTGGTTAGTTTTTCAGGAGTAGTTTTGATTTCAGGAGTTGATTTAAACATTTCATTTAGATCATTCATGGGAGATGTAGCCGCAATAGTTTCAGCAGTCCTTGCAGCCTTGTACATGATGTCTGGTTCTAAAGCTCGCCAAACTTTAGAAACAACTGCATACACAACTATCTGTTATTTTGTTTGCGCAATTACGGCATTGCCCGTTGTGCTCTTAGGAGGCGTTAATTTCTGGAACTTCACCGCAAAGCAGTGGTGGATAGTTCTTGGCCTCATAGTTGGGGCCCAAATACTCGGTCACACCATGTTCAATGCAGCACTGAAGAGAGTTTCACCCGCCGTGGTCTCGCTAATTATTTTCTTTGAAGTTCCAGTGAGTTCATTACTAGCAATTTGGTGGCTAGATCAACGCCCGCCCATTGCAATTATTCCTGGCATTGTTTTAATTCTGGCAGGATGCGCTTTAGTAGTCTTGCGAACGCGACCTTCACGAATTGAGTTGGCACCATGATTGACTTACATGCGCACACAAATTGCAGTGATGGAACAGATTCACCTGCCCAGCTTGTGAATAAAGCAATCAGTGAAGGATTCTCTCTGATTGCAATCACAGATCATGACACTACTTCTGGTTGGGAATCTGCCAAAAAAACTCTGCGTGGAAATATGTCTCTCGCCCTTGGTGCAGAAATATCTTGCCTTACTACGCAAGGACTTAGTGTGCACATGTTGGGTTTACTTTTTGATGACAGCCATCTCGACATGCAAGAGATGTTGGAAAACACGCGTGATGGTCGTATTCCACGTGCACGAAAAATTATTGAGTTGTTAAATGCAGGTGGATTTAAAATTTCCATGGATGATGTTGAATCAGTTAAACCAGAAGGTGCCACGCTTGGTAGACCGCATATAGCCGATGCTCTTGTAAAAAATGGAGTTGTTGCTTCACGAGATGAAGCATTTGCTGAATTGCTGCATAACAATTCTCCGTACTATGTCTCACATCTTGCGCCCACTCCAGAGGATGCGATTTCAATGATTCGCAAAGCAGGTGGTGTTGCTGTTATTGCTCATCCCTTTGCCTCACTTCGAGGCAATGTCTTATCTATCGAAGATTTTTTGCCGCTAAAAAAAGCAGGATTAAATGGAATTGAAGTTAATCATCGGGATCACAACAACGAAGAACGAAATGCACTAGCAAACATTGCAGGTGAATTGGATTTAGTTATAACTGGCGCTAGTGATTATCACGGCACTGGAAAGCTAAATTCATTAGGTGAAAATCTGACCGATCAAGCACAATGGGAACGTCTTGAGTCAGAAGCAGATAAGCGAAGGGTCATCAGGGCATGAGCACTAGCGAAATTACCGCAGTTACATTTGCGCTTCAGGCATTTGTAACTCTGTTTGTCATCATGGACCCGCCAGGTGCAACGCCAATTTTTCTTGGATTAGTCGCTGATAAGTCGCCAGCAACTCGCCGCAAACTCGCATGGCAAGCCGCTGCTGTTTCGCTCGTAGTAATCACTTCATTTGCACTCTTTGGCCGCCTTGTACTTTCGTATTTAAATATTTCACTCGAATCACTTCAAGCAGCAGGCGGACTCCTGTTACTTATAGTCTCACTTGAATTATTGATGGGTGGACGGCCAGGATCAGAGAATCGTAAATCTAACAACATTGCACTTGTTCCACTTGGAACGCCTTTGTTAGCTGGACCTGGTGCCATTGTTGCAACGATGATTTATGTACAGAAAATTAATAATGTTGGTCAAGGTGTTGGTCTAGCAATAGCAGTAATTGCCGTTCATCTTGCCATCGCACTCACATTAATGGCATCAACTACCATTCTTAAAGTTATCAAAGATACAGGAGTAAATCTTGTTGCCAGCATTGCCGGACTCTTACTTGCTGCTATCGCAATTCAGATGATTGCAGATGCAATTAAGGCTTTCACTGCAGCATGAGCTCCGAACTCGGCCTTTATTCACCAGAGAGTATTGTCTGGCAAGTTCATAGTGATCCATCAATGATTGTTGGTGGAATTAGAGCACTGTTACAACAAGCACTGCATCCTGATGCTATGGATGGCGTTGCAAAGAATTCTAATTTCCGTGAAGATACTTGGGGACGATTGCAACGGACAGGTGATTATGTTGCGACCTTAAGTTTTGCACCACGAAAAGAGGCCGAAGCACTTAGTGAAAGGGTTAGATCTGTTCACACACGCTTGGGCTTAGATGGACAGCATCTTCTTTTGTGGGTGCACATGTCACTTGTTGACTCTTTCTTAGGAACTGCAGTTCGCTCTGGCATGCATTTGTCGCCTCAAGATCAAGATCAATATATAAAGGAAATGGTTGGTTTCGCCGAACAAGTGGGAATTAATCCTCAAGATGTTCCAGGGGACATGAATGAACTTAAAGCATATTTCGACGCTATCGCACCCGAACTTTATGCAAGTGATGACGCTAAGCGCACAGCTCTCTTTCTCGCGGTTCCACCAATGCCAACAGTGATTCGTTTTGCCACGCCTGCCGCTCCTGCATGGGCAACATTGAGTGCATTAGCTACCGCGGCTCTTCCTTCATGGGCTCGTAAACTTTACGCAATACCCACATTGCCAGGCCATGATGCCGTGACTAATGCAGCTTTAATTGCTACTCGTTCAACGTTAAAACTAATTCCTGAAAATATCTTTCAGCCACCACTTCTGAAAGACGCTCGAATTAGGTGGGGAATCGCGTCATGACATCAGTTATTGCGATGACCAATATTGCGGGTGGAACCTTTAAAACCACATCCGCGCATGCCTTAGCAGTGGCAAGTGTTGAATACGGAAAGAAGGTTTTATTAATTGATTTAGATCCCAGAGCAGACTTAACTTTTACATTGGGATTTGAAAAATCAAGAGAGACAATTAGTGAAATTCTTAATGGCTCAACTCTGACAGATGCAAGTGACATTACTACTCAGGAACGCTTTGATTTCATTGGAGCAGATTCACGTTTATCGATACTAAATAATGTAAACGCTTTAAGTGATGCGTTAAAACTCTTGCCAAGAAAATTTGACCTAGTAATCATTGATACACCTTCACAAATTGATTCAAGACTTGCGATGGCTTTGAAGGCTGCGGATGCGATATGTATTCCAACAGATGCTTCCGTTCATAGCATCAGGGGAGCAGTGAGTACCGTAAGAATTGAAACTTCGGCTAAGAAATTAATCCTTCCAATTAATCACTTTGATGCTCAACATGCCAAGCTTTTTGATTCACACATTATTCTGGATGCACTTATTCCAATGGTCATTGATATGGATTCTGCTATTAGCCAGAGACGTAGCGTACTTTCTACAGATAAGAATTCAGAGTGCGCATCAGCGTACCGAGAGGCTGCATACAGCGTTCTAGAGCACCTTCAAATTATTTAAGTAGATTTAAACTTCTTCGTGCGAGTTCTTTCGCGCTTTTCACGAGTTTGTTCAACTTTCGGCACTTCTTGAACTTTGATAGCGGGTTTTGCTTTAATCATGCGACCAGTTGAGCCAGCAGGAATTTTCATTACTTCGTAGAGATGTTCTGAAGAGGAGTAAGTTTCTTCAGGCTCTGGTAAACCAAGCTTGAGGGCCATATCAATCATCTTCCACCGCGCCATCTCATCCCAATCCACAAATGTAACAGCGATTCCATGTGCACCGGCTCGAGCGGTCCGACCGATTCTATGGACATACGTTTTTTCATCTTCGGGGCATTGATAATTGATTACGTGGGTGATGCCGTCGATATCAATTCCACGAGCCGCAACATCTGTTGCAACTAGTACATCGGTTTTGCCTGCTTTGAAATCGTTGAGCGCTTTTTCGCGAGCGTTTTGTGCGAGGTCTCCATGAATTGTTGCTGATCTAAATCCGCGTTCTAATAGATCATCTGCAGTTTTTTGGCATGTTCTTTTAGTTCGGCAAAAGACGATTGTTGGACCACGGCCTTCGGCTTGCAGAATCCGTGCGAGCATTTCAATTTTGTCCATCGCGTGCGCGCGGTACACATGTTGTTCAATTTTTGAAACAACGGCGCCTTCATCTTCATTATCTTGTGTACGAATATGTATTGGTTGATTCATGAATCGACGTGCAAGGCTCAGAATATCGCCAGGCATTGTGGCTGAGAAAAGCATTGTTTGCGAACGTTTAGGTGTGCTTGTAAAGATCTTTTCAACATCTGGCAAGAAACCTAGGTCGAGCATTTCATCAGCTTCATCTAGAACAAGTCGGGATATTTCTTTGAGTTTTAGTTGACCTTGACGATATAAATCCAAAAGCCGACCGGGTGTTCCAACAACAATTTCAATGCCTTCGTTGAGGGCTTCGATTTGGGGTTCAAAAGCGCGTCCTCCATAAACAGCCAATGTTCTAATTCCACGATTGATAGCCAATTCATCAATATCTTTCGCAACTTGTATACATAATTCGCGTGTTGGTACAACGACTAAAACTTGCGGAGAACCTTGGAATTCAAAATCTTTCCATTCAGGATCATTAGGCGCGATAACACGTTCAATGAGCGGAATTCCAAATGCCAGAGTTTTTCCAGTGCCGGTTTTGGCTTGCCCAATGACATCTCCGTCAGCAAGTGCAATAGGTAGAACCATTTCTTGAATTGGGAATGGAGAATCAAAGCCATGTTCTTTTAATGCAGCCTTTGTTTCTGGGCGAAGCGGAAGTTCTTCGAAAGTTAGTGACACTTATTGCGCGCCGAAACCGATACGACGATCGGTTTGTTCGCCAATTTCCACGTATCCAATTTTGTCTGCGGGAACCATTACGACTCGGCCACGGATATCTTCAAGAGTTAATGCATCACCTGATTTGAGAGCTGAATTGACCGCACTTTGAATGTCAGCAGCCCCAAGTTCGCTCTCAAAATTCAGATCGGAAGAAACATTAATTATTGAGATTCGAACCTGAACTTTTTTCGCGCTATCGCTTTTCTTTGTAGTCATAGGGGTTAATACTACCGATTAATTACCTTACGAGTTTGCCAAATTATTTGCTGGGAAAGCCTGAAATGCCACGCCACATCAGATTTTCAACCAAATCTACAGCTTGTTGGCGGGTTAACTTGCTATCTCTTTCAAGCCAATGACGAGCAGTAACTTGTGCGCATCCAATCATGCCGACACCTAACATCATTGCAACTTCTCGGGGAAGCCCAGTATCAAGAGAAATAATCGCACTGACTGCCGCTGCACAGTCGTATGTCATGCGATTGAGTCTTTCTGCAACAGATGGTTCGACGCTCATGTCACTTTCAAAGAGCAAACGAAATGCTTCACCTTCACTCTCGATAAACCCAAAGTAAGCATCAACCGTTGCACGAACGCGATTTGCGTTATCGGGAGTAGATGAAATTGCTTTTTGGATTTCGTAAACAAGTGAATCAATGTGCAAATCTAAAACTGCTAAATACAACTCTAATTTTGATGGAAAGTGCTGATACAAAACTGGCTTACTTACACCAGCTCGATCGGCAATTTCATCCATTGCTGCAGAGTGATATCCAGCAGCAGTGAACACTTCGAGGGCTGCTGATAGCAAAAGAGCTCGGCGCTCATCACGTGGCAAACGAGATTTGTTATCTCGAATATTGGCTGAGGTACTCATCACGTCTAATCGTAGAGGCAAATGCCTTCAAATTGGCAGCGCTTCGGTGAGTACGGCAGAATAAGAACATACTCCCTCACACTCAGGACGGTTATGAATATCCCACCATTAGTTGAAAAAGGCCTCGCGCTTACGGTTGATGAAGTTCGTCGATACAGCCGTCATCTAATAATTCCTGATGTTGCAATGGCCGGCCAGCAACGATTAATGAACGCAAAAGTCCTCTGTGTTGGTGCTGGGGGATTAGGTTCACCAGCTCTTATGTATCTTGCTGCTGCAGGAGTTGGCACACTTGGTATCGTCGAATTCGACACAGTTGATGAATCAAATTTACAACGCCAAATAATCCATGGGCAAAGCGATATTGGAAAAAGCAAGGCTATTTCTGCCAAAGAGAAAATTGCTGAAATTAATCCAAATGTAAATGTGGTCGTACATGAAGTGCGACTTGATACCGACAATGTTATGGATATTTTTTCTCAGTACGACTTAATCGTTGACGGAACAGATAATTTTGCGACTCGTTATTTGGTAAACGATGCGTGTGTTTTACTAAAAAAACCATACGTATGGGGTTCCATTTATCGCTTTGATGGTCAGGCAAGCGTTTTCTGGGCAGAATACGGTCCTTGCTACCGTTGTCTATACCCAGAACCACCTCCACCAGGAATGGTTCCAAGTTGCGCGGAAGGTGGAGTTCTTGGTGTCCTTTGCGCATCTATTGGATCCATTCAAACCACGGAAGCGATTAAGTTAATTGCTGGAATCGGCGAACCATTAATTGGCCAACTTATGATTTATGACGCACTCGAAATGTCCTACAGAAAAATCAAAGTTCGCAAAGACCCAAAGTGTCCACTGTGCAGCGATAATCCAACACAAACAGAGTTATTGCCAGATTACGAAGCATTCTGTGGAGTTCTATCTGATGCCGCAGAAGTTGCGGTAAAAGATTCAACAATTTCCGTTACTGAACTCAAATCAAAAATTGATAACAAAGATAACTTCTTACTCATTGACGTCCGCGAACCAAGTGAGTTTGAAATTGTACGTATTCCTGGCTCAATCTTGATTCCTAAGCAAGGTTTTCTCGACGGAAGTGCTCTATCGCAATTGCCTCAAAACAAGCCCATTATTTTGCACTGCAAATCTGGAGTTCGATCTGCAGAGTGTTTAGCAATTCTTAAGAGTGCGGGCTTTGCTGATGCAACTCACGTGAGTGGAGGTGTTGTTGCTTGGGCCAAGCAAATCGACACTTCTTTGCCGGTGTACTAAGTGTTAGATACTTATAAAGGTTTTCGGTTACTTCTGGTTCATGCTCATCCTGATGATGAAACCATCAACAATGGCGCAACTATGGCGATGTATGCCGACCTCGGTGCAGAAGTAACGCTCGTAACCTGCACTCGTGGCGAAGAAGGCGAAGTGTTAGTTGCAGATTTGCTTCACCTTGCAAGCACACAGACAGACACTTTAGGTGGACACCGTGAAATCGAACTTAAAGATGCGATGGATGCTCTTGGTATAAAGGATTTTAGATTTCTAGGTGATGGCACAACTAAGTTTCGTGATAGCGGAATGATGGGAACTGAGCCAAATAACCGCCCAGATGTGTTTTGGCAAGCAGATGTAGATGCAGCGGCTGCACACCTTGTTCAGATCATTGAAGAAGTTAAGCCTCATGTATTGATTACCTATGATGAAATTGGGGGATATGGTCACCCTGATCACATTCAAGCTCACCGTGTTGCAATGCGAGCTAGCGAATTAGCTGAATGGAAAATCTCAAAGATTTATTGGAACGCTATGCCAAAATCTGTTTTAGCCGAAGGTATTGAAAAAATGAAAGAAGTTGGTTCAGACTTTTTCGGTGCAGAGAGTGTTGATGATTTGCCATTTGCCAAGGATGATTCAGTGGTAACTGCAATGGTTGATGGAACAAAATACGTTGACTTAAAGATGAAAGCGATGGCTGCTCACGCAACTCAAATCGAATTAGATGGACCATTTTTCGCACTTTCAAATAACCTTGGCCAGCAAGTGTGGGGACACGAGTATTACTCACTCGTGCATGGTGAAAAATCAGAACCATTTGATGAACTGGGTCGTGAAACAGATATTTTCGCTGGAATTGCGTTGCAATGAAACTTGTTTACTCAGCAGCTGTTGGAATTTTGGCAGGAGTAGCCGCGGTTTTATTGCATATCTTTTACCCACCGTTTGGATTGATTTTGGCGCTATTAGGAACCGCTGCAACAATGTGGGCATTAGGTAGACACTTTGGTGCAAGGAAATACAAATTATTTGCTTCACTTGCTTGGGGTTTAATTGTGTGGCGGGCATCTACTTTTGGTGTTGGTAACGAATTACTTGTTCAAGGTAATTCACAGGGTAGTGCTCTTGTATTTCTTGGCTTTCTGGCACTATGTATAGCTACAGCACTGCCTGCCTAACTAACGCCAAATCCACTTTTGTCCTACTGCAGAATCTGAAATCTCTAAACCAGCATTTTCGAGTTGAATGCGAAGCTGATCACTCAGGGCCCAATTTTTATCTGAACGCGCATTCTCTCGTTCTTCTAAAAGTGTTATCAACTCATCGGGAAGGACCTTAACTTCCTGGGAACGTGAAAGATCCAAGCCGAGCACCTGATCGGCAAATAGAAATGCATTAGTTTTTTCTGCATCAGTTAAATCGTTATTTTTTTCAACCGTGCGTAGGTAAGTAATAACTCGAGGAGTTTCCAAGTCATTTTCAAGAAATGCAAGAATAGTGGGATCAATTTTGATTGAATCAGAAGTGCCCCAACTAGAAATTTTATTTCGCCACCGTTTGATTGTTTCATTGGCAGCTGAAATGGATTGCCATGAGAGATCCATCTGTGATCTATAACGATTTTCAAGAAAACATAGGCGCAGCGCAAGTGGATCAAAACCTTTGGCTATAACATCATGGAGCAGAACTACATTGCCAGCACTTTTTGACATTTTTCTACCTTCAAATAAAAGGTGCTCACCGTGGACCCATAAATCCACACTTTCGTTGCCAGTAATCGAATTAGATTGAGCGCGTTCGTTTTCGTGATGTGGAAATCGTAAATCAATTCCTCCAACGTGAATATTTACGTGAGCGTCTAAAAATTTGAGGGACATTGCAGAACACTCAATATGCCATCCAGGAAAACCAGGACCCCAAGGTGAATCCCAAATCATCTCTTTTCTATTTCCAGCGGTCTTCCAAAGCGCCCAATCGGCATGGAATTTCTTAGCTCCATCTTCAACGAACTCATACTTATGGCCAGGCTTAAGCGAATCCAGACGATTGCCGCTGATCAATCCGTAGCCTTCGAATGATTGTGCGTCAAAATAAACACAGTTATCTTCGGCAAGATATGCCGCGCCCGTATCAATTAGTGCTGAAATCATTTCATGCATCAATGCGATTGATTCACTTGCACGGGGATATCCCTGAGCAGCAATTATGTTCAGGTTCGACAAGTCGAGATGGAAACGTTCCTCATATTTTCTAGCAATTTGAAATGGATCTATTTTCTCTTTTTTGGATTGTTCAAGCATTTTATCTTCTTGAAAATCATCTGACATATGCCCAACATCTGTAATGTTTTGAATCATTTTTACGCTTAATCCCGAGAGGCGAATTGTGCGCGCAATCAAGTCACTTAAGAGAAAAGTTCGAAGATTACCAACGTGGGCATCGCGATAGACCGTTGGACCGCAGCAGTACATGCTGACAACTCCATCGTGCGAAGAAATTTCCTTCGACTTTCGTGAAAAAGTGTCATAAATAGAAAGAACCATTAGCAGCATTCCTCAGGAATCATTGATAAAGATTTTTGGTAGGTGCGATAGAGATATTCGTGATGGAGTGTAAAGCCGAGGGAGGTATAGAGATTTATTGCAGTTGTATTCTTCGAATCAACCTGTAGCAGTGCTTTCTTAATTCCTGCTTCAGAAGAAGCATTTAGCAGCGCGGTTACAGCTAATTTACTTACGCCTTGACCACGATAAGCGGAATCCACAAAAACACGTGAGAGTGCGCTCCAACCATTCGAATGCGCAGTTCGACCAACAGCGATTAACTTCTCACCTTCAAAGACTGATACGTAAATCGCTGGGTATGCGCGCATTAGTTCGGCAACGTTGTGATCATCTTGCAGACTCAACCATTGATCGTCGAATTTGCTCGATGTAGTGACTGTGAATTTTGAAAAGATTGGTTCCGTGTACTCGATATCGGCAACCATTACATGTGCACGTATTTTTTCAACCCACCCTTTGTTAAGGAGTTTTAAATCTAACTCCTGATACGTCGGAAGCGGAATTGAAAAAGAAGGGACAAGCCCTTCTTTTTCATAGTGTGCGATAACAAATGAAACAGCTTCATCGATATCAACCTGCGGTTCTCCATAAGGAGCCTTTCCGCAAGGCAGGACAGAGTTTGCTCGCAATGTAAATTTTCCAGAGGTTCGAAGTAACCACTTTCCAAATGATTCTTGTTTAACAGGTGGCCACGTTGTAGTTAACACCTTTTCAAGTTCTTGTATACGAAGTGAAAGTGGAGCTCCATGACCGGCCAAGTGATTTTTTTCTTCGATTACTTTAAAGATCGCTATTTTTTCATGATCAAATTCAATGAGCTCACCATGTCGATTACGAAGTGAGTTCGCAGACTCCAAAAATCCAACAAGGTCGCGAAATCCACCTTCGGGATCATGGAAACGAATACTGACTCGCGCGCCAATTGGAGCCTTCATGGGTATAACGATAATCGCCCACGCCAAAGTCGCGAGTTACAGGGGCTTCGCATTACAATCGCTCTATAGAAATGGCCGAAAGGCCGAGTAAAAGAGATTCAGAGAGGCCGTGCCCGTGACTTATGTGATTGCCCAACCATGTATCGATGTGAAGGACAAGTCCTGTATCGAAGAATGTCCGGTGGACTGCATTTATGAAGGCAATCGCATGTTGTATATCCAGCCAGATGAGTGCGTCGACTGCGGTGCGTGCGAACCAGTGTGTCCTGTTGAAGCAATTTATTACGAAGATGATGTTCCGGGACCATGGAAGGACTTCCAAAAAGTTAATAGCGAATTCTTTGTAGAAATCGGTTCACCCGGTGGCGCGGCAAAAGTTGGCCCAACAAATAAAGATCACGCCGAAGTAATCGCCGCACCAGCTAAGAGCGAGTAAAGGCGCGTGCACTGAAACTTCCAGATTTTCCATGGGATGCCCTGGCTCCCTATGGAGATCTAGCGCGTCAACATCATGCAGGCATCATTGATTTATCGCAAGGAACCCCTGTTGATAAGACGCCAGAATTTATTCAAAAAGCTTTAGGAGAACATTCAAACTCACCGAGCTATCCACTGACAGCAGGAACTTCACAGTTGCGAGAAGCCATTAGAAAATGGGCAGTTAATCGACTCGGTGCCACGGGTGATTTTGATGTATTGCCATTAATTGGATCCAAAGAATTTGTTGCGTGGCTGCCAACTTTTTTACAAGCTAAGAAAGTTCTTTTTCCCAAAGTTGCTTACCCCACATATAACGTGGGCGCAATTCTTGCAGGTGCGGAACCAGTAGCCGTAGATCTTGATGCAAAGCTATGGCCAGATGCGGATTTAGTGTGGATTAATTCACCTTCTAATCCAACGGGCCGCGTTCACACATCCGAGGAGCTTGCAGTCACGATTGAGTATTCACGCAGCCGCAATACTCCTGTTGTCTCTGATGAATGCTATTTAGAATTTGGTGATTCCAAAGATCCGCAATCAATTCTTGCTTTCACAGATGCAGATAACACAAATATTTTGGCTGTTCATTCACTCTCCAAACGCTCATCAATGGCCGGATACCGTGGAGCTTTTGTCATTGGAGACCCCGTTTTAATCTCTAGAATTCTTGAAATCAGAAAGCATGCAGGCATGATGGTGCCCTTGCCGATCCAGCACGCAATGATTGCCGCCCTTGCCGATGACCTACATGTCAGCCAACAACGCGCTCGCTATAACGCACGCCGTAAGACTTTAATTCCTGCACTGGAATCAATTGGCTTCAGAGTTGATCATTCAGAGGCAGGACTTTATATCTGGTGCACTCGCGGCGAAGATTCCTGGAAATCAGTTGAGATGCTCGCAAAATTAGGAATTTTAGTAACCCCTGGAATTTTCTATGGCGCAGATGGCTCGCAGCACGTTCGAATTGCACTGACTGCAACGGATGCTTCGATTGCAGATTCCTCAGTTCGCATATTTGCTTCGAAAGAGCAGTAAATGACGGTCGCAATTCTCTTAGTTGGCGGGATGGGCACCCGCTTAATGCCCTTAACGCGTGATACTCCAAAGCCGATGCTTCCTATTGCAGGACTGCCTGTTACCGAATACCAACTGATGGCGGCGCAGCGCGCCGGAATCTCAACGATTGTCTTGGCAACATCGTATTTGTCGCAAATTTTTACGCCATATTTTGGTAACGGTGCACAGTGGGGAATGGATGTGCGTTATGCGCTGGAAGAAACTCCGCTAGGTACAGGTGGAGCAATTAAGAATGCTGCGGCAGCGCTCAATCTAGCCAAAGGATCGGATGAACCAATAGTGATTTTCAATGGCGATATTTTAAGTTCGCATAATTTGCATAAACAAATCCAAGAACACATCGCTAATAAAGCAGATATAACGCTGCATTTAACTCACGTCAGTGACGCACGAGCATATGGCTGTGTTCCAGTAGACCACGATGGTCGCGTAACTGCGTTCTTGGAAAAAATGGAGAACCCAATCACCAACACAATTAATGCAGGGACCTACGTTTTTCACCCTGCAATTATTGACACAATTCCGGAATCAACTGTGGTCAGTGTCGAGCGCGATGTATTTCCAGCGCAGGTTTCTGCGGGCAAGAAAATTTATGGATACATTGAAGATTCGTATTGGTTAGACATAGGAACGCCACGGGCTTTACTCGCCGGATCTAAGCACTTTGTTGGTGGCGAGTTTAAAGCTTCAACATCTGCCGTTATCGCTTCCACAGCTCAATTACGTGATGGAACAAGCGTGGGAGATAAGTGCACAGTAGAAGAAAACGCGGTGATCAGCGGGAGCATTGTTTCAGCCGAAGCAGTTATCGGTGCCGGATCAGAAATCATCGATAGTTATATTGCGCGTGGCTCGAAGGTCGCGCCGAATTCAAAAATTATTGGGAATTATTATTCAAATGAGTTAATTTCGCCCCTAAATTTATAGAAAATCTTTGAATTGCCTTCTTTTCACGCTCAATTGCTGTATTCCCCGACTTGACTTACAGGGATTACAAGCGTGTAATTCACTCTTAGTAGGCCACATCCACAAGGGATGAAGCCATGAATTACAAGGAGAATCGACACTATGCCGATCCGCCCACAAGATTCACAGAAGCAGGCACCTACTTCCTCTCTTTCTTCCTCTCAGGCAAATCTTGGCTCAGGACCAATCATTCAACTCGTCTCTGGTGAGAGCGTTGAGTTATCGTGGCAAGAGCGCGCGCTCTGTGCGCAAACAGACCCAGAAGCATTCTTTCCCGAAAAAGGTGGATCAACTCGTGAAGCAAAGCGAGTCTGTCTTTCATGTGATGTGCGTTCGCAATGCTTGGAATACGCACTCGCTCATGACGAGCGTTTCGGAATTTGGGGCGGACTTTCAGAACGCGAACGCCGCCGTCTTAAGCGCCGTCCAGCTTAATCGCTCTCGCGCGATCTACAGCGAAAGCAGGTCCTGACAATGGCTGTAAAAGCCGTAGAAGATATAAGCCATGTCACGGCAATTCTTGTTGTGCATGATGGTGCTAAATGGTTACCCGAAGTTGTCGCATCTCTTACATCACAAAAACGCGCAGTAGATCAAATAATTGCAGTAGATACTGGGTCAATTGATACATCTGTTGCTCTTGTAAAAGGTGCAAAAATTCCAGTTCTTTCCCTTGACCGCGAATCTGGTTTTGGTGATGCAGTGTGGGCGGCTATACAAACATTGCCAACTCCGATGTCTCCTGAAAATGAATGGCTGTGGATTTTGCATGATGACTGCGCCATGCATCCAGATGCCTTAAATAAATTACTTGAAGCGCTCGCTGAAAAACCACAAGCAGTAATGGCAGGTCCAAAGTTATTGGGTTGGCGCGACAAATCTCATTTATTGGAAATTGGTGTGAGTATTGCATCAGATGGAGCACGGTGGACCGGTCTTGAACCATATGAATACGATCAAGGGCAGCACGATGGTGTGCGTGATGTGCTTGCTGTAAGCACTGCTGGTGCTCTTGTTCGCCGCGATGCATTTGTAGAACTCGGCGGATTTGACCCAAATCTTTCACTCTTTAGAGATGATGTTGATTTTGGTTGGCGTGCCAGAGTTGCTGGGCACTCAGTAATTGCTGTGAGCGATGCAAAAGGTTTTCACGCGCAAGCGGCAGCATCGGAGAGACGCTCTGCAGATGTGAAGGAAGCTTTCTTGCACAGACCACTGCTACTTGATCGCCGAAATGCGGCATATGTTTTACTCGTCAACTCATCCTGGTGGATGTTGCCGTGGGTGGTTTTGCAATTACTGGGATCTGCAACCGCACGTGCAATTGGATATTTACTCGCCAAATTACCGGGATACGCAAGCGATGAATTGTTGGCTCTCGTAACCTTGGTGATTCATCCTCGAGAAATTTCTAGTGCGCGCAAATTTAGAAAATCTCACAGATTACTATCAGCCCGTGCAGTAAAAGAATTTATTCCACACCGTCGCCATCAAATAAGAGCGGCCAGTGAACGACTAATTGACTCTATTCGTAAAACTTTGTTGCCCAGTGATTCTGATTCCAGCACGGTTCTTGAGCCACTCAATGAAGATGAAGATTTATTAACACCAGCCAAACCTGGACGATGGTGGACAATTTTCAAGCAGCCTAAAGCGCTTGCGGGATTTGCGATGCTGATTTTGATAGCAATATGGTCACGACACAGGTACGGATCCATTGTTGGCGGCGCACTTGTTCAAACCCCTGAAAGCGCTCGAGATTTGTGGCGAATGTATTTCGAATCGTGGCACCAAATTGGAATGGGCACGGATCAAGGTGCACCACCTTGGCTAGCTGTCGTTGCACTCGGTTCTACAGTTTTATTTGGCAAGGCTGATCTTTTCATCACACTTCTTTTCATCTTTGCACCCCTAATTTTTATGCTCGCAAGCTTTAGGCTCTTCTCAAAAATCACAACGCATAATTGGTTGCGGGTAATGGCTAGCTTTCTTTACGCAATTTCTCCTGTTGCAATCGCAAGCATTAATTCGGGACGCGTCGGGACTATAGTCACATTGATTCTTCTGCCATATATCGGGTTACTAATTCGTGATTGGCTCACTATTGAAAATACCGCCTGGCGTAAAATTTTTCTTTTGTCCCTGCTTCTTTCTCTTTCATACGCTTTTTCAATGCAAATATTTTTCTATCTATTAATCGCGACTTTGATAATTTCTACAATTGACTTTTTACAATATGGAAATATTCGATTTTTTCATGAACGATTGCTTCGTCGCTCAATGCTTGTTATCGCCCCGCTTCTTGTGAACATTCCGTGGTCATTTTCAGTTCTCTTCAAGCCAAAGAATATTTTCCTTGAATCAGGATTAACAATTGCAGGTGGTGGACCCAATTTCGCACTTCTTTCAAATCCTGGTGGTCCTGGCGCTCTTCCATGGTGGTCCATTAGTCCGATCTCTTTAGTACTTCTTGTTGCCCTCTTCTCATCGACCAAAGTAAAAATTATTTCTTACTTTGGCTGCGGCGCACTTGGTGCAGCAGTACTCATCGGATCCCTCTCTTTTTCAGGACATGGAAATTCCTCGCCTGTTCGAGCATGGACTGGATCATTAATTGCAATCGCAACAATTTGCTCAATCGCTTCTGGAGTATTGATTTTAAATCGTTTACGTGAAGTCCTTGTCGTAACAAATTTTCACTATCGCCATATTCTTGCTGGCTTACTTGTTGTAGTAACCACTCTTTACTCTCTCTCAACGATTTCATGGCTTGTTATAGCAGGAGCTGATTCACCTGTGAGAGCAACGAATTCAAAAGTATTGCCTCCATTTCTTGGGATTGAAGATGGAGTAAAAACAATTGTGTTTCGTCAAATCAAGAGTGGTGATATTAATTCTTTACAATACTTCATAGCTCGTGGTCACGATGTATTGCTGAGTGAGCCAGATATTGCACCCGATGAAACACCAGAAGTGGCAAATGCAATTAAAGAGATAGCAGATGGAAGTGGAATTTCTGCCTCTCGGGTCCTTGGCAGACACGGAATTCAATATGTATTTGCAAAGAGTCCAACAAATAAGGAAGTAGTGCGCACTATTGATGGGCTAGGTGGGTTTGTAAGATCTTCGGCAACAAATTCCGGAGTTGTTTGGAAAGTTAACAACGCTTATCACCGGATAAATTTTATTGACGCGAATGGCAAGGTCACTGAGATTCCTAGCGCAAGCGTTGGTACCCGAACTCAAATTTCTTCACCGGGAACAATCTTGCTAACAGATTCATACAGCAAATCCTGGAAGATTTTCCAAAATGGAGTTACGCTCGAACGTTCGAAAGATCCAAATGGATTTCCACAATTCGCTGTAACACAACCTGGGGAAATTTCTCTTCTTCACGATGGCTCCATCCGTCGCGGATTGCTCTCACTCCAATTTATTTTTCTAGTTACCTTAATTGTTCTGGCAGCACCAGCGGGGAGAAAACGTAGTGAGATGTCAGAAGGCGAGTCGACGTGAAAGCGAGAAGATACTTAATAGTTGCACTGGTCTTGACAGCACTTATCGCTGGGTCAAATTCACTGAATCAGTCAATTTCACGAGAGCAATTTTCCTTAAGTTATCCATCAGTTCTGTGTCCACCAACATTAAGTGGTTTGTCATCACAAATTTCATTGGGATCGGTCAACACAAAAATTCATCGAGTTGGTTCAAATTCTGCAAAATTTGTTAAGTCTCGAGCTCTTCGAATTCCGGTACTCAGTGATCCAGTGCTTGTCGATGCACAAGGCATCACACCAATTGTTTGGCAGAGCCGGACGGGTTCTTGGGCTGGAGGAACAATTTGTTCAGATCCCGCCGCAAGTCAGTGGTTTGTTGGTGGATCTGCGGATCTCACTTCACGCGGAAAATTAATTCTCGTAAACAGTGGATTGAGTGAATCAGTAGCTGATATTAATGTGTGGAGCGGTTCGTCACCTGCAACAACTAAAGCCATCAGCGTTAAAGCAAACTCATTTCAAACCCTTGGCCTTGATTCTCTTGCACCAGGTGAATCATCAATTGTGGTTAGAGTTGAATCTAGATCTGGTCGCTTGAATTCATTCATTGTCGATGAACGTGGCAAAGGTCTTCGCACATTAGGTGGGGATTTAGTGAGCCCAGGTGTGGCACCAGCTAAACAAATTTATATTCCAGCGATTCCGCTTCAGCAAAAAGTTAAGAACGCACCCGCGCAACAACTCCGACTCTTGGCTCCTGGAGATGTCGATGCCAATGTCACTGTTGAAATTATTTCGGGTGATGGTCGATTTACACCTGTTGGATTCGATAATGTCATTTTAAAGAGTGGCCAAGTGATGAACTTTCCAATCGCACCTGCGGTAAATTCTTCGGTATATGGAATGAAAATCAACTCTGATGAGCCAATCGTGGCTGGAGTCTTTGCCAACTTCGGAAAGGATTTTATCTGGAGTTCATCAGTTCCAGCTTTGTCTCCATTCACAATTGCGTTGAACGGATTGTCACCACTGCTTGTATTTGTGGGGGATAGCATCGATGTTGAAATAGAGCTCAGCACTAATGCTGGAAAAAAGCTGACCAAAACAATTAAAGGTAGCGACATCGTTTTCTGGCGAGTTCCAGTGAATGCTCGAAACGTAACCTTTCGTCGTGTAAGTGCCGGCACATATGCCTCAGCTCTTCAGAAATCGGTGAATGGATTTGGATCCGTACCGTTAGTAGCCGGAAGCGTCCTATCGAAATCAGCGATTCCATCTGCCAACATTCGGGTTCTAAATCCTTGAAAATCCCGAAGTTTTAGTAGACACCCCACTAATCTTGTATTCATGAGTTCACATTCACGTTACGGGCGCACATGCTCGCGCACTAGTTGTCGACTCACTGCAACTATGACGTTGACTTATAATTATGCAGATTCAACGGCAGTAATTGGTTCACTCGCAACTTTTTCTGAACCTCATGCTTATGATTTATGTGAAAAGCACGGAGAAAGTCTAACCGTTCCAAATGGTTGGAATGTTATTAAGGCCTCAACAACTCCCTACGAAAACGGTCCAACGCAAGATGATTTGATGGCCATAGCTAATGCGGTTCGCGAAGCAGGTTCTAAAGAAATAAGTACCGATACTCCACCGAATAGCTCGAGTCCTGCCACTTCACTTGGTCGCCGAGGACACCTGCGCGCAGTTCCGTCCTAGACTCTTCTCTATGGGCACTAAAGAAGTTCCGAATATTTTTAAAGCGTATGACATACGTGGCCTTGTCGGATCCGAACTAACTCCCGATTTTACTTTTGCAACTGGTGCAGCCTTTGCACGATTCATCATTCAAGAACGAGAACCAGGCACTGTTGTAATTGGTGAAGATATGCGCTCTTCGTCACCAGAATTAGCGGATGCGTTCTCAGCAGGAGTGACATCTCTGGGATTAGATGTGATTCGCGTAGGACTTGCATCCACCGATATGTTGTATTTCGCAGCTGGAAAATTAAACATGCCAGGTGCGATGTTCACGGCTAGCCACAATCCTGCGCAATACAACGGCATAAAATTATGTCTAAGTGGTGCTAGACCAATTGGTCGCGAATCTGGTTTGCTAGCGATTGAAAACTTTGTACGTTCTGGCTCTCCAATTTCTTTTGGAAACATTGGCAAAGAGAGCCAACGCAATCTTTTGGCAGACTATGTTAAACATCTGCATACACTCGTTGATTTAGCAGGAATCAAAAAACTGAAAATTGTAATTGACGCTGGAAATGGGATGGCGGGATATACAGCGCCGGCGATTTTTGAGGACTTAAATGTTGAAGTAATCCCAATGTATTTTGAACTCGATGGAACTTTTCCAAATCATGAAGCAAATCCGATTGATCCAAAAAATCTAAAGGATTTACAAAAGGCGGTTAAAAAGCATGGAGCTGACATAGGTCTGGCATTTGACGGCGATGCCGACCGATGTTTTTTGGTTGATGAAAATGGAGAAATAGTTAATCCTTCAGATCTCACAGCTTTGATCGCCGATCGTGAGTTGAAGAAATATCCAGGATCTTCAATTATTTATAACCTTATTTCCTCTCGATCAGTAGTTGAAGTAATTGAAGAAAATGGTGGCGTTGCTCTTCGATCGCGGGTCGGCCATTCATATATAAAAGCGCTGATGGCTCAAAGCGGAGCAATTTTTGGCGGTGAGCACTCTGGTCATTTCTACTTCAAAGATTTTTGGAGAGCAGATTCTGGTGCGCTAGCGGCACTTCATGTTATCGCGGCGTTGGGGAGTTCAAAGGTTTCGTTATCAAAATTGTTAAAGCCCTATCAAAGATATTTTTCTAGTGGCGAGATAAATTCTGAACTTAAAGATGCACAAAAGGCGATCAGTGCGGTAGAGCAAAAGTACGCACAGCTTGATTCTGTCGCTATCGATCATCTAGATGGTCTTACGGTGAATGGGGATACGTGGTGGTTCAACCTGCGCCCCTCAAACACTGAGCCGCTTCTTCGACTCAACGTGGAAGCCAAGACTCTTGCCCGTATGGAGAAAATCAAAGATGAAGTACTCGCCACAGTAAGAAAATGAGAGTTTAAGTTCTCAATTTATGAGCAATGCCAGTAACCTATGCGCATAGTTGCCTAACACTGTAGAGCCCTACCCCTTAGGTCACGTCAAAATACTTCAGTACTTAACCTAAAAGGAGAACGTTCGTGAATTCACCGGTGACAGCAACAATTCCAAAGCACGACATCGCAGATGCATCACTAGCCGCGGAAGGTCGCAAACGTATTGAATGGGCAGAGCGCAACATGCCTGTGCTTGCACAAATCCGTGAGCGCTTTGAAAAATCACAACCATTTACTGGCGTTCGCATTGCAGCCTGTATGCACGTAACAACTGAGACTGCAAACTTGATGCGCGTACTAAAAGCTGGTGGAGCCGAAATTGCACTCTGTGCATCAAATCCACTTTCAACACAAGATGACACAGCAGCAGCCCTTGTTCATGAATTTGGAATCAGCGTTTTTGCTCGCAACGCCGTTGATCGCGATGGCTATTACTCCCACATCAATGCAGCGCTAGATATCCAACCGCACCAAGTATTTGATGACGGTTGCGATCTTGTAAACACATTACACACAACTCGTAAAGAACTTATCGGAAATATTGCTGGTGGTTGCGAAGAAACCACTACTGGAGTTATTCGTCTAACACAGATGGCTAAAGATGGTGCTCTGCAATTCCCAATGATCGCTGTCAATGACACTGATACAAAGCACATGTTTGATAATCGCTACGGAACTGGTCAATCAACTCTTGATGCAGTCTTTCGTGCGACAAACTTCTTACTTGCTGGCCGTATTGTGGTTGTCGCAGGCTTTGGATATTGCGGTAAAGGTGTTGCAGAACGCGCAAAAGGTATGGGTGCCGATGTAATCATTACGGAAATTGATCCAACGAAAGCACTCGATGCAATGATGCAAGGATTCCGCGTTATGCCAATGGCGGACGCGGCAAAGGTTGGCGATGTATTTATTACAGTCACAGGAAATCGCGACGTATTACGTGATGAACACTTTGCTGTCATGAAAGATGGCGCCATTATGGCCAACTCAGGTCACTTTGATATTGAAATCGATGTTGCATGGCTCGAGCAAAATTCGAAGAAAAAGAATGCAAAGATGCGTCACCAAACAGATGAATACGTTCTATCTGATGGTCGTCGCCTGCTTCTAATCGCCGAAGGCCGCCTAGTTAATCTTGGTGCAGCAGAAGGTCATCCTGCATCAGTGATGGATATGTCATTTTCAGATCAAGCACTCACAGCTGAGTACTTAGTAAAAGAAGCCATGAACCTCAAGCCAGGTGTGCATACAGTTCCAACATATATCGATAAAGAAGTTGCAAGCCTTAAACTTCAAAGTATGGGTGGAAAAATTGATGTTCTCACTCCTGCCCAAGATATGTACTTAAACTCTTGGGAGCATGGAAGCTAATTTAAATCCAGTAGTTACACACAATCCCGCTTTTTAAGCGGGATTGTGTGGACTGAATTGCCATTATTCCGGGGTGTTTAACTCCCACTCCTTAAGTGAAATTCTATTTCCAACGCGTTGTTTTGGATGCCGTGCATTAGGCCTAGATATTTGTTCACAATGTAGGACTCTTTGGATTCCACATTTGTATAGGAGTGAACTTGATTCGCTTAAAATTTATTCGGCCGTTTTATACTCTCCAGTTGCGAAACGGATAATTCTCTCGGCAAAAGAAAATGGCATCAAGGCAGCAGATGAATTAGTAATTGATGCACTTTCACACTCCCTTCATTTACTGTTGCGAGATTTTGAGATGGGAATCCTTGTACCTGTACCCTCTCGAAATAGTTCAAATCGAAAGAGAGGTCGAGATTTTCTATCCGTTATCGCTCATGCTTTAGCTCGAAACGAATCACTTAATTGTGCAGATTTACTGATTCATACACGCAAGGTGAGAGATCAATCAAAACTAAATGCCCACCAACGGCATGAGAATATTTATCAAGCTCTGGCAGTAGACAGGAATAAATTGCGGTCACTAGGAGTTGGTAATGATGTGATCCTTGTCGATGACTTGCTCACAACTGGCGCAACACTTCTTGAAGCCCGACGGGCCTTGGAAGTGCGGGGGATAAGGGTGATAGCGGCAATTACGGCTTGCCTCTCACCACCGCTAAGATAAGCCGGATACTTGGTCCGACCGCTATGAACTTTTGAAAGGGTAATTAGATGCCAGCCTTTTTTGATCGAATTCTGCGCGCTGGCGAAGGACGAATCCTCAAAGAGTTAAGCAAAGTCGTTATCCAGGTTAACTCACAAGAATCACGAATGATCGCAATGAGCGATGACGAATTACGCGAACAGACCCAAATTTTTAAGAATCGATTCTCCCAAGGCGAAACACTGGATGAATTACTGCCTGAAGCATTTGCAGTCGTTCGTGAAGCCGCTAAGCGCACTTTGGGGCAACGTCACTATGACGTTCAGATCATGGGTGGCGCTGCTCTACACCGAGGAAATATTGCAGAAATGCGAACCGGTGAAGGTAAAACGCTGGTTGCAACTCTTCCCTCATACCTCAATGCATTAGCTGGTCGTGGAGTTCACGTCGTAACGGTCAATGATTATCTTGCAGAGCGCGATAGCGAGTGGATGGGTCGTGTTCATCGATTCCTTGGTTTAAATGTTGGAGTAATTCTTGCCAATATGACTCCTGTTGAACGTCGCGATGCATACGGTTCTGACATCACATATGGCACCAATAATGAATTTGGTTTTGATTATTTGCGAGATAACATGGCATGGAATATCGATGATTGCGTTCACCGAGACTACTTCTTTGCCGTAGTTGATGAAGTTGACTCGATTTTAATTGATGAAGCAAGAACGCCATTGATCATTAGTGGACCTGCAGATAAAGCCACCAAGTGGTATCTCGAATTTAGTCAGTTGGCACAAAAGCTTGAACGAGATCGCCACTATGAAGTAGATGAGAAGAAGCGAACTGTAGGAATTCTCGAAGAAGGCGTTACTCGCGTTGAAGAGTTACTCAAGATCGAAAATCTATATGAAGCAGCCAATACGCCAATGATTGGCTATCTCAACAATGCAATTCGAGCTAAGGAACTTTTCAAGCGCGATAAAGATTATGTTGTCATGGGTGGCGAATTGCTCATTGTTGACGAACACACGGGTCGCATCCTCGCAGGGCGTCGCTATAGCGAAGGCATGCATCAAGCGCTCGAAGCAAAAGAACGCATTGAAATTAAAGATGAAAACCAGACACTTGCAACGATTACTTTGCAAAATTACTTCCGCTTGTACGAAAAGCTCTCTGGCATGACTGGTACGGCGATGACGGAGGCATCTGAATTTCATCAGATTTACAAGCTTGGGGTAGTACCAATACCTACCAATCGTTCAATGGTTCGCCTTGATCAAGCAGATTTGGTTTACAAATCAGAAGCTGGAAAATTTGCGGCCGTTACTGCAGATATAGTCCAGCGCCATCGCAAAGGTCAACCAGTACTAGTCGGAACTGTGAGTGTTGAAAAATCTGAAGAGCTTTCGGCATTACTTACAAAAAGTGGCGTTCCACACGAAGTTCTCAATGCGAAGCACCACGAACGCGAAGCAGCAATAATTGCTCGGGCGGGTGTTGTCGGAGCGGTAACAGTTGCTACAAATATGGCAGGCCGTGGCACTGACATCATGCTCGGTGGCAACCCAGAATTTATGGCTGACTTTGAGATACAACGTAAAGGCATTTCTCCTGTTGATAATCCGCAAGAGTATGAAAGTGCATGGCCGGAAGAAATAGCCAGACAAAAAGCTGCCGTTACAAAAGGTCATGATGAAGTGAGTTCATTAGGTGGGCTTTATGTATTAGGTACAGAACGCCACGAATCAAGACGTATCGACAATCAGTTGCGCGGTCGTTCAGGTCGTCAAGGCGATCCTGGCGAATCTCGCTTCTACCTCTCCTTACAAGATGAACTCATGCGAAGGTTTAACTCAGGACTTGTTGAAAGATTTCTTTCGGCTGCTGGAATACCTGATGACGAACCTATTGAATCAAAGATGGTTTCAAATGCGATTCGCTCGGCACAAACACAAGTAGAAGCTCAAAACTTTGAAATTCGTAAAAATGTTTTGAAGTATGACGACGTGATGAATCGCCAACGTGAGGTTATCTATGGCGAACGTCGACTTGTATTAGAAGGTAAAGACATCAAGGATCAAGTTGCTGAATTCATGAGTGACACACTGGGTGCATACGTTGACGCAGCAACGGCAGAAGGATTCGCCGAAGACTGGGATCTTGAAAAACTCTGGACAGCCCTCAAAGTAATTTATCCAGTTTCCTTTTCAATTCAAGATCTCGAGCAAGAAGTAGGATCTCGCGCTGGCCTGGATTCGGATTATTTAAGGACTCGAATTCTTAGCGATGTCGCAGCCGCTTATCAAAAACGCGAGGAAAGCCTTGGCGGTGAAGTGATGCGCGAATTAGAGCGCAAGGTTTTGCTCTCAGTTCTTGATCGCAAATGGCGTGAGCATTTGTATGAAATGGATTATTTGCAAGAAGGTATTGGTCTGCGAGCAATGGCTCAAAGAGATCCACTCGTTGAATATCAACGCGAAGGTTTTGATTTATTCAGTGCGATGATGGAAGCAATAAAAGAGGAAATCGCGAGTTATCTGTTTAATGTCGAAGTACAAGTTGAAGGCGGCAACAAGGTTCAGGCAAAAGGCCTCGAGCAGCCAGAAACTCAAGCAGAATCACTCAAGTACACAGCAGCTGATGAAGATGGCGTCTCTCGCACAACGGATGTTTCACGAAATGGTCCGTGCCCGTGTGGTTCAGGCAAGAAATTCAAGCGCTGTCATGGTGCTGCTTAAAGATTTAGAGCAAATCTAACGCCGTACACAACCATCGATTATCTACTCCCTCAAATCGAATTGAAAGTGCGCGCAATCTCTCGCCATATCTGACGGTTACAACTGATTCACAAATTCCATCAAGGGGTTCGCTCTGGTGAATTGTTCGCAATCGTCCAACTTCTTTCATGGTGCCAGCGTGAGCATTCAATTCTGTGAAAATTTTTCGGTGACACATGCGAGTTAATTGCGATGGAGAACGACGTCCAGCCCAAATTTCTAAAACACTGACGACAAATCTCATGGTCCACTCATGCAATTCTGGAAGATCACTTGCCGAGGTTGGCTGAGGCGAAAAATCCGGATCATATTCATCATCAAATCTGGAGGGGATAAGGTACAAACGGGCTTTCTGTTTTTCATGTTCTTCCACAATTGGTCGAAACATTTCCAACATTGGGTGTTGCCAATCTTCAGCCTCACAGCTAGAAATCTCGGCGTAGGTCACAGGTTTCAGTGAAGAAACACTCTCTGAAGTCGTCATGAGCAAAGATTGGCTTTGAATAAATCGATTTAAAACATGCAAAGAGATGAACTTTAGCTCATCAAAAAGAACGACTGTGTATTGTTAAATCAATCTAGAAATTTCTAGCGTTGAGTGCCTACCTATGGCCATTCAACGAAAATCATCTCGCTCACGATTAATCCTTGCAATTGTAATGATTGCAGCATCATTAATAAGTGCTTTCTTATTCTCTTCTCTCGCTAATCAAAAAACCGACATGATTGTCTCCACAACCTTTTTACTTCCAGGACATCAAATCCAACAAAGTGACCTCACAACAGTTCAAGTCTCACTTGGAGAGGTATCTAAGAGTTACGTAAACCAAGCCGTACAAATTATTGGAACATTCACGAAAATTCGGATAGAGGCACACGAACTTATTTCAAAGAGTTCACTCGCAAAACAATCTGATACATCAGCTATAAGTTCGGTACCTTTAAATGTTCGCGCAGCAGATGTCCCAGATGGAGTTTTTCCTGGATCAACTATTGATATTTACTGGGTGCAGGATCAGATTAATCAGGACATTCAGTTAAGTCCTGAATTGGTTATCCCTAGTGCCCAAGTCTTGGATATTTCAAAAAGTGGATCAAATTTCGGAAATGAAATTGCCTTAACGGTTGCAATAAATTCCGATGATGTCCTTTCGCTTTTGAGTGCCACATCCCAAGGTCGAGTAGTACTTGTGAGCGCCCATGGCTGAATTATCTCTTCCAGTAATTGTTACAGCGATATCAAATTCAGAACAGGAGAGTTTTATTGCAGGAACGCTCTTCGCGCAAGGGTGGAGCGTCATTCATCGGGCAATAGATTTTGATTCACTCGTTGAATTCACCAAAGCTAATCAGGAGCAAGCAAGTTCTGCACTTCTTCTGTACTCTCCAGATCTTAATAACTTCAACGAATCACTCTTTGAACCACTTGCATTAAATTTTCGACAAATAATTGGATTTGCTTCTTCAAATACAGCAAGAACAATCGATGATATGTTGCATGAAATTCCAGCCACAGCTACTCAGCTAGCTACTTTTATTCGTGGATATGTCAGATCTCCCTTGATTAGAAAATTGATACCGCTGGTCCAATCTCACAAGCGAGCTCGAGTGATCGCAATTTCATCGGCTGGTTCGTGTACTGGTTCAAGCACGCTATCCATCAATCTTGCTTACGAGTTGAGTCTTAAAGAGAAGAAAACTCTGTTAATTGATGCAAACCTTAATGAACCGAGTATCGCAATCTATCTTGACCAGAGAAACTTAATTGACGAACAATTGTGGCGATTCGCGTCACCTATGCTCTACTTAAAAGAGCTCACTCGAGATCAGATACCCGAATTCGATGAGTTTATGGAGAAAGCAAATCTAGAATTCGATTACATAATTATTGATATGGGAACAATTCATGATTTATCGTCACAACTCTCTGATCGCAGAGCTGATGCTGTGGTTATCACATGGGCCGGCGATCATGCAGACAATCTATGGATTGTTGCTAGAGCAGATTACATCGGCCAAATGCGATTTAAGAAAGTCGCTGCAATTCTGGGCAGAACTTCAATAACTTCGGCAATCACATTCGTCTTAAATATGCGCTCAAGCGGGCGCAAAGGACAGGAAGAAGAAAAAGCTTTTCTGGCTATCGCCACAACTCATAAAGCGCAGCATCTTTATGTCATGCCAGTTGACGCCCGCAATACGTCGGCATCTACAGATGCTAGAGCGACTCTGGCTGAGGTCAATGATCGCGGAATTCTTCGAAAAGCCTTGACAGCAATCGCAAGTGAAATGATTTCCTAAACTCTTATACCCTTAGCCAATGCGCGCTTATCTGGCTTTGACGATTGAGCAGGTCAGAGATTTTTACGCCCAGAAATCCTTCACTCCCGAGATTGTATATGCGCCAACAATTAAGTTCATCACCGAAAATCCTGAGCTCGATGAAGAAGAAGCAGAATATGAAATTTCTTTGATTGCAGCGCGCAATTCTGGCGGTTTTGTAATTGCATTAGAGATTCAAGAGAAAGACATATCAGCGCACAATAAAGAGACCATAGTGCTCGCCAATTCAGTTATTTGGGAAAATGTTGAAGCATTGTTTGTTTACGAATCTGCGGATGAAGAATTAACTTGGTATGCAACTCAAGAAATTGGTGATTTTCTGAGTGCAGAAGGTGCGAAATAGTGGCACGCCTAGAAGATCTTATTCACGGCAGATCACCACTTTCATCCCACCACATTCATAAAATTCAAGAACTTGTCGCAGATTGGCAGTTACTTGCCGACTTGTCTTTCGCAGATTTGGTGCTTTGGGTTCCGCTTCGTAAGAATTTTCAGAGTTGGCCAAGCGGCTACGTTGCTGTTTCACATATTCGCCCAACTACGGCTGCAACAATATTTGCCCACGATGTAATCGGTGATGAAATTGACTGGGGGTCAGCACCACTAATTGATAAGGCTCTCTCAAGGTGCGAAATTATTCGAGATTCAGAGCCTGAATTAGTTGGTGAAATGATGATCAAAGTGGAAACAGTTCCGGTTATTCAAAATTCTCAAGTAATCGCTGTAATTTCTCGACATAGAAGTGCGGAGTCAATGCGCACTCCCAGTCGGCTGGAACTTAATTATCGCGAAATCGCGCACAAGCTTTATGCCATGGTCTGCGAAGGAACATTTCCATATCCTGGCGCACATGCTTATTTTGATTCCGCGCCACGTGTAGGGGACGGACTTATAAGGTTAGATGTCAACGGAATTACATCCTTTGCAAGTCCTAATGCCCGGTCTGCTTACAACAGACTTGGTTGGGACAATGATCTCGAAGGCTTTAATCTTGGAGAAATTAGTGAAAAAATTAATACGTTCAACCATAATGCAGATGATCAAGGCTTAAGAAGCCGATTAAGTGGTAAAGAGCTTCAACGCGCAGAGTGCGAAAATGAAGGTGGAACAATAGATTTAATTGTTCTTCCACTTTTGGCAAATGGAGATCGCATTGGTGCCATCGTGTTGATTCAAAACGTAACGGAATTGCGCCGCCGCGAACGTGTAATTGTTACGAAAGATTTAACAATTAAGGAGATTCATCATCGCGTCAAAAACAATCTTCAGACCGTTTCAGCACTCTTAAGATTGCAGGCTCGTCGAATTGATGATCCAAGTGCTAGCGCAGCACTCGATGAAGCGGTTCGACGGATTGCATCTATTGCCTTAGTTCATGAAACTCTTTCAACCAGTTCTGAGGCCAGTGTCGCGTTCGATCAAGTTTTGGAATCACTCATTGTTCATGCACTTGATTTGAGTCCTCGAATGAATGAACTGAAAATTACTCGAACAGGTGAGATTGGTTCACTTGATCCACGAATAGCAACTCCGCTTGCACTAGTGATTACTGAGTTGATTCATAATGCATTTGAGCACGGTTTGTCTTTACAAGGTTCGGGGTTGCAAATGATGATTGAACGCTCAAGCAAGGATTGCATTATTGAGATTTCAGATGACGGAGTGGGACTGCCGAGTGATTTCGATTTTAATACTTCATCCAACTTGGGTCTTCAAATTGTAAAAACGTTGACTGAAAATGAATTAAAAGGATCTATTGAATTAAAATCTTCAGAGAATGCAACAACTGCAAAACTAACTTTTCCACTTTAAGCAGGATTGTGTAATTGATTCTGTTCTTGTAGACGTGCGCGATTACGTGCGGCACGACGTTTCAAAGCACGACGCTCATCTTCTGACAAGCCGCCCCATACGCCTGCGTCTTGCCCGCTTTCAAGTGCCCACGCCAAGCAAGGTTCCTTAACGATGCAGCGATTACAAACTTTTTTTGCTTCCTCAATTTGTGTAATTGCTGGCCCAGTGTTTCCAACAGGAAAGAAAAGTTCTGGATCCTCATCTCGACACGCAGATTGATGACGCCAATCCATGACTGAGCCATCCTTTCTACATGCAAGATTTACGAAAATAAACTAATACGAGGCAATTGTGCCTGCGCAAGGATTTAATTATCGCGTGTATTCATTGGTTAAACAAGGATGTACGGCAAAAGATTTCTGTGAATTAAGTGATTTAAGTCGCCATGTATCACACTTTGTCGCCTCTGCGTGCCCCCGGCAGGAGTTGAACCTGCGCACCAGCCTTCGGAGGGCTGTGCTCTATCCACTGAGCTACGGGGGCGTTTGCGCAAGGTTATCAGCGCGTGCATGAACACACGAGAAGTGCGAGAATTCAGAGATGAGCGTGCACACTGCATATTTTGCAACGGGATGTTTTTGGGGCGCCGAAAGACGTTTCTGGAAGTTAGATGGAGTAATCAGCACAAGCGTTGGTTATATGGGCGGTTCGATTGAAAATCCATCGTATGAGTTAGTTTGCACTGGAACAACTGGCCATACCGAAGCAGTGAAGGTTGACTTTGATCCAACCAAAATTTCATACTCACGGTTACTCAAGGAATTTTGGGAAATGCATGATCCCACCTCTTTTGACCGTCAAGGTAATGACATCGGTTCGCAATACAGAAGTGCAATCTTTACTACATCAACAGAACAGCAAGATTCTGTTCAAAAATCTATGGCAATCTATCAGGTTGAACTAGATGCTAAGTCCATTGGAAAAATAGTCACGCAGGTATTGCCAGCGAGTGAACATAGATATTTTGAAGCGGAGCAATATCACCAGCGTTACCTTGAAAAGAATCCAAATGGTTATGACTGCCATTCAAGTACTGGTGTGAATTTTCCTGATTCATTGGTTAGCGCATGAGTAAGAAGGTTTACATTGATGAAGCGGTACTGAAGGCGCAGTTAGACCCACTCTCGTACGAAGTTCTACGTAACAGTGCAACCGAGCCGGCCTTTACCGGGGAATATACAGACACCGAAACTGCTGGTGTTTATAAGTGCAAAGCCTGCCAAGCCGAGTTGTTTAGAAGTGAAACAAAGTTTCACTCAGGCTGCGGTTGGCCAAGTTTTTATGCCCCATCAGAAAATGACGCAGTAACACTTCTTGAGGATAGATCACTTGCTCCACGAATTAGAACGGAAGTCCGATGTGCTTCATGTGACTCACATCTTGGACATGTTTTCGAAGGTGAAGGTTTTGATACCCCAACTGATCAACGTTGGTGCATTAATTCAGTTTCACTCATCCTCGAACCTAAGTAAATTGGGCAAAACGGCACTCGCATGAGATATGACGTCATTGTTATGGGTGCGGGCCACAATGGTTTAGTCGCAGCTGCATACTTGGCCAAAGCAGGCAAGAGTGTCTTGATGTTAGAAGCGGCAGATGAAATTGGCGGAGCAACTGCAAGTGTTAGAGCATTTGAGGAATACGACGCACTCCTCTCAAGATATTCATATTTAGTAGCACTGTTGCCAGATCAAATCATTCAAGATTTAGGTTTGAAGTTTGAAACTATTTCACGAGAAGTTTCATCTTTTACGCCATATAAAAAAGATGGCAAGGATTTTGGTTTACATATTTCTAGAGTATGGGACAAACAGACAGAAGATTCATTTATTGAATTGACTGGCACTTCGGATGAAGGAATAGCATGGCAAGAGTTTTATTCTGATGTAGAAAAGTTCGCACAAAAAATGGCACCAACTTTTCTTCAACCGCTTTTAACACGAAGTGAGATGAAATCCTTAATAGGTCAGGATTCCACTTGGGAATACTTGGTTGAAAAACCCATGGCTGAAATAATTAAATCTAAGTTTAAAGATGATTTAGTCCGTGGAATCGTACTAACGGATGCTCTCATTGGAACATTCACGTCTGCTGAATCGATTCAATCAAATATCTGTTTTTTGTATCACCTCATGGGAAACGGAACGGGAGAGTGGAAAGTTCCGCGGGGCGGAATGATCTCTCTTGTAAAGGAGTTAGAACGTGTAGTTCGCTCTGCCGGAGTTGAAATTAGAACTAACTCCGAAGTCACTGAAATTTTGACAGATTCGGCGGGCGTCACAGTTCAGACAATAAATGCTGAGAGTTTCAATGCAGAATTTTTATTGAGTAATGCTGCTCCAGCTCACCTAGATCGCATGCGTGGAAAGAGAAGTCAAAGCACCTTACCTGGTTCGCAAATCAAGATAAATATGCTTCTTCGCACTTTGCCACGTTTGAAATCTGGCGCAGATCCGCGAAAAGCCTTTTCTGGAACTTTTCATATAAATGAGAGCTACCCAGAATTAGAAGATGCCTATGTCACGGCAAATAAAGGTGACATTCCGACACATGCACCATCGGAAATGTATTGTCATACGCTGAGTGATCCAAGTATTTTGAGTGAAGAGTTGGCACAACAGGGGTATCACACCCTCACGCTCTTTGGCCTTCATACGCCCGCAGAATTATTTCAAGCGCATCCGCAACCATCAAAAGAAATTGCAGTGCAACGATGTATTGATGCCTTGAATTCATATTTAATTGACCCACTTGAAAGTGTTTTAGCTAAAAACAATGACGGATCACTCTGCATTGAAGCAAAAAGTCCCTTGGACCTTGAAAATGATGTTCGGTTACCTGGTGGCAATATTTTCCATCGCGATTTAACCTTTCCCTTCAAAGAAGAAGGTGATACTCAAATCTGGGGCGTCGAAACTGATGATCCACGCATATTTATTTGTGGTGCTGGTGCCCAACGTGGTGGTGGAGTTAGCGGAATACCTGGACATAATGCCGCGATGGCACTGCTCGCTAAGGGTTAGTCTTTGCAGATGAGCGAACCGAAACTTAGTCCAGAAACTATTGCGATTGCAGCAGGACGTCCATCGATAACGAAAGATGGATCTCTTAATCCTGATATTTCTTTAAGCTCTACCTATCATGCGGGCGGAACCATTGGTTATGGTCGCTCTGGAAACCAAACGTGGAGTGCACTCGAAAGTGCTATTAGTGAATTTGAAGGCGGACAGACACTTGCATTCGCATCTGGCAATGCTGCAATTAGTGCAGTATTCACACTGCTTCCAATCGGAGTACCTGTCGTAGCATCTGATCAGGGATACAGCGGCACAATGGCAATGCTCAAATCATTTCAAGAAAGTGGTCGCTTGGAAGTTCGCTTTGTAGATATTGCAGATACGGACGTTGTAATTCAAGCAATGAACGGTGCTGCGTTTCTGTGGCTCGAATCTCCAACTAACCCAGGACTTGAGGTAGCGGATATGCCGACACTCATTCTTGCTGCTAGAAATCTAAGTATCGGAGTCGGAGTCGATAACACCTTTGCAACTCCATTAATTCAAAATCCACTCGAAATGGGTGCAGATATCGTCATGCATTCCGTTACAAAGTATTTTGCGGGACACAGCGATGTCTTAATGGGATCACTTTCTACCAAGATTCCAGAACTACATGCGCGACTGCACGAGATTAGAAGGATTCATGGCGCAGTCGCGGGACCATACGAAGCATGGCTTGCACTTCGCGGACTTCGTACTTTTGTTTTGCGTTTTGAATGTGCACAGAAGAATGCCCTTGAATTAGCCAAACGTTTAAGTACGCACCCAGGAGTCTCAAGGGTGCGCTATCCGGGGTTACCACAAGATTCACAACATGCGCGCGCCAAGAGCTTCATGCGCGGGTTTGGGGCAGTCGTTTCATTTGAAGTAAAAGATGGACCTGAAAAAGCAGATCGTATTTGTGAGACTTCTAAGATAATCACCCACGCAACAAGTTTGGGTGGCGTAGAAAGTTTATGGGAACGTCGCAGACGTTGGCCCTCTGAGAGCACGGTGACTCCAGAAAACCTCATTCGCTTATCTGTCGGCTGTGAAAATGTTGAAGATTTATGGCGAGATATTGAACAGGCGTTTGCTAACTCTTAAGCTTTAAATACTGCCACCGACAATCTTTTGTTCAATCCTTCTGTTAATCTCCCCGAATGAAAAAAATTGCACCGCTAGCTATGATCGGATCTTTGCTAGCCATTTTCTTACTAACGGCTAGCCAAAGTTGGGCCGCAACAGCGACGCCAAAATCTAAAGCGTGTCCGACCGCTGCATTTCCAGATTTATCAGAATCGATCGGCCCCGGTGGTAGTTATGCAAAACCGTTGATCTCAGTTACTTGCACTAGTACTCAATTAAAGGTCACCTCAAACGGCATGATTAGTTTTGCCTATGATCCAAAAACTCCCAATGGATTAGCTGAACAGAAGTGGAGTTGGGCTGTTCCGTTAAAGCCGGTAAAAGCGAAATCTGTAACTCAGATTAGAACTGTAATGGGCACTCTCGGATTTACGGTCAGTGGAATTCCAATTTATGGACCAACTGAAGGTCCCGTGCCTGCTGATTCAGCATTTGGAGATCCCGTGTATAACAAACTTGTAGATGTTTGTGGTGGTCACACTGGATATAAGAGCGATTATCACCACCATGTAATTACCTTGGCTCAACAATGTAATTTATCAAAGCAAACAATTCTGGGTTATGCATTAGATGGCTTTCCGATCTACACAACCCTTGGATGTTTGGATAAGAATTGCACAAAGACTTCTCTCATGAAGTCTGGTTATATCAAAACTGGAAATCCCAAGACAAATTCTTGGAGTGCATATACGTACAAGAAATCTGCATCGAATACTGTTTTAGATTCATGCAATGGTCGTAAGCAACCTGATGGCACCTATGGTTATCATGCAACTTCAAATTTCCCGTACATCATCGGCTGCTTTACCGGCAAAGCAGCCCTTAATACCGGACGTGCGGCAGAACCAATGCCACCGATGGGCGGACAACCACCGATGGGCGGACAACCACCGATGGGCGGACAACCACCAAAAGGTGCGCCAGGAAATCCTTAAAAAGTTTGCCTAACTCTTAATCTTTAAATACTGCAAAAGTTCAAAAATGAGAGTATTTTTATCGTATGTTTAAAGCCATACGTCGACTAGTTGCAGCAATCGCTGTTGGATTATTGGCTTTTAAGGCTGTTGCATCTTTTTTGTCATGGATTGAACAACAAGAAGATTCCACGGCAGAAGCGTGGATCGACGAAGATGAATTTGAAGACGCATAAGTGAGCACTGCTGATTACGTTCCGGGTTCTTGCAATATCGGTACAGGTGAAATTCGTCGTCGACAATTTGTTGCACTTCTTGGATTAGTTTTATCTATGTCTTCGCTCATCACACTTATTTTAACTAACGCTCCGCGGGGTGCACGATTAGGGATTTTTATTCCACTAGCAGTTGCAAGTATTGGATGGGTGCAGTCTCGAAAGAAATTCTGTTTAGCCTACGGATTTATGGGTACATTCAATTTTGGAAAACTCGGACAACTATCCCGCGTGGCAGATAGCGCAAGTCGGGCCGCAGATAGAAAAACGGCCTTAAACATACTATTTCAAGCCGGCGCATATGCTGCGCTTGTTACAGCAATAATCTATGTAATACCTTTTTAAACAATCTCGCTTCCATCTTTTCGAGTCGCGGTCAAACTAGCAACTGTCGTGATTGCTAACGCTGTAATAATAAATCCTAAGCTCACCGCAAGCGGAACATGGGGGACTTTGATCCCAGCGACATCATGGACTCCAACTGAATGCAAGGCTTCAAAAATCATCTTGAATCCGATGAATCCTAGGATTGCCGATAGTCCCAATGAGAGATAAACCAACCTAGCAATGAGCCCCTGGAGTAAGAAATAAAGCTGACGCAAACCCATCAGAGCAAAAATATTTGCCGTCGCGACAATGTATGGATCTCTAGTAATACCGAAAATCGCTGGAATAGAATCCAGTGCGAAAACAAGATCGGTTACACCTAAAGAAAAAAGTGCAATTGTAAATGTACTTGCACCTTTACTCTTGAGGTAAGTTTCTAACCGACTTTCTGTAATTTCTTCGTCATGTCCACTTTCACGGACGAGTTGAATAGCGGTGAAGATTAGGAATGCGCCGAAGATAAAAAATACGCCCTGGAAGCGCGAGATAATTGCCGCACCGGCTGCGATAAAACCACCGCGCAATAACAAAGCAATAATGATTCCCAAGAGAAGCACAAGCTGCTGCTTCTTTGAATCAATTTTGAGACGTGAAAGAATAATTACGAATACGAAAATGTTATCTACTGAGAGTGCGTATTCAGTGAGCCAGCCAGCAAAGAATTCAGTCCGTGCTGTCGGAGAATCAACCCAGTTTGGCATCAGAATTCCAAAAGCAATCGCCGAGCTCACATAGATCGCAGTCCAAATGGCAGACTCGGCAAGCGTGGTCTCTCTATTGCGACGCAAAATCGCCATCACCAAGTCAAAAGCAATTACCAGCGAAAGAATTCCGATTGTTGTAAGCCAAACGGTAGTAGATTCCAATTACTTTTCCTTTTTCTCTAGATCTTTTATTACACGATGAATATCGGCTGAGATTATCTTAAGTTCGGCTAATTCTTTGTGTGCCAGGATACGAGCCTCTTTTGCCAGTTCAAATTCACCCAAACTAGCTTCATGAGTTTCGTTGATGGTTTGTTCAAGTTTTGCCGAAGAGACGCTCTGACCCACCATGATTATGGAAAGCAGAACCAACTGCAAAAAAGTTTGCGCGATCCAGGAAACAATTACGAGGGTATCCTCAGATTTTATGGCATTCGGCAGTGATATTAAGGCGATAATGGCGAAAAGGTAGGCACACCACATTGTGGCCACCCCTGAAGTTATTTTCTCGGCTATAAGTTTGTTAAATGAATTAACTTTGCTCATGGAGCAAGAGTACGCCTTTTCTCATCCTTTTTTGCTTCCATAGGAGGCGAAGGAAGAGTCCCCAGAGCTGCCAGTGCTAAATCACGAAGAGCAACTGCTTCAATGCGCGCATTCTTTAGAGCATTCATAATGATCATTTTTTGTTCAGCAGTTGTTGCATTAGCTAGTGCGAATTTGGCTTGAGCAGTGGCTCTTTTTATCGTGGCTTTAAAAGTTTTGTTTATTTTTTCACGTGCTTCTTCACGAGCCTTCATTGCTTCTTCATAGACATTTTTCTCATATTTAAATTTTTCAAAAGAATTTTTGAAATCCATTTTTTTCGAAAACGGTTTGGGCTTTGAACGATCATCATCTGCAATCGCCAGATTTATGGACGAGAAAAAGAGTCCGGCGATTAACACCGCAGATATGCCGAGTCGGCGGGCATTGGTGGCCATGAGGAAAAGTGTAGAAGAAATCTTTGTGATTCTTCTGTGAGATGGTAATAAAAGAGTAAAAGTTTGGCTCAGATTACTGCTGATGTGCAATGGTATAGCCATGGCCCCCATGATTATGGTTGTTGATGACGAAGCTGGCGTGCGTGACCTAGTGTGCGATGCTTTGCGAATTGCTGGTTTTGAGACCACACAAGCAAACGATGGCATGTCCGCACTAACTCTGTTGCGTACTGAAAAACCTGATCTGCTCATTATTGATATCAATATGCCACTGATGGACGGATTCGATCTTGTCGAACGTTTGCGCTCACAAAATGATTTAACTCCGGTGTTAATGCTTTCCGCTAGGAATGACAGAGCAGATATAACTCGCGGACTTACTTTAGGTGCTGATGATTACGTAACAAAACCATTTGGATTAGAAGAATTACTACTTCGCGTCAAGGCTATTTTGCGTCGAACTTCAAAGGTGTCTACAACTTTCACGATACTCTCTTGTGGACCAATCACTCTAAATGATGAAACTCATCAAGTGACATTTAATTCGGACCTTGTCGATCTGTCTCCAACAGAATTTCGTTTACTCGCAATATTGCTGGAAAATAAAGGTCGAGTTCTCAGTAAATCTGTGCTGTTAGACGACGTATGGGGCATTACCTTTGAATCCGAAACTAGCGTTGTTGATACTTATATTTCATACCTACGCAAGAAATTACATCGAGATGGTTTTGAAGGAATCAAAACGATTCGAGGAGTTGGTTTCCAAATTTTGGAACCTAAATAATTAATGAATCAACGTTTACGAGTTACCTTTTTATCTGTGCTGATAACTTCACTGCTGTCAATTGGAATAGGTGGATTTGCACTACAGGATTCTCATAACGCAGCGATTCGCCAAGTAGATTCTCGATTAAATTTTGTGATTCAATCAACTCTTCAAAATAATAAAGACTTATTGAATGGAGCTCTATTCGCAATTGATGCTGGAAGAATTGATGCAACCGTTGTTCTCATGACCCCTCGCGGAGAACAGATTGTGATTACAGAAGCATCGCAAAGATTAGTTTTGGATACTTCACCGCAAAATATAAGCTCTTCTATAAAGCGAGCAATTTCAATTCATTCCGAAAATCCTTATCGGATGCGATCTATAGCATTACCAGAGGAAGAGTATTTAGTTGTGGCAATTTCTACCGCAGATCTCGAAAGCGATTGGCGTGAAAACATTGCTCGACTTCTAGCATTCTTGTTCTTTGCAAACCTACTTGCAATTGCTCTTTCGTTCTTACTTTTGCGGAATAATTCACGCAAACTGGAACAAGAATCATTAATGCGCATGCAACGCTTCCTCAGCGATGCGGCCCATGAATTGCGGACCCCTTTGACTGTGATTAAGGGTTATTCAGAGTTGTTAGGGGCACACAAAATCGAGGGGAAAGAAGATCAAGAGAAGGCATTTGCTCGGGTTGATAATGAAGTTAAACGCATGGAATCTTTGATTAACGACTTACTACTAACCGCAGAACTTAATGAAGCTACGCATCTAGATTTCGAGCAGTACGACTTCTCGGCATCCTTAAAAACCCATTTACATGATTTCGAAATTCTCTCACCAGATCGTGCAATTGAATCTTCCATTGATACAGGGATTCAAATCAAAGCTTCTGGAGATCACTTAGATCGCATGATTCAAAATATTTTTTCAAATATTAGACGCCATACGCCATCGATGGCTCCAGTTTTGGTTGAGTTGAAGAGCAAAGGTAAAGAGGTGCAATTGCGTATCGAAGATGGTGGAGTCGGACTACCTGAAGAGGCGTACACGAAAGCAAGTTATGAATTTGAACGTTTTGACCGTTCTCGTTCTCGCGATTCTGGTGGCAGCGGTCTTGGCTTGAGTATTATTGCCGCGATAGTAAAAGAACACTCGGGAAGCGTTTCTTTATCTAAAAGCTCACTTGGTGGTCTCGCAATTCTTATTCAGTTACCAATTAAATAGGCCTTACACTTGAGCAATGTCGCTCGAGCTAGATATCGCTATCGCAAAAGCAGCAGAATTAATCGTTGATAACAAGAGTTTTGTTCGCGCTGTTCTGTCAGGGCGCCGTAGAAATATGCAGACCCAGTACGAACGTATAGATATTCGTCCTGTTCAGCTAAAAGAAGGATTAAAGTTGCAACTTGTCCTGAGCGAAGAAAAACAAGACACTACAAAGAATATTGATTCTGATCTTGAACAAATACTTGAATTGCTCAATAGCGGTTATGCCAATGTGTTAGTTGAATTTACAACTGGTTCGTATTCTCTTCGAATCACCAAAAAAGGCGAAGCGCTGGTTCATGAAGGCAAAGGAGCATTCGAGCGAACCCTTGCTCATGACAGAGCCAAAGAAAGATTACTAGAAGCGAGCGATTCCTTCTTAATTGAAGTTGGCATATCTGATCACAAAGGCAACATTAAACCTTCGATGCAGGATAAATATCGCCAAGTAGAAGAGTTTTTGCGAATCCTCGAACCTGTTTTGACAGAGAAGAAAAAGAAGCTTTCTGTTGTTGATCTAGGTTGTGGACATGCGTATTTAACTTTTGCCGCACACCAGTACTTACAGAAAAAGGGTATTGACGCGCACGTTACAGGAATTGATGTCCGCGAAGCATCCCTAGATAGAAATAATGCAATTGCCAAAAAACTTGGAATTAACGATTCAATCGAATTCCGAGCAGAAGAAATATCGGAGACTACAATTACATCAGCTGATATCGCAATCGCTTTGCACGCTTGTGACACCACAACCGATGATGCAATTGCATGGGGAGTCCAACGCAATGTTGAGATTCTATTGATTGCTCCGTGCTGTCATCATGATCTACAGGTTCAGATGCAAGAAATCCCTGAACCATGGCCAATGGTGACTCGACATGGAATTATGCGTGAACGCCTCGGTGATTTACTTACAGATTCATTTCGAACCCAGATTCTAAAACTACTTGGATATCGAGTCGATGCAATTGAATTTGTCGGGGGAGAACATACGCCTCGCAATTTAATGATCCGTGCTATAAAAACAGGTGCGAAGTCAGAGCCAATAGAGATAATCCGGTACAAAGAAATGCTCACGCAATGGAATGTGATGCCCGCCCTTGCTCAGCGCCTTGAAAAAGAATTAGACACAATCTAGACCTGGCCACCATTAGACTTCACGCATGTCCAAAGTCCTTGCATCACTGCCAGTTGGTGAAAAAGTTGGCATTGCATTCTCTGGTGGCCTAGATACTTCAGTAGCTGTTGCTTGGATGCGCGACAAAGGAGCAGTTCCTTGTACTTACACCGCAGATCTTGGCCAATATGACGAAAGCGATATCGAAAGTGTTCCTGTTCGCGCAAAAGAATATGGCGCCGAAATTTCTCGTCTCGTTGATTGCAAAGAAGCTCTTGTTGAAGAAGGTTTCGCAGCAATTGCTTGTGGTGCGTTTCATATTCGCTCAGGTGGAAAACAATATTTCAACACAACGCCCTTAGGTCGCGCAGTAACTGGAACCTTACTCGTTCGAGCAATGCTCCACGATGGTGTTGATATTTGGGGCGATGGATCAACGTATAAAGGTAATGACATCGAACGTTTTTATCGTTATGGATTACTCGCTAATCCGAATTTGAGAATCTATAAGCCATGGTTGGACGCGGACTTCGTGCAAGAACTAGGTGGCCGTAAGGAAATGTCGCAGTGGTTAGTAGAACATAACTTGCCATATCGTGACAGTGTTGAAAAAGCGTACTCAACAGATGCCAATATTTTGGGCGCAACCCACGAAGCCAAAACCCTTGAAAATTTAGATGTTTCACTTGAAACAGTAGAACCAATCATGGGTGTTCGTTACTGGGATTCAAAGGTAGAAATTACGAACGAAGATGTTGTTATTGAATTCGTACAAGGTCGTCCATACTCAATTAATGGGCAGACTTTTAAATCATCTGTCGATCTACTTCATGAAGCCAACACAGTTGGTGGGCGTCATGGATTAGGCATGAGTGATCAGATTGAAAATCGAATTATTGAAGCCAAGAGCCGTGGAATTTATGAAGCACCGGGCATGGCGCTTTTGTTTATTGCGTACGAGCGCTTGATTTCAGCAATTCACAACGAAGACACAATTGCTAACTATCACGCAGAAGGTCGCAGATTAGGACGTCTACTCTATGAAGGTCGCTGGTTAGATCCACAAGCTTTAATGTTTCGCGAATCCTTACAACGATGGGTGGCGTCCGCTGTTACAGGAAAAGTTACATTACGCCTTCGTCGCGGAGATGATTTTTCAATCATGAACACTGAAGGTTCTGGATTTAGTTATCACCCTGAAAAACTTTCAATGGAGCGCACAGAAAATGCGGCTTTTGGTCCAACTGATCGCATTGGTCAATTAACTATGCGCAATCTTGATATTGAAGATACTCGCGAAAAACTTGAGTTGTACCGCAATCAAGGACAGCTTGGTGGCGGTCACTTTAAGTTGATTAACGAAATTGAATCCGGTGAAAAGTAATTAGAAAGTAAGTGCGAATTTCAACCCTGCAATAATTAGGACCGCACCTAATGCGCGCTTTACACCCGTTGAGGAGAAGCGGGATATACCAAGCCGAGTACCGATGAGCGCTCCAATGATTACGGCTCCCAAGAAGAGTGGCAAAGAATCTGGCAATTCAGAAGTTGATCTGTAATTACCTAATAGCCCTGCCACGGAATTAACAAAAATAAACGCAGCAACAGTTCCGCTGGCTTGTTTAACATGATTCCATCCCAACCAAATGATTAATGGAGAGAGAAATATTCCGCCTCCAGTTCCAGTGATTCCCGCAAGTAAACCAATAGTGGATCCCATGAGAATTGCAAGTGCGTAGTTGATTGGTCTGATATCGCGATCTTGAGCAGCAGCCAAAATGATAAACCGTAGGCCAGAAAGAATTAGCAAAACACCAACAATTGGTTTGTAGATCTCACTTGGAAGGTTGATGTGCCCGCCAATGAATGCTGCGGGGACTGCACCAGCACTGAGAACAAAAAAGAGTTTCTTATGAAAGAATTTATTGCGAATGTATCTCCAGCTAGCGTAGGCAGAGACAGCGATATTGAGAGTTAAAGCAGTTGGCTTGATTACCGAAGTCTGAAGATTGAAAAGAGTCAAGATCGCGATGTACGCGGATGAACCAGCATGGCCCACCGACGTATACAAAACTGCACCAAAGAACAGACACAGTGCAATTACTAGATTAGTAATTTCGAACATTTATTTTCTATAACGAGAAGGAAGGATACTCATCTGTCACAAGAATTACTGCGTAACCATAAATACGATTCCAATATTGGTTCACTCGCACAATCGCGTCCGCTGCTGCTTGTGGCATCGAACCCGTAAACAAAATGTTGAACCATGCCAAAGTAAGCATGATAAAACCGTAAATAATGTAAACGAAACCGACAATGTATAACGGAATTGCTAAGAACCATTTAATCAGAGGAAGTCCACGGCTGAGTGTTTTTCCACCCTCTACTTCTGGGTATGTAATCCGCACAACATTACTCTCTTCGATAGAAGGATATTCATCGGTGAGCAATGCAAGGTATGCCCACACGCGATTACCTAGCCCGAAGAGCGCCTTGTTAAAAACTAATACATAACTTGGATACACACCACGAAACAAAAGAGCAAGAACAACTGGAAGGACGAACAATCCGTATGTTTGTAAGGAATTGCTATCAAAAAAAGTTTCAATGGAAAAAGATGAAAGAAAGATAAATACTGGAAAAGCCAGAATCACTCTGGCAAATACCGTCGCACGATCGCGGTTGTCTAACTGAACCTGAAATGAAGTTTCTATTTGTTTGCTCATGTTCGTACTCTACTATTAAGCCATGAATTTGCTCCATGGACTCGATTTACTCTCTACATTTGTTTTTGCATTGGTGGGTGCACGAGTCGCGGCTGATAAGCGTTTAGATTATGGCGGAATCGCATTTATTGCAGTGATTGCATCTGTTTCGGGTGGAACTCTTCGAAACGTATTTCTTGGGCTAAAACCAATTTGGATCACCGATCCTTCAATTATTGCCTCAGTAATTCTTGCTGTGCTAATCACGCTTGTTTTTAGACGCCTAACTCATATAGGTAAAACTTTGTTAGTTATGGATACTTTTGGTTTGGCAATCGCTACTATTTCAGGAACACAGTTGGCCTTTGAGCAAAATATTTCTTGGTACGGAGCAATTCTTCTAGGACTTGTCACGGCCGTTACTGGCGGATTATTGCGAGATGTTCTTTGTCAGATTGAGCCCGTTCTTCTTCACAGAGAAACTATCGGAACATCTTGTTTAATGGGAGCCATTACATTTGTGGTTCTGATCGAATTAAATGTCGCCAACAGTATTGGTGCAATTCTCGGAGGCAGTGTTGTGGTTCTTACCCGAGTGCTTTCCATACGATTTGATCTGCATCTTCCTAAGTTTAAAGGCGGTCAATAGTTTCTAAAAAGAATCTAATTGAGCAATTCAAGATTGATTGTATTTAATGTTCCATTCTTCAACCGCTTTTTGAGCATCTCCTTCAATTTTTCCCATTTTCCAAATTTCATGAATTGAATCCTTTGGTTTATCTGCATCAAACCTTATGACTTTAGTTTTATCCTTCAAAAAGCTTTCAATATTGTCAGTGACAACATCTACATACATCTCTGCTAACTTGCTCAAATTTTCATCTTCATATTTCTTAGGTTGTTGCAAAATTCCATGACCAAATCCATGCATAATTCCAGCAATGTTATTGAGTGAATATCTCTTAGTGAAACTTTGGATGACCTGCTCGGTATCTCTACTGAGATAAACATAAATTGGAGCATCACCGTAAAATCTATCTAATGATCCCAGCATCCAACTCAATCTATTGTCGGATTCAATATGATTGTCAGGATAAACAAAGCGTTGGTCACCGACTAATCTTTTATGCGTTTCGTGACCTGAGGTGTAATTGAGCGCATGCGAGAAGGATTTTGTGAAAGTTGTAGACCCACAACGTCCAGTTGATAAACAGAATATATTCATGGTTCGCCTCAAGATCGCTATTCTCACCGAAACAGGTGATTGAAGAGTTAAATAATAACCGACTGGTCACTTGTGAGGCGGATAGACGGGGAATCGAATTCATAGCCGACACTGCTTAAATGTGGAAAACATTTACCCGAGCGACTTTCATTGCAATTTTGATGACAACATTTTTCGTCCCACATGCAGAGGCTAATGCCGAAGTATGTCGAAATATGATTTTCCCAATCTTTTCAGCAGTGAATATTACCCAGGTACGAAATGGAAGAGTACAACCGGTATTCGAGTTATAACTTGGACAGCATCTGCCCCTATAGTTTTTGATGAACCTGTTGTGCGAAGTTTCACACCAGATGAGACGACGTGGCTAGAAGCTGCGTTCCAGAGTTGGGACGATGCTTTGGAAACTGTGACATTTATTGAAGTACCATCTTCAAGTAATCCTGAAATCCTTATCGGTTTCGTTGCTTTCACTTCCGCACCAAATCAACCAAATGCATTTAGTTATTGGGATGCCTGGTGGAGCGATAACAGGAGAGATAAGGCCACCATTAAACTAAGTGTGGACCAAACCTCATGGTTCAAAGTTAAAAACAAGTTTATTCACTCTGTCCAACATGAAATAGGTAACGTACTTGGACTTGGTGACATTACTCCATGTGCCAAATTTACGAGCACGCAGGAAGACGAATGGCAACCGCCATATGGAAATATTCCCCTTAGCAACTTTGATATTGGGATGGTCAGACAGCTTTACGGTGAGTCCACGTGTCCTTCTACTTTTTTAAACAGGACCACCAAAGCCGACGCTAAAAAGAGATTATCTATCAATTGTGCAAAAGGGCAGGTGATCAAGACGTTATTCGCTGTGGAACCGAAGTGTCCCAAGGGATTTAAGAAAAAGTAAAAACTTATTTAATCGAATAGTAAAATACTAGATCGAAAATGTATCAGCATTAATTCTGCTCATTTGTAATCTCATAATGTTATCTACGCTTGAAGGCTGATTCTTTACGCCGAAAGCAAAAGTGCAGCCACGTGAATTCACTAGATTAATAAAATCACCATCAAAATCTCCAAAAGGATAGGCAAGTGTCCAGCCAGACTCTGGCTTCATTCCTATCTTTCTCAAAAAACTTAAGGATAAATCAACTTCATTTATGCGCTCCGAATGATTCAGAGTGGACACCCATTCATGAGTGTGCAGGTGACTTCCTATATGCATCCCAGAATCTTTTAGTTCCATAATTTGAGATTCATTCATGTAAATTTCCATTGCAAAAGTGGTCGAGTCACTCGTTACATATTGCTCAAAAAGATTCATGACTATCTTTTCTCGTAAGTGCTTGGGTAAATCACGATCGAGTGTTCGTTCAATTGAATATCGCTCTGGTTTCAAATTCAAGGTTTTAAGGAGAAGATATCCGGATTTATTACCTAGTTCCTCAAAAATAGAATTCGAAATACGGCTTACCAAAATATCTAAATCCTGAACAAGTGCCAATATTGACAGAATCATATGCGTGTCAAGTATGCGACCTTCCAAAACTGTCGAACTTGAAGGATAAAATGCTGCTCTTATTCCATATTTCTTCAATACAGGCAACACGTAAGTGTAGTGATCAAGTAAGCCGTCATCAAATGTTAACAAACAGATTGGCTTATTGTGTTTTGACGAGATAGTTTCTAATTCTCTTAAGTCTTCAACATCAATTATAGTATATTTGGACAATAAACTTTCTACAATTTTTTCAAAACGTTCTACATTCATAAGGTTGAAATTAGATAAAATTGATTGCCTATGAATCGCATGGAACATAAATACAGAAACTTGATTGATTGTAGATTTTTTCATAAATAATCGCTCTTCAAAGATTTGGTTACGTTCGACTTCTAATTGCTTTGATGAGATATTTTGGAATGGCATGCCTGAAAGTTCCGTGACTGGTTTTAACATTTCTTGTTAACCACATAGGCAACATGTAGAAAAGAATGGCAAATACTTCAACCATTATCCGAATCTCATGTACTTTAATGTTTTCAACTTCAGGACTGTTTCTCGGCGCGGAAACCGACATTACTACCTTATTCTTTTTCGATTCGTATTCGATTCTTTTTGCATGGTAAGAAGATGTGATAGCAAGAAATTTTGAGTCTTGAAATTTTTCGTGTTGCAGAAAAAGAGAGTTGATAGTATTTCGAGTAGTATTACTATTCTCCAGCTTTAGCATCAGGGCCATAGGTACGCCATGCTTTATTAGATAATTAAAGATCACCTCTTGTTCATCATTGGGATCTTTATCTCCTCCAGTGATGACAAACTTGGCGTTTGTGTTATATCCCCATACTTTCAAAGCAAAATCAATCCTCGCACGTAATTCGTTTGAGGGTTTATTATGATTTCTTTTCGCTCCAAAAATAATTATGTAATGAAAATCCTTGATATTTGATGAATTTACCTCCAAATATTTAATCGATTCTTCTTCCGATTTTTTTACTTGAATTTTTATAAAAGAATAAGTAATCCAAATGGTAATTACGATTAGAGTGATGAGTATTAAGCTGAGTTTCATTTAAACTAATTAAAACTTTTTGAGTTTTTTACGGAAAGGTTAAAAATTTTAATAATCTTATTGACGCAAATACCCATTTCATAACCAGTTTGCAAAGTGTCAGATTGATTCTCTGATAAAAAAGCAATACGCACAGTTCCAGTGCTGCAAGTTATTGTTGCGACGTCATGTGCTACGCCAAGCAATGTACCCGTTTTATGAGAAATTAAGGTGCCTGTATCTTGTATTCCTATTGGAATTCGAGAATTCAATATTGAAGAACGTAAACCTCTAGCTGTCATCGGCGCAGTGTATTCATTTTCCCCTGCCTTGAGGATTGACAGAGCTTCATTTGCCGTCGTGTTCCCAGAAGTAATGGGGGACCTTATTCCATCGCCAAGAACAATTGAGGTATGCAAACAATTGATTTCATTTAGTGTTTCTTGTATCAAGTTTATGGTTAATAAGCTACCAAGAAAAAAAGATGCGTATGGGTCACTTGAACTCATGCTTAGCCCAATTAACTCGTTGATAGAAAATTTATGATTGGGATGAAGAACTTTTAATACGCTAGGTCCGAAATCGTCTCGTATAAGTGAACCAACCGTGACCATATCGCTGCCGTTTATTTTTTTGTTGGCAATCAATTTCTCAACAGCGATACAAATAACGATTTTGGTGATGCTAGCAGCCGGACGCAGTGTGTCAGCTTTGTGATCAAAGGCGAATGTTCCTTCAGGTACCTCGACTTGTAGTTTTACCGATCGACCCAAAATGGAGCAAAATTCTTTGAGTATTTTTTCAGTTTCTGTCACCTGATTATTCATGAGAAGACATCATTGGGTTTAGCTCCCACCATGAGCCAAGAGTTTCGGTCCATTTTTTTGGAATGTATGCGCATTCTCCTGCTGATGGGTACACGGTCATTTCGCCAAAAACAATTCTTTGTTCAATGTTGTACAAATCTACTCGCACGAAATCTAAATTTCCTGAGAGTAGCTCGGTGACCTCGATCATCTGCAATAAATTATCAGGTTTGTCGGGAACGGGGGAGCTTGTTGGATACAGTTTTTTGATAAACACTTGCATTTGAATTTGTTCCCAACCCTGGGTAAAAAAAGCGAATGTGTGATGACCAGCATCATTGCGGCCAGCAACGGAAATCATCCGGACTTTTCCATTAAACACCCAAAAATTGAGTTGGGTAGCTAAACCGCCCTTTTCGTTAATCAAAGTTTCTTCAATCAAAATACGCCGGTCCATATTTTGGTATGCCCATTCAGGGGTTCGTAAAGATTGTGATCCGTAATCGCTATTAAGCCAATAATCAAACATTTTTAACGCGCAATCTTTATTGAATTTCTCGGGATGAACCCAGTACCTAGCCCATCGAATTTCCTTTGATTTAGTTGGCAAGGAAACATTTTTTGGAGTCCCATTCCACACGCCAAGCAATCCCCCTGAACCGTGATTAACCTTAGCAACAAACGTTTCGGGAAGAGTTTCAAATTTGATGTCATTTAAACTTTCTGCACTAGCATAAAGTTTCGTTAGATATTGTTCTCCAATTATTTCACTAACATAGTTACGTACTAAAATCTTATCCGAAATGATTTTAAATAATTCATTGCGGTCATATGCCATCCGGTATAAGATTTTTTCATTAAATGTTTTTGGATTATTTGGTGCTTTCTTCTTAAGATATTCCCAGGAAAAAGTACTTTTTAGAGAAGATAAATTTTTTGTTAAGCTACAGGCAGATCGAATCAAAAAGAATCCAAAAGAGAGATATTTACTCGCAAAATAATATTGACGAAGAAGAGAGAACTTTAAGGTTAAATAGATATTGATACTAAAATCTCCCAACGTCAATTAACCAAGTAATCAATTTAGATCAAAGAATTTCTATTCGTATGCTCGGGTTGTGAGGGGCTCAAACCACAAACCCTTACGCAGCCTTGTTGGAATTTATTGCATATATAGCCACGGCTAATAATAGGTAGGGGCGCTGATTAATTCTAGATTGTGAGCAGATTCAGGACGGATTTGGGCGAGTCATAGGATTTCGCGGAAATTTCTCGCTATTTTTCTCCGAACATTCGTGGAAGCGGAGAACCACATGCCCAAGCAAATCAAGCACATAAGCCACAAGTTAATTGACACTTTAAGCGATGGTGTTTTTTCCATAGCGCTGACCCTTTTAGGACTTGATGTTGTTGGCTTGGTGCACAAAATGAGTGAGAGTGAAAATTTTAACGGCGCTATGTTTGAGAATTGGCCGACGTTTCTCGCCTACGTTCTTGGCTTTGTCGTGTTATTTTCTTGGTGGTACCAATATCACGTCACCAGTCAGTACGTAGTGGGTACAACATCGATGATCGTTTGGAACCACGGATTAACGATGAGTTGGGTCGCTCTCATGCCCTTCGGCGTGGCACTTCTTGCAGAAAATCTAAACACACCGAATATGAAGTGGGGAGTGTTCTATTTTGGAATTTGCCTCTTCGGCCAATACTGGACAATTTTAATTCAGCGTTTAGTGGTGGGGATTTTTAATGGTGACACTTCCATTACGTGGACGGAGGATTTCTTCTTAGCCGATAAGTCGAGGCATGAGCAGAACAAAGCATTAATGATCTTCAATGGTTTCCCGGCGGTTTTAGGAGTAATGCTTGTTTTGCTATGCCTTGTAAATCCTTGGATCGCCTTGGCTGGATATGCGCTTTACATTCTCACCACGGTAAATCCAGTAAAAAATCTCAATCGATTATTACCGGCCCTGTCTAAGTTTTCGAATTGACCTGGACTCCAAAGTAGGAGAAGTAACTATAAGTGGGTTGTTAGTGACTCGAACCCCCGACCCAACCACGCTTGGCTTTTGAGGCACACCCAAAATTTTCTTAAATTAACTTGGAATTAACTTAGAGATTCTTGAAAGTGGAGACTTGCCCATTAGATTTCTTCCAACCAGATTGGTTCTTCCCAGACAGGAAATACTATGGATCAACGTGAAATTAACGAGAAGCGTTATGAGATTGCTGCTTCACAAACCTCATCAGTAATGCTGGTCGGGCTTTTTTCA
>Ga0304730_1000097_pt1 | contig 86162 bp, 90 predicted proteins | sample M_130628_MF_Meta_FD_190474 | JGI IMG/M metagenome (GOLD analysis project Ga0304730, IMG submission 190474) | Freshwater microbial communities from Lake Montjoie, Canada to study carbon cycling - M_130628_MF_MetaG (v2) (version 2) | ecosystem: Environmental > Aquatic > Freshwater > Lake | place... | reverse complement strand
TGAGAAGCATGATGAAATAGTTGATGCTGCAAATGCTGCTGTGCTTTCTTTCAAAGAAGAATATGCTGAAGTGTTTAAGGAATTAAATGATGTAGGGAGTGAGATTAGAGGAGTTGAGAATTTGATTGCTTACTTAGAAAAGGAAAAGATTGAAATGGATTTGAAAGGGCAGGGAGTTGACTTTGAGAAACCAAGAAACATTCAATTGAAATTTAACTACTCTCCGAATGTAATAAGCATAAGATTAACTGATGTTTCTAAATCAGGAAAGACTTGTACTGCAGTCTTTAAATGGGCTCATGGAGGAAATGGTTCTCAAGAAGAAAATGTAAACGTTAGTTCTATAATTGATCAAGTTCATGGACTACGTAAAGATATTATTCAGCACACTTTAGCTGAATAGTTTTTAATTATTGATCGAAGAAAGGGCTCCTATATGGGGCCTTTTTGGGTTAAAATAGTTTGTGAAATAGTTGCCTCACTAAACTAAAGTTCATATATTTAGGTATCAATAATTAAAACAGATACATTATGAAAGAAGTTAGAGAGTACTTTGAAAAGAATTATGGTCACATTGACTTTTGGGCTATTACAGATGAAGAGATTCAAGAGTTCTTGGATAGGGTTTATTTAGAGGGTTTATCTTTTGAATTAAAGATGGATTGTTTGTGTGATTATTTAATGGCTAATCAATTAGTTGATTATACAGAGTAGGTGAAAAAAAAGTTGCCTCTTCGGAGGCAATTTCTTATATTTAGGTATCAATAATTAAAACAATATACTATGACTAAATTATTTAGAGATGTAGACTATTACATCGTACAAGCTTCTAATAGCACACAGAGAGAATTTGAATTAGACTTCGCAGATGTTATAGAGGTCTATGATACAAATTCCATAACATTAACTACTGAAGATAGAAGAGAGGTAGTTATTAGTTGGGATGAAAAAGGTTATTTCAAATCTTACTTTATACAGGAAGAAACAATGTTAATGAGATCACATCCAGGAATGGTAGAGGAAGTAATCTCTATGCTAAGACATATGGAGATAGATGGAGAGACTATGGAGTACATCTTAGATAAAGTAGGAATGACAGATCAAATGTTAAAACAACTTTCAGGAAAATACTTGTAGAAAAAGTTGCTAGTTACAATTAAAGTTCTTATATTTAGGTATCAAAATTAATCAATCAATAATTAAAAACAAAACATTATGAAAAAAGAATTAGTATTACAGTCAGTTCAGAATTCAGTATCTTCAATCTTTTCAAAAGAAGATGTTATTAATCTTATCAATTCAGTAGAAGCAGGATCAAGTAGAAAGATTACTGTAGATGATATTGAAAGAGCAATCGATCAAACTATTAGTTGGATTGAAGATAATGAAAGAGATGTATTAGATTTAGATTCTGCTGAGTTTGAAATCTCTTACAACAATCAATTGGAATGTACAAATGTTCCAATCAATGTTGATACTATTAGAGAAGCTTTAGAGAATAACTTTATGGATTTTGGTGAAGCTGAAGAAGATGAGGTTGTAGGTTCAGAGTTTGAAGATGGTGTATCAAGTTCAGAATATGTTCCAGTAGAGGAAAATGAATTGTAAAAAGAGTTGCCTCTTCGGAGGCTTCTTTGTATCTTTATCTCATTAATAATTAAAACATCTACATCATGAAAGAATTTTTCGAAGCACAGTTTAAAATGTTGGATAGAGGATTAGTTGCAACTCCTAACACTAGAAAAGATCTAGAGCAGTTTGCAAAAGCCAATCAAGGTTCAATGGATATTATTCTAATGCAGATGGCTATTAACTTTGGTTATAAGATTGCTCTAGAGAATGTTCAAGAGGAGTTAGAGAAGGGAGCATAATATGTCTGAGTTATATAATGTATGGAAAGGAAAAGGGAAGAAGGTCGCTAAGGCCTTCTCTCCAATGGTAGGGATGGTATATGAAGGACAAGATAAGTTCTTTGGTAAGACAGTGCTAGGGATATTGGTCGAGATGTTTGATCAGAACGATGAAGCAGTCCTAAGATGTAGAGGAGGAGTATTAATCTCAGTAGATAAATCTTCTTTAAAAATAGTTGCTTAATTAAATAATAGTTCTTATATTTAGGTATCAATAATTAAAAAGATAAACATTATGACAAAAGAACAATTCTTAAACGGAACAATTTTTACAGTAGGAGGACCAACTTACAAAGGAGCAAGTACTTATTCTTACAACGAGAGTGCTGGATGTATGATGAGACAAACTAGATCTTCTCTAGATGAAAGAATAGTAATGAGTGAATATGAATGTAATGTACCTAAGGTTACTAGGACAGGGTTTGAAGGATTCACCTACGTAATGAAAAAGAAAGTAGTAATAAGGTATAAGTTTTCGGACTTGGTAGAATTTAAAGAGGGGGCTTAGGCCTCTTTTTTTTTGCAGTAGGTCAAGGTGACGTCACGGTGAGGTCAAGTTGAGAGAAGTTTGATAGTTTAGTTCCCTCAACGGGTAGGCACTCAGGGATCCTGCGCCACATAGAGAAGGATATTTCTGATGAAATTTGAGGTATGGGGGTATATATTTATATATACTACATAGCTTTAAGAGAAATGTTGTTATAGATTCTTAAGATCCCTCCCAAGTCCTCTAAGGTGTCCTCCCTCTAAAGTTTGGTCTATATAGCTGCTAAACCCTAGCACGGTTACCACCTATACCCCTAACCTACCTCTATTGTTGTATTACTGAAGAATTGTTTCTTATATTTAATATAGAACCTTTTGGTCAATTTTCCAACTACCTCCAGTTTTTTTTCCGGAAAATTTTTCATTATAGGTTAAGTATATATTTATATAAGATGAAAAAGCTCAATAGTGATGACCTTTTCAATATATTCTCCATAAGAGATGAAGAGGTTTTTAAAGAACACCATATAGAGGATCTACTTGATAATTCCTTTATACTCTTTGGTATGGCCGTGAGAGGTGTGGAGAATTATTTTATTATAGATAAGATGTATGCCAATAGATACGGAGAGAGGTATGACTCCATAAGAGATTCTATAAAGATAAAGTACTTTAACGGCCTTGTAAATTACCTTGAGAGGGTTAAAGATATACAATCAGATACGGTAGAGGAATTAAAAGATGAATTCGGACCCCAGGCTATTAAATACGCTTTGGAAGAAATGCTTAATCTCTATGAAGAAATCGAAATGTATGAGAAATGTGCAATTATTTATAAATTTTATGAACTTTTTTTCATAAAATAGTTGCTACATACGATCTTTATTCTTATATTTAGGTATAGAAATCAATTAAAAATAAGAGTTATGTTAGAGATTATTTTAAACACAATTTTTTCGGTAAATTATTTAGTAATAGGAGTACTTGTAGCGGCTTTAATGGATATTGCCATTCACTACACAAAGTCAAGTTCGCGTTTTACTTTACTTGAGATTTGGGGTTGTACCATGTTATGGCCTATTATTCTTGTATTTTTCTTTTTAGCATTTATTTTCGGACAAAAAGAGTAGTGTATGTTTAAAGATAAAATAACTTTAGAAAAGGCCCGAGTTTTAGTAGAGTCCGGAGAGATAACCATTGTCGATGCTTCCTCGGAATCTATCTCCCCTTTCGGGGATGATGGAAAACAATGGAAGGAGAACTTCATTCGACTACAAACCAAACATAGACATATATCCCCAGATAAACTCCTTAACTTCCTTTCGGCTAGATATCTCATAGAGGTATCGGAAGGTATTATAAATGAAGATACCAATACATATTCCTGGAGATATCTTCACGGTATAGAGAATAAGAAGGTATTGGATAAGAATAAGGATAATATCGAGTATATCTATATCTTGGTTAATCCCGGTTATCCTTCACTTGTGAAGATAGGAATGACCATTCACGATGTTCATAGGAGAGTTACGTCAATTAACGCTACTGCGACAGTTGAGGAGTGGGTTCCAAAATTTGCTCTTCCGGTGGAGAAGGGTACTGCTTTTTATGTAGAACAGGCCGTTCATAATTTCTTTGCCTCCGAGAGGGTAGATTCCGATCATGGCAATTCTAGAGAGTTCTTCACCCTTGATCCTTTAACGGCTTTTGATAAGGTCCGAGAGATAGGAGCAGTGTTTTCTGTAGGAAATCCTATTACTTATTAAAATATATAAAAATATTGCGAACTTAACAGGTATTTGGGAAGGATATATAAAAATTCTTGCGCGGCGATTCTTCGAAAATAATTTAAAAAATAGTTGCCCCCTCCCTTTTTTCTTCGTATATTTAGGTATAATTAAAAAGATATATTATGAAACAGTTAAGAATTTTATTTTTATTAGTAGTATCGTTATTTGTATTTAGTTGTTCAACACCTGAATTAGAACCTAATGTTTGTTTAAATGGTAATTGCGGGGCTGAATTCTGGATAGATACTTTAGGTCACCCTGGAACTTACCAAGATGCTCAAGGTGTTTGGCATATAAAGCATGCTAATTTAGATTACTTTACAGTAAAAGGTAATATAAATGAGCTGGATCCACACTACGTTATAAATGGAGTTCCTTTAGTTTCTACAGGTTTTGACTCTAATTTCTTCTATACTTTAGGAAATGTTATATGGACTTACCCTACTTACTCGTACCTAGGTCTTTGGAATAGTAGTCAAATGAATACACCTATTCCTTACGGAACTGCTTCTTATACATTCCCTCAACTAGTACAACAAGTTACTATAGAGAATTTAGCAGGATATGAAATTCAACATAACCCTAACGTTAATGTAAATCACCCAGCATACCGTACTTATTTTGCTAAATACAGTAAATATACATACCATCCTCAGCAATCTATGGTATTCTTTGATGACTTTGAAGGTATGACAGCAACAATTTACATAGAGGTAGCTTTAGGGGAAAATAAAGAAACTATTACAAAAGAGTTAAAAATATCATTTGAACCATAAGAGTTGTTTCCCAAAAAAAAAGTTCATAACTTACCCCTATATGGATTTATAAAGTATAAAGAAGTATTAATAAATAAAAAATAAAAAAATGAGAAACAAAACCTTATTTGAACAGAAATTAGAAAGATTTGAATCCGAAGTAAAGAAAATAGGATATCATATTCACCGTAATGAACAAGCGGAAGCGTATGTAAAAGTGGAAGAGTTATTAGAGAAGATAGGGGATATGAGAACTCTACTAAATACAGAGCATCAAGACTAATGAATCTTTCGGCAGAACAAATAGAGAAGAATTGGGAAAAGCATCTTAAAATTGTAGATACTTTTATAACAGGAGATCGTAAAGAGAAGTTAAAAGCTCTTTACCTTGACCTGTCCGATGAAATGATCGTGGCTCCTGCCTCCGGTAAAACTTTTTACCATAATGCTTTCCCGGGAGGATATATCGACCATGTTAATCGTGTTGTTCATTGTGCTTTAAAGACTAAAGCTCTTTGGCAGGAAATGGGTACTTCTATAGATTTTACCGATGAAGAGTTAGTATTCGCTGCTCTTAATCATGATTTAGGTAAAATAGGTTCTAAAGGAAAACCTAACTATATACAACAGACAGATAAATGGAGACAGGATAAATTAAATGAAATGTATACCCCTAATAAGGACTTAACTTTCATGCTTATTCAAGACCGCTCTCTTTTTACTCTTCAACAATGTGGAATACCATTAACAGAGAGAGAGTATTTAGCTATTAAATTACATGATGGATTATATGATGATGTAAATAAACCTTATTACATGTCTTTTAGTCCTGATGCTAAATTTAAAACTAATTTAGTATATATTCTCCATAATGCAGATTTCTTAGCTTCTAAAATAGAATACGATACTTGGAAAAGTCAAGGAGGTACTACTGAGAATAAGGCAGAGAAGACTAAAGCAAGTACTGGTAAGACAGTTAATGCTTCAGAAGGATTAATGAATTTAGTAAAAAATATTTAAGAAATGGAGATTTTATTATCAGTATTAGTTATAGTTATCTTAGTTTTAGGGTATATTATTTACAACCTAAACCGTAAAGTAATAAAGCAAGAGGATATTATAGAATACCAAGTAGGTTATTTAAGAAATGTTGCGTATCTTATTAATGAATCAAAAATTTATGTTGAACAATTAGATGAGAAAGGTGCATTTAGGTCAGATGATGAAGTTGGAGTCTTCTTTAATTTTATGAAAGAAATACAAGAAACAATAAATGAATACCGTCTCCCAGAAGACTATGGCAAAGCCGCAAAATAAAGATAATTACTATTTTACACAAGAAACAGAGGATGCAATCGTAAGATATAACGCATCCTCTGATCCTGTTTTTAAGGATAAGGTTTTTAAGGAAGAGATATATTTCCCTTTTTATAAATTAGCAGAGAATATTATACATACTTTTAAATTCTACTACTTAGATGTAGATAGTATAGAAGATTTGAAATTAGATGTAGTAAGTATGTTGGTAGAAGATAAGATACATAGATTTGATTCTACTAATGGTGCTAAAGCATTTTCTTACTTTCAAACTATTGTAAAAAGGTGGCTTATTAATTACAATAACCGTAATTACAAGAAGCTAAAACAGGTAGGATCTTTTGAAGAAATGGAAGATTCTTACGAAGTAGAAGGATTAGTAGATTCAGAAAGAAGAATTACATTAGCAACAGTAGTAAATATCTTTGTAGAGAACAGTTATGATAATATAGATCAACTTTTTGTTAAAGAGCAGGATCAGAAAGTAGCAGATGCTATACTTACTCTTTTTAGAACTAGGCACGATTTAGAAATATTTAGAAAAAAAGCTCTGTACATTTATATTAGAGAAATGACAGATTGCGAAACCCCTACACTTACTAAGGTAATCTCAAAACTTAAAGAAGAATTTTATAAAGTATACAAATCCTACCAAGAAGCAGGATTTACTATTCAATAGTATATCTTCAGATATTTATATAATAAATAGACTATGGGATTAGAGACAACAATATTTGGAAAAAAGACTGTTTCTGATGTTCTAAAAGAAATTTACGATAATTCTAAGAATAAAGAAAAGCAAATCAATGCTCTTATCGGAGAGTTAAAACCTCTTGTTGAGAACATAGGTGATGCAACTTTGGTTGTACCTATGATAAAAGAGTACTTAGAAGTTGGAGTAAAAAATGACGAACATCTTATTAAAATGGTAGCACTTGTTCAAAGACTTGAAGGAGGAGCAAAGGGGTCTGAAGCAGACTTTTTTAACCCTGAAGAACTTGCAAAGTTAATGGAACAGAGTGAAGAGCTAGGGAAGCAGTTAGATAAAAAAGACGAAGAGTAATGGCTGGAGGTAATTATTTTCTAGGCAATCAAGTAGGAGGTCTTGTACAATCTACCGGTAGAGGAGGTTCTGGGCAAGGATCTTTAGTTTTCGGTAGAGTTATTAAGATAGCTTTAGATGAAAGTACAGAGATAAAAGATGCAGCTGGCAACATACTCCCTATAGGTACTATTGTATATAGAGATATATCTGCAGAAAAAGGTACAGGTGCCACTGAGCACCCAGCTCAGCCTTTGTATACTAATATGAAGCAATTCCCTTTACTTAACGAAGTAGTACTCATCGTACAAGGGCCTACCTCAGATATACAATCGAAGGTTAGTACTAGGGACATGTATTATTCAACAGTAGTTAACCTATGGGGAAGTAATCACCACAATGCACTCCCAGAACCTAATACAGATATCAGCACTATACTAGGTAAGGATGTAAAAGAACTTGCAGACATAAATCCTATGTATCCCTTCCCAGGAGATATTTTAATAGAAGGTAGACAAGGACAGTCTATTAGATTAAGTGGAAATATGTCACTTGAAAATAAATTAGTGGATGAGAGTAATAACTCTAAACCTACTATCTTAATAAGTAATGGACAGCTAAAAACTGATAATGGAATAGATCATATTGTTGAAGATATAGATAAAGATCCAAACTCACTATACTTTTTATCAGACCATAGAATCAATATAACCTCAGCAAATACTAAAAGAGATTCTTATAACACAAAACCTACAGCCCCTAATCAATATAAAGGGAATCAAGTTATATTAAATGGAGGGAGATTATACTTTAATGCAAAAGAAGAAAGTATTTTATTATCTGCAAAAGAATCTGTAGGATTAAATGCAAAGACCTTAAACTTAGATGCTACAGATTATTTCTGTGTTGATGCAAAAAAAATATACTTAGGAAAAAAAGCAAGAACGTCTACAGGAGGTACACAGCAACCTGCAGTATTGGGTAAACAATTAGAAAATTGGCTAGGAGCATTATTAGATACATTAGATAGCGTAGCAACATCTATGACTACTGCAACATCAGTATTAGGAGGGCCAGTGCCATCACTTAATGCAGCAGGACCGAGTTTAAAAGCAACAATTCAATCTCTAAAAACACAGTATAAGTTATTTCAATCTAAAAAAGTATTTACTGAATAATGGCACTACTTCCTCAAATATCAGGCATAGTTGCAAGACAGGTAGGATCCGTTCAAGGGAAAGTGACTGCACAAGTACAATCAAGAGTATTTGGTATGGTTTCTAAATTTTCAAGTCAATGCCCTACATCAACTGAGTTGCAAAAAATAATAAAAGAAAGAAACAATTTAATTAGTGTTATAGATTCTTTTGAAAGTAGAATTACTGTATTTAAAGGAATAGTTGCACCTTTTGATGGAATAATAGTATCTCTACGAGCAGCAATAACTGTAATTAAGAGTTTACCTATACCTACAGCAATTATACCTCCCCTATCTGGAGGAGTAGGAATACCTATAAATATTATTATAAAATATAGTGACACATTAGAGAAGTTTACTAAGTTAGTCGATGCATTAGAAGGTGATAAAGCAGGAGTAGAAGGGGTAGTAAATAACGCATCAAGTACTCTAGCAAATTTAAAAAGCAGATTACAGTCGTTAGATGCATTAATTCAAGAATGCAGTAAACAATCACCAGACTTATCTAAAATAGTAAGTGAAGCACAGCCAAAAGAAAATACAGGATCTGAAGGAACTCCAAAAGATGCACAAGGAAATATCGACCCTAACTATATACATACAAACCCAACCACAGGAAAAACCTACACACTAGCTATCCAACAGGATGCAGATTCTTCTAAAATAGCACCTAAAAGGTACGCTACAGCAATAGATAATAGAGGAATAGTAGTTTTAAAAGGACCTTCATCCTTTAGTTCTTCAACACAGGTATTGTTAGATGAGATAAAATTTAAAATAGATAATCAATTAATATAACATAACTATTTATTAATATGAAGTTAGATTTGTTAAAAAAATTAATTAAGGAAGCAGTAAAAGAAGCAGTTCGTGAGGAGTTAGAGATAATTCTTTCTGAAGATGTAAAACCTAAATCTACACCAGTAGGAGTAGGTGGACAAGGTACGCCTAGTACTGTAACGAAGTATGCAGAACATAAACCTGTAGTAGCAAGACCAATTCCAACTGGAAATCCTATTGCAGATCTAATGAATGAGACAAAGTATTCAATGACTCAAGGAGACTATCAAAGCATGATAAGTGCAACTTCTGACATGGTTCAAGCACCAGGATTAGGAATGAACCCAATAGAACAGTTCAAACCAGCTCCAGAACCGGGGTTAGATATTTCGCAATTTGATTTTATGATGAGAGCAGGAGATGTTTATAAAGCATCAGTAGAAAAAGATAAACAGAGATTTGGAGCGTAATGGCATTTAATGTACAGAAAATAAATCCACTAGATTTACAACCTAGGAAAGCAGTTGGAGTAAGTCTTCCTTTCTCCTCTACCTCTGTATTTAATTCTACATATTCAACTCAAGACGCTTTAAAATCAAACTTAGTTAATCACTTTCTTACTGAAAAAGGAGAAAGATATTTAAACCCTAATTTAGGAGCAGGACTAAGAAGATTACTTTTTGATCAGATAACAGAAGACAAAAAAGGTGAGATAGAAGCAGTAGTAAGGACAGAAATTTCAACTTGGTTTCCAAGTTTAAAGGTAAATGATATAAAAATTGCAAACTCTCCTGATACAAATACAGTAACAGTTTATATAAAATATAGCGTTACTCAGACAAATATACAAGACGAATTGTTAATTAATTTTGAACAATAATGGCTCAAGATAGAGATATAAAATATGTAAATAGAGACTTTGGAGATTTTAGAAGTCAGTTAATAGAGTACGCTAAGAACTACTTCCCAGATTCTTACAATGACTTTTCACCTTCATCACCAGGTATGATGTTTATCGAGATGGCTGCTTATGTAGGAGATGTTCTATCATTCTACCAAGATACACAGCTTCAAGAAACATATATACAGCATGCTAAAAATCCTGCTAATCTATACAACTTAGCTTATATGATGGGATATCGCCCTAAGATAACAACTCCTTCTGAAGTCGATATTGAAGTATCACAAATAGTAGGAGCAGCTGCAGGAGAACCTAATTGGAATCAAGCCTTATACATACCAGCAAATACGAAACTAAAATCAACAGTAGCAGATCAGGTAAATTTTTTTATAGATAAGCATATTGATTTTACTTTTTCTAGCTCGTATGATGACACAACCGTAACTGTAGAAACTTTATCCGGAGGTAATCCTAGTCAGTTTAGATTAACTAAAGTAGCTAGAGCAATATCTGGAGAAGTAAAGACTCTAACAGAGGTAGTTACTACTGTAGAGAAATTTAAAACAATTAGTATAGATGATACGAATATTATAGGTATACAGTCTATAGTAGATAGTAATGGAAATATTTGGTACGAAGTTCCGTTTTTAGGGCAAGATACAGTTTTTGTAGATAATACTAATAACGCCCCTGATAAACAAGTAGTACCATATAGCTTAACACTTCAAAGAGTTCCTAGAAGATTTGTAACAAGATTTTTAGCTAACGGCCAATTGCAGATTCAATTTGGAGCAGGTATTACAGGTCAAGATGATTCAATAATTACACCTGATCCAACAAATGTAGGTTTTGGCTCAAATCAAGGAGTTTCAAGAATTGATTATGCATTTGATCCATCTAACTTCTTATCAACAAAATCATACGGATTAGCACCTTCAAATACAACGCTAACAATTAAGTACCTAGTAGGAGGAGGGGTAGCAGCTAATGCTCCTGCAAATTCTATAAGCACATTAGTAGGATACGGAGGAACACCTACAGCAATAGATACCTCACAACTTAACACAGTATCGTTTAATAACGTACTTTCAGCAGCAGGAGGGAGAGATGGTGATACAGTAGATGAATTAAGAGAGAATTCTTTAAGAGCTTTTAATGAGCAAGGTAGAGCAGTAACACTTCAAGATTATACAGTTAGAGCTCTATCTATGGATTCTAAGTACGGATCAATTGCAAAAGTCTATATAACTCAAGATCAATTAACAAATCCAAATAGTGCTACAGATAGTATAGTAGACAGTAATCCACTGTCGTTATCCCTATTTACTTTAGCATACGATAATAATAAAAACTTAACATTAGCAACAGGTACATTAAAAAGCAACCTCAAAACATATCTTTCAGAATATATGGTATTGACAGATGCTATTAATATAAAAGACGCTTTTATAGTAAATATAGGTGTTAATTTTGACATAATAGTAAAACCGAACTTCTCAGGAAGAGACGTATTACTTGCTTGTACAAATAGACTAAAAGATCATTTTAATATTACGAAATGGAATATTAATCAACCTATTAACGTATCAACACTATACACTTTGTTAGATCAAGAGAAAGGTGTACAAACAGTTCAAAAAATAGAAATAGTAAATAACGTAGGAGGAGTATATTCACAATATGCATACGATATTATAGGAGCAACTAAGGATAACGTAGTGTACCCTTCCTATGACCCTTGTATATTTGAAGTAAAATACCCAGACATAGATATTAAAGGAAGAATAACAACACTATAAGATGGCAGTATACAGAATATTTCCCGAAAAAGATACATTCATATCATCAGAAGTTCCAACAGGTAATGCAGGAAAAGATGAGATAATTGAAATAGGAGGGTACTCCGACATCACAGGTACAGGAGAAACAAACCGAATACTTGTTCAATATAGAACCTCTGAAATCCAAGACGTAATTGCTAACAAAATAGGAGCAGTAGGGTATAGTGCAAGCTTAAATTTATACCTAGCAGATGCATACGAGATACCTGTTGACTACACTCTTTACGCATATCCAATTTATGGATCATGGGATAGTGGTGTAGGAAAGTTTGGCGATACTCCTATAAACACCACAGGAGTTTCTTGGCAATATAAATTAGCAGGACAAGCCGGTGCATGGACAACAACAGGATTTGCAGCAAATACAACAGGTTCTTATAAGTCAGGATCAACAGCAGGAGGAGGAAATTGGTACACAGGTTCGGCAGGTATAAATTTAGAATTTACTCAATCACATGGTTTAAATACTACAAACGATGTAAACATAAATGTAACTAGAGCCATTCAACTATTTAATAGCAATACCTTAGTTAACAGTGGGTTTATAGTAAAACTACCTAACGATTTAGAGTATAATACAACATCCTCTATTCGATTAAAATACTACAGTGCAGATACAAATACTATCTATCCACCGTTCTTAGAATTTAAATGGGACGATAGTACTTTTAATACAGGATCTCTATCAGTTCTTTCAAATAGTGTATCGATAATAAACCTGACAAATAACATAGGTAAGTATGCAGATAACGGAAAACAGAGATTTAGAGTTTCAGCAAGACCTAAATATCCAGTTAGATCTTTCACTACCTCTTCAGCATATCTAACAAACTACGCTCTCCCTTCAGCATCATATTGGGGATTGAGAGATGAAAACACACAAGAAATGGTTGTAGATTTTGATACAACCTTTACAAAGATAAGTTGTGATTCGAACGGAGCATTCTTTGATGTGTATATGGATGGGTTGCAACCTGAGAGATATTATCGTATATTAGTTAAGACGACTTTAGATGGAAGCACTACAGTAGTAGATAACCAGAATATATTTAAAGTAGTAAGAAATGGGTAATGATATCAACATACAGAAAACTGTCTTTAGTTCTACAGAATTTAATAAAGTAATTGACAGTACGTTTAAAACTTTTACTCAACCGGTACCAGCTGAAGATACTGATACTCCGGAAGAGTTATTCAGATTATACGAGAAACTTTACTACGTAATAGACGTAATGGGAGAAACAAACTCACATGAATATCTAGTAAGAAAGAGTTCTGAATTGCTAAGTTTTGACAAAGTAACAGAAGATATACAACCGCTATTGGATGAGATAGCTCAATTAAGAAAGGAAAACCTTACATTAAATCAGCAAGTACTTGCATTAGAAACAAAGACAGTATAGATGGCAGACATAATCTACACAGCTTACCAGGACTCACCAGAGAATATAGAAGGCTTTGAACAATTCTCTCAAGAAGATAAAGCTCTAGTAAGTTCTTTTCAGATTAATAGTGTTTTTGATCCAGCTAAGCATTATTCTGAAATACACATACTATCCCTAGCAGATGAACTACTAGAAAGTAGTTATACTTACAGTTCGTATAAGTTACTAGGAAATGCACAATCTGCAGGACAGAGTGGAGTATCTGTAATAACTATAGATCCTATACAGGATAGTAAAGCTTATGGATACGAAAATGGAGGAGTAAAACTACTTTACCATTTCTTAGATGATCTATACTCAGAAGATAATAATAAAGTAGAGTTCTTTATACAAGAAATATCTGAAGATAGAACTGAGATAAGCCTAGCTACTTTAGCTCTTACACCAGAAGACCTTACATCAATAACTTCTAAGATAAAAAATAACCTACAAAGTCAATCTTATTTTACAGGATTTAGGTTAAATTTTAAAAATAATGACTTATTTATTGCAACAAATATTGACACTGTAGATACGAATGCAGGAAAAGTAGTTGTAGTTAAGTTATATGAACCGCTACCTATTACATACAGAGTAAAAAACACTTTAAATATAGTAGATGTAGTGTCTGATTCTGTAGCATATGAAGTAGATGCAGAAATAGTAGTTCCACCGGCAGTTACACCGACCTTAAGATCTCCTAATTTTAATATCGATGTAATAGACCATAGTGTAATACCTACAGAATATTACAGTTATGATGACTTATTTAGCTATCCAGTTAATAATGCAAATAGTCAGATATTTTCTACAGTCAAAGAAAAGGGTATTGATATTAGTGTAGATTATACAACTTTTAGCGATTTTGTACATTTTTCATCTGCACAAGAAAGACTTTTAAATTTTAAATATAAAGTAGATTTAATAGATAACTATTCAAGTAGTATAGCTTCTATAGCTGCAGCAACTACAGGAGCGACAGGAGTATCAGGAAGTAGACTTTATTATGAAAATTTAATAACAGGAGTTGTAAATAATTTTGACCACTACGAAAGATTCCTTTACTATGAATCAGGAAGTAGTTCTTGGCCAAAAAGTAATACAACCAAACCTTACATAAATAAAGCAAGTACTAGTGTAGAAGCAATAACTTGGTATTCAGATCAAATTACAAATGCAATTGAATACGACTTAACAAATTATAATTCTTTAGCTTACAGTATCCCGACCTATTTAAGAGATGATGCGAATAACGAAAACTACCTAACCTTTGTATATATGGTTGGTCAGCATTTCGATAACCTATGGTTATACTCTAAAGCAGTAACAGATAAGTACGATGCTGATAATAGAATTGATCACGGTATTTCAAAAGATTTAGTAGCAGAAGCTTTAAGAAATTTTGGGGTAAAGTTATATACTTCTAATAAATCTACTGAAGATCTCTTTACGACTTTTATAGGACAATCTTACCAGTCAGGAAGTGAAGTAATTAACCACTACATAACAGGTTCTTTAACAGGATCAAATGCCTCTATACAGCCAACTTCCTATGATGATTATCAAAAAGAAGTTCAAAAGAGAATGTACCATAACCTACCTATCCTTTTAAAATCAAAAGGAACAGAGAGAGGTTTAAGAGCTTTAATAAACTGTTACGGTATACCAGGAGACATTTTAGACATAAAACTTTCAGGAGGAAGAAATGTAAATGAAAGACCATTTTATGGTGACTATCAATATTATACAAGTTCTTTAGATAAGATACGATTGGATAATACTGGTAGCATAGTAACAGGTAGTACCCTTTCAAACTATGTTTCTATTATAAAAAGAGATAGTAAATATACAGATGATTTACATTCTATAGAAGTAGGCTTTTCACCAACAGATAATATAGATAATTACATTATCTCTGCATCACAAGCTACAGCTTCTCTATCAAATTTTAACATAGATGATTACTTAGGAGATCCTACAAACTTAACATCAGGAAGTTATTCCGGACTACAGGCAGTATCAGAAACAATACTAGGATCTTTAAATCAGTACAATCTAGAAGATTTTGTAAGGTTGATAAAGTTTTTTGATAATACAATCTTTAAGACAGTAAAAGACTTTATACCTGCTAGAGCAACAGCAGATACAGGTGTAATTATAAAACCAAATCTTCTTAATAGGTCAAAAGCAAAATCAGTAACAGTTTCTGTTACACAACCGGAATATACCGGATCAATCGATACAGCTTTTATTACAGGATCAGACGGAGGAGTATTTACTACATCTACAGGCCATTCAGACCCTTCTTGGACAGAAGTACTACAAACACCTCAAGGACTAGCAAACAGCTATAAAAACCAAGGTACAGATCAACCACTATACACAGGAGAATTAGGAGGTGCAGAAATTGCAGTTAGTGATGGAGAGTTAAATGACATGAATCCATACAAGCATATAGATTACGATGAAGTAAATAGAAACGTAATCTTAATACAAGATTTCCCACCAACTGTATGCGCAATAAACTCTACATACCCTGCTGTAAATATTAGAACACCTCAATACGTAGATATACGAAGTGCTTTTAATATACCAGGAGACGGGTATGTTACATATTACTCTGGATCTACAAATATAACAACTACTGCAAGCCTTTTTCCAATGCTTACAAACTATACTACTTTTGCAATTACTGCATCAAAGACAAGTATAGGAGGGTGTACGGGTACAAAAGTTTATACAACAGGGTTTTGTTCGATAGCATTAACAACCTCAGGGTCAGTTACAGTCGTGCAGCAAAATACTCCATATAATCTTACAACATGGTTTACTTCTACATATAATAATGTAAACGCATTAACATATACTCTGTATAATACAACCACAAATACAACCACAAATATAACTAACTCAGGAAGTTATTTATTTACGGAAGATACAGGAAGTTATGTATATGTACAGGTAAATGATCCGGCAATAACAGGTGGATGTATACAACGAACACTTAATATACTAGTACAACCTCAAGTACAGATTTCAGTAGATACTTCAGGAAGTAACTATTTCTTTAATAGTGCAAGTCAAGGACCTTCTACAAGTACATTGTTAAACCGTACATATCCAGAATCAAGTAGATTATATTACTATTACGGAAAACCTTTTACAGGATCTTTATTTACAACACAATCAAACTTACCTAGTATTAGTGGACAGTATGAAGTATACGTAGCAGTTCCGGCAGATAACTTCTATCCATATATCAGTTCTTCAAGACTACCTTATACTATTAATAAGAATGTACTGACAATAACAGCTAACGATAGAGCAATTGCACAAGGAACTGGATCAGGATATGTTACAGGAGCGTTAAACAATACCTACACTGTAACTAACCTTCAAGGAAATGATACAACAAGTAGTGTAATCACAGGAACAGTAACATACACAACTAATTACACAACTGCATCTGCAAACGGACAGACAGGATTGTATATACGTCCAGTAGTGACGGGATTATCCGCAGTAAATTATACATTTGTAGGAGTTGATGGAATAGTATCTGTAGGAAATATAATATTCAATCCAAGTGATTACGACGCAACTGATTACCAAACAGGTTCTTTATAATAAAAATTAAATAAAAATGGCAGCACCTAAAACAAAAGCAGAAATACTAACACTGGTAAATGATTACTTAGCAGATGGTTCTCCCAATATTAGAAGTAGTGAACATAGGGAGATAGAGACAGCAATACTAGACCGTGTAGACGCTAGAATACTTTATGTAGGAGACTACATTAAAGGTAGTACGTATGGCTATTGGTCACAAGATATAACATTCCCAACACCGCTATATACATCTAACTACTTAGTACACTGCGTAGTAGTACAAGGAGGAAACTCTGCTTGGGGAATTTCAAATAAAACAGTTAACGGGTTTAAATTAAATGTTACTAATTTTACTACCTTAAGCTGCAGAATTTGGTATATGGTATTTAGTAAAGATATGTTATAACTTAAACGATAAAGTAGAATACAATGGCAACAAGAGCAGAAATGGATACTTTAATAGCTACTAATCTTAGCACAACAAGTAACCTTATTACAGCAACTGAACATCGAACAGTAGAGCATGCAATGCTTGACTATACTGCTGGAAGAATAATAGCAAATGGAGCAATATCTATTGGAGACGTGGATGCAAATCATCAATCCTACTGGACTATATCACTAGGAGTAGTACTAACAAACTCAAATTATATAGTAATAGGGTACCCTTATTCGTATGGGAATTGGAATGACGATAATGATGTAAATTGGTGCGTTACTGCTAAAACTAATACAAACTTTACAATATTCATGGGAGAATTTACTACTGATGATCAAGCTTTAAATTTTGAATGGATGGCTATATCAACTCCACAATCGCTTAGTACAAATTTATAGAAATAAGTTAAAATGTCAGATACACCAAGAAAAGATGCAATTTCTGCACAAATAGACACATTGTTAGCAAGTGGTAAAACACAGAAAATATCTGCATACGACCACAGAACAGTAGCAACATCTATCGTAAATTATATAGATAATAGAATACTTACCGCAGGTTCTGCTACTCTTAGCGGTTGGGCAAATAGAGATGCCTACTGGTATATAACTTTTACAGCCCCGGTAGGTACTGCAAATTATACAGTTATAGGGTCTCCTACAGCTACAGTAGGTAATACTAATATGTCTAGAACTGTTACAGTAGTTAAAAGTAAAACTACTACTGGATTTATGCTACTAGGAATGACCCCATGGCCAACAGGCGGTATTACAGTAATATACGACTATATAATTATTGCCAATCTTGAGCAGCAATAATAGAATTAACTATTTATTTAAAATAATAGAAAAAAATAATGACTTTAGCAGAATTTAAATACCTAGCAACAGATCTTACCATAGGACTAAGTACCTTAGGAAGTTACGTGGCTACTACCTACTGGCCTTCAGGATATACCATACCGTCTTCAGGTGGTAGTGAAGTTATTATACTTTTTAATACTTATGCAGGAGGTGTAATAAAAGTAGATGCAATAGGTATTAAGATTTCAAACTATACTTTAGAAGATTTAGAACTAGTTACTTCTATAGATGTTCATATACCTAAAGCAGGAGGAATAGTAAACGTACCGGTCTCAGATTCAGATCTACCTTATAGGAGAGTTGAAAAAACTGTAAATGGTCCGTATTTTATTTACGCAATCACACCAGAAGATCAAAGACAAGTTATCATTCAACCAACAACAGGTTCTGCTGGATATGAAGAGTATACCTCTAACGTAGTATTAGAATATGCAAAAACATCTATAGTACGTAGTAATAGTAATTACGATATAGAATCACCAATTAGTAGAGCTAGAGAGTCACTATACACATACAAATGTGATAGAGTAAATCCAACACCTTCCTCTAAAACAAACCCAGTAAACCTGTCTAATATTTTAAATAATGCAGCACTACCTGCCGGTATACAAGATAGTAACTATACAAGTACTCCTTGGATAAACGCAAGATATGAAGGAAGCAAAATAGATACTAATACAAATAAAGGAACAGATCCATTACTACAGGGAGCATTTTTTCAAGGAGCATTTTTTACAAAAGATGTAACAGATGCTTACATTGAAAATTTAGTAGATAAAGGAACTATTGTTTACCAAGATTATTTTGCAGTAGGTAGATTAGCTACACCAGGTTACGTAGTAGAACCTTTAAATCTATCGATATCTACACGTACATCATATAGTAGCTCTGTAATAGAGACAGTTACTATAAATCTCCCAGCTTCAAATAAGGATATAGCAATAGGAGACCTATTACAAATAGGTAGTACAAATGGAGGAGGTTTTAATAATGAAATATTAAGAGTAACTAACCCTAATCCACCTGCTTTATATTCCCCTTATGAATTTTTAATAAGAAGCGATATATCAGGTGAAACCTCTAAAATAAACACCACAAGAAATTATACTAATACTTCTCGTGCTGATTATAATGCAGGAAACATAGTATATAGAATAGTACCAGTACAGATACTTCAACTAGACAAAGCAAAAACTATACCAGTTCAAGAGGGAAGAATAAAAATAAAAGGTGTTGACGGTATTTTAACTACTAGTATAGATGGGTACATAGTAAGTGGAAGTACTAGGGCATTTTTATAAAAACAATAAAATGATATATTTATTAATAAAAACAAAGTAAAATGGGATACTTAAGTAATACAGTAGTAACTGTAGATGCAATTTTAACAAAAAAAGGAAGAGAATTACTTGCAAGAGGAGATGGTTCTTTCAAAATAACACAATTTGCGTTAGCAGATGACGAAATAGACTATACATTATATAATCCAGCACACGTATCTGGATCAGCCTATTACGGTGAAGCTATTGAAGCTATGCCATTATTAGAAGCGTTTCCTGATGAGTCTCAAATTATGAAGTATAAACTTACAACTCTTCCTAGAGGTACTGCTAAGTTACCAGTTATAGATTTAGGTTATTCCGCAATAATACTAAAGCAAGGAGCATCGTTAGCGATAACACCTCAAACACTTAATTACTTAAGTAGTACAAATACTTTTGAAGCAGGTGGATATGTAGCAACAATAGCAGATGCTAGAGTTCTTAATACATTTAACGGAGTAGGAATTAATACAGCTGAAGCTACAGCTTTAAATTCTACAACTACATTAGGAACAAACGTTTCTAAAACAGTAATTGGTACTTCTATTAACTTAACTGCTACAACTATTAATACATTGTTTGGAACAAATACATCCTTACAAACAACAATTACAGTAGTAGGTAGAGATTCAGGAGCTAGATTAACAATTCCGGTAACAATTACAAAAGTAAATCAATAAGATATGTCATTTAAAAGATTCGACACAGAGGACATAGCGTTAAGCGCAGACTCAATAGTAGCACCAGCTTGGTCAAACCAGACAACTACCTTAACCTCAATGGCTCTCGGAACACAAGCAAACCTAGCCTCAGGGAAGTATTATTATAACGTATATACACCAGCTTCAACAGATGTACAATTTTCTACAGCATACGGAAATGTAAACGGAAGTGGTTCTGCACTACTTACTACAACTGAAGTAGGAAAATCTCCTTCATCAGTTATATACGGGCAGTATAGAACTTTAATTAACGGAGATGAAAATACAAATTTTAACTTCGGAGGACCGACACCAAACTCAATTCACATTATAACAGTTAATAGAGCTAGATTTAAAGAAAAATTACTTCCAGGAAGTTTTGAATTAACATTAATTAGTGGAAGTAAAACTCTTAAACTAATAGACAATAGTACAACTGTTAGCACTCTTTCATACTTAGATGCAGGAAGAGTTTACGATATAGTGAGCGGTACAATTGCAAACGGAGTATATACAGGTAACAGTACCTTTGTAGCTATTTCAGGATCTTACGGTAAATTCTTACCAGATGTAGGTGTTTTTATATTTAATACAAACACTCTTAAGGACAATACTTACGGAATCAACCTTCTTGTATCAGAAAGTTACAACGCAGAAGGTGGTAACAAAAAAGCATTCTCAGATGCAATTATATCTGGGTCAAATTTTAGTATAAGATCTGAAGAAACAATTACTTCAAACTACGTTTTTGTTAGGGTTAGAAATACAGAGTTTAACTACTCTACTAATCCATCAAATATTACAGGTTCAGGAGATTTAAGACATAGTGTAATGGTTAACACTCCTCAATCGTACATGACAACAGTAGGGTTATATAACGATAATAATGACTTGTTAGGAGTAGCAAAATTATCAAAACCATTAGTTAAAGATTTTACAAAAGAAGCATTAATACGTATTAAACTTGATTTTTAATGAATGGGTGCTTACAAAAAATTAAACAAACAAGATGCTTACATAACAACATATGTTGCTCATAAACAATGGACTATACCAAGAGTAAACTACACTACTTACGGTATAGAGCAAATAACTGCTAATAGCAATAGTTATATAAACAGTCTTCATCAACTATATTACCCCAGTAAGTCCCTTAGTAGTGGTAATGTAGTTTCACATTCTTTTGACTACTACCCGCAAACAACACTATTTAACCCAGAGTCTAGAGATTTCTACGGAGGAAACGTTGCAACTATTGTATCAATCCCAAGAGCATTATATGGAGATGCACTACAGCCAGGAAAAGTATCATTAAACTTTAAAGGATCTATAGATTTTGTAAAAACAACAGGTATTATTTTAGATGACGGAGAAGGTGGTTTGTATAGATCTGGCTCTACTCCTAGACTTTATGTAGGAGATGTAATCTACCCGCATGGACTAGCAGTAATAACAAGGGGAGATTATGCAAGTGTTGCTATTAATAATATTTCTTTTAAATCAAGTCAACCTATTTATACGTATAATTACCACTGTAAGGTAAGAGAGTCAGAATATAACTTTACATTTAATCCATCTGCATTAAGTGGATCTTTAAGAACGATCTACGATAACAATGGAAACATATACTCAACAACAGGGAGTGTAAGCGATGGAGTACTAAAAAGTAACGTAACAGGAAGCTCTTTTCAACCATATGTAACAACAGTAGGGTTGTATAATGATGCAAACGAACTGATTGCAGTAGGTAAAATGGGACAGCCAGTTCCAAAACCAGCAAACACAGAAATGACAATTATAGTTAAAATAGATATTTAAAAAATAAACCATGGCAATAACACTAAGGCTTGTAACAGGATCAACACTAACCTACAATCAAGTAGATACAAACTTTTCGTCACTATACTATTCTTCCTCTCAATCAGGAAGTAGCTTAGTTTTCCATACAACAGGAAGTAGTGTACAAGCAGCAACAGCTACACCATATAACTTAGGATTAGGTACTAACACAACTGCTACAGGAGTATACTCACACGCCGAAGGTAACTCTACAACCGCAACAGGTACTTACTCGCACGCTGAAGGATCTCTTACAACAGCATCAGGACAGTATTCACATGCTGAAGGATATAACACTTTAGCATCATACGACGGAACACACGCTGAAGGATCAAATACAACAGCATCATTCTATTACGCACACGCTGAAGGCTCGAATACAAAAGCAACAGGTGCTACATCACATACAGAAGGAAGTTACACAACTGCAACAGCAACATCAGCACATGCTGAAGGACACTATACTACAGCTTCAGGAAATTACACACACACCGAAGGATACTCTACACGAGCATCAAACACCTACGCACACGCTGAAGGAAACACTACACTTGCATCCGGATTCGGAGCACATACTGAAGGATTTATCACAACAGCATCTAATAGTTACGCACACGCCGAAGGTCAATCTACAATAGCATCAGGAGTAGGTTCACACGCTGAAGGATATCTTGCAAGAGCAATAGGAGATTACTCACATGCAGAAGGACAAATCAATATAGCCTCAGGAAGTTACTCACATGCTGAAGGACGATATACAACAGCATCAGGAAATTCTTCTCACGCTGAAGGATCTGTTACAAAAGCAACAGGAGATAATTCACATGCTGAAGGATTTAATACAGTAGCATCTGGATTTGCAGCACATGCAGAAGGAAATGGAAATACAGCTTCAGGCACAGGTTCACACGCTCAAGGAGCAGGAACAACAGCAATAGGTCAATACTCTCACACACAAGGAGGAAATACAGTAGCACTAGGAAGCTATACACACGCTGAAGGAACATATACCTATGCAGGAGGAAGCTATACACATGCTGAAGGTCAACAAACAGTAGCAGGGTATAGAACTTCTTTTATAGATGATAATACAGACTATAACGGATTTATATCAGTAACAGGAGATTTAACACCATATTTTACAGCAGGTAGTCCTATTACTATAGTAGACGAAGATCTTATTACTAATGGAACATACACCTTAACCTCTATAAGCTATGGTGGAGGGCAGACACAGTTTGAAATCACCTCATACCCATCAAGCAATGTAGGGTACTTTATCTCTACAACATACGGCCAAAACACACACGCAGAAGGGTTTATGACAAGAGCATACGGCCAAAATTCACATGCTGAGGGTTATTATACAAAAGCAACTAATCAATACTCACACGCTGAAGGAAACGGTACAGAAGCCTCTGGATTAGGATCACATGCAGAAGGAGCATCTACAATAGCATCAGGCTCTTACTCACATGCAGAAGGAAACGGTACAGCAGCAAAAGGAAACTCATCACACGCCGAAGGTGCTCTTACAATAGCATCAGGCTCTTACTCACATGCCGAAGGATACGGTACAATATCAGTAGGACAAAATTCACACGCAGAAGGTTATTATACAACAGCATCTGCTTGGGGTTCACATACTGAAGGGCTATATACACGAGCTACCACTGAATATGCACACGCAGAAGGAATGTATACACTTGGTGCAAATACAGGTTCACATGCTGAAGGATACTATACCACAGCTTCTGGATACGCTTCACATGCCGAAGGAAATTCTACAAAAGCATTAGGGGACTACTCACATGCAGAAGGATTAAGCACAGTAGCATCAGGTTCTAATCAACATGTACAGGGGCAGTATAATATTTCATCATCTGCACAATCTGCGTTTATAGTAGGAAATGGTACAGCAGATAATGCTAGATCAAATTTAATATTTGCATCAGGATCCGAAATGCAAATAACTGGTTCATTTAGTGTATCAGGTACATTAAGAGTAGGTCCAACTAGTGTATTAGGTGCACCAACTTATGGAGTTAATCCTCAAGCTATAATAGCTTTTAGTAGTAGTGTTTTTGGTGGGGGTACTTTAGACTTAAGAAACACTAGTGCAACAATTGCTGCTGGGGAATTTCTAGGTACTATACAATTCTCAGGAAAAGATGATGCCTCTACAGCATTTAGTATGGCTCAAATAAGAGCTACTGCAGACCGTGCACCAGGAGGGTCAGATAGTGGAGGAGGAAACTTAAAATTTTACACATCCCCAGGAGGTGCAGGAAATCCACCAGTAGAGCGTATGTCTATATCTGGTTCGGGATTAGTTAATATGACTAGTGGACTAGTAGTAACAGGGTCACTATTAGTAACAGGATCAAATACTTTAATAGGAACTAAAACTATATCTGGTTCAGTCTTTATAACAGGGTCTAAAACTATTATAGGAACAACTACAGTAACAGGTTCGTTATTTGTATCAGGATCAACTACTATAAATAATTTACTAGTACTAACACCAACTACAACAACACCGGTAGCAGGAACAGCAGCAACAGGTAGTATTATATTATCAGGAAGCTCAGGAGCAAACTTAAACCTATATGTATATACCGGAGGTGTTACAGCAGCTGGAAATGGTTGGGGAAAAATAACAATAACATAATAGTAAAGAAATATGGAAATAACTTGGCAGATTTTTGATACAAAAAGAAGATCATCAGACGGACTAATTACAGAAGTATTATACGGATGTACAATAGAAGCTGAAGGAGAAATAGACCGAAAACTAGGCACTATATCTCTAACCGGAGATCCAACAACACCTGGATTTGTACCTTTTAAAGAGTTAACAGAAGACGTAATAGTGGGGTGGGTTAAAACTTCATTAGGAACTGCAGAAGTTACTGATTTTGAAAATAAAATTAAAAAAATTCTTGAAGCTCGAAAAGAAGCTAAAGAACTTATAACAGAAGAAAGAGGACTTCCTTGGCTATAAAAAAATAAAAAATGTGGTTATATCAAAATAAAGAAATAAAAGAACTATCAGATATGCCCGGAGACAACTTCGGGTTTATCTATGAAGTAACACACCTGCCAACAGGTAGAAAGTACTTAGGAAAGAAGCAACTTATTTCTGTTACAAAAAAAGCTTTAGGAAAGAAAGAACTAGCTTTAATAACAGATAAAAGAGCTAGTAAATCTAAAATAGTTAGAAAAGAATCTGATTGGAAGACCTATTATGGATCCCATTCAGAAATAAAAGGTTTAATAAAAGAAGGTAAACAGTCGGAATTCTCAAGAGAAATTCTTATCTTTACTCCAAATAAGAAGTTGCATACGTACTATGAAAATAAATTCCTATTTATTAAAGGAGTAATAGAACCAGATTCAAATTACATAAACGATAATATAGAAGGAAGATATTTTAGAAAAGATTTTTATGATAAAACTACTTAACCTACTAGTTGATACAACACCAGGCTTAAATTACCATTTAAAGCATGGTATCCCTATTTTTGAGAATGTCTACCGATATTCTTCTGATGCTTTTATACAATTGTTCAATGAAGCAAGAACACTTCACAGAGACGGTTCTTTAGAATTATGTGAAGAGGATAGAATCCTTTTAGAGGAGACAAATATAGGGGAGTATGATCTATACGAAGGACAAAAAGTACCTTTAGATCTACCAATGGTAGACGAAGCAGACTACCACGGTCAGAATGTTACTTTAGGAAAACCTAAAAGAGGAGGACCTAAAAAGTTTTATGTATATGTTAGAGATCCAAAAAGTAAAAAGATAAAAAAAGTTAACTTTGGAGGTACAACAGGACTATCGGTTAAGATAGATGATCCAAAAGCAAGACACTCTTTTGCAGCAAGACATAAATGTGCTACAGAGAAAAATAGACTATCACCAAACTATTGGGGATGTCATATTGGAAGGTATTGGAAGTCGTTAGGAGGAGCTAAGAACTTCTCAGGATATTGGTAATATTTATATAAAAGATAAGAACAAATGAAAAAAAGAAACCTAAACGAGATACAATCTGCACTACAGACTGACATCTTAAGCCCTAGAACTCTTTCACCAGAGGTAGCAGAGCTATTAGTGGAGAGACTGGGAGATGAGTATACAGCTCATTATTTCTACAGAAATGCATCAAACTGGTGTAGTGACAAAGCATATATGAAAGCAGCAGCATTCTTTGCAGCCGAAGCAGCATCCGAATTAACACATGCAGAGAAGATTCAAACATACCTAGTAGGATGGAACATCGTTCCAGTTATCCCTCCAGTTAAAATGATTCCTTCCTTTATGACTCTTATTGATGTAGTAAATAAAGCTTATTCTTTAGAGTATAATTTATTGACAAAATACAATGTAGATTCTAGTATGATACTTCCGATTGATTTAAACACTTTTGACTTCTTACAAGAATTAAGAACCATACAGAACGCAGCAGTAGCTGAATATTCTGATCTATTAAATGCAGCACAATTGGTAAACGTAGAGAATAATTTCGAAGTGTTGTATTATGAAGGAAAGTACTTCAAAGGATAGACCGTACCAGGAGTTAAGAACATTCGACATTATCCAAAGAAAGTTCAAACAGGATATTGACGAATCAGAATTAGTGTGGCATAGAGATCTGAAAGATCGAGAAGTAACAATAATAGGAGAAACAGATTGGATGTTTCAACTAGAGGACGAAATACCTCAACAACTAAAAAACACAATATTTATACCAAAGAGTACCTATCATAGGTTAATCAAAGGAACAGGGGAGTTAAACATATTAATACAAGAATTCTAAGTGGAAGAAGGAGGTATACCTTATTTTTGGATAGCAATAGTAACCGTACTTAGTGTAGTACTAATCCTAAGAGAATTTAAACAAACTAGATAATGAAAAAATCAGAATTAAAAAAAATCATCTTGGAAGAGATGAAAGGATATTCAAAGTATACCCCAGGAGGAGAAACTAAAGGAGGTACTACAGATGACTTTAGGAATATCTTAACAACAATTGCTAAGAGTGTCCCTAAAGAAGATGATTCTGAGAAAAAAGCTATGCAAGAAGAAGCTACAGATGTAAAGAACGTTGAAATTAGCTACATTTATCCTGGTGGCAGATTCTATGGAGTAAGAGCAGACGGTATAAAATTACCTGGATTTGATGCAGCAAAAGAATTTATAAAAAACCATACAGGATTAGATCTTCCAACAAGAGCATATTTTGATGACAAAGAAATACTTGACATTGTAGATGCTCTAAAAGCAAAAGGTATTCAAGCTAGTTCAGCAGAAATGGATGTAAGCTAGAGTAATGATTAGTCTTTATAACATACTAAAAGAAGTAATTTCACCAACTCAAGAATATCAAGAACTTGTTAACGATATTATCGATCAAGGAGGGGAATTCTTAGGATCAGGTGATTATGGTGCAGCTTACTTAGTAGGAAATAAAGTACTAAAAGTAACAACTGATTCAGAAGAATTAGAAGATGCTCAAAACATACAAGGAGTTCAAACTAAGTACTTTGTGCATATTTACGATGTAGATGTTAGAAATCCAAAACTAGGAATTATTACAATGGAAAATTTGGAACCATATACAGCAGATCCAGATGAAATTCCAATTGATGAAATAATGGAAGAAGCAGATCAACTAGACATTTATCCTGACCTAGAAGGACCAGGTGGGAAAATAAAGCTAGACAATGTAATGCAAGATAAACAAGGAAACGTAAAGATAATAGACGTATAATGGCAAGAGGTAAGCATAGTTCTCCACAAAGAACAGATTTCAGCAAAAGAAAAAAATCAATAGCAAAAACTGCTAAGCTAATAAAGCAGAATGAATTGATATTAAAAAAATTACAGAATGGATAATTTCGATTTAAAAAAATTCTTAGTAGAAAATAAGTTAACACCTAACTCTAAAATATTAGAAGCAGAAGTAGCACCACAAGCAGATCCTGAAGCAGATCAAGATGCAAAACAAGGATTAAATGGAGCTTTAGCTTTACTTCAACAAGGTACAAGTACAATTAAACCATCTCCAAAAGACGGGGAATTAGACGAGTCAATGACTCTTGGATTAATAGTAGGAGCACCAGGTATCATTTCTTTATTAGGAAAAGGAGTAAACGGAATGTCTTCTTTATTCCAAAAAGATAAAAAAAGTGGAACAGTAGTTGGAAATGCTCTTAAGAAATTTGGACATAGCTTAGAACATAAGTACATAGAGGTAATCGGAGGAATGGTAAAAAAAGCTTTTCCAAAGAGATATGGACAGCAAGACCCACATGATGAAACCTCTGAATTGTATAAAGTAGCACATGGAGTATACGCAGCAATGCTTGTTGCAGCAGCAGTATCAAGTGGTGCAGAAGCAATGGAAGCTCATAACTTAATAGGAAAAGGACTAGAAGGTGGATTATCTGCTTTTAAATCATCAGAAGTTGTACAATTAGCAAATAAAATAGCAGCAGTATAAAATCTGTATAAAATAAGTAAAGAAAGGCTTGTTTATTCAAGTCTTTTTTCATATCTTAAGATGTCAAGCAGTTATGTACAAATATGAGTAGTAATATATTATTAGGGTTTATAGAGAATGTCTTAGGTAAATCTCACAAGAGAGCAAGAGAGAACTATGCTTTTACCTGTCCTAAATGCAATCACCATAAGCCAAAGCTAGAAGTAAACATGCATACCAATGAAAAAGGAGAGAATCCTTTCGAATGCTGGGTATGTGGCTTTAAAGGGCGTACAATTAAGTCTTTACTTAAACAGTTACAAGTACCTGCCGAACAAGCATATGAAATACTTAAATATGTAAGAAAAGGTGACGAAATAGGTTATACTCCTACAACTTCTGTAGAACTTCCTAAAGAGTTTCAAGCACTTTATACAGCATCCACCACATCTATTATAGCAAATAAAGTAAGGAAATACCTCTATAAAAGAGGTTTTACCGACAGAGACTTCTTAAAATACAACATCGGATACTGTACATCAGGAGAATATGCCGGTAGAGTAATTATTCCATCATATAACGAGAATAACCAACTAAACTTCTTTGTAGGAAGAACATTTGAAGATGCTTACCACAAATACAGAAATCCAGAGTGTTCTAAAGACATAATAGGGTTTGAGAACTTAATCAATTGGTCCCAGCCCATAATCCTAGTGGAAGGGGTATTTGATGCAATAGCAGTAAAAAGAAACGCAGTACCAATACTTGGTAAGTCTTTATCAAAATCTTTGATAAAAAAGATAGTATCAAGTCAGGTTCAAGACATATACGTAGCCCTAGACAGGGATGCATTTAAAAAAGCACTCTCATATACAGAACAATTTCTGAATATGGGAAAGAAAGTATATCTAGTAGATATGCAAGACAAGGATCCAAGCGAGATGGGATTTGCAAGCTTTACTCGCTATGTACAACAGGCAGAGGAAATGGACTTCGGAAAATTACTCCGCTACAAACTATCATAACATGATACAAAAAGGACAAAATGTTCTATCGGAACATGCCAAAAAAAGGTTAGACTTTAAACCTGAATTAAAGCAAATTAACTTCTTAGATAGAAGGGTTTATCAACGATCGGAAGGAGTATTTTACCCTTCAGTTACTTCGATCTTACAGTACATGCCAAAGAATAAATTCTTTGAGTCTTGGCTCAAAGACGTAGGACACAATTCAGACATTATAATGAGAAGAGCCGGAGATGAAGGTACTCAAACTCATAATGCAATAGAAGAGTTATTAGAGGGTAAAGAAATCCAATGGATGGATGATTACGGTAATGCTAGGTATAATGAACTGGTATGGGGAATGATTATAAAGTTTAAAGAGTTTTGGGATGTAGCAAAACCTGTATTAATCTTTACAGAAGAATTTACTTACTCAGATACTCACAAGTATGCAGGAACAGCCGATATAGTTGTATCGATGAATGGAGAGAATTGGTTGATTGACTTTAAAACCTCAAATCACTTACATAAATCATATGACTTACAATTGGCAGCATACGCTAAGTCGATTGAAGAAACAAAAGGTATTAAAATTGATAGAACAGCTATTCTTTGGTTGAAAGCATCAACTCGAGGAGCTGATAAAGCCGGGAAGAAGTTACAAGGTAAAGGATGGGAGTTAAAAGTGATTGATGATATAGAAAAGAACTTTGAATTATTCAAATTGATCTATAAATTATACGAACTTGAGCATCCAACAACAGAGCCTAAGTTTACATCATATCCAACCACTATCAAACTTTAGTACTATTTATTTAATATAATCGTTGGATAATCGAAAGAATATTCATATCTTTAGGTAAATAGAAAGTATAATGGGAGGAAACGTATTCGATAGTACAGCACCGATAAAAAAAGAGCATATTAAACCAACTCTATTAGAGTTTTTTAAACAGTTCAAACAAATATTTCCAAAAGCAGAACCATTCTTTAGAGAGATGAAAACTCTAGGATCTGTAGGGAAAAAAGATTATTCAGGGGATATTGACCTAGCACTAGCCGGGTCATCCTTTGATAATGTAGAAGATTGGGGACTAGACGAAAAACACGTTCAAGCATTATTTGAAGGGTTTAAGAAAAGAGCTAGAACATCCTCAGATGATCAGTTAATGAAAAGAGCTGTAATTGTAGCAATAGCACAAAAGATTGCAGAAGCTGATACAGAGATCATAGCAGATGTAAAAGGATCTTCTGCAGGAGCTTTATTCCTTCTATTCCCACAATACGATGAGAATAACGAAGTAGTAGGGCAAAACGTTCAAATAGATGTAAATGTAGGAGATGTAGATTGGTTACAGTTTGCATATCATTCAGCTACATATTCAGGAAACGTAAAAGGGTTACATAGAACACAATTACTGGTATCTTTATTCTCACAGAAAGGATTTACATTCTCTCACAATTATGGAGTAAAGGATAAAGAATCACAAGAGATTGTAGCAAATACACCACAACAAGCAATAGACCTATTGAACAAATCATATAATCTAAATTTAGATAGAGATACGATAGGAGACTACTTTAAGTTGATAGAAACACTAGAAGGAGGTTTATCTGAACAAGAATTACATGCTGTTTACGATACTTATCTTAAAATATTAGATAGTACTAGATGTGATATACCAGAAGACTTACAAGCTTATTGGATAAAAAATCAAGAAAGATTAGGATTAAAAGGTAAGTTTTTACCGGATAATTCAAACTTAACACAATACAGAGTATAATATGTCAGGAGTAGCAGGAGGAAATAGAATAGAAAGAGGGGATGTACAAGCTACATTCAATAAATACGTAGAAGAAGTTCTAAGTAAAATACCAGGCTTTAAAAAAGCTTCTCTATCAGGATCTGTGAAAGCAGGAACAAAAGCTGACTTTGGAGACTTAGATATAATAGTATGGTTTGAAGGAGACGATAAGAGAGAAGTTAAACAAAGACTTATCGATGCAGCTTTAGCACTTCCACAAAACGTAATTATACCTTTTAAATCAGAAAAATATACCGGCAGAAGGTATTACAACTCAGGAGAATTAATCTCAGTACTTTACCCGATTGTAGGTAAAGAAGATCAATATATTCAAGTTGATAATATCATTTCTCTTACCGAAGAAGAACACGCCTTTAAAGGATCTTTCCTAGATTTACCAGCTGAAAAGCAAGGACTATTAATAGGGTTAGCAAAAGTAATTCTATTGGAACAAAATCCGCAAGATGTCTTTAGAAGAATGGGTATTTCAAATATACCTAAACTGAAAAGAGGTGAAGAGTTTGAATTTAACTTATCATCGGTAAAACTATCTTTAAGAAAAGTAAAATTAGAAAACTTTAGAGAAATAGCAAGAGAAGAAGTATGGTCAACAACAGCTTGGGGTACTATTAAAATATTATTTCAAGGATTTAATATAGATGGTTCTTTTGAAGATCTATTAGATGATGTTGCTAGAAAACTAACAAACGAGAGATCTAAGAACAGAATAGCAGGTATATTCAAATCAATGGTATCTGTTAAATCAGGAGAGGTTGGAACAGCTAAAGGAAAAGGTAAAGAAGATGCTCTTGAAAAAGTAGCACAAACACTTTCTGAAGCATTAGATGATGGATCTGAAATTGTAGCACTTTATGCTGGAGGATTTAAACCACCACACCTTGCTCACTTTGAGAATGCTAAATTCCTTTCTACCAAAGCAGATAAGATTGTTATTTTCATCGGACCTAAGATCAGAGAAGGAGTAAAGATTACAGCAGAACAATCAAAAGCAATTTGGGAAATTTATGCTAAATACATAAACGTACCAATGGAGATTCATATTAGTAAAGTAACTCCAATCTTAGATACTTATGAATGGATTGATGCAAATCAAAACAAAGTAACAAAGATTATAACAGGAGCTATGGCTGATGAAATGGGTAAATTCTCTGGAATAGAAAAGAAGAAAAAACAAGGTGACTACAAGAATGTAGAAATAAAAGAACTTCCTGTTATTACGAATAAAGAAGATGATAAATTCTCAGCAACTGATATTAGAAAGTCAGAGAAGTTTTTACTAGACGGTAAATGGATTCCAAAAGTAGTATCAAAAGAAGATAAGCAAGCAATTATCGATATTATAAAACCACAGGAAGAAGAACCTGCAATTGAAGATAAAATGTTAGCTGCAGTTGATGAAGTATTTGAAGGCTTCTTTCCTAAAAAAACTAAAACAGTAAAAGAAGGATCATCAGGAACACCAATTCAACCAGGAGGTGCAATTCCTTCTAAAGATAGAGCTTCTTTAGAGCACCTTTATGACGATTTAAAACAAACAATCGATCCAGACAAATTTACAATAGTATTCAATCAGGATAGAATTGACATCTACATTAAAACCTATTCAGATGTAAGTTTTGATGGAACACCTTACCAAAAGCACTTACCAGAGGGAGTGGAGCAAGAAAAGTTCAACTACACTCCATATATAGGATCTCTTATAGAGTATATGTTAGACCAAGGAATGAACATCCAACCACTACCAGAAATTAAAATTAGATACGATGAAAATGAGGCAAATAACTTCTTTGGTAAAACAGCATACTATGATCCAAACAATAAAGAAGTAATTCTATACGTATTAGGAAGACATCCAAAGGATGTTTGTAGATCATTTTCTCATGAAATGATTCACCACATGCAAAACATGGAAGGAAGGCTTCAAGGAATAGGAGCAACTACCAATACAAATGAAGACAACGTCTTACAGGAAATAGAAAAAGAAGCTTACCTAAAAGGTAACATCACATTCAGAAACTGGGAAGACGGGTTAAAAAATAATGACAACAAAGAGGTTATGGCAGAAGGAAGATACGACAAGATTAGCAATCAAGCATCATCAGATTTATTTAGAGCTTGGAAAGAAGCATTTGATGCAGGAGAAAAGAGCATAGGATTTGAAGAAACCTATTCAAATGGTGATGTAGAATTCGACGTAGAAGGTACTTTAGTATTAACACCTGGAACAGGAAAAATGGAAGTATTAGAAAGTACAGGAGCAGGTTTCGATAGAGATGGAGATTTTATTATAATCGATATTGCAGTAGATCCAGAAATACTACCTAGCTTCTGGAAAGAAGTCTCAATGACTTTAAAAGATCTTTTTAGACATGAAATCGAACACTTAACACATAATAGAGGAGGAGTATCTACAAACCCTTCTAAAATAATGAGAGGCGATTTATCTAAAAGAGATAAAATTAGAGCGGGAATAAAGCCAATAGGAGACTACTTTAAATTAAAAAAAGAGATAGATGCAAACCTACAGGGAATGTATTTTAGAGCTAAAAAAGAAAAAAGACCATTTGCAGATGTTGTGAGCAGTTATTTAGATGCTCAAGATATTACGCCTCAAGAAAGAGAGGAAATCCTTAACTTATGGCGTAAGAGATTACCTGCATTAGGATTAAAACAAATATTATAAAATAAAAAGGTTATGGGAAATTTAACAGACTTATTATTAGAAGAATCAGACTTTATACCTAAGTATCAGATATACTGTGATATGGACGGAGTATTAACAGACTTTGAAAGAAGATTTGTTACTCTTTTAAGAAAAGAAGGTCCAAAGTACTATTCAAAAGCAGTTATTGCTCAAGTAACAAGACCTAAGCACTTCGATAAACTAGAAGGAACAGAAGAGTTTTGGAAATTCATTGATCAGCACATAGGATTAGAGTTCTGGTCAGATATGCCCTGGATGCCTCAAGGACAGGTCTTATGGGACTTTATACAACCATACGGACCAAAACTTCTTACATCACCATCCGAGGATGATACTTCAAGATTAGGTAAAAAACTATGGGTAAGAAATCACTTATCACCAGCACCAGAAGTAATTTTTAGATTCGGAGATGCTAAGTCGGATTTTGCAAATGAAAACTCTATATTAATAGATGATAAACCTTCTAACCTAGAGGCATTTGCTTCTAAAGGAGGAATAGCAATAGAATGTAAAGATGGAGATGTTTCATCGGTTATAAATAAACTAAAAGAACTTGGTTATGGCGAAAGAGAGCTTACTTAAAAAAGAATTTTCATCTAGAGATGTTAATAGAGCTAGAAATTTAGTTAAAAAAGATTTTTCGGCAAAGACTGTTGATGGTGTAGGATATTCAAAAGCACAAGTTGCTTACAAAGAAGGAGATATCTGGGAAGAGAATGGAAGAACCTGGACTATTAAAAATGGACTAAGGCAAAACATTACAAAACTAGACCTAGCAAAAAAAGCTTTACAAATACCATTAGCATGTCCAAAGTGCGGAGGGCCAATGAAACACCACTTAGCTCAAAAGATGTATAAGATTCATGGTTTTTGCTTTGATCCCTGTACTGTAGAGTACGAAGCAGAATTAAGAAAAGCAGGTCTTTATGAATCGTACGAGAGAAATATGATGCAGGGAAGTATTAAGGCTTTTGCTAAAGATGTTGAAGAGTGGGTATTGGAAAGTTTACAATCGGTAGACACTTTTGTAACGGAACAGGGAGATGTTGAGGATTGGAACAGTAGTAACTCTCAGTTTAAACAACAAATCAATACAAATCTTCAAGAGTATTTAAAGCATTTAAAAAGCCATATAGATTCGTAATAAAATTTTGTTACTATTTATTTGAAAACAGTAAATAGTACTTAACTTATGGCAAAAGCAGCACCTTCTACTACTAAGGTAGAAAGACCTAAAGTATCAAGACCTGGAGTTCATGCAAAATGTAAAACTTCAAAACTTAAATCTTCTAAAAATTATAAGAAGCTTTATAGAGGACAGGGAAAGTAATGAGACTATCACAACTAATACAGGAAGTAGTAGCTGACTCTAATGAAGTAATTGAGCAGTTTGCAGAAACTCGTGAAAAGGGAGCTGAAAAGATTGCAGATAATGCTAAAGAGAAAGGTGGATTAGCTTTATTGACATGGCATCATTTTAAAGTTAAATTACCTTACTATAAGAAAGCAGCTGAAGGGAAGCTTGATTTTGAAAAAGCACAGAAAGAGTTTGAAGATACATATAAAAAGATTTCTTTGAATATGTCTCAAATTGAATTTCAAAGAGAAGTAGGAAGACTAGAAGTATTAGGTGAACTATTAATTAAGAATAGGTAGAGTGATTAAATTAACTGATTTAATAAATGAGATGATGTTGCAAGAAGAGCTGGTTCAATCCGATGCTTGGAAAGCAATACAAAAAACTATTGACATTCTTAAAAAAAAGAAAAAAGTACTATTGCTAAGTTGTTCAAATAGATACAATTGGGATGATAATGCTATCGACGTTCCAAAGTCAAAAATGATCGCAATGTACCTTCACAGTCAGTTAGTGAATAACTCAGTACTAATTGACGTACCAGAACTTAACATATTTCCTTGTGAAGGAAACGTATCAAGAGCAGGTGGGAATAGCTGCGGAGTACTAAAAGCAGCACTAAAAGACAAAGATAAAAATCCATCAGGGCATCATAGATGCTGGGCAAGCTATAATAATCCAAAAGATGAATTATGGAAAATCTCAAAAGAATTATTCGAATCAGATGCAGTAGTATTCTTTAGTTCAATAAGATGGGGACAAACAAATATGTATTACCAAAAGTTAATTGAAAGGTTAACTTGGATTGAGAATAGACATACAACTTTAGGAGAATCAAATCTTATAAAAGATGTTCAATCTGGTTTTATATGTGTGGGTCAAAACTGGAATGGAGAAGTTGTTAGTGAAACACAAAAAGACGTTCACAAGTTTTACGGATTTAAACCAAATAATGACTTATACTGGAATTGGCAATACACTAAGAATGTAAATGATGAAACACAGAAGTCCTATAAAAATTCACATAAGAAATTTATAGAAGATACTAAGATACCAGATAGTACAAAATAAGAGATGAAAAGAAGTGTATTAGAAAAGTTAGTTAGAGAAGTTCTTGAAGAAGAATCTAAAGGACTGTGGGCTAATATAAATGCAAAACATAAAAGAGGAGAGAAGCCTGCTAGAAAAGGGAGTAAAGCTTTTAAAGCAGCTGTAAAGGCAGGAAAAGAAATCCTTGCTATGAAAGAGATGACCTCTTCTGAACTAGATTCAGTAGAGAGACATGCTGATTCAGAACTAGACCCTATTGATATAGAGTTCGGTAATCACTTCTTTGATCGATTAAACGATCCTAGAAACGGTAAAGAAATAACATCAGATGAATTAGTATTATTTTTTAATAGATTAGCTAGTAAAAAAGATGCTTTTATAAACTTTGTTAAAAAGTATCATGAATTTGTTGTTAAAGATAGAAATAGTAGCATCAATATACCTTTTGTTAGTCAAGTAAATCAAGCACTAGCAAAAACTATTATGAGAAAACCGGGGTTTATGACTCCGGACCCTACAATAGCTTTGGAGGAAGGAATAGATGATCCTGTTAAACCAGGAATACTAAAAGACAGATTAGGAAAACTAACCTGTACAAAAGTTAGAGCAGCACATTCTGCATTAGACAATAAAGGTACTCACTATGGAAAAGCATTGCAGAGGTATCTAAATTATCATTGCAAATAGTATAAAAATAGAAAATAAATTTATATCTTTAGAAGATGGCAAAATATACAAAATCAGAACTTTCAAAGAAGCTACTACAAGTAGAATCAGTAATTAGTAGTTTAAGAAAAACTCAATCTTCAAAATCTGAGCAAAAAGTAATTCAAGAACAGATCACACGATTGAAAAGCGTAAAAACTAAACTTACAGAACTGCTAAAAGAAGCGACAGTTCCCGCTACACTTTCCTATAAAGGAGGTATGCCAGATAAAGTATTAAAGGTAGATCCTTCAGATGCTGAAACAATTAAAAATATTCAGACAGATCCAAACATAGACCATGCTTCAATTGGAAACAAAAAACTAAAAGAAGAAACAAGAAAGTATACCACAGAAGAAGCCGCAGCAGTTGGTAAAGCAGTTGCTAAATCTCTTTTAAAAGTTCTTAGAGCAGAAGGAGATGAAGTAGTGAGTATGAAACTTACAGGATTAGGTGTTGATAAATTTAACATACATGTCCAGTATGGAAATGAAAAAGGACAAGATACTTTTAAATTTAATTTAAACCCAGAAGGAACAGCTATTATATTAGATTTAGGAAACGAACCATTAGAGTTAGTAGACTTTGTGATAACACAAGGAAATACTGTTTCTCTACCTGCTCCTGAACTAGAAGATAAACTAAGTGATGCAATGAAGAAGTACGTTGGAGAACCATCGGATACTGAATATGATCAAATGGCTACAATGGAGCCACCACATGATGAATCACAATTAAATAAAAATATAGCTGAAGATGACCACTTGCAGCCAGATGATGAATCTTCAATGGCTAAAGCACAGTTAAAGTCTATTCAATCAAATGCAAGTAAGTTGATAGATATTATTGGAGATGATGAGCAATTAGATGCTTGGATTCAATCTAAATTAACAAAAGCAGAAGATTATTTGGATGCAGCAGCAGGATACTTAGAATCAGAAGAAGATGAAGATCAACAAGCACCTGTAACAGTAGCTGTAGCATTGAATGAAAAGAAAGGAACTTGCTGCTTTAAATGTGGACATGTTCATGTAAAAGGAACACCACATCCAACTCCATACCTAACAGGTAAGAAAAGCTGTGAGTTTAGAAAAGTTGACGAAACTCTAGATCCAGTTGGAAAAGAAGATGATGATATCAATAATGATGGAAAAGTTGATAAGACAGATAAGTATCTAAAACATAGAAGAGATGTCGTTTCTAAAAAAATAACTAAAGAAGAGGTACAACAATTAATGCTAGAGGCATATGTTGAAGTTCTTCAAGAAGAAGAAGGAGCAGTATTACCAACATCTTCAGATGAAATACTAGGAAAATTTCCTACCGTTAAAAAAACAATAGTATCCCTATTCACACATGAATATCCAGAATTTGTAAAAGACGTAAGATGGGTAGTACCTAAGCCTTCTACATTTGCAGTTGATTTAGCAAACGGTCAATCGTTTAACTTAAAATGGATGGGTAAAGGATTTGAAGCACAAGTAGAGGGTAAAAAATACTACTTAAATGACTTATCAGACTATCAACAAGCTTTAGATAAAATAAACGATATACTTAAAAACGGACCAATCTCTCAAGGTGAAGAGCCAGGAGGAGAAGAGTTCGGAGCAGCACCTGCAGAACCAGCAGCCGGTGGCGGTGGTGGAGAAGCTGGAGGAGAAGCAGCACCTGAATTCGGAGCAGAAGAAACACCAGCAGGAGAAGAAGGAGGAGCAGAACCAGAAACACCAGAAGCACTATAATGAGCGTAGTAGATAAAATAGTTGCAGAATGGGCTTTCCGTTGTAAGAAAGGATACCCAGATATGAATAATCCTGACGATATGAAAATATTGAAAGAGATTTATTCAGAATACGGAATAGTATTAGAAGCAGAAGAACCAAAAAAAGCGCCTTCTAAAACAGTAAAAGACCTTATAACACTTTTATCAGCAAAAACTGAAGAACTATCTCCTGAACAAATAGAAAAACTTTTTAATATAATAAGTAAAACAGGAAAAGGGTACACTACTACATTAATGGATAAGCTACTAGCTAAAAAACTAGGAGAAGAACAGGCATTAATAGTAGCAGGGTATGCAGATAGAAATCATTTTGAAGATAAAATGGTAGCTTCTATAGATAATAAAGCAAACACATTTGCCGCATTAGGAGAGTCCGGTAATCTCGCCACTGCTTTATCAAAACTTTCCGGTGTTGATTCTAATTATGTAAGCAAGCTAATAGGGTTTACAACAGGAGCAGGGCAAAAAGGAGTAGGTAGAGGAGAAATAGCACTAGTATCTTTCCTTTCAGATACAGAGAGTGCAAAGACAGGGGATGTAGGCACAAAAGAAGGAGTAGTAGAGCTTAAAGCCTCTTCTATAACAAATGCAAATAAGTTAACAGGATCGATACTAGCACCGAAAACAATAGGCGGTAGAGGAGGTAGTGCGTCACAAATAGTAAATGAACTATTAAAATTCTTTACAGACGAAGATGCTAAGAGAATAATACCTTCTAAAAAAGAAGGTTCAGGCTGGATAGGAAGATTATTTAGCTACTACCTGTACGGAAAAGAGAATAGTACAGAAACAAATTTTGAAAATAAGTTTAAAGCAGCTCTTCAAAAGTTTTTTAATCATGTTTACGGAACAGGAATTGTTACTGTAGGTGATGCAGATCTTAAATCATTTGAAAACTTACAACTAAGAGTGGCAAAGGATCTAGCTAAAGCCTATATGGAAGAAATTAACCATCCAATAATGTTTATAAGTAGCAACTCAGACTATATTATTGTTAGAACTAAGGAAGATCTAGAAGCTAAAATAGGAGTAGATATTAAAATCTTAGGTACAGTATCAGACTATACACCTAGGTTAGGATTTGTTAGCTAAAAATAAACTATTTATAAACAAAATAAACCACAATGGCAGATAATTTTAACTTAAGAACATTCTTAACAGAGAATAAACTTACTAAAAATGCACAACTTCTTTCAGAAGGAATAGAGTTTAACGGAAAACCAGTTGACATTAATTCAATTGAAATCGATAATATCGACATGAATGATTACCCAGACTTTGTAGATGCATATATTGTAGCAGCAGATTACGAAGATGGAACTCCATTAACAGATGAAGAATTAGAACAATTTCAAGAAGAAAATTACGGATTAGTAGGAGAGTTAATTCACGATAATCAATTGTACTTACAAGAAAAAGCACCATCAGCTGGAATGACAGCTAAAGAAAAATCAGCTTTAGTAAAAAAAGCTAAACATGGTGGAGATATTGGTAAAAAAGGAGCTGGCTTTGAGAAAATAGAAAAAGCAGCAGAGAAAAAATACGGCTCAAAAGAAGCAGGACAAAAAGTAGCAGCAGCAGCAATGTGGAAAAATGCAGCAAAACATGAACAAGTAAACGAAAATACAATGATGAAAGAAACAAACTTAACTGCTAAAGAAAGACGTTTAGTAGAAATGGTTCAAAGAGCCATGGGAATACAAGAAGAAGAAATCCCTAACCCACACCCACAAAATCCTGACCATGAATTTGGTACTAATGCACTAACAGGAAAACCATTACCAGATCCAGCCTCTCAAATGGTTGTAGAAGATGAAATGGCTGACGAAACTGTAATACCTGAATACAACTCAATCGATGAATTAATGAAAAGCATCGACCACGGAACCAACGAGGTAGCAGAAAAGCATAAAATGGAGCAAATGAAAAAGATTGCTGAAGCTCTAAGAATGAAAGCAAAGAGAATGGAAGAAAGTGAACATGCTGCACACATTAGTCCAAAAGACTTAAAGCAATTAGCAACAGATGCTGCAAAGTTAGAAAAAGCAGCAGAAAAGTTAAAAGCAGCATTCGATAAGAAATTTAACAAAAACAACAAACCAGCTTCAGCTGCAAAAGCAGAAAAAGTAGAAGCTTTACAGGAAGGAGCTTTCGACCTAAGAAAATTCTTAGCAGAAAATAAAATCACTGCTAATTCAAGATTACTGAAAGAAGAAAGAATGCAAGCTATGGATATTCCAAGAAAATATACAGAAGCAATAGTAGACGCTAGAAACGCATTAAATTTATTACATGATGTAGTAACGGCAGGTACCTTAATGGACCGTGAGATGGAAGGAACATTCCAATTTACAGTAACATTGTTAGATATGCTAGAAGAAAAGATTCAAGGTAGACGAGAAAGATTCTAATACAAAGAGCAACTAACCCACCCCATAAAGGTGGGTTTTTTTATATCTACATATTTATAATATATAAGTATATAATATGTCACAACAAGATATAAAACAAATAGTTGCGCAAGAGTACATTAAGTGTGCAAAAGATCCGGCTTACTTTATGAAGAAGTATTGCTATATTCAACATCCAACAAGAGGTAGGATTTTATTTAACCTCTATCCATTCCAGGAAGGAGTACTTCACTTATTTAGAGACGAAAAGTTTATAGTAACTCTCAAATCAAGACAGTTAGGAATCTCCACATTAGCCTCAGCATATGCTCTATGGTTAATGATCTTTCATAAAGATAAAAACGTACTAGCACTTGCAATTACTCAAGCAACAGCTAGAAACCTTGTAACTAAAACGATTTTCATGTATGAGAATCTACCAAAATGGTTACAACTTCCTTTTACAGAAAAGAATAAACTATCTCTTAGACTTAAAAACGGTTCTAAAATAACAGCTAAATCTTCTAATGCAGATGCAGCTCGTTCGGAAGCGGTATCACTACTGTTAATAGATGAGGCAGCCTTCATTGATAATATTGAAGAAACATTTACTGCAGCACAACAAACCTTAGCAACAGGTGGACAGTGTATGGCCCTTTCTACTCCAAATGGTGTAGGAAACTGGTTCCATAAAACATGGGAAAAAGCTGAAGCAGGAGAGAATGGATTTGTACCTGTTAAATTAAAATGGGATGTACATCCAGAAAGAAAGCAAGACTGGAGAGATGAACAAACAAGACAGTTAGGAGAGAAACAAGCCGCTCAAGAGTGTGATTGTGACTTCCTATCATCTGGAGATTCAGTAATTGAGGTTGAGAATATGGCCTTCTATGAAGAAACATATGTAAAAGAACCAATGGAAAAAAGAGGTGTAGATGGAAATCTTTGGATATGGGAATCACCTGACTATCAAAAGTCTTATATGGTTGTTGCCGATGTCGCTAGAGGAGATTCTACCGATTACTCCGGCTTCCATGTCTTTGATATAGAGAGTTGTACACAAGTTGCCGAATATAAAGGTAAGATATCTCCTAAAGAATACGGAAACGTACTGGTAGGAATAGCAACAGAGTACTGTGATGCATTACTTGTAATAGAAAATGCTAATATAGGATGGTCAACCATTGAGCAAGTAATATCCAGAGAGTATAAAAACCTGTACTATTCATCTAGATCAGATAATGAAACAGTTGAATCATATATGGCCAAGTATGAAAGAGATAAACTAGTACCAGGATTTACAATGTCTCTAAAAACAAGGCCTTTAGTCATTGCCAAAATGACTGAATACATACGGGAAAGATCGGTTATAGTGCAGTCTAAGCGATTGTTAGCCGAAATGAGAGTATTCATATGGAGAAACGGTAAGGCACAGGCACAATCAGGTTATAACGACGATTTAATTATGGCTTTTGCTACAGCTTTATACGTTAGAGATACAGCCATCCGTATGAGACAGCAAGGAATGGACCTTTCTAGGGCTACAATGAACTCTTTTGTAAGTCTTAATCAAAGAACTCAAGGTGTATATAACGTTGCTCCAATGCAAAATAATCCTTATCTTATGGAAACGCCTAATGGTCAAGAAGACCTTACCTGGCTATTAGGATAAGTTACTATTTATAAATAAAACATTTTAGAAATGGCAGAAAGAAATTTATTCAATTCACTCCAGAGACTGTTTGCAACAGATATACTAGTTAGAAATGTAGGAGGAGATGAATTGAAGATTGCTGATGTTAATCACATTCAATCAACAGGAAAATACCAAACCAATTCATTATTGGATAGGTTTTCTCGTTTATACATATATAATAACAAGAATATATTTAATCCGAACCTTAATTACCAAACATTAAGGGTACAGCTTTACTCGGACTATGAAGCAATGGATACAGATGCAATTATAGCATCAACTTTAGATGTATTAGCAGATGAATCTACACTAAAGAATCCAATGGGAGAGGTTCTTTCAATTAAATCTACAGACGAAAACATACAAAGAGTCCTTTACAATTTATACTACGATGTATTAAACATCGAATTTAACCTATGGTCATGGGTTAGAAATATGTGCAAGTACGGGGACTTCTTTTTAAAATTAGAGATATCAGAAAAGTTTGGTGTTTATAATGTACTTCCTTATACAGTTTACCATATGGTAAGACATGAAGGAGAAGATAAACAAGATCCGACAAAAGTAACATTCTCAATCGATCCAGACGGATTAGCAGCTTCGTCAGATCCAAACTACATTCCAAATAATAACAAAGAGACTATTACCTTAGACAACTACGAAGTAGCACATTTTAGATTAATCTCAGATACAAACTACCTTCCTTACGGTAGATCATATATTGAACCAGCTCGTAAAATTTACAAACAGTTAACTTTAATGGAGGATGCAATGTTGATTCACAGAATCATGAGAGCTCCTGAAAAGAGAATGTTCTACATTAACGTAGGATCTATTCCACCTAATGAAGTTGAGCAGTTTATGCAAAAAACTATCAATAGTATTAAGAAAACTCCTTATGTTGATCCACAAACAGGTCAATATAACTTAAAATTCAACATGCAAAACATGATGGAGGATTTCTATCTTCCAGTTCGTGGAGGAGATACTTCTACAAAAATTGAAACAACAAAAGGATTAGAGTATGATGGTACAAACGATATTGAATACTTAAGAGATAAGATGTTTGCTGCCTTAAAAGTACCTAAAGCATATTTTGGATACGAAAAAGACCTTACAGGTAAAGCAACACTTGCAGCAGAAGACATACGTTTTGCTAGAACAGTAGAAAGACTTCAGAGAATTGTAGAAAGTGAATTGACAAAAATTGGACTAGTACACTTATACTCTCAAGGATTTGATAAAGAGTCTTTAGTAAACTTTGAGATTAAGTTAACTACTCCTTCTATCATTTATGAACAAGAAAAAATAGCTCTTTGGAAAGAAAAAGTTGATCTAGCAACACAAATGCAAGCAACTAAGCTATTCTCCTCAGATTATATTTACGATAAATTATTTGATATCTCAGAAGACAGTTATAACGAGATGAGAGATCTTATTAGAGAAGACGGTAAGAGAGCATTTAGATTATCACAAATTGAAAATGAAGGAAACGATCCAGTAACAACAGGTCAATCTTTTGGAACACCCCACGACTTAGCTTCAATATATGGAGCAAGAGAACAAGGTGAGCTACCAGCAGGGTATGATGAAAAGTCACCTATAGGAAGACCGAGAGAGAAGTTCTCAGTAATAGGTACACAGGAAGATCCAGCTGGAGGAAGAGACAGATTAGGGGTACATGGAATGAAAGGCGGTTATCCAAGTGATAATGAAAATGTAAAAGAAAGTATAAATAATACAATGTCTGTTTTTCTTAGAAATAAAAACTTATTTGTACCTAAAAAGCAAAATATCTTTGAAGAAGAGATAGAGAAAGAATCAAATCTCTTAAATGAAGCAAATATCAAAGATTTAGATAACTAGATACTATTTATAACAAAGACATACCTAAGATGCGTATTAAACACAGTAAGTATAAAAACACAGGCTTAATATTTGAACTATTAGTAAAGCAAATAGCAGCGGATACCTTATCTAAAAGAGATTCCCCGGCTCTAACAGTACTAAGGAAATTTTATACAGGAAACACAACACTAGTAAGAGAGTTTAAATTATACGATTTTGTATTAAAAAATAAAGGCGTAGGTCCAAAAAAAGCAGAATCAATACTTAGCACCATTATAGAGATTTCTAGAAAACTAGATCTTAATTTACTTAAAAAGCAGAAGTACGAGTTAATAAAAGAGCTTAAAAATCATTACGATTTGGAAGAGTTCTTCTCTATTAAAGTAGAGTCTTACAAACCATTAGCAGCTCTATACTGCTTAATGGAAGCACAATCAACAGCAGGACTTGTAGACTTAGATGTATTTGTTGACAACAAGACTACAATACTTGAACACTTAACTCAAAGCAAATCAGCTAGCGGACAAGTAAAAGACGCTTTAATTGAAGAGTATTCAAAATATGATAAAGACTTAAGACTTTTAACATACAAAATACTGTTAGAAAAATTCAACAATCAATATAAAGATCTACTTCCAGAACAAAAAAACATTTTAAAAGAATTTATAGTATCAGTTAACTCTTCAGCAAGACTAAGAAACGTAGTAAACGAAGAAATGACTAAATTGCAAACAGAAATTTCTAAATTGAAAAAGAACATTACTGATAAAGTAGTAAAGATTAAATTAGAAGAAATTCAAAAAGCAATTATTCCTGTAAGAAATACTCAAAAGGTAGATGATAATCATTTGGTTTCTTTAATGCAATACTATGAATTAGTAAACGAGTTAAGAGCTTTATGAAAAGATCTGAAATAGTAAAAGTAATACACGAAGTATTAGAAGAAATGAGCGTATCAGGAGATGTAGGAGGATATTCTACACCAAATGCTTTTGCTAAACCAGGGCAAGGAACTAATGCAGCAACTAAAGCATCGGCAAGACTAGGGTTTAAAGCAGCACCAAGACCAAAACATCCTTCTCATACTAAGATGTTTGATTACTTAGATGAAGCTCACTATAACACTCCACATGCTTTTGTATCAGAAGAAGAAATGATGAATAGTGAAGCAGTTAAGCATACAGAGGAAATGGGTTACGAATTAGTAAAGAAAACTAAAAAAGCATCAGATAAAAAGAATAAATAACATGAGAACATTACAAGAAAAATATAACGGAATTCAAGAAGGAAAATTTTCTAAAGAGAATTTTTTAGCTGATGCTAGAAAAGAACTTCCAAATTTAGTAACTCGTTTTAACGGATACGATGATGCAGTTCAGATTCTAAAGAACAGAGGAATGATTCAAGAAACTAAAAAAGAAAATCCAGTAAAAGCTCACATGGAAAAGCTAATACAAGCAGCAAAGACAGGTGACAAAACAAAAGAAAGTATACTAGCTGGATTTGCAGGTGCAGACATTAAATACAAAGTTACAAACGCTGAGCCAAATGTAATAAAGTACTGGAATGATGAACAAGGTTTATCAGGAGAGATAAAATTAAAAGAAACTGTAAAAGAAGCAAGACTTACTAATAAAAGCTTAACCGATTACAGATACAAGCCAACTAACGATATGGACAAATATCCATACGAACAAATACTTAGAGGAATCAGAGTTGAATTAGAAGGATTAGGAGTACAAGGAACACCGACAGCAGAAGAGTATGCAAAAGCGTTAGCAAAAGTAGCTAAAAACTTAGCAAAAGATTCAATCTTCTATACAAATCAAGTAGCAGGAGTTAATCCAAAAGTAGACCTTCATGATAAGATGATTCCTGTAACAGCAAAAAATACTGTTGATACTTTTAACGGTATGAAAAAAGCTGCATTAAAAGAAGGCTTTAAAAAACTTATCAAAAAAGTATTATCAGAAACGGTAGTAGATGTTGAGGATTATAACGGTGAAGATGAGTTCGATATGTACGGAGATGATCCAGCAGACGATATTTCACATCCAAGAGGATATGAAGACCAAGACGAAATCGACTACGATGATGAAAACTTTTCAGATCCTTTTATTGATGGAGACTTAGACGAATCTAAAATGAGTGATATTCATATTTTAGCTCAAGAAGCAGGTACATTAAGGGATTTTTTACAAAGTGTAAAAGCTCAACATCCAGGAGTAGACTTAAGAAGAGATATCGAAGAACTTCAACATATTTGGAATAACAGAGAACAGGATGAGGTTGACTACAATGACATTGACACAGAATACGAAGGAGATCCAGCATACCAAGGATACGAATCACCATCAGATAGAGCAATGAACTCAGATGCATGGGTACAGGCACAACGAGATATGATGGAAACAAAAAAATCGTTATCTGAATTATTAAAATAACAAAGATGAACAATCCATTATTAGTAAATGTAACTCCTTTCAAAGGACTTCTTACCGAATCAAAAACCAAACCAGGTGTATTTGAGGTAACAGGTATTATGCAAAGAGCAGGAGCTAAAAACCAAAACGGAAGAATCTATAAAAGAGAAATTCTTGAAGAAGAAGTAAAAAACTATGTAGAGAATTTTGTTAAGGTAGGAAATGCCTACGGAGAATTAGATCACCCAGAATCAGCAATTGTATCTCTTAAGAATGCATCACACGTCGTAAAAGAATTATGGTGGGAAGGTGATGACTTGATGGGAAAAGTAGAATTGTTAAACACACCTTCAGGAAATATTGTAAAAGAGATACTAAAAGGAGGACATACAATAGGAATTTCTTCTAGAGGAACAGGATCAGTAACACAAACAAACGAAGGAACTTTAATGGTTCAACCAGACTTTGAATTAGTATGTTGGGATTTCGTTTCTAATCCTTCTACACAAGGAGCATTTATGAATCCAATTTCATTAAACGAAGGAAAACAAGTAGTAGGAAAATACGATAGATTAGATTCTATTATTAACAACATATTAAGAGCATAATGGGAAATTTTGACATACATCAATGGCAAGCAAAGCACTTGACAAAACTAGTAAAAGAAAATACTTCTAAACCATTAAATGAAAGTGCAGAAGAAGTGGCATATGAAGCTTTAAATCATATGAAACAAGCAATGCAAATAATAGAACAGTATAAAGAACAAAACCAAATATCCTCAGAAGAAAATCAATTCAACGAGATAGAGGTTACATTAGAGACTGCTATAGAGATGTTACAGGATATTGCAGGAGAAGTAATCTAAGCAGAACATATAAAAAACAACACACCCACCCCTAAAAAGGTGGGTTTTTTATGTTTTGAAAATATATGTATATTTATTTTAGAATATATCACGACCCTTATGTGATATCTACTACAAAGTAAAACACTATTACGCTACTACTTAATAAGCGTACGACAAACAAACACAAATTAAAATGTCAAACAAAGATTTATTTAAGCAAGCAATTGCAGAAGCTAAAACTATTCGTGAAGCTGCAATTACCAATGCTAAGGAAGCTTTAGAAGAAACATTGACTCCACATCTAAAAGAAATGTTAGCTCAAAAGCTACAGGAAATGGAAGAGGATGAAATGGATGAAGCTACATTAAACCAAGCAGGATCAGAAGATTATTCTGAAGATCCAGCAAAGCACGGTAATATTGGAGATTTAAACGAAGAAGAGGAAGAAGAAACTCCTGCTGAAGAAGAAGGAGAAGAAGAAGGTAACGAAGAAGAAGAGGAATTAGAAATTGAAGACATGTCTGTTGAAGATTTAAAAAACCTTATTAAAGACATCGTTGCACAAGAAGTAGGTCACGAAGAAGAAATCGAAGCAGGTGAAGAAGCTCCAGAAGGAGACGACTTGACAAGTATGGATGATTCTGAAGAGATCGACATTAACGAATTATTAGCAGAATTAGAAGGTATGGATGAAACATCTTACAGTAAAAATCCAAAAGATTTAGACAAAAAAGGTGCAAACGACGGGTACATGGAAGAAGGTGAATTAAACGAAATGGGACCGGAGTATATCGAAGGAGCTAAACAGCTTGTTGAAATGTTCCCATTCTTAACCATGTCAAGCGCATCACTAGTTATAGGAGCATTTGGCGCAGCAGGTCTTACAGCATTTTCTGCAGTTGTTGCTAAAGTAATGGATATGGCTCTAGCTGGAAAATTTGGAAGTGGAGCTAAATCTTTTGCTGAAAAACTACAAAAAGCCGGAGGAACAGCAGCCAGAGTTACCCAAAACAGAGAAGGAGTTGAAGCAGTAAATGAAGAAGTTGACAATATGGATGAAAACATCGATATTATCTACCAACTTATTGATGCTTTCCCATTCTTAAACAACAACACCGCACAATTAGTTGTTGGAGCTTTAGGTTCAGCTGGAATTTTCGGATTATCAGCAATTATGGCTAAAGTACACCAAATGGCTAAAGACGGTGCTTTCGGTGCAGCAGGAAAAAAAATCGGAGATAAATTAACCGATATTGGTAATGCCGCAGCAGGAGCAAGAAACGTATCTGAAGAGTCTGAGGAATTAAACGAAGCTTTAAAAGCAGTTAAAATTTTAAGAAACCAACTTCAAGAAGTTAACCTTCTAAATGCAAAATTACTTTATGTAAATAAAGTATTTAAAGCAAACAACTTATCTGAAGGTCAAAAAGTAAACGTTATCGCAGCTTTTGACAAAGCAGAAACAGTTAAAGAAGTAAAATTAGTTTTCGAAACAGTTTCTAAAAATGTAGTTGCTAAACCAGCTGCAATTAAAGAACACAGATCTTTTGCTTCTAAAGCAACAGGTAACGCACAAACAACTGCACCAAAAGAAATCCTATCAGAAGTATCTGAGCAAGTATCTAGATGGCAGAAGTTAGCAGGAATCATTAAATAATAGAAAATAAAAAAACAAAAACCACAATGGAATTAAATCAATTATTCGAAGGGGCTAGCAATTACAAGACTTTACAAGCAGATGCTGCTCGTTTGTCTGGTAAATGGGCCAAATCAGGTTTGTTAGAAGGTATTTCTAACGAAATCGAAAGAAACAACATGGCTATGATTCTTGAGAATCAAGCAAAACAAATCGTATCTGAGGCTTCTCAAACAGGTACTGGAGCAATTGGAACAACAAACGGTGCAGGTGGAACAGGTGCTGAGCAATGGGCTGGAGTAGCTTTACCATTAGTACGTAAAGTATTCGCTCAAATCGCTGCTAAAGACTTCGTTTCTGTACAACCAATGAACTTACCTTCAGGTCTTGTATTTTACTTAGACTTTAAATACGGTACTTCTACAAACGGTAGAACTTTAAACGATAGTTTATACGGTAACCTATCTGACGCTAACAATAAAATGTCAGTAGACGAAGATGTAAACGGAGGTTTATACGGTGCAGGTCAATTTGGATACTCAATTAACTCTGCTTCTTATGCAGGTGTATTAACTACTTCAGGATCAGCAGTATCTGCTTCAATTGGATATAACCAAGATCTTGCTTTAGCTAACTACTTTACTATGGCAGTTCAAACTTCTTCTTTATCAGGAGCAGACTTGGAAGGTGTAAGAGCATTCAGATTACAATCAGCTTCTATAAACGTAACAACTAACCCAGAATTTACATTCGTATCTCAATCTGCAGCAGGTGCTTACGTTGTATTCGTAGTAGCAAAAGCTGGTGATACAACTAACGGTATCTCAGCAGTAACAACTGGTTCATTCACAGCACAAGTTAAATACCAAAAACAACCAGCTGATAACTCAAGAGGTGACTTCGAGGACAACACAACTAACTCTCCAATTTCTATCCCAGAAATTAACGTTACTCTTGCTTCTGAAGCAATCGTTGCTAAAACAAGAAAATTAAAAGCACAATGGACTCCAGAGTTCGCACAAGATTTGAATGCTTACCACTCAATTGACGCTGAAGCAGAATTAACTTCATTATTATCAGAGTACATCTCTATGGAGATTGACTTAGAGTTAATGGATATGTTGATTCAAGATGCAGCTACAACTGAAAGATGGTCAGCAGCTAACAACAAAACTTGGACAGGTACTAACTGGTCTACTACAGCATCAGCTTACTACAACACTCAAGGTCAATGGTTTGGAACTTTAGGTACTAAAGTACAAAAAGTATCTAACAAAATTCACCAAAAAACTTTAAGAGGTGGAGCTAACTTCTTAGTATGTTCTCCTTCTGTAGCTACAATCTTAGAATCAATTCCTGGATATGCAGCAGAAACAAACGGTGATAAACTAGACTTTGCAATGGGAGTTCAAAAAGTAGGAAATTTAAATTCTCGTTTCAGAGTTTATAAAAACCCTTACATGACTGAAAACGTTGTATTGTTAGGATACAGAGGATCTCAATTCTTGGAAACAGGTGCAGTTTATGCTCCATACATTCCATTAATCATGACTCCATTAGTATACGATCCAGCTACCTTCACTCCAAGAAAAGGTATCATGACTCGTTATGCTAAGAAAATGATCAGACCAGAATTCTATGGTAAAATCTTTATCTCAGACTTAACAACAGTGTAATCTGACTTAGAATAGAAAATTAAAGAGAGCTTTTAGCTCTCTTTTTTTTTATAAAAAAAGTTCCTATATTTATATAAAATAAAAGGTATGAGTACAGGAGAATTAACTTGGCAGCAGTTTAGAACTTTAGATTCAATGAGAAATCTAAACGAAAACCAGCAAATGGAGCATTATTATAAGTATTTAACAGAGTTAAACGATTGGATTATTCATCAAAATAAAGGACGATCACTTACAGCAGGACCAGATCTAGTAGAAGCCTCAGTCCTATTTAATACTAGTGATAAACGTATCTTCACATACAATACAAGCGCTAATACATCCACACAGTTAAGTATACCAAATTCAACCTACATCTATACGGCAGACATAGCCCATACACAGACTAAATTATGGACAAATGCAGGTGCTGTAATTTCAGAGTGGAATATAACACTAAGTCCGTTCACTGCTACATTTAGTAGATTAATAAATACACCACATACCATAGGAGCAGGGTTAGGTGCTATTAATGATACAACTTTAATTACAACTAATGTAGATGTTACTCCAAACACTGTAGTAACATTAGATATAACAAATAATCCTGCAACTTCTACTTATAAATTTGACCTTGTAGTAGGCGGGAACAATAGGTATATTGCCGGTGATTTACTTTTAACAACAACCAACAAGGTAATTACTACAAATACTGCACTTGGCGTTACGTACGCGACCCAATTTAGCTACCCTACTGGAACTGTAGAGGTTGATATTAACATTGGCGGTACAGTTAATAACCCATATGGACTTTATATCGAAAACAGTAACATATACGCTATGAATTCAAACGGAAATGTTTACCGAATAGAGAAAACTACACCATACAATATAACACTGGTAGGTAATACAGGAGTTGGAGTAAACGGAGCATCACAAGTACCATCAGCCCTTACTGTTAATTTTACTTAAAATTTTAAAATAAATAAAAATAAATAATAAAGAGCCTAGTATCCACTAGGCTTTTTTCGTATATTTATTAGAAACAAATACAGTTTATATTTATGGCTTCTAACCATCACACCGATGAGGTTTTTACTCCAAAGAGAAAACCGAAAAACCCAATTAAGTTTCAACTCCAACTTAATGAAGAACAAAAATTAGCAAAAGCACTTATCATTGAAAACCCAGTAGTCGTCCTAAAAGGAATGGCAGGTTCAGGAAAGACGTTAGTAGCAGTACAAGCAGCCCTTGATATGTTATTCTGTAAAGAAGTAGAGAAGATTGTTATCACAAGGCCTACCGTAGCTAAAGAAGAACTAGGCTTCCTACCGGGCGATTTAAAGGAAAAGATGGACCCTTGGTTAGCACCAATCTATCATAACTTATATATGCTTTATGGTAAAGAAAAAGTAGATAAAGAATTAGAGCATGGTAATATTGAAATAGTTCCTTTTGCATTTATGAGAGGTAGAACGTTTGTTAACTCTTTTGTAATTGTGGATGAGGCACAAAACGTAACTCAAGATCAAATGGAGACAGTACTGGGAAGACTAGGAAGAGGATCTAAAATGGTAATATGCGGGGATTTGGCTCAAATAGATTTAAAAGTAAAAAAAGAAACAGGGTTTTCTTTTCTTACAAGAGTTGAGGAGCAAGTAAAAGGATTTAGGATATTTGCATTAAAAGCTAACCACAGACACGATATTGTATCCCCTATTTTAAAAGTATACCAGGACTTTAGAGATTGATAAAAAACTGCTATTTATAAATAAAACTAATTCAAATGGCAGATTTTACATACTATATAAAAGAAAGAGTTAAAATTGAGGGTAAAGAAAGAGGTACTTCTTATTCATTTACTATACCTAATATAGAATATGTAGATGAGAGAATAGTAAATGTACCTACAGGAAGTACTACAGAATTATTTAGCCTTTCTAATTTACCAGGTGCAGGAGCTTTTGTATCTAGTAGCATAAAGTATATTAGAATTACAAATATGACTACAGGTTCAAATGTAAATCTGCAGATATCTTCATCTAGAAGTACTGCAAACTTGCTTATAAGCGGTGGAGGAACATTTTTTCTTAGCACAGGACTTATGACAGGAAGTTTAACAAATTTTGCATACGATACTATACGATCAATAAAAGTAGAACCTTCTGGCTCAAGTGCAAAAATAGAGTATTTAATAGCAACTACATAAAAGAGTACTAGATGGCTAATATACAAATATGGAATGGAACAGCAACATTCACAGCAGGGCAATCAACCCCGTTTGGATTCTATGATGATGATTTAGATTTTCAAGAAGAAGCACCAAAAGTAGCTAATTTCTGCGCTATACGTCTAGGATATCCGTTAATGGATGTTGAATTAAACTCAGGATCGTTTTTTGCTTGCTTTGAAGAAGCAGTTACTACTTATGGGAATGAAGTCTACCAAGCACTAGCAGTTCAAAATTATATTTCATTAGAAGGAGGTAGTACAGCCAATGCGTTAAACAGTACAGTATCCACACCAAGCCTTCAAAATATTATCAGGATAACATCAGCATACGGAACAGAAGCCGGTGTAGGAGGAAATGTAACTCTTAACAAAGGGTCTATAATGGTTACTTCAAGTTTGCAAGAGTATGATTTAAAACAGTGGGCAATAGATCAAGGAATAACAGGAGGTATAGAAATAAGAAAAGTATACTACGAAGCACCTCCGGCTATTATGAGATACTTTGACCCATATGCAGGAACAGGTACAGGTATTCAATCTTTAATGGATGCATTTGATTTTGGATCATTCTCACCAGGGGTAAACTTTTTATTAATGCCAATTTCTTACGACTTATTAAAAGTACAAGCAATTGAATTTAACGACCAAGTAAGAAAGTCAGCATATTCTTTTGAAATTCATGATAATAAATTAAGATTGTTTCCAACACCTAAGACAACTGGGTTAATCTGGTTTGAATACTATAAGCTAACAGACAAACAACTATTAGACGATTCAGCAAATACAGCAGGAGGATCATCAGCAATTTCAAATATCTCAAATGTACCGTACGAAAATCCAACTTATGCAAATATAAACGCTACAGGAAGACAGTGGATATACAAGTACGCACTTGCTCTTTCGAAAGAACTTTTAGCTTATGTAAGAGGTAAGTATACAACAGTACCGGTACCAGGTTCAGAAGCTACATTAAATCAAGCAGACTTATTAGCAGATGCTAGATCGGAGAAAGAAGCATTAATTACTAATTTAAGAGATGTATTAGAAAAAACATCAAAGGTAAGTCAATTGGAAAGAAAATCTCAAGAGGCTGGATTTTTGCAAGATACTTTAAAACAAGTTCCAATGGTAATATTTGTAGGATAATGAAAATAAAAAATTTAATTAATGAAGTAACTTTTTCAATGTACCAGGGACTGGTACGGGTAGGGCATACAGAAGAAATCACAGCTTCAGAAGTAGCCGATTTCGTAAGAGCTATGCCAGGTGTTACAAGAGTGACTGCAATTGATTCAAATGAAGATACAAATGTAGTTATACTAAAAGTAAAAATATTAACAGCAAAGCCAGGTACAGTTGTATTTGAGAAATTAAAAAAAGATACTTTTAAATTAGTACCTAATATTAAGAAAGTAGAGCTTTCTTTAAAATCAATTGAAAAAATAGATTAATGATATTTGGAAGCCAAAATGATTTTAAACTCCTAGTAGGAATAAATAGAGAATTACTTTCTGACGTAATAGAGCAGGAAGTTCTTTTTTATAAAATGTCTTTGGAACAAACTCAAACAAACATTTACGGAGAAGCTCAAGAAAAAGTATACTGGTCAGCAGTAAAGTTAAACTGTCTTATAGATAGAGGAGATCAACAAACAACAGTAGATGATTTCGGTCCAGATTCAATAAGATCTGTAAGTTTTAAATTTTTAAGACAGGATCTAGTAGACACAAATACTTTCCCTGAGGTAGGTGATATTGTACAGTGGAATGAAGATTACTACGAAGTAGATAACACTACAGAGAACCAGCTATTCTTAGGTAAAGATGAGCATTATGCTATGACCAATTACGGACCAGATTTTGGAGGAACATTATCTATTATCTGTATTTGTCACTTAACAAGAGCAGATAAAGTAGGAATACTTAAACAAAGAATTTAATGGCATTAACAAGAAAACCTATACCGAAATCACAAGTTGAGTTGTCCCAAGAGACAATCACACCTTATTTGAATCAAGGTAAAGGACCTGTACCTGCTAATAAACGAAGAGAGAATCAAAAATCACTAAAGGGAGACGACGTAAAACAGTTTCAAGTAGGGTTAAAAGACGTAGATGAATCAATCTTCTACTACTTTAATAACGTAATCAGACCTTCAGTAATACAAAACAGTACAAAAATAAACGTACCAGTTCTTTATGGATCACCTGAAAGATGGGCAGCAATGCAAAAGGATGGATTTTACCGAGATAACAACGGCAAAATTCAGACTCCGTTAATTATGGTTAAGAGAGATTCTATAGAAAAAGACAGAACTCTAGGTAATAAAATGGATGCAAATAATCCAGTACATTTTGGAGTTTTTCAAAAAAAATACTCACAAAAAAACGTATATGACCACTTTTCTACTTTAAACAACAGAATTCCAGTCAAAGAATACTACGGAGTAATCATGCCAGATTACATAAACATAGTTTATACGTGTGTTATTTTTACAGAATATGTAGAACAAATGAATAAAATTGTCGAATCTGTAAACTTTGCATCAGATTCTTATTGGGGAGATCCAGAAAGGTTTAAGTTTAGAGCTTCAATTGATAACTATAATACAACAACTGAGCTTATAGATGGAGGAGATCGTACAGTTAAGACGACTTTTCAAATTAAAATGGCAGGATATATTGTATCGGATGGAATCAATACATCAGTTGGTAATCCAAATAAATTCTTTTCAAAAGCAGCAGTAAAGTTTGGAATAGAAATGGCAGGATCTTCTGAGATGTTAAACGCTAAAGCAGGTACACCGGCCAAAGCAGCACCAACTCGTTTCTTTGATACAGCTCTTACAGGAGTAAATAGTGGAGGATCAGGTGGAACAGGAACAGCAGGAATGACAGCAGCAGAAATAGCATACGTAGGAATGTCGAACACAGCATTAGCAGATTCAATAGTAGGATTAGTTGCTACATTTAACACCCATACAATACCATCTCCACCAACTGGATTCCCAGCCCTGGATGAAGGAGACTTCCAAGTGTATATAAACGGTATATTAATACCTAAGGAAAATAGAACAACAATTCAATCAGGAGCAAACATAACGACTACGTTTAATGATTTAGGATTTACTCTTGATAGTTCAGATCAAATAATAATAGTAGGAAAATTTAGCTAGGAAATATGGCACAGAACCTAAACTTAATACAAGGAAAGCAAATAAAGGTTAATCTGACAGGATCTTTTACAGGATCCTTTTCTGGTTCTTTTAATGGCACAGGGTCATATGCTACTCAAGCATTAAGTGCTTCTTATGCATTAACAAGCTCATACTCAACAAACATACTAGGAACTACAAACTATGTTTCTAAATTTACAGGAGATAACACATTAGGAAATTCAACCATTTATGATAATGGAACTAGTGTAGGTATAGGAACAACAGCTCCAAGTGCAAAACTTCAAATACTAGGAAGTGGTAACACTTCAGGTAGTTTATCGTTTTTAACATCTAATGCCTTAGGAACAGGTAGTTTTAGAGTTTACGATAACGGAAATATCAGTAACCCTGGTTTTAACCCACTATTAGACAACGAAGCATTTGGGAAGAATGCATTAGAGAGCTTAGATCCAGCATCTTCAGGAGCAGGAGCATCCACAGCAATAGGACCTTATGCCTTAAGAAGAGCAACTCAAACTAGAATTAATACAGCTATAGGATACGCTGCTATGAATAACACCTCAGGAAGTGGTGTAACGGGTTCAGTAGCTTTAGGATACTTTGCACTATCCAATCAACAATCAGGATCATATAACGTAGGTATAGGATACCAAGCTATGCAAGGTTCTACTGCTATACCTTTTTCAGGTGATAGAAACATAGGAATAGGCTTAGGACCTCTGTTTAAAAATGCAGGAGGATCTTACAATATAGCTATAGGAAGTTTATCTCTATATAATAATGCAGTGGGAAGTTATAATACTGCAGTAGGAACCTCTACACTTTACTCAAATACTGCAGGTACAAGAAATACTGCATTCGGTGCTGAAACCTTATTCTTAAACACCTCAGGAAGTTATAATACTGCAATAGGCCTAGAGGTGTCAAGAGCCAATACTTTAGGGAACTATAATGTAGGTTTAGGAACATTTGCTTTATACACAAATTTAACAGGAAGTTACAACGTAGCTTTAGGGCATAGCGCCGGTAGACAAACCTCATTAAGTGCAAACGTAACAAATACTGAAAATTCTGTGTTTGTAGGAAACTTTGCAAGACCTCTTGCAGATGCACAAACAAACCAAATTGTTATTGGACATGAAGCAAGTGGTATAGGTTCAAATACAGTAACATTAGGAAATGATTCAATTATAACTACAGCTTTAAAAGGTAACGTAGGTATTGGAACAACAACCCCAAATGCAAAACTAGACATATCAGGCTCAGCAATTATAACCGGATCACTAACAGTTACTCAAGGAATAACAGGTTCTTTATTTGGAACAGCTTCTTGGGCAATAAATGCTTTAACAGCATCTTATTTATCAGGATATGTATCACCTTTCCCATATACAGGATCAGCTCAAATAACAGGTTCTTTAGAGGTAATAGGGCCAAGTACTTTTAGAGGGAATCAAACAATAACAGGGTCTATTATATTTAATAGTGGATCTCAAATAACATCGACTTATTACGGTAATACCTATCCTGGATATATTGATATTGTAGCAGGAGCACCGGGTGGATTTGTTGAATTACTATCATATAACCAATCATCTTCTTTTGTAGTAGAGGATTATGGTGTGTATATAACAACAAACTCAAGCTCACTATTTAATTTATGGGAATTTAAAAATGATGGTAGGTTACTAGCTCCTAGAGGAATAGAAGCACCTTCATTTACAGGTTCTTTATTTGGAACTGCTTCATATTCAACCCAAGCATTATCTGCTTCTTTTGCAGTATCATCTTCAAGAGCAATATCAAGCTCATTTGCAACAACAGCTTCTTACGTACTACAAGCAGTAAGTGCATCTTTTGCTACAACAGCTTCTTTTGCACCTTTATACCTTCCTCTAACAGGAGGAACAATAGACGGAAACGTAACAGTAAACGGAACAGCATCCATTGCATTTTTAAATGTACAATACGAATCAGCATCAGTAATATACTCTTCAGGTTCAAACGTATTTGGAGATGCAACTAATGATACTCAGACTTTAAACGGTACGGTAATTGTTTCTGGTTCACAACAAATAACTGGGTCATTGAATGTAAGTGCAGGGATATCAGGTTCTTTATTTGGAACTGCATCCTATGCCACTCAAGCATTAAGTGCTTCTTATGCACCAGGTGGTGTATCAACTTTCCCATTTACAGGATCAGCCTTAATAACGGGTTCATTAGGAATAACGGGTTCATTAGGAATAACAGGATCATTAAGAATAACAGGATCACTTACAACCACAGGATCTGATGCAAGTATCAATGGAGTAACAGTAGGAAGAGGTGCTGGTACAGGAACAAGTAATGTTGCTATTGGAACATTAAATCTTGGTAATAATACAACTGGTTTTGCTAACACCGCAATAGGTAGTAATGCAATGGGAGTTAATGCTGGAGGTTTTGCAAATGTAGCAGTAGGGGCAAATGCATTAAGTAACGTATCATCAGGGTATTGGAATGTAGGTATAGGGTATAATACTACTCTTTTAACGAATTCTGATACTAATTGTATAGTAATAGGTCAAAGTGCAGTAGGATTAGGATCAAACACTGTAGTGATAGGAGATACTAATATTACACTAACAGCATTAAGAGGTAATATTGCATTAGGTAAAACTTTTGCAAATGCAAGATTAGACATATCAGGCTCAACACTTATATCAGGATCATTAAATGTAAGTGCAGGTATAACAGGATCATTATTTGGAACTTCATCATTTGCAACTCAAGCATTAAGTGCTTCTTATTACGGAGGATCAGTAGCAACAGCTTCCTATGCCCTTACTTCTTCAAACGTACAAGGAGGAATAGCAAATTATATTCCACTTTGGAACACAGCAACTTCTTTATCAACCAGTTCAATTTATCAAGATGGGATAGGTAACTTAGGTATAGGAACAACTTCACCTAATTATAAACTAGATGTAAGTGATATTGTTAGAGCTCAAACCAAAATACTAGCAGGAATATTTACACCAGGAGCAGCTACAGGATCTTCAACTATAATAACATCCGGTAGAATATCTGCAGGAGGAGGAATTACTTTCTATAATCCTGCTAATGGTGATAATCAAGATACAGGATTTAAAAGCCTTTCTGGTGGAGTAATATCTGCTTACAGTAGTAATGGTGTTGCTGTGGAAATAGCAGGGTATGGTGCTACCACCGCTCCTCTACTAAAAGGAATTATAGCATACAACCCAACTACAGGTACCTCTATTGCTAAAAATTTTGTAGAAATATCAGGACCTATTAGTACTTCTGGAACTTACTCCGGAGGTATTATAAGGGGGTTATACTACAATCCAACATTAACATCAATAACAGGTGTATCATTTCATAGAGCAATTGAAACTGTAACAGGAGATGTAATTCTTGGATCAACCTCAGGTAACGTAGGAATAGGCACAACAACACCTGATTATAAACTACACATAACAGGTTCAAGTACTTCAGGATCTTTCAATGCAGATGGTATCTTAATAGTATCAGGAAGTAACGTAGGTATAGGAACAACAAGTCCATCTAAAAAATTAAATATTGCATCCGACGGATATAACTTTAGGATTGCAAACGGTGTAAATGCCTCTGGATATAATATAGGAAGAAACGTTACAGATGGATTACTGTATTTTTACGGGGATCAAACAGGGTATACTGGTTATGTATTCTCTGGGGTAGATGGAGAAAGAATGCGTATTGCTTCAAACGGTAACGTTGGTATTGGAACAACAACACCAAACGCAACTCTAGATGTAAGTGGAAGTGCAATCATAACAGGATCACTTACTGTTACAAACGGAATAACAGGTTCATTATTTGGAACTTCATCATATGCTACTCAAGCATTAAGCGCTTCCTATGCACCAACAGCAGCAACCTTTCCTTTTACAGGATCTGCTTTAATAACAGGTTCATTAGGAGTAACAGGATCTCTAGGAGTAACAGAAACTATAAATATGTTCGGTACTGCATATACCGGTACAACTAAAACAATTGTAAGATTACCTAACAACTACTACGGAAGTCCAAGTAGTTCTATAGATTTTGTTCCTAACTTTTTAGGGACTGGTAATGATGCTATACGAATAGGTACAGCAGGAGGAGCAGTAAGAATATTAAATAATACATATACCTACCAGTATATAGATTTAGTTGCCGGAGGTAATACTATATTTGATAATTCAGGACCAAATACCGGAACTACGTTTACAATAAACACCGGAGGTTCTTTAAATGCTTCTTTTAACTGGGATAATACAGTTGGATTTAATTCTATGACTGCTGGTGCAAGGCCGTATAGATTCTTAGGAGGTACAAGTTATAGCTTCCCTTCCAACTTAGGTATAGGAACAACATCGCCAAATGCAAAACTAGACGTAAGTGGAAGTGCAATCGTAACAGGATCATTAAACGTAACTCAAGGAATAACAGGTTCTTTATTTGGAACTTCATCATGGGCAGTAAGTGCTTCTTGGGCACCTGCTGCAACTACAGCTGCAACAGCATCATTTGTAACATCATCAAATGTATATGGACCATTTGGTTCAAACAGTATTTTATCTTCTTCATTTGCACAAACAGCTTCTTTTGCACTTCAAGTATCAACTAGTATATCCACACAGAACTTACAACATAACGTACTATTTGTAGATACATCAGGACCAGGATTTATTCAAGTAGATGGAGGTTTAAGATATAATCCTAACCAAGATCTATTAACAACTACCTCCTCATACACTCTTCTAGCAAATACTGCTTCTTACGTTCAAAATGCACAAAGTGCTTCATATGTACTGCAAGCGGTAAGTTCATCCTATGCTTTAACAGCATCATTTGCTCCTAACTACCAATTAACAAGTAGTACAGGTTCAATGTTACAGCCTTATGTATTAAATACAAGTACATCAAGTTTTGCAACTACAGGTTCAAATATTTTTATAGGAAATCAAACTATAACTGGTTCACTTACTATAACAGGTTCAAATAATTTAATAGGAACTAAAACTATAACAGGATCTGTTTTTATAACAGGTTCTAAAGTTATAATAGGAGATAATACTATAACAGGTTCATTTAATGTTTCTGGATCAACTACTTTAGTGGGGAATAAAACAGTAACTGGTTCTATTTTTATAACAGGTTCTAAAACCATTATAGGAAATAATACCGTAGTAGGAACTAATACAATAACAGGTTCGTTATTTGTAACAGGTAGTATTGTAGTAACAGGTTCATTAAGAGGAAATGTAATATCTTCTTCAATTGCTTCTACAACAGCTTCTTTTGATTTAGCAACAAGTAATTTCTTTACTCTAACACTTGCTAATGGAGCAAACACACATATTAGTGCATCAAATATTTTACCTGGTCAAACAGTCAATATTAGAGTAACACAAGGTTCTGCAGGAACAGGAACACTCTCATTTAATTCAGCCATTAAACAATCAAGCGGATCTTTATACACAGGTTCTATGATTGCAAATGCAGTGGATGTAGTTTCTTTAATTGCTTTTGATTCAACAAATGCATATATTAGTTATATAAATAATTTCGTATAAAAATGTTTACACCTTTCGCCTTTATAAAGAGACAAGTTTCGGCTGCAATCGCTGCTATAGGACAGAGACTTTTGTTAATTGGAAATTTTACAGCCTTTAATCCTACCAATAAAACTAACGGAGTAACGTTAATTGATGGATCGGATCAATTTAGTAGTAGTTTTAATGTAGGTAGCGGAACAAATGGTATTGTTTACGATGCAGAATTTGATGAAAATGGAAAATTAATATTAGGAGGAGCATTTACATCTTACTCAGGTTCAGCAGTAAATGATTTAGTAAGAGTGAATCCAGATGGTACCATTGATACTTCTTTAAATATAGGAACTGGAACAAATGGGGAAGTACGTGTAGCAGTACCTATTTCAGGTGGTAAAGTATTAGTAGGAGGAACATTTTCTCAATATTCAGGTTCGACAGTAGATAGAATAATGAGAATAAACTCAAATGGTACTTTAGATAATACATTCACTAGCCCTCCCTTTAGTGGAGGTACGGTACGTACAATAGTAACTCAATCAGATGGTAAAATTGTTGTAGGAGGTACTTTTGGAGGAGATTATCGCTCGAAACCTTATTTAAACAAAACAACTCCAACAAACCTTATTGATACTACATTCAATCAAGGTTCTGGACCAAGTAGCACTGTACTTGCTCTAGCAGAACAATCTGACGGTAAAATTTTAATGAGTGGGAACCAAACCGTATACTCAGGTTCTGCAGTAAGCTCTTTAATAAGAATTAACACCAATGGTACATTAGATACTTCTTGGACGACAGGAACAGGAGGATATTCAATATTACCTGTATCAGGAGGTAAGGTATTAGTTGCAGGCGATACCACAATTGCTGGTATCAGAAGATATAACTCCAATGGAACTACAGATTCATCTTTCAATGTAGGAAAAGGAGCTTCAAGTACAGTATCCACTGCAGCAACTCAATCAAATGGTAAAATTATTATTGGGGGAGCATTCACCTCATTTGGGAATCAAGGAAATAACAACCTAATAAAACTAACATCATCAAGTTTTATAGATTATTCATTTAATCAAGGAACAGGCTTAGATGGCTATGCGTTTACTTTTGCAAGCCAATCAGACGGTAAAATTTTAGCAGGAGGAAATTTTACAGATTACTCAGGTTCAGTTGCTAATTATTTAGTAAGAATAAATACAGACGGAACAAAAGATACTTCATTTAATACAGGTGTAGGATTTAATAATATTGTATATGTTGTTAAAGTACAGCCAGATGGTAAGATAGTAGTAGGAGGAGGTTTCACTTCATATTCAGGATCATCTTCTCCACGTATAGTAAGGTTAAATTCAAATGGGACAAAAGATCTTACCTTTAATCCTGGTGCCGGGCCTACAAATATAGTATATGATATGCAATTGCAATCAGATAATAAAATAGTAGCAGTAGGAGCATTTACCACTACTTACTCAGGATCAACCTCTCCACGTATAGTAAGAATAAATACAGATGGTACAAAAGATTTCACCTTCAATATGGGGACAACAGGATTTTCTGCAACTCAATACAGCGCTCAAATTCAAGCTGATGGAAAAATTATAGTTGTAGGAGCAAATGCCACTTATTCAGGTTCAGCAGCACAGAGAATTAGACGTATAAATACAAATGGTACTTTGGATACAACTTTTAATATTGGAACAGCAGGACTTAATAATACAACCTATAAAACTATAATACAACCTGATCAAAAAATAGTTGTAATGGGATCATTTACCTCATACTCAGGTTCGGCTGTTAACAGAATAACAAGAATAAACCCAAACGGTACAAGAGATCTTACATTTAATGTAGGAACTGGATTTGATACTGCAACAGGCCAACCAGCTGCTTTAGAATTAGATTCAAGTGGAAATATCTATGCTGGAAGTAACTTCACCACATATTCAGGTTCTCAAGTAAATTATTTTGTAAGAATATCTCCAAGTGGTTCAATAGCACCAGGAGCTCCACCATTCCCAGGTTACGCTAACCTTTCAGGATTTAATACAATTCAAGTCCATTCAATATTAGTAGATAGTGCTAGAAGTATATACGCTGGGATTTCCACCGGTAATTATAGGAATGCAAACTATATTGCAAGACTAAATACAGATGGAACACTAGATACAACCTTTGAACAAGGTCTAGTAGGATTTAGTTTTACAGTTAGTAAAATACAAGTACAGGCAGATGACAAAATAATAGTAGGAGGAAATTTCGCCTCATACTCAGGTTCATCTAATCCTGGAATTGTAAGATTAAATGCTAATGGAACAAAAGATACTTCTTTTAATATTGGAACAGGATTTCCTGGAGGACAGGTAACTAATATAAAAATACAACCAGATCAAAAAATAATAGCAATGGGAGTATTGACTTCCTATTCAAGTTCTGCAGTAAATAGAATAACAAGAATAAATACCGATGGTACAAGAGATACTACCTTTAATCCTGGAACTGGATTTGATTCTGTTACAGTTGTACCAAGTGCTTTAGAATTAGATTCAAGTGGGAACATATATGTTGGAAGTGATTTTCTAACTTATTCAGGCTCAACTGTAAACCGTTTTGTAAAAATATCTCCAAGCGGATCTATTATAACAGGTTCTTCATTCTATAATGGATATGACGGAACAGTTCGTGCAATAGTGGTGGACAGTAGTGGAGGTATTTATACTGGAGGAGAGTTTACAACCTACCCTTTTCGGTATAATGGAATATTAAGATTGAACGAAGATGGAACTGCAGATAGTTCATTTAATGTAGGGCTAAACGGACTTGGTAATACAACAGATGTTGTAAGGTCTTTAAAAATTCAACCAGATGGTAAAATTTTAGCAGGAGGAACCTTTTATACATACTCAGGTTCATCTAATATCTACCTAGTAAGAATTAATCCAAACGGTTCAAAAGATACTTCTTTTAATCAAGGAACAGGATTTGATGGTTATAGTGTAAATGACCTACAACTCCAAAATGACGGTAAGATAGTCGTAGGAGGATACTTTTTTACATACTCAGGTTCTTCTAACCCATATATAGTAAGAATTAATCCAAGCGGTTCAAAAGATACTTCTTTTAATATTACTCAAGGAGTAAATTATTTAGGTGGAAATACAGAGAAATTACTGATAGACAATTCAGGTTCTATTCATGTTCTTCACTATTCAAGCACGGGCAACCCTTATAGATATTTTAAATACCTATCAAGCGGTAGTCTTGACAATAATGGAATTACAGTACAAGGAACATCAGGAACTCCTGCTGTAACTTCATTAGCTAAAGACAGTTTAAATAATATATTTCTACTAGGACAAAGCCCATTTACAGTCTTTAAACAAAATAACAACGGTATAGTAGCTTTTGAAAATTCATCAAATAATACTAGCAGTCTATTTAATCCTGGTACAGGTTTTTTAAATACATCAACAAATCAACTATCAGGTACACCAGCTGCTTCAGTAAAAAATACCTCAGGTGATATTTGGCTTAATTCAAGTCAATATCCACAATACTACTCAGGATCATCCTTCGCCTCAGACTTATTTAAAATAAATCAACAAGGAAAGTTAATCGCTACAAGCAGCTATACTGGAAACGGAACTGTACAGACACTTACTGCACAATCAGATGGACAAATTCTTGCAGGATATTCAAGTCCATATTCTCCAACAACCAACCCATGGAGATTTAACTCGAATGGAACATTTAATGCTGGCGGTGAATACATTTGGTATACTATTTACTCAATGCAAGTACAATCCACCGGTAAAGTTCTTATAGGAGGAGATTTTAATTGGAATGAAATTATTACAGGTGATGACGGCGAAGGTGGTACTTACTCATACGACTCTCCTACAACTCCACGATATCTAGTAAGACTAAGCCTAGGTTTAGGTTACGATTATACATTTTTAGTAGATCAAATAAATGGACCTGTTTACAATATAAACACTTTACCTGACGACTCTTCAATATTAACTGGATTTTTCCAGCTTTACTCTGGAGCTGAAAAAGAAAATATAGCTAAAATAGATGCTAATGGAAACTTAGATTATACGTATATTGTAGGACCAGGATTTAGTGCACCTGTTTACAAAACTGCACTTCAACCTGATAACAAGCTAATTGCCGCAGGTAACTTCACTCAATATTCAGGATCTTCAGGGGTAAACAGATTAGTAAGGTTAAATACCAACGGCAGTATAGATACAACTTTTAACCCAGGTTCAGGATTTAATAATTTTAACTCTACTAATAGTAAAATACTTATAGACAATTTAGGAAATATACACGTAGCAGGAGGAAACTTTACTTCCTATTCAGGTTCAGCAGTTTCAGGATATGTAAAAATACTACCAAACGGAAATATAGATCCAACAGGAACATCAGGATCATTTTTATCAAATCAACCACAAACAATGGAATTATTAGATTAAAAAACAAAAAACTATGACACTAAAAGAATTTTTAACAGACAAAACTCTTACTTCAGTAGAAATTACTGAACAGTACAATTTAATTTATAATGTATACGTAGATCAAGCCGGATACGGTTTAGATATTGATACTTCAGAAGTAGTATCAGGAACTCCTTTAGAAATGAGACAAGACTTTACTTTAGAGAATGATATCCTATCTGTAGCAGGCATTTCTATAAATACAGCAGAAACCAATATGTTATAGTATTTATAAATAAAATAAAAAACAATGATAACATTCAATTGGACAATCTCTGCAGTAGAGAGAGCAATAAACCTAGATGGATTACAAGACGTAATCCAAACAATACACTGGAGATACAGAGGTACAGATGAAAATGGTGTAACAGCTGAAACCTACGGAGCTACAGCAGTAGGAGCACCTAACCCACAAGACTTTACACCATTTGATGATGTAACAGCTTCAGATGTGAAAGCTTGGTTAGAAGTATTATTGGACGTACCTTCTATGCAAGCAAATCTAGAAGCACAAATTGCTTTACTCATTACACCTACAACAATAACAGGACCACTTTATAGTGCACCAGCTGTAGAAGAAGTAGTAGAAGAAAATCAAGAAACAACTGACCCGTCAGACATATAATTAAAAATTAAAAAAAACGTTACAAATGGAAAACAAAAAGTTATCACAAGAAGAGTTACAACAAATTAAAGACCTTCAAGCAAAAAGCCAAGCAATTACTTCAGAATTAGGACAAATTGAATTATTTAAAATTCAATTAAAAGATAGAAGAAAAAATGCAGAAGACTTTTTAAAAGAGTTAGAACAAGAGGAAAAAACATTAGCTGAGTATTTAGAAAGTGTTTACGGAAAAGGATCTATCAATTTAGAGCAAGGAGAATTTATTTCTTCTGTAGAAGAAGTAGAAGTAGAGGAAGTAGAGTAGTTCTTAATAAAGTAGAATAGGGAATAAGGAGGGTTTTGACTCTCCTTTCCTATTTATTATGGAATACAGGACCTAACACTATAGGATGGTTTCCCAAAACCAGATGATATTTATAATAAATTAAAAAACAAATTTATAAAACATGGCAGAATCAATTATCTCTCCAGGAGTATATACAAGAGAAAATGACGTCTCTTATATCACACCAGCACCAATTCAGGCAGGAGCAGCATTTGTTGGACCAACAGTTAAAGGGCCGGATAACCAGCCTCTTATTGTTACATCATATAGTGACTACGTAAGAAAGTTTGGTGAAACCTTTTTATCAGCTTCTAACAAACAATACGAATTCCTTACATCTGTAGCAGTTAAAAACTATTTTCAAAATGGTGGACAAACAGCTTTAGTAACAAGAATTGTATCTGGAGCTTATACAAGAGCAACAAATACTTTCATATCTGCATCAGCAAAAGGAAGTACTCAACCATTTACTTTAGAAACTTTAGGAAAAGGTATTACTTACAATAATGCTACATCTTCTTTAGCACCATTACAATTAACAGGATCTGGTCAAGGATATGTAAACTCTGATGGATCTCTAGTATCTGGATCTGCAGATAACCTAAGATGGGAAATCGCAAACGTTAACAATGCATTAGGAACTTTCTCAGTACTTGTAAGACAGGGAGATGATAGTAATAATAATAAAACTATCCTTGAAACATTTAATGTAAATCTTGATCCAAACTCTGACAACTACATTGAAAAAGTAATTGGTAACCAATACATTACAGTAGCAACAGATGGTTCAACATCTTACAACTATGCAGTAGGAGAATATCCAAACGCTTCTAACTATATTAGAGTAGCTTCAGTTGGATTACCTACTAACTATTACTTAGCAAACGACGGAGTAACAGTTAATAAAGACAGCAGTAATGTATCTTACTCAGGATCTTTACCAGTAACATCTTCAGGATCATTCTATAATGCAGCAGGAGATGTAAAAGCAGGAGCAACATTTTTTAGCGCTATTAATAATACATCTACAGACGCACAAGGATTAGTAGCAGCAAATTATACAACAGTATTATCATTGCTTGCAAATAAAGATGAATACCAGTTTAATATAATATCAGCACCAGGTTTACTTTACAATAACAGTAACTTTACTTCTACAGTAAATAGCTTTATCTCATTAGCAGAGAACAGAGGAGACTGTATTGCAGTAGTAGATTTAGTAGCAACAGGATCAGCAGTAGCAACTGTAACAGGACAGGCAGCTTCATTGAATAGTTCATATGCAGCAACTTACTGGCCTTGGTTACAAATCAAATCAGCTACAGGTAGAAACGAATGGGCTCCAGCAGGAACAGTAATCCCAGGAGTATATGCATTCACAGATGCAGCTTCAGCACCATGGTTTGCACCAGCAGGACTTGTAAGAGGTGGAATTGGAGGAGTAATTCAAGCAGAAAGAAAATTAACTAAAGGTGATAGAGATACTCTTTACTCAGCAAAAGTTAATCCAATCGCTACATTCCCAGGAACAGGTATATCAGTATTCGGACAAAAAACTTTACAAACTAAAGCATCAGCTTTAGATAGAGTAAACGTTAGACGTTTATTAATAGAACTTAAGAAGTTCATTGGTGACCAAGCAAGAAACTTAGTATTCGAACAAAACACTATAGCAACTAGAAACAAGTTCTTAGCGACAGTAAATCCATACTTGGAATCAGTAGTACAAAGACAAGGTCTTTACGCTTACAGAGTAGTAATGGACGATACTAACAACACAGCAGACGTAGTTGATAGAAATCAATTAGTAGGACAAATATTTATTCAACCAGCTAAAACAATTGAATTCGTAGTATTAGACTTTACAATTGAACCAACTGGAGCAACGTTCGGATAATATTTAGAAACAAAGATATTTATAATAAAATAAATAAAATAAAATGGCAGTATTAGATCCAAATGAAATTATGTTTAGAGCCTTTGAACCAATGGTTCAGCACAGGTTTGTAATGTATATAGATAATATCCCAGCATTCATGGTTAAGAAGGTAAAAGCACCTAGCTTCTCAGACAATGCAATTAAACTTGACCACATTAACTCTTACAGAAAAATTAGAGGAAAAAGAGAATGGGGAGATATGGATATGACATTATACTCACCAATCACACCTTCTGGAGCTCAAGCAGTAATGGAATGGGCTCGTTTAGGGTACGAATCAGTAACAGGTAGAGCTGGTTATTCAGATTTCTATAAAAAAGATTTAACTTTAAACATTCTAGGTCCTGTAGGGGATATCGTAGGAGAGTGGATTATTAAAGGAGCTTTAATCACAAAAGGAGATTTTGGACAATTTGACTGGACTTCTGCAGACGGATTAGTTGAAACTTCAATTACAGTAGCAATGGATTATTGTGTATTAAATTACTAATAACATTCAAATAAAATTAAACAAGCCTGGCAGTAGTCAGGCTTTGTTGTTTTAAAAAAGTTTTTTTCATATATTTATATATAGAAAAAGTTACTAACAAATAAAATTTATGGAACAAGCAAACAAATTTCCTACCGAAATGGTAGAACTTCCTTCAAAAGGACTAGTATACCCGGAAGATTCTCCTCTTCGATCAGGTAAAGTTGAGATGAAGTACATGACAGCTCGTGAAGAGGATATCTTAACAAATCAAAATTACATTAAACAAGGAATTGTTTTAGACAAACTATTAAAATCTCTTATTGTATCTAAGATAGATTACGATGATCTTATTATAGGAGACAAGAATGCAATCTTAGTTGCAGCACGTATTTTAGGGTACGGTAAAGACTACGTATTCAAATATAAAGGAGAAGACGTAACAGTGGATCTATCGGAATGTCCTCTACGTTATATAGATGAAAAAAGTTTTACAGTAGGTGTAAATGAATTTACATATACATTACCTTCGACAGGTACGGTTATTTCCTATAAAATCTTAACAAATAAAGACGAAAAAGTAATCCAAGCAGAAATAAACGGATTAAAGAAATTAGATAAAAACTCTTCTTCAGAATTATCTACTAGACTAAAATATGCAATACAATCTGTAAACGGAGACACAGATAAAAAGACAATTAGAGATTTTGTCGATAATTACTTTTTAGCAAGAGATTCTAGAGCTTTTAGAGATCACTTAACAAAAACACAACCAGATGTAATCATGGAAGCTACAGTAGAAACTTCTGACGGCACAGAGGAGGGTGTTATTGTACCGGTAACGGCTAACTTTTTTTGGCCTGACAACTAATTATAGACTAGGACTTTTCCGATCAATTACAGAAATTTGTTACTACGGACAAGGAGGGTATAATTTTGATATAGTGTACGACATGCCAATTTGGCTAAGAAGATTAACATATAATCTTTTAGTAGAATTTAGGCAGAAAGAATCAGAAGCAAATACAGCCAACAATCAACAGGAAGGACATTCACAAATAGACTTTGGCAAGTTAGACGAAGCAAAAAGGCTTATGAGTGAGAATGCAGGATATACTACAAAGGCATCCAAAAAGTGATGCCTTTACTATTTATAAGAAAAACTATTGGCAGCAACAACACCACCACCTGGAGGTCAACCAGCAGGACCTAATCTCGATCAGAGTAGACAGGCTTTAGCAGAAATACTACAGCTACAGAGAGACTATGCTTCTGAAGCGGCAAAGGCTGCTAAGAGTGTATTTAATAGCAATCTACAAGCACAAGAAACTGCCAAAGCTTTTAGAGATATTGCAGCTTCTACAAGACAGTTTGAACAAAACATAGGGGATGTACTTGCAGGTACAAAAACTCTAGCAAGTTTAGAGAAAGATATAGCTAACTCAGAAAAAGCTAAGCAGAGATTTATGACAGAGGCAAGACAGGCCCTTAACCAGATGAACATCTCACAAGCTGAAGTTACACAAGCTCTAAGAACTCAAGAAGGACTTCATGCACTTATGTTAACACATTCACATAGACTGAATGAAGAAGAGTTAACATTGTTTACTTTGTATGCAGAACAGCAAGTACTATTGCAGGAGCAAGCAGGGGAAATGCAGCTTTTAGCCGAAAGAGCTAAAAATATAGATAATGCCTTTGGACTAGCTGGAGGAAGTGCAGAAGCACTCTCAGGCATAATGAAAAAGATAGGAGGAGGTAAGTTTACTCAAATGCTGGGTATAGATGAAGCAGTTTCAAATAGCAGACAATTTGCATCAGAGATTACAAACGGAGGAACCAAAGCTGCTACATTAGGAGATAAATTTAAAGTAGCGGGAAATTTTGCTAAAGAACTAGGAGGAAACTTAATGAAATCTCTAGGACCTTTAGCACTTATTGCAATTGCAGTAGAGCAGATTATCGATGCGTTTAAAATGGTAGATAAAGCATCTGGAGATACAGCTAAAGCACTCGGAGTATCCTATGATGCTGCTCAGCAAATGACCAGTCAGATGAATGATGTTGCTATGGCATCCAATGACATCATGGTCAATACTCAGAATCTTGTAGGAGCACAAAATGACTTAAATGCACAATTTGGAACAACACTGGTATTCAGTGGAAAAATGGCTGAAGACTATGCATCAGTAAAAGAGAGATTAAACCTTTCGGCGGAAGCTATGGCAAGCTTCACGCAGTTAAGTATGAATAACGGGAAAGGGTTAAAAGAAAATTTAAGCACAGTAGACGACACATTGCTTAAACTAAATAACCAAAGTGGCGTACTTATAGGTAATAAAGTAATTCAAGAAGGAATAGGAAAAGCAGGTGCAGCTTTTAGACTTAGTATGAAAGGCAGTACTGAGGAGATGACCAAAGCTGTATTTAATGCAAAAAAACTAGGTCTTGAAATTGCAGATATGGGAAAAGCTTCAAACTCACTACTTGACTTTGAATCTTCAATAGGAAGTGAATTAGAAGCAGAGCTATTAACCGGGAAAGAACTTAATTTAGAAAAAGCTAGAGCTGCTGCATTGACAAACGATACCGCTACCCTAGCAGCAGAGTTATCAAAAAACATAGGAACATCAGCTGAGTTCGGTAAGATGAATGTTTTAGCACAAGATGCTTTAGCAAAATCTATGGGATTCACCAGAGACGAGGTTGCAAAAATGTTAGAAGCAGAAGAGACGCAAGCAAAACTAAAGTCTATGAACTTCGATAACATGAACGAAGCTCAGACAAAATATAACCAGTTAGTAGCAGCAGGAGCATCTCAATCGCAATTAGATGCAACTTTTAAAGACCAAGCATTCCAGGCTCAAATGAAATCTGTATCTCAATCAGAAAGAATGGAAGCAATTACAACTAGATTAAAAGAAGTATTTGTTTCTTTAGTAGAACCTCTAATGCCAGTTATGGAATTACTGGGAGACTTATTTGAGGGGATTGTTAAGCCTTTAATGGCAGCAATTGGACCACTTATTAAGGATATTAGTACAGGGCTTATGGCAATACTAAAACCAGTAATGCAGATACTAGGGCCAATGCTTGAAACGTTTATAAAAGGATTTACCCCAATTTTTACTCCAATACGGGAAGTATTTGCCAGTATGAGTGACTTAATGACCGATATCTTTGGAAAAGGAGAAGGATTAGGAGACGTATTTAAAGTAATAGGATCAGTACTTGGAGGATTACTTACTTACGTGTTTGTACCAATGAAGGCAGTAATAAACTTTATGGTGCAAGGAATTAAATCTGCTATAGATATAGTAGGTGGGTTTGTAGATATATTCCAAGGAAATTTTGGTGAAGGAATGAAAAAGATAGTAACAGGTTTAATAGGGTTTATCCTAAGACCATTTCAATTCCTAATTGATCTAGCAACAGGAACACTGAACGCAGTAATAGAAGGCCTTAACCACATACCAGGAGTAGATCTACCTAAAGTAGAATTCAATCTTGCAGACACAGTAACAGGAATGATACCAATGGCGAAAGGAGGTATTACAACAGGACCTACAAATGCATTAGTAGGGGAAGCAGGAAGAGAGGCAGTAATACCGTTAGATCAATTCTATGCTAAATTAGACGAGTTAATTGCAGCAGTAAAAGAAGGTCATAACATTTATATTGGACCTAATAAACTTAACGAAGCACTAGGACTTAATCTACACTCATTGGAGTAATAAGGTAAAACAAACTATTTATAATAAATTAAAAAACAATTAATATGGGACTATTAGATTTATTACCAACATCTAACTTAGGATTAGACGGAGCTACACCACCACACGTACCGAGTTCATTGCCAGGATCAACTTTACACAACATTTATTCTATTACAGGAACGCCAAATCAGACTCAACCTGAACCAGCACCATCTGTATTAGATTTAAACGGAGTACCTCCAACAGTATCACCATCAGGACAACCACTTCCTTATATGAGCCACTTGCCTCACTAATAAAAAGCTAAATGGCAAATCAGGGATTAATCACACTGCAAACAGACCTTACAAGTCTGAAGTATAGCTCTATGCCTTTCGGAGGGCAAGAACCTTATGTTACAAAAAACATAGGGCAAGCACCTTCAAGTCAAATAGGGGCAGAGATTTCACATCGCATTGACGATGTTTCCCGTATTGCTAAAATGCTGGTAGATAAACCAGGTATAAACTTTCTACTACACGAAGCTCTAATACAACAGGTAAATGTAGTAGGTAAAATAAAAAAAGCACAGCAAGGAGGAAAATCCTTAGCCGGAGCAATCCTGCAACAAGCTGGAAGTACCCTAATAGGTACAGCCAAAATTGCAGCTTCGACTCTAGCACAAGTTCCTGTAAACGGAACAGGTACACATTTTTTAAGAGGATTTAGAACTGATACATATCTACAGCCAGAAGGACCAGGTAACATCTCAGCATTTGCTTCATTCTTTGGAGCAGGAGGAGTTGAAGGAGCAAAATATGCATTAAGAGGTGAAACAGTACCAGGACAGCATGAATCAGATATATTAGGAAAATCTAGTAAGTACGATTACACAAAAGGAGAGGTATTTACTGACCGTAACGAAACACCAAATGCACCGGTACCGCAGGATGGACTATCGCAATATAAAGCACAAGGAGGAATACCAATAAAAGTAGCTCCATCAGGAAGCGGGATAAGACAGACTACTGCTACAGCAGGAGGTAAAGGTAGTAGGAGTAACCAATTAGATACTATAGATAAATCGGAGTTTGTAAAAATAACAGGAGATGCACCGAAAGTATCAGGAAAGAAAGGTTCAGATCAACCATTTGATCAAGAAGTTCCAACAGAATATACATATTTAGTACAGAAGCAAAACTACAGAACAAAAAATAATAACGTTACAAAAGAGGCTAGAGTACTTTTAGGAGATCAAGGAGCTAGAAACGATACTTTTAAAAAAATAAACTCATACTGGACTACCAGTCCAGATGGATTAGAGATAGATAGATTAAATGCACTACTACCTCAGACAGCTAAAAAAGTTGGAGATAGTGGAAAAGTAAACGGAGAGAAAGAAGGTAGAGATTTAATTAAATTTAGATTTCATATCATTACCCCAGATCAACCCGAAACTGTACTATACTTTAGAGCATATTTAGATACCTTTGCAGATAACTATTCAGGTCAATGGTCTCCGGTAAAATACCTAGGTAGAGCAGAAGATTTTCAAATTTACAGTGGCTTTCAAAGAAAAATTACTTTATCTTTTAAAATTGCTGCTGCTACTAGAGCAGAAATGGAACCTATCTACCAAAAAATGATATGGCTAGCTTCAGCAACTGCACCAACATATGCAAGAGGTGGGCAGTTTATGAGAGGAACTGTAACAAAGCTGACAGTAGGGGATTATGTATATGAGCTACCAGGAGTTCTAAATAGTGTAAACTATACTTGGAATGTAGACTATCCTTGGGAGATAGCAATGCTAGAACCTGAGAATACAGGTCAAGACGATTTTGAACAAGAATTACCAATGGTAATGGATTGTCAAATAGACTTTACACCAATACATACATTTACTCCAACAACAGGATTAAAAGAGTACATAACAACTCGTTTAACAGAAAGAAATAAGAGAGGAATTAAAGATATAGACAATCCAAATACAGGAATACAGCCAGTACCAGAAATACCGGCAACAGAGCAAGCAGCAGCACCTACACCACCGCCTCCAAGAACTGGGTTTGTAGAAGACTTTGGAGTAGGAGCAGGAACAGGAGGAGACCAAGAGTTTATATGAAAAGATACGAGAACATAAAAATAGAACAGTCATTAGAAGGTAAGCAGTACAGAACAACAACTACTTACCCAGAAACTCCTATTAGCGATACTGACTACTATATAATAACAACAGCAGGAGATAGGTACGATAATCTAGCAGATCAGTTTTATAATGACCACACACTATGGTGGGTAATAGCAGCAGCAAATAATTCAGAAAGAGCTTCTTTAATTGTAGAACCAGGAATTCAACTTAGAATACCGGGAAATATAGATACAATTATAGATAACTTTAATAATCTAAATAAATAAATAAAAAATGGCGAGTGGGAAAATCATAGGAGGACCCTTCAGCGATGAAGTTATAGATCAATTAGCTGTAAGAAGTAAAATTGTTTCCAAGGGAAGTAGAACCAACGAAGACCTGATGTATTTAACTTCAAAAACAGGTTGGGTTAAATTTACCTCAGGAGTTAATGTAGGAGGTTCTTCTGACTTAGCTAAAAAGTACATAATGATTGGGGGTGTTAAGGGTAGAACAGGAGCAAACACCTATAGTAATTTTACAGGAGACGACGGGAAAGGATTCCGACCAATGCCAGGTATTACTGCAGTTACTGTAAACTCAGTAGGACAGTTTGGACAATTAAAACAAGCTACAGTTACTTTTAATTGCTGGGATAGATCTCAAATAACAGAACTAGAACTTCTTTTTATGAGACCTGGCTTTACAGCTTTGCTTGAATGGGGACATAGTATCTATGCAAAATCAGAAACAGATTATGAAAAGACTCCTCAAACTATAACTTCTTTCTTTACCCCAGGAACTACAAAAGAAAAACTATATCAACAAGTACAACAACTAAGAAAAAATAGTAAAGGTAACTATGAAGGGATTTTTGGATTCATAAAAAACTTTTCATGGAAATATAGACAAGACGGAGGATACGACTGTACAACAACCATAATATCTATCGGAGAGATTATAGAATCTTTAACCATAGACATCGACACTCCAGCAGTAACCACCACCACTGGAGACGCAACCAAAACAGTACCTGCAACAATGATACAGGATATACTAACAACAATTAAAGAAACTGAGGTAGGCGGTACCTGGGATGCTATAGCACTTAAATTTCCAACATTTGCAGATAAGTTTGTAACAGTAGGTGGTAGAACGGGAATAGATAAGGCATCATTTCCATTGAGTAGCTTAAAGACAGCAGCTGATGCGGAAAGTGAACCAAGTCCAAAATTTACCTACATATCATTAAGAAGTTTTTGTGAAATAGTTAATACAATTCTTTTAATAGATAACAATAATAAAAATCTAATAAAGCTAAACACAGATATAAGACCATTAGACTCAGATGGAGGAGACACTTCATCTATACCTGCTTGTAGGTTTAGAACTTACAAATTCCACACATCAAGTGACCCGGGAGTTTGTATGCTAATAACCGAAGGAACAAAAAACTGGCCGTATGAAGAAACCTTGTTAACAGCTCTACAGTCAAATAAAGTAGGTTCAACTGATGAAATTTTAAATATCTACGTGAATGTAAGACTTCTTGAAAATGCAATGACAGCTCTTTTGAGTAAGAAAAAAGAGGAAAGAACTCTTTTAAATCTATTTGCACCAATTCTGAAAGAGATAAATATAGCACTAGGAGGTATTAACGAAATAGGGCTACAGTACGAAGAAGATGAATTTAAGTACTATATAATAGATAGAAAAGTACAGGTAGATACAAAAGAAGTCTCTTTACTGAACATTACAGGACTTAAATCAACTGTCTCGCGATTTGACTTTACAACAAAACTATCCCCAGCCATTACAACCATGTGTGCAATTTCAGCACAAGCAGGTGCAGCGGATGTAGGATTAGAGGCAGAGGCTTTATTAAGATGGAATGAGGGATTAGAGGATAGGATTATTACGAAAAAATCTATAAAGACAGATGAACCTGCTACCCCGGCATCAGGATCAGCAACACCGGAAGAGCAAAGAGCCACTCAGCAAAAGGCTAGGAGAGATACAATTCAAGCTGCATTATCACAAGTATGGAACAGTAAGCAGTATGATAGCGAAGCAGTTGCTGCCGCAAAGACACAGTTTGGGCAATTTTCAACAAACTACGTACAATACTACGCATCACCTACAGCTACAGGTAATGCAGGACCAGCAGGGATTATACCTTTCCAAGTAGGAATTGAAATGGAAGGAATCTCAGGAATAAAGATTGGACAAGCGTTTAGAATCAATTCAGGAATAATGCCATCTAAGTATGATGGAGTAGTTGGATTTATAGTAACAGGAATAGATCATAGTATTGCACAAAATAGATGGATAACTAATTTAAAAGCTCAGACAATCATACTAGAAGGAACAGTTAAGAAAGGTACTGGACCAGCATATTCAGATGACTTCAAAGAAAACGGAGAATCTAATACAGAGGTAAAAGGTCTAAAAGCAAAACGTGCTACCTCTGCTAAAAAGATAGCTTCTTTTGGGAAAGTAAGCGACAGCGTACCACAGTACGGAAAACCTATTCTAGATACAATAGCATATACAGAAGGAACAGCAGCAGTAGGTAATAATGGATATGACATATTAGTAGGATTTGGACAAATCGAAGGATGGACAGAAACTTACGATAAAGGGCATCCTAACAAGGTAGTAACGCTTAGTAAAAAACTTAAAAGTAGTGCAGCAGGAAGGTATCAATTTTTAACAGGTACTTGGAAAGGTTTAAAGCTTGGCCACTTTAATAAATCAAATCAAGATTTAGGAGGATGGAATCTTGTATCTGCAAAAAAATCTGTTGAGAGTAGTTTTTCCGTAGCTAAATCACAGATAAAAGATAATAAGATAGATGTGTATGCTAATAAAGGATTCCTTAACTTCTTAGATAATAACTATGCATGTTGGGCTAGTTTAGTAAATAGAAATGGAATCTCAAGATACGGTGGACAAGTGGGCCCACTAGGTCCTGATGGTATTTACGACGTATATATAGAAGCAGTAAAGAAGTATAGTTAATAAGTACATGGAAAAATATATACCAAAATCAAGATACAAAAAAGCTAAATCAACCGAGGGTGGAGAATTTCTAGAATTAGTCTCTAAAAAGGATTATAAAGGATTTTATATAGAGACTTATAAAGGAAAGTTCTATGCAGGAAAAACACCTGAAGAGAATGGACTTGAATTAGTAAAGGTTACAAGAACAGCTTTTGCAATACCAGTAGGACTCTTAGGACTATTTGCAGGAGTATTTAAAAAAAAGCCAACTCAATCTGAAAAAGAAAAAGGAGTAACAAAAAGAAACTTTATACAGGATAAAAATACAGGTAAAATAGTAGAAACAGATCCTGAAACTTACACACAGGCTAAAGACACTCTAGTAAATAGCGTATTTACAGAAGTAGATTGGGTAATAGGAGGTCCAGCTAATGATGTAATGTATGGAGAGTATTTCTACGAAGGAGCAGAATCTAAAAATAAAAAAACAATTGAAGCATTAGAAAAGACCATGCCGGGAATTAGTACCTTTGTAACAGATTATAAATACTTGGTAGAAGATACAACTACAACAACAGAATCAATTCAAGCAGCTTCAAAAGCAGGAGTAGTGCAACCACCATCTAGCCAGCAAGAAACTTTTCTACAGCAAGATGATTACACTAAGTGGGACAATTATCGAAAGGCAAATTTCGATACAAGAAAATAAAAATAAGGCTTGCTTTTGCAGGCCTTTTTTCTTATATTAAATAAAAGGTTATAGTAAATGTTTTATATAATAGAGACAGAGGAGCAAATACAGCTTCTAAAAAATTTAGGTAGGAAAGGAGGGTACGTAGAAGTTATTTCTTCAAACGATAATTACCACCCACTTCTTACAACTACCGTAGCAGTCTACCTAAGACCTCTAGATCATCCAGAAGGATACATTATCCCAATAAGCCATGACGAGGGATTAAATTTAACAAAAGACTGTGTCTCCGGTATACTAAAAGAATACATAACACTTTATACATTTGATAAGAAAGAGTTGATGTATCACTTTATATTACAGAATGTTATAGATCTTTCCTTGCTTTATTCAATGACTTCTTATAATAGACTTGAATTACCAAGATCTAATTCAACCTGTAATTGGTATTATAATCGCTTTCATGAATTCAAAGAAATAAATGCTATAATTCCAATATCAAAGCTATTTGAAAAATGTGAAGAGAATTATAAATCATTACAAAAGATATTGCATATTGCAATACCCAATGGCTTTGATTTTTATAATAAAACTGCAACGTCTGTTTTCTTTATGATTGAGAGAGCTGGATTGAGAATAACTTATCAATCTTTTTTAGAATTATTCAAACCAAACAATCCTGTATACAGTATTGATAATAATATTATTTATACCTCATATAATCTTTATAATACAACCTCTCGGCCAACAAATGCTTTTAATTCAGTAAATTTTGCTGCAATACCAAAAGCACCTGAATTTAGAAAAGCTATTATTCCTCAGAACGGTGTATTTGTAGAAATGGACTTCGATGGATATCATTTAAGACTATTATGCGAGCAAATAGGATATCAATTAACAGATGAATCTGCACACGTTCAATTGGCCAGACTTTACTTCGGTAAAGATGAAATAGCCGAAGATGAATATGCAAAAGCAAAGCAGATTAACTTTCATGCAATTTATGGAAAGATTCCACCTGAGTATGCTTTCCTACCTATCTTTGAAAAGATTCAGAATTATATAAACAGACTTTGGCAGCATTATCAAGAAAAAGGATACGTAGAAGATCCGTTATCAGGAAAGAGATTTACAAAAGATCTTCCAGATATGCATCCGCAGAAGCTTATGAACTATATGATGCAGAGCTTGGAAACCTCAAGAAATATTCTTATCTTAAAAGATGTGCTTATGTTTCTTCAAGATAAAAAAAGTAAACTAGCACTTTATACTTATGATGCCATGTTAATAGATTTTGCAAAAGAGGATGGGAAAGGTACACTAGAGGAGTTAGAGTTGATTCTTTCACAAAAAGGAAAATATCCCATTAAGTTCAAATACAGTAACAATTTAGTTTTGTAAAATAAAAACATATTTATAAATGATACAAGATAATGTAGCGCCAACAATGTTCGATTATGATATCGAATACAATTTTAATGTAGCCGACATGAGCAATAAGTTATTTTGTACTTTCTCTTCAGAACAACAACTAGAAGATATTTTAAGTACAATACAAACCAAATACAAGATCATTTATAATAAAATCTTCGTTCTTTATTCAAAGAGTCAGGATGAATATATTTGTACATACAATGTAGAATTTGGAAATGTTTCTAATTTCTTAGAAAATACTATTTTAGTTCATAGAAAAAAAGAATCAAACACCCTTTATACAATCAATTCGTTGAATCGTCTAATTGAATCTTTAAATGGAGGAGTATTGGATGTAAGCTTCAAAGTGAATTGGAATGACTACCAAAACTGCATCCTATTAACAAAAGGTGCAGAACTAAAAAGAGTCAACACAAAATTATTTAGAATAATAGAATTATAAGCAAATGGAAAATTTTGATTTAAGAAAATTCTTAGCAGAAAATAAACAGCTACAGGAAGGAAAAGTACTTACAGCCTATAACTATAAAGGAGAACCTATTGAAATAGATTCATCACTTATAGACACATTAGCTCAACAAATAGGAAAAGCCTCAGGCTACGGCGACTGGCAAGAACGAGTAGGTAACCTAGATTATGAGAAAATAGTGCAAGCTTTGGCAAAAAGAGTACTACGGTTAGGAGATCTAGAATCAGATCCTATTAACTTTGAAAAACCTTAAGACAAAGTTGGAATATTGAAATATTCTTCTTATCTTATATAAATAAAAGTTTTAATTAAAAATCAGTTACATTATGGACATTAATGCTATCAAAGCTAAACTGGCCGCTCTAAACAGCACCGGAAATCAAGACCGTGAGAAAGTAGACTTCGACAAAATCTATTGGAGACCTGCAAACGGAAAATCAACAATTCGTATCGTTCCTTCTGCATTCAATCCTGCAGATCCTTTCACAGAATTGAAACTACACTACAACATCGGGAAGTTCCCTATGATGTCATTGTCGAATTACGGCAAACAAGATCCAATCGAAGAATTTGTAAAAGAATTAAGAAAGACTTCTGATAAAGACAACTGGTCATTATCTGGAAAGTTATCTCCTAAATCAAGATTCTTTGCTCCTGTTATTGTAAGAGGAGAAGAAGACAAAGGAGTACGTCTTTGGTCATTCGGAGTTAACATCTACAAAGCATTACTTGCTTTAGCAGAAGATGAAGACATTGGAGACTTTACAGATGTAATGAGCGGATGGGATATGGTTGTAGAAAATACACCAGCAGCAGGACCAGGTCAATTCCCAACAACTACAGTTCGTATTAAACCTAAACAAACTCCATTATCAGATAATAATGCACAAGTTGACTTATGGTTAAAAGAACAACCAAATGCTTTAGAAGTACAAACTCAGTACGACTATGAGTTCATCAAGAAAAAATTACAAGAATACTTGAACCCAGGAGAAGAAGTAGCATCTCCGGCTCCAGTAGCAGCAGAATCAATTGCACCAGCAACTCCAGTTGCAGCAGTAGCAGAAGAGACTGATCTATCAGCAACTTTAGGAAATCACGCAACTGATTTCACTTTAGAGACTGCAGTAGCGGGTAACAAAAGTACAGTAAATAAATTTGATGACTTATTCAACTAAGAATGGCAGCCAAAAAAGAAACAGCAAAAACCGCTAGCGAGATAATCAAAAGCGGTTTTAGTTTAGACAAGTTCAAAAAGAACAAAGGATTTAGTAACTCTTCAGTAAAGTTTAAAGAACAAGACTGGATTAAAGTATCTCAAGCCTTTCAAGACATTACTTCTCTTCCAGGTATACCAGCCGGGCACATTACTCTTTTAAGAGGACATTCAGATACAGGTAAAACAACTCTATTGCTAGAGGCTGCTGTGAATGCACAAAAAGCAGGAGTGTTACCAGTATTCATTATTACTGAGATGAAATGGTCATGGCCACATGCTCAGACTATGGGGTTAGAGGTAGAAGAGGTTGTAGACGAGACAACAGGAGAGATTACCGACTATCAAGGATTTTTCTTATATGCAGATAGAGGAACCCTAAATACAATTGAGGACGTATCGGCATACATACTAGACTTAATTGACGAACAAAAGAAAGGAAATCTTCCTTACGATTTATGTTTCTTCTGGGATTCTGTAGGATCAGTTCCATGTGAACTATCTGTAAGATCAAATAAGAACAATAACGAATGGAATGCAGGAGCAATGTCTACTCAATTCGGAAATAACTTAAATCAAAAGATTCTGTTATCAAGAAAAGAAGGAAACAAGTATACAAATACTTTAGTTGCAATTAACAAAGTATGGACTATGAAACCTGAACATCCAATGGGTCAACCTAAACTTCAAAACAAAGGAGGAATGGCAATGTGGTATGATGCAACTTTAATTATTACTTTTGGAAATATAACAAACCCTGGTACTTCAAAAATTAAAGCAATTGCTAAAGGTAAGGAGTATGAGTTTGCTAAAAAGACTAAAGTACAGATTGAGAAAAATCACATCAATGGAATCCAGTCAAGAGGATCAATTGTAATGACCCAGCACGGTTTCATCGAAGATGAGAAGAAAGCAATTGATAAGTATAAAGATACTTACAAAGGATCTTGGACTAACATTTTAGGATCAGCAGATTTTGAAGTAGCAGTAGAAGCTGAAGTAGGAGAAGATATTAGAGATATAGGATTGAACGATGACTAATTATTTAGACATACTAAATAAAATCGAACAAAAGCCAGACAGAAAACTAAACGACCATGTTTTAATTGTAGATAGCATGAATACCTTTATAAGGTCTTTTGCGATGCTACAGTCAATGAATCCCCAAGGCCATCACACCGGTGGTCTTGTTGGTTTTTTGAGATCGTTGGGGTTCTTAATGAGAACAATTGACCCTACTAGAATCATTTGTGTGTTTGATGGACAGGCCTCTTCTTCAAGTAGAAAGAATATTGATCCTGAATACAAAGCAAATAGAAATATTAAGAGGATTACCAATTGGGAAATATTCGATGATAAAGATGATGAATTCCAGAGCATGACAATGCAAATGGGACGATTGGTCGAGTACCTTCAATGCTTACCTCTTACTTTAATCTCTATTGACAAGATAGAAGCAGATGATACTATATCATATCTAGCTCAGAAATTTAGAGACAACAATAAAAAGGTAACAATTGTATCTTCTGATAAGGACTTTTTACAGATAGTGGACCAGAATATAGAAGTTTATTCCCCTATCAAGAAAAAAACCTATGGAAAAAAAGAGGTACAGGAAGAATTAGGTATGATTCCTGAGAATTATCTAATCATGAAAGCATTACTAGGAGATAATTCAGATAACCTTACAGGTATAAAAGGATTAGGACCTAAAACACTTTTAAAAGAATTTCCAGGAATAGTAAAAGATCCTTTATTTGAATTAAAAGATATTCATAAAATTTGTGAGGAAAAATTACAGACTAAGAAAATATTCGCACAAATACTATACGATTGGGATAAAGTAAAAACTAACTATGAATTAATGAATCTTTTAGAGCCGAGGTTGGGAGATTACGAAATAGTTCATATATTAGATAAGATAAAAGAGCCAACACCTTCTTTACAAGCTGTTACTTTTTTAAGCATGTTAGAGTCAGATCAAATCGAAGCTCTAAACAAAAACGTTGAAGGATGGTTAGAAATATTCAGACCGCTTTCAACATATAAAAAATAAGTTATAATAAAATAAGTTACATGACATCATTAGCAAAATTATCTTCTTACGGAAAAGGATTCCAGTTAAAAGTACTGGGAGCATTATTAACAGACAAAAAATTCTTGCTTAACACAAGAGATTTATTACGACCAGATTATTTTGATTCAGATGCTCACAAATGGATTCTAGAAACTACTATCAAGTATTATGATAAGTATCATACTACAATTTCATTAGAAGCATTAAAAATCGAATTACAGAAAGTAGAGAATGATATTCTACAAGTAGCAGTTAAATCAGAATTGAGAAATTGTTATGAAGCAACTCAAGAAGATTTAGCATACGTTGTAGAGGAATTTACTACCTTTGCCAAAAACCAAGAACTTAAAGCAGCATTACTAAACTCAGCAGATCTTTTAAACCAAGGAGATTTTGACGGGATTAGGGGATTGATTGAAAGAGCTATGAGAGCTGGTATGGATAAGAACATGGGTCATGAGTATAATAAGGATGTAGAGAGCCGTTATAGAGAGAACTATAGACCAACTATTCCAACACCTTGGCCGATTATGAATGAAACTATTGGAGGAGGATTTGGACCTGGAGATTTAATTATTATGTTTGGAAATCCTGGAGGAGGAAAGTCTTGGACGATGGTTGCAGCAGCAGCACATGCAGTACTGATGGGATACAATGTAAATTACTATACTTTAGAGCTTGGAGAGGATTATGTAGGAAAACGATTTGACTGTTACTTTACAGGGTACGGAATCGAAGAAGTAAACAAACATAGACCAGAAGTTGAGAAGATTGTAGGTAAGTTGAAAGGAAAACTTATTGTAAAAGAGTATCCGCCAAAAGGAGCTTCAATCAATACAATTAAATCTCATATCCAGAAATGTATGGACATGGATCATAAACCAGATATGATTGTTATTGATTATGTCGATTATTTAAAAGCACCTTCGAAATCTCGTTTCACAGAGAGAAAAGATGAAA
>Ga0304730_1000096_pt1 | contig 86669 bp, 76 predicted proteins | sample M_130628_MF_Meta_FD_190474 | JGI IMG/M metagenome (GOLD analysis project Ga0304730, IMG submission 190474) | Freshwater microbial communities from Lake Montjoie, Canada to study carbon cycling - M_130628_MF_MetaG (v2) (version 2) | ecosystem: Environmental > Aquatic > Freshwater > Lake | place... | reverse complement strand
GATGATTGTTGTTGTTGCATTCCTGGAAATGATGGTTGTGTGGATGAATTTTGTTGTTGCATTCCTGGAAATGATGGTTGTGTGGATGAATTTTGTTGTTGCATTCCTGGAAATGATGGTTGTTGTGGCATTCCTGGAAATGATGGTGGTTGTGTGGATGAATTTTGTTGTGGCATTCCTGGAAATGATGGTGGTTGTGTGGATGAATTTTGTTGTTGCATTCCTGGAAATGGTGGTTGTGTGGATGAATTTTGTTGTTGCATTCCTGGAAATGGTGGTTGTGTGGATGAATTTTGTTGTTGCATTCCTGGAAATGATGGTGGTTGTTGCATTCCTGGAAATGATGGTGGTTGTTGCATTCCTGGAAATAATGGTTGTGCGGATGAATTTTGTTGTGGCATTCCTGGAAATGAAAACTGAGATCCTGGAATAACGGGTTGTAATCCACTACCTCCAGCAAATTGCATTGAGGCGGAATCTTGTGGAAGTTGATTTGGTATACCAGTCATGGTAGGTTGAAAAAGACTTGGTTGATTTCCTTGCGAAGCAAATAAATTTGAAGGTTGGGACTGCTGAATCTGAGGTGATGAAGAAGGATGTAAAGATAGTAATTTTGATTTTAGATTTCTTATAGATTCTAAATGAAAATTCGAAAAAGTACTTCCGTTGGTTGGTTTTATTCCTTTAATAGTAAAAGTTTTTATTGGTTGACCGTTATTAGCATCAACATTTTTAATATCTTCAGGATTTGTTGTAAAATTCATACCTGGTGGATTTGTTGAATAAATGATTGAAACATATGCTTGCTGTTCAGTGACTGGATTGAATCCAAGTTCAAAATTTCCGGTAGACAAATTATACATCCTATAGTCAGCACTCGATCCACGAACTGAGTCCGGGTATACGCAGTTGAGTATAGATTGTTGAAATTCATTATTCGAAGTATTACTGATCATTTTTTTATGAATAAAAACAAGATTAGTTTTTCAATTTTTCCAGAATTTTTTGTAATTTTTAATGTCCTCTCTTAGGAGCACTGTATCTGTTATCTGATATTTAATCTTTATTGGACTACTATAAGACACTCCTTCACAAAATGAGATTTTGTTATTTACGACATGATCAGGAAAGTAAGAACAATAAATTTTATCTTTTTTATAAATATTTATCTCTTGTCCAGAATTACTGTAAATTCAAGACAAGTTAACTTACTATTTTTAGTATATTCATAATAGTCTTTATCAAAAAGAAATCTCGCCCATAAAAAATTAAAACCCTCCAATTTACAATTATTGTATTGTTGATATATAGAATCAATGAAATTTGAATCTATAGCTGGTCCAATGTACTTTTTATATGCTATTATTGATTTCCTGTTAAAATAAAGCCATGTCTCTAATGGTATTTTTATAAAATGCTTATATTTATTATGTTTATATATTGCTCCTTCTAAAACATATCTTATATTTGATATTGGATCAACCCATATCGTACCAGTATGTGACCATATTGATCTACTAAATGACGTTACAAATCCACCTGCAAAATTAGGATATGAAACACAAACTAAATCTCCATTATTCATTTCTATGGATTGAATATATTCTGCAGTTTTTGGATAATCATCTGCATACACTCTATTTACTAGTGATATAATTAGCAGAATTAAAAGCAAAATTACTACAAGTGAAAAAATTTCAATTACGTCATAGTCATCTAATAACATATTTTAATTACTAAAAGTTTTGTTTTTATATAATTATATAAAAACTTATATATAAAATATCACATCATGTTAAAATCTAGAAACTTAAACGAGATTTTATTATAGACAGACGAAAAAAACTCAATTATTTTTGAGATGGAAAAAAACAAGTAGTGAAAAAATTTTAGAGGATAGCAATTTAAAATTTATAATTATAAATTTTAAACTTAATGATAATATTATAGTATATTAAAAATCATCATAGTGAACATTTTTACCTTTAACATATTTCATCTTATGTAACTCTGATCGTTTGCTAATATGTGATGTAAATTTTGTATCTAAAACAGAATTGGTTTCTTCACCACTAAAAGTTTCTGGGTAATTTCTGACTGTAATGCTTCTATTTGGAATAGATATACGATTTGTATCCAAAAATTCTTCTGTTGAACTTTTATCTAAACATAACGTATTTATATAATCTATGTCAATATCTCGTTTGGTTAATTGAAGTATGAGATCCCTTGCAACAAGAGATATATTTTGTAAAGTTCTATAATGAACATCTACAATTTTATTATTAACGTTTTCTACTCTATCATAAAAACCACCTTGTAATTTTGAAATTACATTTGCTAATGTTGTAGGATCTGAAAAAAGATAATGGTAAGCTTTTAAATTATCATCAATTATACTTAAATTCTCAACAGGAAACTCATCATTTCTATATAAAGATTTTCTAGTTATAGGCCAACCTTTTTCATGAATAACTTCAAATATGATAATTTTGCTGATATCCTTTATAGCTCTATAAATTTCATCATCATTTTCTTCGTAATCTATAAGATGTAATATTTTTTCAACAGTAAAAGAATGCATATAATTATAAAAATCATCTTCAGAAATTATATCGAATAATGTTCTTCTACTATAATATTTACTATGTTTAACATATAAATCATAGTATTTCATTGTCTCTTGAATTTTTCTTTTAGTGTGTTGTATATCATGACTAAAAAATTCTAGAGGAGTATTTAAATATTGATAGATATATATTGGTGACTTTGAAACTCCCATAAAAAATATCGAAACACACCTAATTTTTATTGGGTCAATAGCGCCTAGCTTGTAAAAAGTGGGAAATATAATATTATTTGGAAAACAAATAGTTGAATCAAGAAGTGTTGTCATATATGATCTATATCTAAATGTATGATAGTATGGATTGTGTTTTTTATTATCACGATAGTAAATATCTAATATTTCTAATAGATATTCTATCATTAAAATAGACGTTTTATATGGATAATTAAATCTTTCGGTTATATTTACACAGCTTAATTTATTTATTAATTGATCCATTATAACAGTGTCTTTAAAGAATAGATATACTTCATAATCCTGAAATATGCTTCTTATTAAGTAGGATATTACACCTGAAAACTCGGAAAAATCAGCAATTGGTCCCTTTAGTTTCAACCTATCTTTAAAGATTTTATATTTATCCACAGGATTTTTAATAATATCCTTAACTATTTCTATATGGGATTTTATATCTTCTGAGAAGTCATATGTAAGATAAAAAGAAATTAATTCATTTTTAGGATCAATTGCTCTTTTATAAACTCTATTGTCTCTATTTCAGTGTTAAAATTATTAGAGTTATCTTTTCTATCACTTAATTCTTCTCTTTTTAAGCCTAAACCCATTCTTACATTGATTAAATTTAAGAGAAATATATTTAAAATTTAGATATAAACCTAGATAAATAAATGTAAGAATTATAAAACATAGAAAACAATAAATTATTTCTTAATTAAGAAATAATAAAATGGATATACTTTTAAAATCAATTGGAGATACAGTTCTAAATGTTACAGATTTTATTTTAGAATTAAGTTTAGATTCAATAATTTCTAGATTTATTAGTAGCGATAGAATATTTAAAAACATCAAATATACAGATTTGGAAAAAATATCCAATATTCAAAACAAACAAAAAGGAACAATATTAATATCAAATCACAGTTGTAATTTTGATTATGCAATAGTTAATAAAATAATTCCTTGTTATTGTGTTGCTGCTATACCTGAGTATATAAGAAATAAAATTAAAGATAAAAAATTATTTGATATGTATAAAATAATATGTTACGATTATTCAAAAGAAAGTGCAGAATATGTAAAAGATAAAATTTTGGAGCTTATTAGTGAAGGAAAAAATGTACTTGTTTTTCCAGAGGGTAGTCTAGTAAGAATTAAAAGTAGAGATGAAGAATTATTAAAACCCTTTAAAAAAGGATTATTTAGATTAGCTTATGATAATAATATTTGTATTCTTCCCATTAGTCAATATCATTATCATAATGATAATATAAACTATTTTGATACACATATTCCAGATATGATCCTAGAAATACCTTTGATAGATTCATCAATTGATAATTTAAATGTTGATGTTCAAGTTTTAAATCTTATAGATCCTTCTGAAAAAGATTTTGAAGAATTTTATAGTCTATGTTTTAAATCTGTCTATGAAAATTTAAATAATTTTAAAGTGTAAATAAATGGGTTCATCATATACTAAACGACGTAAAAGATAAAATTCCTAGCTCAGATGGAAAATATAAAACAAATAGTGTTCCTAAAGATAATAATGTTACCGTTGCTACTCCAATGTCTGAAAATAGTAGTAATACATCAAAAACGGACGTATTATATTTACCTTCTACTAATTCTTATTCTCTTCAATCAAAAGTTTTTGAACCTTATGACAATAACATTTTTGATTTTTAAAAATCACCAATTCTTCATCTGCCGGATCAGAAGCTGAAACCTCTGATAAAAACGGAATTGAAGCAGATGGAAGTATTACTCCTCGAGTTTAAAAATTTAGCCAGAAGTAAATAAAAATTAAAAAGTTAAAAAGTAAATAAATGGGATCCTCATACACTAAACCAGAAGTAAATCAAAATGATACTGAAGGAGTCGCTCTTGACGGTTTATCAACAGTAGCTACGGGTGCTGATGTTGATGGTGATGGACCAACTGATCCTACACCTGAAAAAAATTCAAACCTTTATACCTTAAATGGTACTGCCGACCGTTTAAATACTAGTAATAATAATGGAATTACTGATACAGTTGTAGTTGGATTATCTGCCCCTGTAAAGAATTCAGCTTTATTGAATACAGTTTCACTTCCTAAGGCTAATGTTACAGGATTTCCCGGTGGCGGTTTAATTTCTCAACTTTAAATTTATTTACCAATAAATGCTTATATAATTAAATATAAAATTTTATATTTAAAAATAAATGGGTTCGTCTTATTCAAATAATTCTCAAACTAGCAACAATGATTTAGGTAAATCTCAGATAGTTTTAGATCAAGAAATACCTCCTTATAATCCATTTCTTCCACCACCCATTTTACCACCAGTTAAAAATCCACCACCTTTCATTCAACCTGTAGATAATATTCCATTATCTGATCCTTTTTAGTTTTTGGTATAAATAATGCACGTGTTGAAGAAATTTTTAAAATAAATATAAATGGCTAGAGTGAAGTTTTAAATATTCTTTTTTACTCTATTTTAGAAAAAATTTAATTAAATTTTTACATAAATAAATGGGCTCATCTTACGCAAAACCTACAAATAATCCACAACCTGATACCGAGATTCCGGGTACTACTGTTCCTGTTCCTGTTCCTGTTACTGCTCCTGTTCTTTTTCCTGTTACTTTTCCTACTGTTCCTACTATTTCTGATGGAGTTCTTCCAGGTGTAAATGCCGATGTTACAGGTGGTATTCCAGGTGATCTAGAATAATTTAACAAGTTGCTGATTCAATTTCATAAACCTACAGTGGTAATCCTTTGACTTTTATGATGGGTGTAATGCTACAAATCAAAGTTGTCGATTAAAATCTTATCACTATAAGTTTTTGTATCATTCATCATGTGGGGTATGAAATAAAGTCTTGATATAAAATTATATAAAAACAAGTAGTTAACAATTTTTAATAGAAATTGTATTATTTAGATATATTTACACAATTGTGTAAATATAAAATAATAAGATTTAAACTTCAATGAAAGATACTCCAGTACTTCCGAAACCACCAGATCTTGTTGATTCAAGTGTAAAAGAAAATTCATCAACCTCTATAATTTCTGGAGATACCTTCTTTAAAAAAATATATTGTGCTATTCTATCACCTTTTTGTATAACAAAAGGAACATCTGAGTTATTAAGCAATACAACACCAACGTTCTTTCTGTAGTCAATATCAATAACACCAGCACAAACATTATTTTTCTTTTTAAAAGCAATAGAAGATCTTGAGAAGATTTGCATATAGTATTCATCATCATCCCAAGCAATAGCTACATCTGTCATTACACACTTATTTTCACCTGGAGGTATTGTTACATTGATAGGTGAAAATAAGTCATATCCAGCAGAAAAAGTGCTTCCTCTAACTGGTAGAATGGCATCTTCAGAAAGTTTTTTAATTTCGTGCTTCATTTTAGAGTTAAAAATAAATAACTTTTCATTTTTTTAAGGCGTAATTTTTTTGTTATTTTTGAAAGAAATTTGCAAATTTCTTTCAAAAATAACAAAAAAATTTTATTTTTAGACCTCCACGTAAGTTTTCAAGGCGTCCTGAGTACAGTTAGACCGACTACTTTGGGGTCAAAAATAGGGTCTCCCCATAGCTATAGGCGATGTTTCTCGGAGGAATTTTTTGTTCATTTTTTTATCGATTTCTTCAAAAAATGAACAAAAAATTATTAATTACTATATTTTAAAAAATTCTAAAATAATCTCTATTTACTTAATAATAACTTTATGAACAACCTGTAAAATCATTCCATATAGATCCTTCTAAATTCGATACTGCTGTATCTCCTTCTAATACAATGAGACCAGAATAGTACCACAGACTTAAAAAGACAATACCTACCGACAAAACAATAAGAATAAACCAAATAATTTTGTTACGTTTTTTCTCTTCTTTAGGTTCAGTTTTAGCTCCCATTTTTTAATGATAAATAAAATAATTAAATAATTCAGCCCTGGTTTGTACAATCAAATGACCATTGAGCACATGCATGCGGCACAGATGAAAATTCAAGACCAACCGTTAAAACAGCAGCTACACATATAAAAAAAGCTAAAATTAAATAAAGAGCTAGTCCAGGAGTTAACCAAGAAAGATATTTTTTCGTAAAGCTCTCTTTTTGAACTTGAGGTTGTACTGCTGCAGGTGGAGGTGCATAATATCCTGGATTGTAATATCCTGTTGCATATTGACTGGACATTTTTATAATTTATAATTTTCTTATTTTATATTTTAAGCTGTTATTTTTAAAATATATAAATTGATTTTTTTCAAGATATGACTATCTCGCATAAACGTAATATCCTAATTCTTATTCTCTCGAAGACCTTCAAATTTCTGATATTCAATTAAAGCCTCATATGTAAAATCTTTGTTAAAAAATTTAAATAACTTTTTTTCTGTCTTTTTAAGACACCATTGAACATAATAATGAAGTATATTTACTTGTTCACGTGTATATCCCACAATTTTACCTTTATTTTGAAAGACAGTTTTAAAGTTTGGAAAGCCTTCTAATTTATTAGAGCTAGAGAATAAAGGATTTTTCTTTACAACTATCATTTCATTTTTAACATCTTCTGGAAGGGAATCGATATATTCAGAAGATGGATATAAAAAGTAAATAAAAAGTTCAACCTTATAATTACCAGTAATAGATAATCTTTTGTTAGGTAATACATCTAATTTTTTATTTACATAAACTGGACCACCATTTAATTTCCGCTTCTCTATCTGAGCAGAAATAGATTCCCAATCATCTTTACTAAAAATTTGAGATGAGTCTGAGATATTATCTGTTCCTCCATTTTCACCCCAAATTCCAAAAAGAGGTAATAAACCAGTGTTCATTAAAGAATCTTCTATTTCTAGATTTGAACACATACATAATATCTTTTTACATCCTCTTGCTACTAATGGAATTATTCCTAAATTATCAACTTTATAACCATCAGATATTTTTACTGAAAGATTATTTTCTTTTTTAATATCCCATATATTATACTTTGGATTTATATTTTCAAAGAAACTTTTTTTAGAATGAATATATTTATCTATTGTATTATCTATTTTAGGAAGATAATCTGTAAATGCAGCTGATGATATTCCAATAATATCATCTAATGTAAAATCATCATTAATAATCAAATCAACAGTTTGTTTTGAATTAATTTTATCAATGATAGGATTAAATGAATCAAAAGCGTGTGTTTCAATCATTTCACCTCCAACTATTTCATTATCCACATATACTCTTGTTTGTAAACCTGAATACATAGGTGTACTTTGAAGAAAAACAGGTCCTCTATCTCCACTAATTGAACTACCAGAAATCCAAAATGGTCTTTTATCAATTGGAATTTCACATTCTATTGAATTTTTTCTCAAGAGAGATTTAGAACGCTTTTTGTTAATAGCGATCATTTTTTCATCAAGATTATATCTTTTAAGATAACACTTTCCAACAATATACTGCCATATCTTATCTTTTTTTATCTTTTTTTGTTTTGCTTCAAGTAGATATTCTTTAATAGGTGTATCAATACATACATCACCGGCAAATCCTATATTATCATTTTCTAGAATCTTCATAGTTATATTTTCAGGACTTCTATATCTTCCTAAATCTAACTCACGAAAAGTATAAGGACAAATAAACCAATTACTACCTGATATAGTTGAAACGTATGAAATACTATTTATTAGATTTTTCTTTTCTAAAAATCTAACGACTGCCATTGACATTGTGAATGCTCTTGATCCACCACCACTTAACGCTAAACCAAAATTATTATCACTAACTATCCCATACTCCTGTTCAGGAAATAAAAAATTATTATTTTCATCTCTTGAATTATAAACCATAGCCGAATATGAATTCATTTTATTGTTTAAAACATTATTTTTTCATCAAAAAATAATGTTTTAAACAATAAAATATTTTAAAACTATTATTTTAAAATAAAATGTACGAGGTTTTAATAATTATATTTGTTATTATCGTTTTAGTTATATTAATTGGAACTTATTATTACACAGCTTATACTTTGATAATCAAAGACACTGATCAAAATAAAGATGAGAAATCTAATCTTGGGATAACAAAAAATTCTTCACTTAAAGAAATCACTCCAGAAAGAAAAAATTCAAAATATGGAGTTACTATTTTATCTAATAATGTGGAAAACATTATTAGATCAAGAGTTATGAATTTAATTACAAAAAATGGCACTTATTTTATTTATACAAACAAAGGGTCAGAACTAAGCAAGCAATTAGAAAAAGATCCTGCAGTAACAATTTGTAACTATTCTTACAAAAATAATTTTCAAGTTCAGTATTCTATTATAGGTGATCTTAAATTAATTAATACAATTGAGTCCATTAATGTTTATCAATTAAATGTTAGACATAAAGGTTTTTCAAAAACAACAAAAATTGGGAACGATGAAGTAACAGGTATAACATTTGATGAAAAAGAAAATCGTAAAAATGTTACTTCTGTTACTTCTCTAAAAAAAGTAATTTCATTTTGTGAAGCAACAGCTGAAGATATAATTAATTAATTTCAGTTAGATCACCAGTAGGATCCTGTTTACCCATAGGTACACCTGCAGTTTTCTTTTTATCAACAGATGTAGTTGTAGGAGTAAGATTTGAAGAATTCTTTGGTCCAAAGCTTATTAACATTGCAGATATAAATAAAATAAAAATAACAACTAAAAAGAACCAAAAAAGATTCATATTTCCATTATATCGTTTTGATATTTCTATTGGTCTCTCTAAATTAATGTTTTCTCTACAGATAGTCCCTTTAACTAATTGAGTGTCTTTATCTCTTTTGTTAAGATCTACATTAATTAAAGGTGGAAATGATGTATATAGCAACATTTTTTCACCTCTATTATTTAGATGATAATCAAAACCTCTTCCATCATGATCATCAAATGTATTAACTATCTTATTCACTCCTTCAGGTGAAAATAGAATACATTCAGTTCCATGTGGTGAAATTGATCTTCTAATAGTCATAAAATCATATGTGTGTTCATCACTTGAGAATGAACAACTATCACCATAAAGAGTCAAATAAAATGCATCAAACTCAATATTTGAAATTACATATTCTAAAGCATCATAAATTGATTTTGATGTTAATGCTGTTAATAAAGCTCCATATGCACATAAAATATAAGAATCCTTAGGTGCGGTCTTAATTGCGTACGCAATTAACTCATCTCTACTGTTAACACTTACTGGAATAATCTTAGCGTCTGAAGTCATCTCAGACGTACTTTTACCATAAAAAAGCAATTGATTTTGATGTTTATCATCAACAAAAACATGAATTTGTGACATTTTTTTTACAAATATAAAATATTTTATATTTATTATAATGATAATATTATCGTTTCTCATCAAAAAAGATTTGAATTAAACAGATTTTAAATATACTATGTTTAGATTCTCGTTAAAGAATAAAAAAGATTTAGATGAAATGGATATTTACAAATGAAATAAAATAGACTTAAAATCATCTTTTAGCTTACCACTGTTTTTGTATTCCTTAATGTCAAAATCAAAATATTCATAAACTTTAACGTTATTATTTTTACTTATTCTCCTACAATGGTGAATATTATGTATATCTGACTCATCTAAAATGTTAGAGTCTCCATATAGATGATATTCTGTTGTACTATTAATAACTGGACATAGATCATTAAATAATGGATCTATTTCTATATTATCTTCGTCTCTAATTATTGTTTGAGGTCTAAATCCAATAACATGGTTAACATTAAGTATAGAACCATATAATATAGCTGCATACCCTCCCATTGATGCACCAATAAAAATAACAGATTCATAACCAGATGTAATATTCTTTAAGTATTCTATTGTTTCCTCAATATTATTAGTTAAGTCTTCAATTCCTTTAGTATACCACAATGTTTTTGTATCTATGAAAAAATGTTGGTCATATTGTGGATAATTTTCTTGAAGAAAATTTTTAAATTCAAAAAAATGTTAAAGTTGCCATTCCTAGTTTTCTACCTGAAAATGTAACAAAAACTGCAGATTTGGTAAGATTTGGAGTTATTTTGAAACAACTTATATTGTTCATTTTTTTGAAAAAATATATAAATATATCAATAATAAAAAATGTCTTTATCTCATGATAAAATATCTGCTTATAATATTCTATCAAATAATATATCAAATGAAGATATGAATTTATTAAATGAATCATGTCTTATCAATAGAGAAATTAAAATTATGAAGATAAGTCTTATAATTTTAAAACAAGGTAGCATTAAAGAATCAAAATTATTTGATTATAAAGGTTTTGAATATCTTTTAAGTAACTCTTCAGATCCTTTAAAAACATTAAGATATCTGCTTAAAGAAGAAAATAAACCAAAAATTTTAACTGAGTTTGTATGTGAGATTTTTAATCCAAATGGATGTTCTGAGTATGGAAAGAAAATTTCAGAGTCACTTATTCGAGTAGCTGCTACTCGAATTTTTTCAGATCCTGAACAGTCGGTTGTGGAGTTACCGGTTAATTCTGTTGATTCTTATAATTCAATGATTGGTAAGAAAACGGTTGGAAAGTTTGGAATGGGATTTTTCTCTATATTATATTGGTTAAGTGAATCTTTAAATAATAATTTCTCGAGAACTTTAAATATATTCTCCACTTATAAAGATAAAACTACAAATGAATTAAATTCATATAACATTAAATTAAACTGGACAATTAATGGACTTGTTGTTAACAAAGAAATTACAGAAAATAAAATTTTTGATTTATCAAATTCGGAGTGGTATACAAATCCAAAAGTTAAGGATAAAGTTACAGGTACTACAATTTATTTAGATTGTTCTAAACAGAATTTATCTGATGAGAATGTTAGAAAAATGTCACAACAACTATATAAACTATTTCCTATCGAGGGAACAACAATATATCTTAATGGTAACCCTATAAATAAAATATATCAAAATAAAGTATCTATTAAACTAAACAAAAGCTTTTTAGTTGTTGAAGATAACGCCGTTGGAATTCCTGAAGAAATACTAATTAAATCATTACTTGTACCATCTTCTTCATCTAAAGAAAGGATTACAGAGGTTGAAAGTTTTAGAGATCCTGAAATAGTTGAAAATCAAAATAATAAATATAGTGAATTAAATATTATAGTTAACGGAGTTTGTATTAATAATATTATATCAGGTGAACCTGATTCTTCATTAAATAAAAATTATAATTATAATATTTATATGCCGTATAATAGTAAAGTACCTGTTTCAAGGGATAATATCATTTATGAACATAATTCTATGGAAATAGAAAACTTCCAAAACTCTCTCAAAAAAATTATAAATATGACAGTATCTTTGTGTGGAAATTTAGTGACAATTTTTAGATTACTAGAAATTTATATGAAAATTAATACTTCAGATGCTCTTTCTAAGGCTATTCTTAATATAAAAACAATGATAGAAAATAGCGGTTATATTTTACTTCCTAATTTAGACTTTTGGATTCAATTAAAAAATACATCGATTAGTAGCATAAAATCAAAATTAATTATTTATGAGCATCCTAATCTTTATGAAACAGAAAAAAAATTAGAAAAATTATTAGGATCAAGTATAAGAACTGATGTATTTAAACTAAGAAGAGTTATTTTTGGTAATTTTAAAGAAAATCTTTCAAACAATGGTTTAACAACATATCTATTTATATCAAATTCTTTAGCTTCATCTAAAGGACTTGCTTCATTATCAATGTCTAATCCAACAACTTTATTAATTCCTATTTCTGACACTTATGATTTTAAATTGTATGATAAGCAAGAGGATTATGGTTTAGAAATTTGGCTTACAAAAGACATAAAAAATAAAATTACTTCCAATCAAAAAATATGTAAAATTGCAGAAATAGTTAAAATGACATATTTAAGAAAATTTTCTAATATTAATAAAAAATACGTAAATGTTTTTATTGAGAAAACTATTAATCAAGCTTTCGTAGCTTCTAATGAAGATGAAAATTTTATGTTAATTTTTTTAACAGCATTAAATGCTAAATTAAGTGATATAATTCTTGATTTTACCTATGGATCTACTCCATTATTAATATCAATAGGTATTCCAAATAAATATAATATGACGGTTACAAATGTTTATAAATCTATAAACAATTCAAAATTTAACGAATTATTACTTAAAATTACAAAACGTATGCTTCTTTTTAGTGTTGAGTTAATTTCATCTAAAAGTTCTTCTTATGCGGTTTATTTACCTAATTTCGAAGTATTTCTATTTTCTTTATATGATAATCTAATTAATCTACATAATGAGATACTTGATGAATGTACGGTAGGAATTAATAATTGTGTAACAGATTCTGAAATATATATATTCATGATTATATTTTTTAAGTTTTTTGAAAGTATTAATAAGAATAATAGAAATAATAGGAAGAATATAAAAGGAATTTCACTTTTTATTGTTAATGAGATAAGAAGAAAAGTATCTCCTGATGAACTAATCGAAATATTAAAACTTAATTTTACAAATAGTAATAATTCAGATCATACGGAAGGTAAAATATTAAAATGCTTATTCCAAGCAGTTGAACATTTCTATACTTATAGTAACAATAAAGTAGATTCCAAACAAATAGAAATTGGAAATATGTATAAATTTTCATGTAAAAGTTTAATTAATTATGTATATAATAATAGTATTAGTGATAATACATTTCAAGAGCTTACCGATTCTTATTCAACATTTGAACCAAAAAATACTAAGCTTCAAATAGTTGAAATAGCTGTAAATGAAGGAACTAATAAATCATTTATAAATTCAGTTCTTACTGAGATAATACAGAATTCTGTAGATGCTATTAGATCAAATGAATCATCATCTAAGAATATAGATATTAACATATCTAATAATATAATCTCAGTTAAAGATTATGTTGGTTTTGATAATATAATAAACATTTTAATTCCATTTTTATCATCTAAAAATCCTAATGATCCAAATGTTACAGGTGAAATGGGAACTGGATTTTTTAATGTTTATAGACAACCATGGACTAAATTTATTGTTATCGAAATAGTATTTAATGGAAAAAAGAAAACAATTAAAGCAACACCATTACATAATAATAATATTGTTTATGATATTGAATACAAAATTACAATTGAAAACACTGATGAATCTAATTATACAAATATTTCTATCTTCCTAAATAAAGAAAATAATTTACTATCTCAAATGATAACCGATGCATTTATATTTGTTAACTCTTATCTATCATTTATAAGATCTGCTTTTATAAAATTAAATGGATCATTGGTTAAAACGAATTATTCTATTTGTTACCCTGAAAATGATCCAAGAATACAGAACGATCAAGTTAAAAGAATTGGTGATATTATGACAATTAATGATCCAACAACACTATCTTATGTTCTAACAAATGATATTCCATTTATGCCTTTAATTGATTTTGTTACTAGTTTAAACAATCCTTTGATTACAAATATGGTAAAAGATTATGGAAGAAACTCAATTATTATTAACTTAAAGAAAAACGTATACACACCTACACAAGCAAGATCCAAAATACAATTTGTTCCAGATATATTACAAAGTGTTCAATCATTTGTCGGATTTGGTATATATTGCGCCATTCTTTCATTATACGATAAAAATCATTACCATAATCCAGATGATATTATTTCTTTTACATCTTCAACTGTAGATTATAAACAATTAAAATTTTCCGATTATAACTCATCTATCATACATACTTTAAAATATCCATACTTAATTTATAGTGATTCAAAGACTGGTACTTTTTATAAAGCTGAATGTATTAACAAACTTATTAATGATGCAATTGACAGAAGAATAAATTATACTGATATAGATCAATCTACAATAGCTGGTAGAGTTCTCTATAAATGGTTTTCTAATAAAGAAGATATTATTTTAGATAAAAACAATATAAGAGTAAAAAAACTTGATGTTGAGTTTAAGATATTAAATAAATTTAGTAATATATATTGGAGAATGTTTCGAGAGTTGATAGATGAAAGAGTTATAACTGGATCAAATCCTAAAGTTAATGCTCCAGTAGTAGTTTTATCTGATCTTGATCAGAATGTATTGGGATCATACAGTTCTAAATCGCATAAAATCTTTCTAAATTTTAATTTATATGATGAAGAAACACTAACCAGAGAATTAATTAAGATAAAAAGTCAAGATATATCTTCAATAGCAACAATTTTTAATGTTAGTGAAACCTTTAATAAATATTTTTCACCTTGTAAACCAGCAAATACATTTATTCATGAAATTGGACATGCTTTTACTGCTTCATCACATTCTTCTTCATATCATGATACTACTAGTATTAAAATTAAAGATAGTAACTTTTTAGGTTTTGAAGATATGTGCACGCAGATATATCAATTATGTGTTGAAAAAGGATTAATTAATGAGTTTTTAGCTTCAATTTGAATATTTTAATATATTCAAAGATTAAATAACACTAATTAGTGTTATTAAAGTATTTTTATTAATCCAGAGATCTTTTTAAGTTCTGTATGTTTATATCTTCAATTTGATAGTATGGTTTGATATAAGGATATGATAAGATAATATTTTACATATCTCTTCATTTATTACCTTATTATTTTATTCTTTTATTAAAAGATCTTTTAATCTAATATTTACAAATTCTTCAAGTAAATCATCATAACTATCTTTTCTTCATCTTCATTGTAGTATCCAAGTTGGTTATACCATGATTCTCCAATTACCTGTAATTTAAGTGTTGATAATTTAACAGTAATTTCAAAATCTTTTACATAAAACTAATATGAGCCAAATCATCCAGAATTATTTTTTAAATTCACATAATCTAGCAACTTTTTCTATTCTATGAATTATTTCTTTACCTGGTATAATACCTAATTCTATCATTTTTTTAATGTTTATACATCTACAATTAAAGTTCCTACTTTTTTAACTGAAATTTTATCTAAAGATTTGATTCATAACAAAGTAAAACTTTCCAATATTTCAATACCTTGAAAATCTATTTGTAAAGCCTCTTTAATTTTCATTTATTAGGTTAAGGATTTAAAATATTACAAAAATATAAATGAATTAAATCTTAAAAATAACGAAAAAAATGGCGGAAATTGAACGATCAATTACTAACGAATTTTCTGGAATTAAAGAAGAAACAAGTCGAATAAGAAAATATCTTACTAAAGAACAGATCAACGATCTTCTTAATGTGTTTGTTTTACCTCAAAATAATATGGATATTGTTTTAAATGATATTAACGCCTGGATTAGATCGTTAGCTTTTCATTTTATGGAATCAGTTAAGATATATCCAGAAATGTTTAATGAATTTAAAGAACATCTTCGTAAAAAGTTTTTAACATCGTTAATGGAGGCTGAAACACCAATTGGTGCAAATACAAGTGATGCAATTGGACAGCAAGCAACACAAGCTCTTCTTAATACATTTCATAGTGTAGGAACTGCTAAATCTGGTGGTCCAGATGGTATCAATGAAAATATTTCAATATCATCTAAAAGACAAATTCTTTATTCTATGATTCATTTAAAAAATGGAAAAATGTCATACAAGGATGTTATGGACCTTAAAAAAGAATTTATTGGATTAACTATTAAAAAATTACTCATAGAAGAACCAATCCCATACATTGTTGATATAGGAAAAGAATTTGATTCAAATCCATTTAATCCAAATTTAAGCCAAACTGAGAAAAATAAAATTGTTTGCGGAAAAGGAAATTGGTGGTACAATATGATATCATTTGATGGGGTGTATGATAGAGAACAAAACAAAGGTGTTAAAAGAACTTGTATTCGGTTGAAATTTGATATTCAAAAACTTTATGATTACAACTTACTAATTAGTGAAATTGCATCATTTATTAGTAAGTGGAAATTTGAAATTAAGATATCAAAAAGGACTAGTAAGTCATCTAAAAAACATGATGATGTTAGCGTTGAAGTTGTAGCTGTACCAAGTCCTTCAAATAAAGGTATAATAGATATATTTATTAAAAGTTTTGATGAGATGAAAGATCATTTATTAATATCACTTATACATTCAAATGAGTTTAATTCAATGATGACATCAGGTATAGATAAAATCTCCAATTTCTATGCAGTTAAAGTGCAAGTAAAAACCTCTATTCGAGATATTTCTGAAACCTCTCGTTTTGATGAAGAGAACGGAAAAAAAGGAACTTGGGTTTATTTGAAAGATAACAGATTTGATGGTGTTCCATATTTTCGCGTCATTGAGCTTTTAGAAGCTGCAGGACTTAATGTAGAAATTCCTTATTATAATAAACCAAATTCATATAGAGAGAACAAAACAACCCTTCCTCTTGATTATTATTCTCACAAATCTTGTCCTGAGTTAGTGAGTGAAATGAAAATCCGTGCGTATCTTTTTGATACGATGACAGAACATCAACATCCATTTACAGTAAGTTTAGGTGTAGGATCTATCAATGGACAATATCTTAGAACCAATTCAAATATTGAGATTAAGCATTATCAATATGAAAAGATAAATTCAGGTTTTGAAGTAGCATTGTATCAATATGCTGAAATTGAATCTATTCAGTTTAATTCTTTGTGTAATCGGAAGTTTAAAAATAAGGGATCTCTATCAAAGTTTATTAATGAGATAAGTAATCGTCTTACTCTTAAACAATTTCAAAAATATTTTGGAGATAATGAAGGTCATATGACATCTTTTTTTAAAACAAAATCAAGTGATTTCAAAACTGTTGGTTTTGAAATAAACCAAAGTGGTGATTCTAAAAAATATGTCGTTTTTTATTTGTTTCAATTAAATTATATTGACTATCAATTAAAACTAAATCTTGATTATATTAATTCAAGATTTGTTACAATGTCTTTAGATTCAGTTTTAATGAAACATTTCGCAATTCCTTATGAAATTGCAAATAAGAATGGTATCTCTTTACCAGATAATTTCAGAATTCCAAAGAGATATGACGTCGTTAGAATTGACCCATTGGAGAAAAGGATTTTTGTAAAGGATAAAATGTTTTTCACTGATAGATATGATTTTTTAGGAGATCCAAATCGTGAGAAAATGTTAAAAGACCCTAAAAAGAAATTAAAACCATTAGATAGATTGATGTCATATTTAACGAGGAAAACAAATGCTGATGAACAAACTTATGTTTACGGTGAGGGTACTGGTTCTAATCTTTCAGATTTATTAAAGAACGAATATGTAAATGGATCAAAAACATTTTGTAACGATTTTTATCAAACTTATCATACTCTTGGACATGAATGTTTAAGAAATCTTTTAAGTTATGATATGATTCAAATGATTAATAGTTCTGGATATATTTCTGTAAACTATATTAATTTTGTTGCGGATACTATTACACATAATGGAATTAATCCTATGACATCTGAAGGAATTTCATGTCAAGGTCGTGATTTTCTATCAATGATTACTTTTGATAATGCTGCTAAATATATTATGTTAGCAGCATTATCAGGAGAATCTAAAAGTGTTAACTCAACGTCAAGTTCTATTTTCCTTGGTAAAAAATTTAAATTAGGAACCGGGGCAGTCGAGATAGGAGTAGATAAAACAAAAATAAATATGAAAAAACATAATGATGGAATATCTGAAGGTTTTCTGAAGTTATCAGGTATAGAAAAACCTACCACAGATTTATTTTTACCAGATGGATCTGATGATCCTATTAACATTCCAAAGCTTATAATTGGAAGAATGAATCCAATAGGGTGGATTATTGACAGATTTATAGATAGAGATATTTTATATTATGTCCAACGTGGTATTGATGATTTAAAGAGAATTACCTATCAAGTTTTTACTAAATATTCATCTGATGATGAACTTGATTTTGCAGATGATGGTTTTGATTTAACTCTAATAACTATAGGTACATCTAAAAGACCTTAATTAAATAAAAATATTAAGTATACAAATGTATACTTAAATAATTACAGTTTTCTATTTTTGAGAAAGTAAAGAAAATACAAAAGTTATAAGAATGGAAAATTATTTTTTGATCATTTTTTGAAGAAATCGATAAAAATGATCAAAAATTTCTCGAAAAAACATCGCCTATAGCTATGGGGAGACCCTATTTTTGACCCCCGAAGTAGTAGGTCTCACTGTACTCAGGACGCCTTGAAAACATACGTGGAGGCCTAAAAATAAAATTTTTGACCCTATTTTTTGACATTTTTTCTTCAAAAATTTCATCCTTCTTTGAAAATTACTTCATAATCAAAATAAAAATTACAAAAATGATTTATGTTAACTATTTTTTTAAAATAAATGTCAAATAATCAAATAGATGATAAGACTGAAATGGAATTACTTCCAATAATTTCTAATCCAAATCAACAAATTGAATGGATGATAAATGATTCTCAAAACGGATCTTACGCTTGTATTTTAAGAAACTCTATTCCATACGATGATACTGTTATGATATGGAATATATGTCAAAGAGATTGTACAAAAAGATATCCAAATAAGGTATATGGTAATACTTATTTACAACCTAGAGTACAATGCGTATATGCCGATTCTGTTATTTCTGGTCAAAGTTATTCGAATCAAAGAATGCCATCTATTCCATGGGATTCAATTATTTATAGAGTTAAAAATTTTATATCTAGGGATGGATTTAATCCAAATTCGTGTCTTGTAAACGGTTATATTGATGGTAAAAATGATTATGTATCTTGGCATCGTGATAAAGAGATGATAGATGAGAGAAAAATGGTATGTACCGTATCAATTGGAGGAACAAGAAAGTTTGTTTTTAGAAATTATCATGATAACGGCATCAAAATAGAAACATTCCTTCATAATGGCGATATTGTATATTTTTGGGGTAATACTAATCGAGATTGGGAACACTCAATACCAAAACCATTAGCTAGAGAAGACAAAAGACCACGTTATTCTTTAACATTTCGAGTAATTGAAGAAAAGTAAATAATATCAAAAAGTTGTTGAATGTGCTATTTTAAGGATAATCGGCACAAAAAAGTTTTTCAAAAATTGAAAAACTCAATACAAAAATAATAAAAACCAATGTCTTTTAATTTTAAATCTTCTTTTTATTCTACCGGACACATTGATTTTGACAAGAAATCAAGAATTGGACTATTTTTATCAACAATGGGCGAAAAAGGATTTTGTGTAATGGAAGGAATCTATAAAGGAACAATTGGTGATAAAGTTTTATCGATTAGAAAAACAATTCCAGATTATAGTGATATTAAAGATGAGGATAGTGATGAAGTAAAAATAATAAAAACTCAAGAAGCATTAGACGATGCAATTTTTGAAAACGGATTTGTTGTTACACATCAATATGTCAGTTCAGATTTACAATCTTTTAATAAAGTTTCTAAATTCTTTCTTAACTCATCTTGCAACCATGTAATTTCAAAAGATACCAATGATATTCCATTAGATTATAAAGAATGTAAATTATTCTGTGTAATTTACATTCCAAATTCTGAGGAATGTAATTTCGACTTGATAGAATGTTCTTCAATCGCAATTGAATTTTTATCAAAAACTGATAGTCTTTACGTTTGGAATTATAATGGTGAACAAAGTTTATTATTTTTATCTTTTGATAATAATTGTTCATCTGTTCTTGAAATTTTTAATGAAGAATTCATTACCACTGATCTTAAAAAGGTTAATGTATAACAAAATAATAAAATAAATTTATTGTCCAATTGGATAATAATATTTTTCTACAAATTATTTATTTTTTCGTAGTTTTATTTTATCATATCTTTAAAACTTACAATGATCTTTTAATGACTCCATTATAAATTCTCTAATGTATATTTCTCTATCTTTTGTCAATGACAAAGTATATGGAATTACTATTAATTTTATATTATTCTTTTTACAAAGTTCAAGCTTAATAAGATCCCTATCAACAAGTTTTCTAAAACTTAGTTCATTTGGATGATATCTTTCAAAATAATGCTGTTTACCGTTATACTCAATTGCAATTTTTAATATTGGATCATAAATGTCAAGTTCTAAATTAGAACCACTTTTAGGATTTTTCATAAAGTTAGGTCTATAATTGTATAAAACTCCACGTCCGATTATGTTTTCAAAAATTCGTCTTGTTAAGTCTTGACCTGAAAATACCACATTTATAAGATTTAAAGAAGTTAGAAACCTTATTTTTATAAATTTCTAATTTAAAAAATTCAATATTTATCTTTGTTATCATGTTGAATAAGAAATGTCATAATATTCATAAAACGCAAACGCTAAAATTAAATTTTAAAATAATTTTAAGAATTGAATAAAGGATATAAAATAAAAATAAAATGGAAACTAAGGATACAGAAAATTTATATAATTATTTTGATGATGAAAAAAGAAAAAGAGAAGAAAAAAATCAAAAAAGGATAGATGAAAAGCTTCGCATTGAAGAATATAAAACTTTAACTAATGATGGAAAACTTGAATTGTACAAAAAAATTTTTTCTCATAGTATTATTGATGAAATGTTTGAAAGAGGTTATCTTCCATATTTTTACAACGGATCGTATGGAGGTCCTGGTCTTTCAAAAGAAGCTATTTTTTTAATGTCATTTTTTCAAGATTATCCAGTCATTAAAAATGGAAAGTTAGAAACTAAAGATCTCAAAAATGAAAAAGATTTGGAAGTACCTTTCCAAGCTTTAGATATTAATAATGAAGAAATTGATAATCATTTAAAAAAAGAAATATTTCTTAATCTGAATAAATATCAGGATTATAGTATTAAAGATACTATTATATATCAAAAAATTAAAAAAGCAAAAGTAATCTCTTTTCTAGGAGAGAATGCAAATGGAGAGTATTCATGTCCAGTATTTGATTTTGTTAAGATTGAATATCATAATTTTATTATAAAAAATGAATATGATGGTTTAGAAACAATATCTTTTGATTTTAACAAATATGTTATGAAATCTGTTGGAGATATTTTAAAGTTAGATATAAATTCAGATGATAAAATCTTAAAAATAAAAGAGATTTACGATAATCCTGTCAAAGACGAAATAATCGATTTTGATGATTCTTTTAAATTCATAGTATCTTAGGTTAATACATACAACTTCATGATAAAGAAGTATAAAAATTGAAATTTTTATCTCTTTTTTTCAAAATAAAAACATGAGAAAAGTTAACAATCATAACGTGAATTGTAGTGAAGGCTCTTTTTTCAGTATTCTTAAAAGTAAAGAGCTGGAACATAAGATAAAATCTCATATTTGTGAGATTATTGATGCTAATAATTACTCTGAACTAGAATTCTTTATCTTGGTCCAGTCTATCATGGTTACTTTCTTAAAATTCTTGGAAAAGAATACCAAAGAAAAAAATAATGAAGATGAGTTTCATAATTATATCGAATCAATACCATTTTTAACTGAACGAAAATGCAAGGTAGAGAGAAGAAAATTCAATAGATTTCAAAAAGAGAAGAAAAGAGAAAGAATTCTTGGTAAGAATTCTATGATGAGGATACAACAAGAGAAGAGAAAGTCTTTAAAATCAAAATCAAAAATGAATAGAGTTTCAGGTTTTGATTTGAAGCAGAGAATTATCTATGATGGAGCAGATGATCATTCCGGTTTCGAAGAAGATTTTCAAGAATGGATCAAAAAATTTGTAGAAGCTATTTCAGAAAAATAAGATTAAACATTTTTTATTTTATAGTAAACACCCTCTCTACCCTATTTTAAACATAAAATTTTAAACATAAAATTTTAATACTAAAAGATTTGTTCAAAAATGAATTATATTCATTTTAAATTAAATAAATGCCAGTTTTAGACATGTGCAAATTCAGACAGAATAAAGTTTTATATTTGAAACTATTCGGAAGTTTTGAAAACAAATCAACCTACAGTCTATATTTCATTGATTCTTTTAAAAACTTAGATCAGAATGAAATTAAAGAAGTTCAAAATTACATAATTGAACCTCCATTTCAGATTTGTAGAGATTGTGATATACTAGAGGGTTTAATTAATGAAAGTTTAATTGAAGAAGAGTTAACTGATGAAGATTTAATTCTTGATTACTTGAAAAAAGAGTTTAAAAAAGAAAATGATGAACTAAGTTCAATAACACATATTCATGAAGGTAACTTTAATTTTGATAATTTATCAGATGTTCAAGAACAAATCTATATAATGAGTAAATATGAATGGAAAAGACTAAATATATTTATGATATTATGTAAACTTTTAAATCTTGAATTAGAGTTAGATCAACATTTGGATCAATTATATTCTAAATTAATAGTTAATTATAGATCATTACTTCCACATATCATAGAATTCAAGTATTATTTTTTAAAATCAGAACTTTCTAAAAATAGGGTCTTTGAATATTCATGTGAAAATGGTCATTTTGAAATTGCTAAATGGTTATATTCATTAGGTGGGGTTAATATTCATACTATAAATAATTATCCATTTAGGACTTCATGTGAAAATGGTCATTTTGAAATTGCTAAATGGTTATATTTATTAGGTGGGGTTGATATTCGTGCCGATAAAGATTTTGCTTTTAGATATTCATGTAAAAATGGATATCTTGATATAGCTAAATGGTTGTATTCATTAGGTGGTGTTAATATTGATATTCATGCTATGGATGATTTTGCTTTTAGATATTCATGTGAAAATGGTCATTTTAACGTTGCTAAATGGTTGTATTCATTAGGTGGTGTTAATGTTAATGCTATGGATGATTATGGATTTAGATATTCATGTGAAAATGGTCATTTTGAAATTGCTAAATGGTTATATTCATTAGGTGGAATTAATATTCATTCTGATAATGATTTTGTTTTTAGATATTCATGTAAAAATGGATATCTTGATATATGTAAATGGTTGTATTCATTAGGTGGAGTTGATATTCATTCTGATCATGATTTTGCTTTTAGATATTCATGTGAAAATGGTCATTTTGAAATTGCTAAATCGTTGTATTCATTAGGTGGAGTTGATATTCATTCTGATCATGAACATGCATTTAGATACTCATGTGAAAATGGTCATTTTGAAATTGCTAAATGGTTGTATTCATTAGGTGGAATTAATATTCATTCTGATGATGAAAATGTATTTAAACTTTCATGTGAAAATGGTCATTTTGAAATTGCTAATTGGTTGTATTCATTAGGTGGAATTAATATTCATTCTGATGATCATACATTTAAACTTTCATATGAAAATGGTCACGTTAGAGTTTCTAAATTGTTGTATTCATTAGATGAAAATGAAATTGATATTGATATTCATGACGATTATGGATTTAGATATTCATCTGAAAATGGTCATCTTAACGTTGCTAAATGGTTGTATTCAATAGGTGGAATTAATATAAATAATATTCTTGAAGAAGATGTATTTAGAAATTCTTGTTATTTTGAAAATTTTAATTTGGCTCGATGGTTGTATTCATTAGATAATACTCAAATTCATGAAACTGCTGATTATTTATTTGAGAATTTCTGTGAGAATGGAAAACTTGATAAAGCTAAATTTTTATATTCATTACGTAACTCTATTTATGAAAGCCATGAAAAATCATTTAAAGTTTCATGTCAAAATGGTCATCTTAATGTTGCTAAATGGTTATACTCATTAGGTGGAGTTGATATTCACTCTGATTATGAATATGCATTTAGATATTCATGTCAAAATGGTCATCTTAATGTTGCTAAATGGTTATACAAATTAGGTGGGATTAATATTCAATCTATTAATGATTATATGTTCATATATTTATTATGTTTATATGAACACCTTGATGTGATTCAATGGTTACACTCAATGGGTGATATTAGCGTTAATGATGAAGGATATTATTTTTGTTTTGCATACTCATGTGAAAGCGGAAATCTTGATATAGCCAAATATTTATATTCATTAGGTAAAGTTAAAATTCATTCCATTAATGAAAATGCCTTTATATATTCATGTCAAAATGGTCATCTTAATGTTGCTCAATGGATACATTCATTAGCTAAAATTAACATTCATGATCAAAATTATGCATTTAGATGCTCATGTGAATATAACCATTTTAGTGTAGCTAAATGGTTATATTCATTAGGTGGAATTAATATTTATTCTCTTGATAATTATGTGGCTATTGCTTAAATGAGTGGCTAAAGTCGTTACTATGAAATAAATTTTTAATGTAAATGTGTGTCATAATTTTTATCAACTGAAGATTTTCCCTACTCTTTAGAATTTTTGTTTTTATCGTATTCTAAATTATCAAATATGAAAAATAATTATAATTATAATTATTAAAATAATGATTTTCGATCCAATTGTAGAACATGTTGATCAAAACCATGAAAAATACCAAATAGATATGTCAAATGTAGATTTTAACATATTCTGCGTTAACCAAAGTCTTCTAGAATTTTTAAATATAAAAGATCCTATTCTAGTTGAAAAAGATTCTTTGGATAACATAAATCTTCAACCTTATACAATATATATCTATAAGTCTTTAAGTAGCTATCATTGTATATTTCATATTCAGAATGATGTGATTTTTAATCCTGACACTAAATCATATCCTTTACCGGAAAGATTTAAAAATATTACAACTGATGTTTTTGAACCCTCACATTTTGAATATGATAGGTTTTTTTCTTTTTTAGGTCTTCAAGGAAATCTAACAGGAATACCAAATATTCTACAAATAGAAGCAAGTTGTGATCTTTGGTGTCTTCTAGTTGCTTATAGTTTCTCCAATAATTATTCGTTTTATCAACTTGTTGAAGAGATGCAATCTTCTGGTCAATACAAGTTTGAATCAAGTAATAAATTGCATTTTTTATCTTTATTTTCAGCATATTGCTATGTTAACAGTTTAGCTCTTAATTAATTGTATGTATTTTAGTTATTTATCGGTCTATTTTTATTTAGTAAGTAGTGTTATAATTCTATTTTTAGTTTTAAATTTAAAAACTTATCATATATAGAATAACTTTAAAATTTTAAAGTTATGAATAATTAAAATATGTATAGCTGTAGAACTTTATCTGAAGGATATACATCTCCATTTGATAAAATTAGTTCAATAGGAAGATATACAAGAAATGTAGATGGTAAAGATTACATCCTTGATATTGTATTTGATAGAGTAGAACCCAAATTATCAAGTGGATATATAAATGGTAATTTTGGTAATTACAATATGTGGACTTATGACCTTGACTGTATTGAAATGAGAGAACTTGTAATGGAATGGATAGATATGATACCACATAATGAAAGAGATATTAGAAGGGTTGTAAGACATATAATGTATTGTATGTCTTATGATAATATAGGAGATAAAGCTTTAATTATAGGAAAATGGGGATCAGGTTGTTTAATTGATGGAAAACCTCCTACGTATTGGAAAAACTCTAAGCATATTTTTACAGAACGTAAAAAACTAGGAAAGGCTTTAAAATATGGTCAATGTTGGTGTTTTGCTGAATGTATGACAAGTATTTTAAGGTTTTTAGGTATAGCTACAAGAACAGTTTGTGGAAGAAATACTCTTATTGACGAAAATCTTGATGGTGGTGTAGATTTTGTTGATGAATTAAAAAAGGGAGATTCTCTTGATTTCGAATCTTCAGATAAATGGAATTTGATAGATAGAAGTAATATTGATTTAACAATGAATAATTTAGTAAATGGAATTCAAGAAAAAGGAGAATCTTGGGATCCAAAACATGTATACAAAGCTGGTGATTCATATTGGAATATTCACTATTGGAATGAAGTATATATACCAATAAATGAAAATGAGATAATTAATTCAATATCTTCTATAAATAATACAAATTACTCATGGGAAGTAATAGATTCTACACCTATAATACCATCAACATATGATGATTTATATAAAGAATCAAAAATAGCAGGACCATGTAAAATTCAAAGTTTTAGGCTAAATAACTTTGAAAATAATTATGATTTTAAGAGGATATTTTCAATGGTAAATTCTCCATTTAGATTATGGTCAGTTACTTCATATATTAAAGATGATCAAATCATTGATGTTCCGTATATATATTCTCTAATATACACTTTCAGAAAATCTATTAGCTGTTATATTAATAATAAGAGAGTAAACAAACTTTTTAATTCTTTACCTAAAATTTACATTAAAGAATATACTACCAATTATTATAACTATGTTGATATAACAAAAAACTACATTGGTAGTAAAGAAAAAATAATGGAGATATACTTTAAAAATATAGCCTTTCTTGAAGATGATTTATATATTCAATTAGTTTATATTGATATTTTAGGTAATGTTCTTGGTGTTGATATAAGAAATGGGACAATTGAAGATGAAATAAAAAAGTGTAACAATGAAGACATTAAAAAAAGATTTCCAAGTTGTTATATAGTTTCTTATCTAATAATTGAGAATTTTAACGGTGATTTCTGTTTTATCAATAATGAGAAAAATGATGTAAACTACGGAAATATTAAAGAAAATCATAAAAAAAGAAGATGGAGTGCTTTCTGTGAATATTTCAAAAATTAAAACTTAAGGTATATTTTTTATAAAAAATGATTTTTATAAAACTTGTAACAACACTTCAATTAATATTAGATAATAGAAATAATTTTGATTCATGGTTACGAGGATCTAATTTAAATCCGTTAGATTTTAAAACAGATACCCATAAATTTATTAAATTAGCAAAAATTGCATCTGAAACAAAACAACTATCAAAACTTGAAACAATTCTCGTAAATTCATCATTTTTTGAAGAATCAATGTTTGGAACTCATAATATTTATGACACTGCTTTAAAAGTTCTTGATTTAACATCACAAAGAGTTGTCGAATTAGAGGAGAAAATAATTAGTGATGATAAAAAAATTAAAGATAAAAAAGTTAATAATTGTGTAATTAGTCCATATAAAGATTTAACACTTGAAATGTTTAAATTTTTAAAAGGTCCATATAAAGATTTAACACTTGAAATGTTTAAATTTTTAAAAGATAGTAAAGAAAGCTACAATATCTATCGAAAAGTGGATAGTAAAAGAGTTCTTGAAAAGGGTCAACTTATAACATTACCAGAATACTACATAAATTATTGTGACAATACTGATTTAGAGATTGAAATTTTTGATACTGGTTTTTCAAGTAGGGGATGGTTTGATGTAGGAGATGATATAACTTCTTATTACCTTAAGAAAATAAAGTTTCAAGAAAATAGATATTTATTTTGTTACTCTCCTCATGAAAATTATTTTTTAGAAAATCAAAGTGAGTTTATTGAAAATGTGTATGATACTAAAACAGGAAAGAGAACTTTTGATGGTAGAAATTTTTGTCTATACCATAAAAATGGTAACAAATATATTTGTATTTCAAATAATATGAGTAAATATATTTATTCATCTAGTGAAGAACAAACTTATATATGTGCTGCTGAGTTAAATATTTTAAATTAATTTTAAGATTTTTTAAAAATATAAGTTTTCAGTTAATTGTTACTTTCTATCATAAAAAATAATTGAAATATTGAAAAATTTTGCAAAATTTTTTCAATATAAAATGGTTACTCTTCAAAGTTTAATAGAACAACATACCAATTATGACAAATTTTTAACACATTTTGGTTTAAATCCACAAAACTACCAAACAAAAAAAGATAAATTTTTTGCTCTAGTTGATAAATCAATTGAAGCAGGTGCTTTAGATTTTAAAGAAATTGCACTTGCCGAATCACCTTTTTTTAAGGAATCATTGAGTGGATCAACTAATATATACGAGGCATCATTAAAGGTTCTTAGAATGACACAGAATAGTCTTAATGAATCAAAAGATGAAGTACTCAAAATCAAACAACAATTAGATGAAATCTCAAGTCAAGTTGATGATTTAGTTACAGTATCTAATGTAAATCAATCATCTTTTCCGTCCGATATAAGCAAATCATTTTTTCCGTCCGATATAATCAAGCCATTTTTCCCGGTTAGTAAAACACAATCATATTCTTCAATTAATGATGTAAGAATAGAAAATTCTATAAATTCTTTATTAAATAAATACAGTAACGTGGATCAGACTCAATATCTTGATCTTGATTTGTATTTATCATCTGGTATTGTTAAATATTTAACAATACCAGATGATGATGATGATGAAAGGAATTTTTTTATTTTTAAATTTCCAAATGAAATAATTCCAATTGAAGAATTTGAAGATGGAAAAGATTATTCTGATTATTACGCTATTTGCTTTAAGTATCCGGAAGGTCTTTTTAATTATGAAGATGTAGATGTAGATGTAGGTGAGGTTTCTGTTAAGTATGATAAAATAATGGCTGAATCTTTGGCACAAAAACTCTCCTTAATTGTTTAATAATTCTTCTTAATTTTAGCTAAATATTTAAAATAACAATTGTTATTTTAAATCTCTTTAAAAATGAAAAAAAGTAGATTTTAAAATCTAAAAGATGCTAACAATTTATGATTTAATTTCTAACTTAGAAAAATATCTAATTGAATTTAATTTAAATGATGAACCATATTTATCAGATAAGGATAGATTTTTAGTTTTACTAAACAGTGTTATTGATAATAATTTATTAGATCCTGATGATAATATAATTATTTCTTCAATTTCATTTAAAGAACAAATTGAGAAATTAAACAGTCTCTCAGATGTTTCTCTATTGATGCTCAAATTAACAAAACAAATTCTCGTTGCTTCTGAAAGACATATTAAACTTCTTAATGAAGATTTAAGTGAATTGACTTCTAACTTTTTTAAATTAGGAAGAGAGTTAAACAGTAAAATAGAGGAAACTGTTGATGAGCTTGATAAGATTAAAACAGAAGATACTAGAATATATCCATCTCCTAGCAAGGATTTTTTAATAACTGAATTTCTTGATGAATTTGATTTAGTAGATGCAGATGATATTTTATATAAATTTAAGTATCAAGAAGACGATCAATATCTTGATTTTGAATATTACAGAATTACTGGAGATATTACATATATACCATATAAAGACTCATGTCATATCGGATTTTACATAATTAATCCAAATGTTGAATTTATTCCAATTGAAAATTGTTTGGATGACAAAGATTATTCCGAATATTATATGATTTGCCTTAGATATCCGGTGTTACTCAAAAGAGATTCTTTTAGAGAAATTGAAGCACATGAACAAATAACGAAAACTAGAATAATGAATACTTTTCGTTTTCCGTCAACTAAATAATAATTTTTTCTTATTGTATTGAATTTCCATTTTTTAACAAAAAATTCTCCAAAAAACATCGCCTATAGCTATGGGGAGACCCTATTTTTGACCCCCGAAGTATTCGGTTCAACTGTACTCAGAACGCATTGAAAAGATGCGTGGAGGGCTAAAAATAAAATTTTTGACCCTATTTTTTAAGAAATTTCTTAAAAATTTAACATGAAGTATATATCTCCATCGGAATAATTGATTCTTTTTTTATTTTTGATCCAGTTTCAAAGTCGTAGTAGATATATTCAATGGCATACATATTTTTAACTTCTTTGGGAGGAATAAATTTTATACACCTACATGTAATCATTTGATTATGGTTCATAAAATCAGAAATTTCACCAGTTATTTCAAAATCAATCTTATTATGAGTATCAGCATCAAAAAATATTATATGACTATGTAATGCAGCTCTTGATTTGAAATGATCCACAGCAATTACTCTAAAAGATGGAATTTGTTTTCCATCTTTTATTAATAATTTAGATACGTTAAAAATTTCAGATCTATTAGTTAAACATTCTAATGAAGTATCTATTTCTTCTGTATCTATATTGGTTCCAACTTTTATAAAATTATTACCTATACTTTTCTTTATTACTTCATTAAAAAAATCTATTTTTTCACAATTGCGTATTTTTGATTCCTTTTGAAAGGTCTTGTTCCCTCTAATATAATCAAGATTTTTAAATATATATTCTTTGACATTTAATTTTGGAGAGTTGTTAAATTTATTCGAGAATGAAGCGAATTTTATATAAAATTCACTTTCTACAAAAATTGAATGTACTATTAATTTCTTATAAAGGTACATATTATTATGTTCATTTGTAATAGTTTTTTTACCTGCTTTCATAGCATTAATATTATTGTATAATATAATAGCCAATGTATCTCCTTTTTCAGTAGTTTGATATTTTCCCATATTTACTGAATTAAGACATTTTCCATTATTATATAATCCAATTGTCCAATAAACAGAGTTAACTGGTAGATCATAATATATTACATACACCTTATTTTTATCTATATCCGTTCTTAAATAATCAGAATAAAAAGAAACCATCTTTTCATCACAATTTTTATTCATAATTGTAGTATTACTAGATATAAGTTCTACATCTGGTTCTTTCAAAAAATAATAAGTGTAAAATATAAATATGATTATCAGTATTAATATTAATAGAACAAAATACTCTAGCATTTTAATAAATATAAGAATTAATTTTTAAGATATTAAAAATGTCCTTAAATCCAGAAGATATTATATATAATTCTAATTGTAAAAATTTAGAAAAAACAGATGAATATATATTGATACAAGATAAAAAAATACATTTAAGGATAGAATCACCAGATACTCATATTAGAGGAATTTTATTTTTTTGTCACGGATATAACTCACATTCAAATAGGCCATATCAAAAATATTTAATAGAATTTTTAAAAAATAAAGGTATTATGTATATTTCTTACGATTATATCGGTCATGGATATTCTGAAGGAGATCCAGGTCAAATACATGATTTTAATTTCTTTTTTGAAATATCATTTAATATCATTAGTTACATATATACAGGAAAATCAAAATATAACTTTTCTATTAGAAATATAGATTTTGAAAAAAGTGTTCCTTTGTTTATAATGGGACATTCTATCGGTTGTTCATTAACAGTTGGATTATATAAATTTATAGAAATAAATTTAAATAAGAGTAAGAATTTAGATAATTTAAACTCTGAAAATATAAATCATAAAATAATAAACTTAAAATCACTAATTTTTATTAGTCCCGCAATATTTATTAATAAACCAAATAATATATTAAGGTTTATATTGGAATTAATATCATGGTCAAACTTTGGATCATATGAATTAATGTGGTTTATGAGAAATGATATTTCAGATTCACTTTGCTGGAATAATTTGAATTATTTATCCTATATTAAATCTGATAGAAGAAATAATTGTATGACATATTTAACAGCATGTAACTTACTTAAAATATCAGAATATGCATATAATTCTATAAAAGATTGTAAAGTTGATATTCTAATACTTCATGATCAAGAAGAGAAAATAATTGATATAAAATCAATTGAAGTGCTCATAAAATCTATTTCAAAGTATAAATATATAAATGTTAAAAATGGATTACATGATCCTTTAAGTAATAAAACAGGTTTTGTATTACAAGAGATAGATAGGTGGATATCGTTGTATATAAATTAAGTGTTAAATTTAACACTTGTTCTAAAATTATAACTAACTTTTATCGACGTAATATCATTGATTTATCTTTTTTGTGAAAAATGAATCATAATGTCCATATACTCTACATTAACTTCATAATTAAAATTATTACTTATTTGTCCATTTAACAAAACCATGCCCATAAATTCTCTAATTGTTGATATTAACTTTGAACAAAAGATTTCAATTTCATTATTAGGATAATCAATAGTAATATGAATCCATACATTTGATTCTTCTTCTAAAAGAAGAACTCCAAATGGAATATTAAGAGATCTGATGGCAGAATTTAAATAATCATTCAAATCACTAAAAATGCTTATTGATTTAGGTTTGAACTGATTATTCAATATAAATTCGGACATTGCGGCTGAATAGAAAGTTAGAAGATCCCGGGTATCATTTTCCTCTATTATTGAAATATTTTCAATGGATCGCTTTTTCATTTTTATATGAATTTTTCAACGTTTTTATTCATTTTTAAAGATTTATTTTTTAGTCAACATTATTAAATAAATCTTAAAAAATGAACATTTTCTAAACAAAGTTATAATTATTAAGTTGATTTTCATTCTGTATCTTGTTAAGAAGTTTTTATATTATCTTTAGATATACATTGGTGCTCTCCGTGCAACGGATAAATTTTTTGAGCATTTAAACACATGTTTCTCGTTATTTTGTGGTTGTGTGGTACCAACTGTTGTTCTCTTCTTTTTCATAAAAGAAGGTTTAAAAGGTTTCTCTTGAATTTTGAAGTTACCTTCTCCAAGATACAAACCATCTATAGATGTTATGTTAAAATTTTCACAATGTATTTCAGCACTTGTAATTTCACCACTATAGACCATTGATGTAATGTTTTCTTTTAATTCTTTAGTTTTAATGTCTGTAAAGTTATAATTTTTTGAAACATCATCTACAAATGCATTTATCATTGCTATTTGATATTTTGCAGGAGTTGTACCTGACCAACCCTTACTCTCAAACTTTTCAGGTGGAAGCTGTACAAAAACAGAATTATCATCCACATGACATGATATACCGGAAGTTTCACTGAGGAATTTTTTAACTTCTTCATACTTTAAATGAAACTCTCTTTTATCATTGATATTTGATGGAGTTACATTGATACTTTTTATTGTATTTTTAATTTTAATACTAAGAACTGTTCCATTAAATTTATAACCCTTACGAAAACTATCATGTGATGCATTTTCAAATAGATCTCTCCAATAAAGATCATTTAAAAATGTTGCATATTGACTATAAAAGTGAAATATCATATGTTTAACGGGTGTTGTACTTCCATTTCTTATCTTTAACGTTTTACCATCAACTGTACAAATTTGAGGATTTGAACGATCATAAATAACAACAATATTACCTGAACTCATATATTTTTTAAAATTAAAATTTCTTTTTAAGATTTTCATTTAGTAAAATCGGAGTCAGACACCATATCAAAATAATCCATTTTTAACATTATTTTTAATTTCTTTAGAATAAGGATGATGACGCCTACATGTCGCTTCATAGTCATTCATACCTCCAGTAAGAATTTCTTCTTCAGAATCAGTAATTCTTGCTGTAAAAGAGGCTAAAGGTAATGACTCCATGTTTACAGCATCTCCAAGTTCTCTAATACAATATCTACAATTGCCTTTCATTTTATGAAATTCGTTACATATTGGGATTAACTTATGAATTTCTCCAAACGGCTCTCTTTTAAAATTAGAATCTAATGATGCAACTAAAACATATTTATCAAAACCATCTACCCATTTTTTAACAGAATCATATAAATCCGTAAAGAACTGTCCTTCATCAACCGCTATTATATCAAAATTAGAGACATTAACGTCTTTTAAATATAAAGTTCTAATTAGTGCATTTGTTCCTCTTGGAATTCCATTAAACAAAGATGAATGTGAAGTTATTATTTGACTTGCATCCTCTGTAATTACACCGTCCGTAAAGTTATATATTTCAATATCTTTATTTATATCATCAATTAATTTTCCTCTAGTATCCTTTATAGATGTTATTAATATAGCTTTTTTATTTGGAAAGATATCCATTAGATGAGATAATTTGCTAAGCATAGTTTTTGTTTTACTGCTAAACATACATCCGCTATAAATAATTAAAGACATTTTTACTTTTAAGTTAAATGTTTTTTCATTTATTCCTAACTGTTCTTGTTTATTCTTTTTTTTGTTTTTTGTGATTTTTAAGGAAATCACAAAAAAATTAAAATTGATAAATTAAAGTTATTTTTACGTTAAAATGCAAGAAGGAGATTATTCCAAAATGGAAAGCTCATTTACTCTAACTTTTAGTGACTGTATTAAAAGTTACCTTGGTTCTGAAGTTATAGGTCAAAAGTCTAGCACCGGAATTAGTAATGAAAACATACTATTAATATATCAGATGTTTCCAAATAATTGCGAGATATATAATTTAAAAGATATGTTACCTCCTACTATTCGTGATTTTCCAGATGTTCTTGTTTTGGTCATTAGAAATTTTATAAACGATATATCTAATGAATTGTTAAAGGTTCTAACTTCAAATGAATCATTGAATGATAAATACATAACTGGTATTTCATGGGACAGATTTAAATATAGGGGTATAAATTTAGTAGAGACAAAACAAAAGTATAACCTTATTTTCTGTGATCTACAAGATGGGTACAAAAGAGATTCAGATATTATAAATGGTGTTGCAACAATTTATAATTCTTTACGAATTCAACCTTTAAACTATTTAGAAAACTTTATACAGTCAATTATACCTGGACGATATTTTATTGAAGGAAATTGTTATTATGACAATAAAAAATGTTACACATCTATGTGCAGAGATAAAGAAAGAAAGAAAGCTATTGGAATCAGATTAGGATGCGATTTTCCATTGAATTTTAGATGGTATCATGGTACTATTCAATGTTCATCTACAAAAAGTATAATTTTAAAACATGGAGATATCTTTATAATGTCTGAATTAGCAACTGGTAATATGAAAGAGAAAATTACAAAACTATATCTGAAACATTCAGAAGGAACACATGGAAACTCATTAAAATAAAAAATTCTTTATATTCACAGTTGTGAATATAATTTGCATCTAGATTATTATTAGAATTATTTTTTAGTTTTTTTATCCATACGGTCTTGAATACGCTTTGGAATTTTTACGACAGTTTCAAGTCCTTCTTTTTTTAATTCTGCAATTTGTAAAGAATAAATATCAATAACCATATCCTGACAATCAATAACGTCATTATTCATTTGTGTGTAGGTCCACCACATGTACCATACAATAATTATTTCAAATATGAAAACAACTATAATTAAACCAACTATGATATAGTCCATCATCTTATTTTTTATTAGCTAAAAAAATTTAAAAAAGATATTTTATTGAAAGTTAAAAATTTATGAGATAAATTACTAAAAAAAGATGGATAAATGCTTGTCAAGTAATCTAAATTAAAAATAAAATGATTTAACATTCAAGAGAATATTAATCATGATAGAAACATAAAATTATAATTATAAATCTTCTATTTAAGAGTAATATTCTTTAAAATTATCACAAAAAGTATCGGTAATTGGTTAATTATCAATTTAAAAATATTTGGTAATGGAAATGATCTTAACCAATATATATCACTAGTAAAAGAGAATGTAATTCCTAGCAATGATAAATGAGAAAAATTAATTGCATTTTGTATATGACTAGATTTATCAAATATATTATAAAAATGCAAAAATGGAATAAGATACATTACTGAAAGAAAATCAAAATATTTCTCGACTGAAGACATATTATACAAATAAACTAAATTAACAAAATTAGAAAATGATGAAATAATATGTAAAATTTGAAGTTTATTTTCATTGGTTCCTAATTCAATTGCATATGTTAAAAATGAAAATCCATAAGATATAAAAATGATCGAATCGTAACCATTAACATAAAAAGCTAAAATTGAACCATTTATAAATAAAAAATAAGAAGTATATTTAATCATTGTACCAAGATATTTGTGATATTTTTTATTTCTAAATATAAACATCGCAATGGAAATAATTAAAAAACAAATAAGTAACGTATCATGAAGAATAAACATTGATTTATGAAAAAAATCTTTATATTTGTGTCTACTAATTATTGAATTCATTTTTCATAATTGATTCTAAAAGATAAAATCAATTATGAAAAATTTTATTTACAAATAAAATATTTTATTTACAAATAAAATTCTTTTTAAGTAAATGACATCTATTGCTATGGGTAAAATTGATGATTTTATAAGGATATCTGGTATTAATTTTGACAATCTTAATAATATTGATGATATTTTTTTAGTTGGTATTGAAGAAATTTCTTCATATCATTCAAATGATTTATTCAAACATTTTTTACTTTTAATATCGTCAAGTATTATTGATGTTATTAATAATTACTGTAGTAAAATAAAACCTAATAAGTTTGTAAATTTTATAATGACATTTTCTAATAAAATATCCATTAATGTAAATAAATTAATTGAGTTAATGGACTCTAAAATTAAGAGTTCTTTTATTACTCATAGCTTAATTTCAGAGATGAAAGGATTTTTAAATAATGAAATAGATATCTTATCTAAATTGTATCTTCATTGTTGGGACAATTATACTTCACTAATTAAAAATTCAGTTAAATTAATTTTATCTTCTTATTTTCAAAATTACTGCAAGGATCAAGGAAGTATGAAAGTTTTTTTTATAGAACTTCTAAGTTCAATTAGTGATTTTGTCTGGATCCCTAAAAATTCTACAGAAACAAACTCCTTGAAAGAAAAAATATTAACAGTTTTATCAAATTTAGATGAACAAAGTAAACATTTAGAAAATAATAAACAATATAATTACACAGATGAAATAACTGATCATGTTAATAGATGTCATAAAATATTCTTTTCAGAAGAATCAGATATAAAGAATTATGTACCACTAGATTACATATTTGAATTTTATTTTAAGATGATTTTTGTTTTCTTTAAACCTGAAAATGACGCTTCTAAATATTTGCTTTTAAAAACTATATTAGAGAATCCATCAAATTCTAAAACATTTTGTACACTCATCAATAACTTTACTAATTCATATAAATCAATAATGTTAAAAAAAGATGAAATGTTAGAACCTAACACGTTTAGAATGAATATAGAATCTATTAAAAATTTTTCAAATAGATATTTATTTACAATTGAGAATCTAGATTTTATGGGTGTTGAGATAAATTTAAATATACAAAATAAAAAATTTCAGTATTTACCTTCCATAAATAGTGAAGATGAGTCTTTTATAGTAAAGTTTATTTCAAAAAAGATTGATGTAGGAAATTGCGTTAAACTATTTGGTGAATATTTTAATTATAAAGATTTTGATAAGGTTGTTGATATTGTTAACAATAAAGAAATTTCATCTTCAAATTGTTACTCATATATTCTAGGAACTAATCAAAGTATAGAGATGATTTTAAAATTAGATCAATACTTAAATAAATATGAATTACAAAATATAAATAAATCAACACGTATATCATCACTCACTGAAGAAAATATTCAAAAAATAAAAATTATAAGGCTAATAATCAGAAATAAACCTATTTGGATTCTTGATAACTCACTTTCAAAAATAGAAAGTGTAGTAAAAAATAAAATAATAGAAGATTTAATATTAACTCAAATTATGAATGAAAATACTATTATAATATATGATCCGTCTATAAAAATTAACAGTTAAAATTGAAAAAGTTTACGTCTTAAAACAAAAAATGCATAAATTAAAATACAAAACTGATATAGATGGTGAAGATTTTAATGAAATCGAAACTCATCAGTTACTAAAATTTTATCAAAATATTGAAGATGAAACGCTATTTGGTGAATATCTTGCTGAATTATTAGAAAAAGAACCGGAACCATTTTTATTACTATCTAGTCTTGTCTTGAAATATACTGCAGATGATAGTTTTCCAAAAAATCTTAAAGATGATTTTATGAATTCATTAAGTGAACAATTAATTATTATGATTAATTTACTTGATCACCAAATATCCGAATATGAGAAGATTTTCATAAGCAAAAACTTTGATTTTTGTTTATTGTTGGTAAAAATAATTGTTGATAGAGAAGATTTTGAAATATTGGATTATTTAATAAATTCAGAATTGGAATCTTATGATGGTTCACAAAAAATAGAACCATTTATACCTGATCTGTTAATTTTAATAGATGCAAGTCTTATTCATAGTAGTATATCTACAATAATTTCAAATGAAAATTGGAATATGTATTTGGATTATTTAGATTTTCTTGTGGAAGAAGAAGATCTAAGAGATTATATTATAGAAAATGGTTGTGAGACAATTGTTGAATATTACAGTTAATTATTTGATAAAAAAGGTGTCATATCTATTACTTAAATTTCTAATTAGAAATTTATATTCTTTTTATCGAACCATTATTTTCACAAAAGAACTACTCATTAAGAATAGTTGAATTAAAATTTTTATCAAAATCCTCTTTTGTAACGTATAAGACAAATACAGGAAGCTTATCTAATAAATCAGTTGGAAGATTATATTCACCCATACCTTTATCTACATATGACATTTGTGTATTAGACCATGATTTTTCATTAAAACTTTTAGTGGACCACAGACCAACATAACCTCCAAAATTAGCAATTCTTGTAGGTATCCAATTTAATTTATCAATTTTATAAGGTTTAAAATGAACTATTCCACTTGTAAGTTTTTTAATAGTTCCAAGTATACGTTTTCTTTTTATTTTAGGTTCTTCTTGAGGCCTATCGATATAATATCTTTGCAATCTTGAACCAGAAAATCCTGTTATTTTGTCAGTAAAATGAGGACGTTGTTCTCTCTTAAGATATATTTGATTTTCGTTATTAAAGTTAAGTGAGGATTCACCTTCACCTTGAATATTAGAAGTTATTAACATGCATATTTCTTCTTTGTGATTATATCTAACTCCTTTACAATCTTTTGAAACTTTACATGTAGATGTGCAAGATTTATCGTCATATTTACCATTTTCAGAAGAATAATCAAGTGATAAGTTATATTTACCATCTAATTTTGTTACTGTATATTTTGATTTAAAAACACCAGCATTATAGAAATTAAAATCGTGTGCTTGTAAATTACAATTAGGTCCATAATATCCATATTTACAAATCTCATCTTTAATGGGTATTAATTGGTGTGTATTCTTCATCTTTTTTGTTATTCTACCAGATATTTTGTAGTAATCATTTCGATTTATAATTCCACCAAAATTAAGATCATATTGTGATATACTTTGCTCAGGTGTTTCATAGTTGGTATTCTCACCCTGATAATATCTATAATACAAAATCCATATAAGGAAGAATATAAGAATAAGAATAATTATAAAAATTATAACAACTAAAAAAATCTTACCTTCTTTATATTGTTCTTCACTAAGTTTGTATCCTAAAACCTCATAACTCTTCATAGTTTCATTAGTGATTGGTATAGTAGTTGGTATTGTCTTTTTATTTGTACTATCTCTTATTTCAGGATATAACTCTGATAGAGAATTGTTAATAATCTTATCAACATCTTTTGTAGAAATAGACATTTTTAATACGTAAATAAATATAATCTATTTATTTAATAAAAATGTCTTTTACTGACAACGGTAAATTAAGCGAAATAAACCACACATTAATGGTTGATTTGAAAAATTTAAAAAAAGATGATGATAATGATAAAGATGATAAAGATTATGAAGATGAGCTTATTGAGATGGAAATGGAAAATGACACGAAATTAACAAAAATAGAAGAAAAAATAAAAGAACTTGAGACAAATTTAAAAGATCTGGAAATTTTATTGCATATGAAAGTAAACAGAAAAAAAATGTTAAGATCAAAAAATATCTGGGAAGAAACACAAATATTTAATCTTAAACCTGAGTATCACAATGAAAAAATATCAGCTTCATTAGCATATGGATGTTTCGTAATACCTTCATCACAATTAAACAATGGATACTCTGACGCATCTTTATTACCTCTTGATGTTCAAATTGATAATTTACAAGAAATTCAATACGTATCATCTATTGGAATTAGTAATGAACCTGATTTTACTTTATTTACTGGTATTATAAGAGTAAATAGATCGGGATTGTATAAAATTTCAATATCAGCTAATGTTTTTTCAAGTTCTATTGAGTCACCATCTATTATTGGCCTTTATGCTATACGTTTAATACAAGTATCATTTGATGAACCATATTCATATGTTTTATTAGCACCTAAAATAGTAGTTAAAAATGCACCTATAAATGACGAAAATTATATTGCTAGTGATGCTGATTGTGAAACATACAATGTATTTTCTGTAGTTTGGATATCTGCAGGAACGGATATTGCTTTATTAAATAAAGAGTCTAGAATTGGTCCTACACCAAGATTTAAAATTAATGGTAATGAAAATGTCAATCAAAAAAGCTTATTTACTGCTACTGAAAAACCAATTTGTATTCTTTTTGAAATGTTAAGCAGATCGTATGTCGTGTAATTTTTTTATTTTACAAAATATTTTATTGTTTAATTGAAAAAAATATATACCAAAAGAAACAAAAAATGAGACCGGATGTCAGAAAAATTTTAGAATCTTCATTTCTTAAACGTGAACTCTTTTTAAATTTATATTTTGAAAATTGTAAATGTTATGTAATTTCAACTGAATATGAGATTTATTGCTTGGAAAAATATGATAGTATTAATTTCGAGATTGCAGGTGTATTATTTTATAATGAGAGTAAAGATTTAATACAGATATTTGCAGTTGATCCACAATTTAGAGGTAAAAAATATGGTAAATATCTTTTACAATTTATAGTTTCAAACTATTCAGATAAAACAATAACTCTACATGTACGTATTAGTAACGAAGCCGCAATTGGATTATATAAAAAGGCTGGTTTTATAGAAACTTCATGTATTCATAATTATTATGAATATACTGGAATATCTGAAGATGCTTTTCAAATGGAATATAAGAGATCATAAGATTCATTTAAAATAATTGTAAAGATTTACAATTATTTATATTATTTAATGAATTAAAAATGATTCAATCTGATGAATTTGAAAATGAATCAAAAATATATGATAGGTGTGGAATTAACATAAGAGCAATATCTGTAGAATTTTGTACTGATGAAAGTCGTTATAACGAACCAGATTCCCATTTCATACAAATACCCGAAAAAATGTTTAATAAATTTTTAAGTAAAAAAGATATATCAAAACCATTATATATTGGTATAAGAAATACAAAAGATGAGTCAAAATGTTTATATTTTGGAAGAGTGGAACCTTCAATAGAAACTAGTAATTCTTCATCTAATATGTGTCTATTACCGGGATGGGTAATGGATAGATTAATTATTGATAGATATGGTGATTATGTAGATATTGTATTACTATCTGATGGTATTAGTATAAAAACATTAGATTACATAAAGATACGAGGTAATGTTTCTTCATATGTAAAATGGTCAAATATTAAAGAAAAATTTGAAGATAAGCTTAGTAGTTACAACTGTGTAAATTTAAATGATGTTTTATATATCGATGATATAATGTTTACAATTGTTGAATTAAAAGATATATACGGAAATAATTTGTTATATGGATCTACATTTCAAGGTGAAGTTAAATTAGACTTTGATTTACCAGATGATCTCAGAGAAAAAGAAAAAATTGAACTAAAAAAGTTAGAAGATGAAAGAATAAGGAGAACAGTTGAAAATAAACAAAAAAATGGTTTTGATGAAAAAATAGAACTTAAAAAACGTTCGAATATTATGACATTTTCAGACCTGGAAAATTTAAAAGATAAAAAAGAAGAAAATAAAAATATAGAGTACTTTAAAGGTACTGGTAATAAACTTACTGATGAGAATATAGTAATTAAAAAAATAACACGTGAGGAAAGAGCTTTATTATTAGAGGAAAGATTTAAAAAGATGAAAGAAGAGAAATAATAATTTAAATGTATGTTTTACTGTAAAATTTTACAGTAAAAAAAGTTAATATATTGTTTTTTTTGATCAAAAATTTACAAATTTCTTAAAAAATAGGGTTCAAAATTTTATTTTTAGGCATCCACGTATGTTTTCAAGGCGTCCTGAGTACAGTGAGACCGACTACTTCGGGGGTCAAAAATAGGGTTTCCCCATAGCTATAGGCGATGTTTTTCGGAGAAAATTTTTGCTCATTTTTTTGAAGAAATGAGCAAAAATCAAATAAAAAAATGTCAAAAATGGGGTCAAAAATTTTATTTTTAGGCCTCCGCGTATGTTTTCAAGGCGTCCTGAGTACAGTGAGACCAACTACTTCGGGGGTCAAAAATAGGGTTTCCGCATAGCTATAGGCGATGTTTTTCGGAGAAAATTTTTTCTAAAAAACAAGATTAACATTATTTAGAAAATAATTTCTTCCTCTAACAATATTTTTATATTCTTCCAATATATCATCTTTATCTATTAATTCATTTAAATTATAAAATTGTTCAGCTTTATTATTTTCTTCATTTTTAAAATCACAAGTTTGAAAAATTTCTGTTCTCTTCAAGAAATAAACTGATGCTAAGTTTTGTAAAAATAAACAAATGTAAAACGGTCTCATTTTTGAAGAAGATTTAACAATTTAATTCATTTTTATAATCAGGACCATAAAAATGAAAACCTAACAAGGCACTATTATTAATAATATATTTCATATTTTAGTTCTCTCAGAGTATTTTTTAATACTTCTCTATATTCATAGTTTTCAGAGATACATTTAATCTCAAAACCCTCACAAAAATATATTCAAATAATAAATCAATTGTTCAAGAAATGTTATCAAATTTAAATGAATATATATCAATAAAATTATATTCATACAAAAATATAATATATGATGATTTTTCGTGTGGCCCTTCATGTGTGTTAAACCAAGATCATTTGTTAAAGAATCACAAAATTCAGAAAAGTTAAATTTTTGATCCATAGTTTAAATAATTTAATTAAATTATTTTATCAATTTTCTAGACTTCTACATATTAAGATTTATCTTGTTTTCTTAATTCTGTTGATGAAATATCTAATCTAAAATCTTCTTCATCAAGAGAATTAAATAAGGTATTTAGTGGTTTTGGAAATTCTATCAACCCTATCGAAGATTTCATTATATTCTCGTAAGTTTCAAAAATTAAATTATTTTTTCTTCCACCAACGATAAATTTACAATTATTTGAAAAAATGAGGGTTAAATCTACCAATACTTGATTGTATAAAATGCTACTATTTTTAGAATTCTCATAATTAATTAATCTCCTAAATGTATCTGCACCTATTAAAAATGTACAATTCTTAAAAATAATTGACTTATCAAGAAATAACGGAGCTGAACTAACAGCTATAGCAAAATTGGAAATAAAACTTTTAACAAAAATAGATATTTGATCAATTCTTTTCAGTAAATCTGAAATAGATAGATCGATTTTATCAAAATTATGAATACTGATTTCAAAAACAACTAATGGATTTGGTTTACTATCGCTAGTCTCCCAATCGTAAAACTTTTTTAAACTTGCTAACACAAGTTCAATATGACCACTATGAATAGGATTAAATGAACCAGGAAAGACTAATGTGCCCGATGGAATATTAGCTTCTAATAAAAATTGAGATGAATCTTCGTTATAACTAAACAAGACATGAGATAACTTATTTTCATAAACTCCGACCATATCAATACCTAAAAAAAATTCGTTAATATCTATTGATTCATTTGGAAATAAATAAGGAGGTAAATTACTTTTAATATTACAACTGTGAAATATCATATCAAGTACCAAATTTGAACATATTACATCTTCCTCTTCTCTTGTTCTGAAATCCTTAGTTAAAATTAAAGTAAAAACAGTTATTTTAGTTGAGTTATAAGATGCAACGTAGCAACGATGATCACCTTTTTTATGTTGTAAAGTACTTAAAACTGCAGTGCACCCTAAACCAAATATATTCGCTTTAGGAATTTTTTCTTTGTTATCATCTAAAAAAAGCTTAACAGATCTGTGATATGCTTCTTTTGCTAGTTTAATAGCCGTATTAAAACAACATCCAACTTCCTCAGATTTTAAATGGTCCTTTAAAGATGAATATGAATAAGTTACACAAAACTCTTTTACAGATTTACTAGCTCCAGGTGTTGTAAGAATTGATCTAACAGCATTTAATGCACTTGTTGTATATAGGCTAAAAATATTACCACCTGAATATACTTCTGATAGATAAGATTGAATCTCCATTTTATATTTTATTTTGTTTTATTTTTCATTTTGTAAAGTAAATTTAGAATTAAGAGTATAAGTTCCATTTATTAGTTTATTCCTTTCTTTAGGTTTATAAATTTATTTAACACTGAAATCATACCTTTTGATAAAACTGCTTCAAAAGTTATTTTTTTTCCTAATAATGAAGCTTTTAAAATTAACTTCTAAACAAATAAGCTGCATATTTCATTTCTTGTATAATTTGGATTGGGAAAATATATTTATGATGTTTCATTTTCAAACTTAATAAATGTAAAAGAATTAAACAAATCATATGATGAGATATATGACTATATTATTTTATCTAATTCTAAGTTTGCTATGTCAACTATAGATGTAAGACTTTCCATTTTATAAAAAGTAAGTATAATATTTTTAGTTTTAACATAAAAATAAATTATTTCTAATCTATATAAAATGGATTATTCAGAAATTACAGTTAACACAGTATTTTCAATTATTGAGAATTCACTTAATGAAATTCTTATAAATAATAAATCCACTAGAGAAATTAATGATATAGTTTTAAAGTTAAAGGAAGAAATCTTTAGAAATAAGAAAGAATTAAACTACTTACTTTTAGATAGAAATGATGTATTCTTACAAGAAAGCAATTTTTTGTTATTTAATTTTAAAAATAAGCTATCGAATCTAATTCAAGCTCTTCTTATTTTTAATATAAAACAAACACAAAAAACAATTAAATCCCTTTGTATTAGAATACTAGAATATTACGTATCATATATTAATGTTAATTTTAATTCATATATTAAAGATATAGATAACATAATAGAAAACTTAAGAGATGATTGTTTAAAAGAAAATATTCTATCGGATAAAGATTTAACAGATAATAACATTATTAAATATGTTCTTTTCCTTGTATCTTTAAAAGATGAAAATTTTTCTTCATTATCAATTATTGATAAAAATGAATGCGGAAAATTAGAAAATATTCTAAAATCAATTAATAAAAGTGATTTTTTTATTGAACAACTATCAAAATATTATAATGAATCTTCTGATTTGAAACAACAAATTAATAGAGAATACACAGATAGTCCCCAATTTAATTTAGAGAACAATAAAAAAATATTAGATGAATCATATGTCTACTTTGATTTTTCAAAATCAAATGAAAGTTTAAATCAAGTAAATTTATCACCAAAGATAGAGAAAGAATATAACAATGAAATTCAGCTGAAAAACATTCGTTTGAAGAAAATTCTTAACAAATATTCGACAAATAGAAAACCACTTGATAAAAGTCCACCTATCAGGACAAATTGTGACATAGAAAACTCTATGAAACTAGTTATAAAACATCGTGTTTCAGTTTTTTAATATATAAAACTAATTAGTTTTATATTTAAATATCTTCTTCAAAATCCATGTCAATTCTATGGTCATCATCTTCATCTTCATCAAAATAATCATTATATTCTATAGGATTCCATCCTATTTCATCTTCATCTTCATTAATTGCTAGAGAAAAAGTATCACATTTAACTGCAGGTATTACAGTATTTTTAGTATTTTGATCATTCAATGGTTCAATTCTTTTATATAAATATATATATCCTATAGATTGAATCTTTAAAAATTGTTGATCATCAGCAGCAAAAACCTTATCATCATCAATCATTAAATATTCTTTTTTTATATTTTCTGAATCTGTAGATGATTCATCTTTTATTTTTAAATTGAAATAGTGCCCACCACCACATTCTCCAGAATGGACAATATACGAAATAGCTTTATATAAATATCCATTATATTTAACACTATCAGTAACATCAATTTCTTTTTTTATTTTAATAGGTATATAAGTTCCAGCCAATTGAATATATTTAAACCTCTTTAAAGCTATAAAAAGATACTCAGGTGAATTAATTGGTTTTAATGTTATTTTTGGACTGTAAATTTTTTCTTCCAAATAAGTTTCATCAACATCTTTAAAAAATGATTCAATAGAATCTTCAATACTATTACATATTTCTATATTTATGATGTTTTCTTTTAATATTATTTTAGATTCTGTTTTATCAGGAATTTCTTTATTTGTGTTATTATATATACTTATTTGTTCAAATTGAAGTTCAAATAATGATTTATCTTGAATATCATCAAGTATATAACCAAGAACTTCATTAGCATCTTGTTGTGTTGACATATCAATGTTATGTCTTTTAGAAAAATAATACATAACATTAATAGGATTTAATACATTAGAAAGACTGTACTGTGAGAATAGCTCATCAATTGATTTTTCATTAATACTTTTTACAATTTCTTGTGAAGTCATTATTAATTGAAGGACACTATTTAAAAAACAATTAGATCCAAAATTTATTATACCGCTCATTTTATTATAAAAATTACTTAAAATATCATTTTAATATTTATATTGTGTTTCAAAATCAACGTCAACTTTTCTAATAAAGTCAGAGAAGACCCAATTATTTCTGAACTTATTAACTAAATCGTTATATTTATCAATTCTATCATCATCCTTATTTGAAGATAACTTCTTAAACTTATAATATAAATTAGAGTATTTATCTTCTAACTTACCAAACTCACACATAAATTGCAGCATAATTAAAGGAACACATACAACAAGAATTACAATAAGACCAACACTATGTATACCAATTTTTGTTGCAACCGGTAGAAATATTAAACTAGTTACATCTGCTAATTTACATAAAAGGTCGAAAAATCTAAAAATATTTGCATATCGATATGATATTAAAGATGAATGATTACAGATGTTATTAAAATCTTGGTCTGTAATTTCACCTTTTTCAATATCATCAATATCACCAATGGGAGTTTCAAAATGTGAATCCTTTGTTTCAATTATATTAACAGGTGAATAATCCTTTTTTAACATATCTTTTTTTAATAAATCTTTATGTTTAATGATGATTATTTCATCATCACCTGATTTTTCAACATCTTTTGATTTGCAACAATTAAAGATATAACGTATTAATTTTATTATACTAATTATTATAAATGCTCTTCCAAAAAAGATTTGTAAAAAACTCTTTTGTTTAAGCTTTTTAAATGAAGTCTCAAGTCTAATCTTTGTAAATCTTTTTAAAATTATAACGTTTTTAATACCATCTTCAAATATCATTTCATCGTTTGGATATACATCAGCCATAGAAATTGTACTAGTTTTTTCAATCGTTTTAATATTGTCTATATCAGTCATTTTTGATTATTAATCAAAAAATAAATTTCATTTTTATCTTAAATATTAGGAAATAATCCTCTAAATGCATTTAGAAGTTTTTCGTTATTTTCAAGTCCCCTTAACATCTTTTCATAAAACTGAAAGTTATTGGTTATGACTGGCATGTTTTTAGATTGTTTTGTTTCATCTTTATATTTTTTCGAAACATGTGCAAATTTTGCTAACATATCATGTCTATTCATTAAAGTTTTTACTTGTTCAATAGGTCCAATAATTTCTAATCTTATATCAAACCTTGGATCTAATTGTATTGTTTCAAGTTGTGTAAAATGAACTTTCATAACTATTTTAGAAGGAACGTTTAGTCTAACTTTATCCAATTCAAATTTTCCAGATTTTAAATCCATTAAATATACACCTTTATCAGGATCATCATTAAAATCATGTTGAAACGGTGTTCCAGTATAAAAAAGATTATTCTGAACTAACTCCTCATTGTGGATATGTCCTGATATATTCATTGGAAAATTAAGTGGCCATTTATCACATTTCTTTTTAGTAAGCTTATTAATCTTACATCCATCAAATTCAGAATGAGAAAAGAAAACTGATATATTCTGTGGATCAATACCACAAACCTCAAGTGCTTTCATATACATACCATCAGGAACATAAGGTACAAAACAAAATCTCAACTTTTTTGTAGATTCTTTATCTTCATTATAATCTGAAGTAGCACTAAGTTCTGAATTATTGCAATAAATATTAGAATTAAGTTCATGTACAACACAAGTATCTACAACTGTTATACCTTTTACATGTTTATATAGATTAAAAGGATGTTCATCAGTAAGAAAGACTCTGTTATTAGGACGGTCATGATTTCCAATTAAGAGAAATACATGTTTCTCAGTTTTTATAAGTTTATCTAAAAATTTAGAAACTCTCATAAAACAATCAACATATATTCTTTCATGAGTATCAAGTGTATCACCTAAAATTACAATAAATGCTATTTCATTATTTTTTATAATTTCAAGAATATCTCTCTCCATAATGTCAGTATGTCTAGAATTTGACTGTTTATAATGTGGATCACCAATAATTAGGATTGACATTTTTAATTTTTAAACTTTTGTTTTTTTCAGTATTTTCTGTTAAGTTTACAAAAATAATATTATTAAGAAAATTCCAAACATTTAAAAATGGATAATATTGATAATATAAGAGATTTGATAAATTTTTCAAAAAGCCTATTGTTAAAGAATGATGGTGTGTTTGATCATGAAGATGTCAATTTGACAAAAGCGATAATTTATGTTCATATACTTAATATGGATAATATTGAAGAGAGCGATAATCTTTCAAATTCTATTGTTGATATGGCTATAGAAGAAATTGAAAGTGGAAGAACATCTTCCATTGAAACAGTGAATAATGATATGGATTATGAATATAATTACAGTACTGAAGAAGATAATGTTAATGAAGAAGATAATGTTAATGAAGAAGATAATGTTAATGAAGAAGATAATGTTAATGAAGAAGATAATGTTAATGAAGAAGATAATGTTAATGTAAGTCCATTTAGTGTTGACATCGAATCTTTTAATAAAGATTTGTATTTAAAATCAGAAATATTTCTTAATTCTGTTACGTATCATAGATTGTCATTTGATTCTGAAAAAAATTATATTGAACTTAGTTCATTATTTAAAGATGACTATAGAAAAAATTTTATACTAAACCGTATGGGTTATGGTAATCTTAAAACCGATATAAATATTAACATAATATGTTATAAAAAATCTTTAATATACATTTTACATTATATTCTTTTTATATGCGATAATTTTATTAATAATGACGTAATATACTATGGTGATGATGAATCTAAAGATATAAAGAATTATTTCTCAGGGATTAACATAAACTTAATTTGTGATGATATTACTTCTAATTCGTATCTAGGAGCCCTACAAAATTTTATAAATAACGGATTTTTTCAAAATAATTTTAATGATACATTTACTAGGGGATATCCAATAACTGATATGATTGATCATATAGTCCAAATAAAAGGAAATGAGTACATGTTTACTTCTAAGGAAAAAGATTTTTTTAGAAAAATAAAACTGTCAATACTAACATCACCCGATATGTTGATGTTTGGTGTTGGAGCAAAAAGAGCTGTTGCTAATCATTTTTATTATGCTATAACTGATATTTTAAACATTAAAGATGTAAAAATTTGTAACCTTGATGATAATATTACGTCAATAGTTAAGCGCACAAAAAAGACACGTCTTAACTTCAGAGACCTTGCAGCGAGAAATTATCTTTTATCAAGTGATCTTGACATTTCGAATAGTTTAGAAGTATTAAATGTTAGTTTATCATCTCTTTCAAAGAAGAAAAAAAAGAGTCAAACAGATAAAAATGATCTAAAAAACATAAAATATAATCTAGAAAAATTAAAAACTTTAGTACGGATTAAAAAGTTAAGGGTTTCAATTTTGGACTTGTTAGGAGCTTCATTGTTTAGCGATAAATCTAATTTTGCTGTAAAAGGTTTTGTTAAAGGACATGGTGTACCAGATATAACTGGTTATAACAATGATTATATCAATAGAAATTATGACAAGGTTAACATTTATAAAATTTCAATTCAAGATATTGACAAACTAAAAAATCAAAAACTCATATATGATGTTGATTCTAATAAGTTTTTTGAAGACGTACAATTTAATACATTAGTACTTATGTCAGGCCTACATTTATATCTTGATTATTCAAAATATGTGAGATTTGGACATCAAGTAGAAGATGATAATACAGATTTATTTCCAGAATCAGACGTGCTATTTCCAGCTATTGATGTTCCTATTCTAAAATGTACATATTCGTATATTGCTAGATTTATAAGAATTTTAAAAGACCACAATATTCTTAAATTTAGTCAAAGGGGATACAATTTTAAATACTTTAAAACATCTATAGAAAACTATGTTAATCCTTCAGGTAATGGTAAATATTCTAAATATCATAAATTCTTATATGAAACAGACATACAAATAGATGGACTGAGAAATGATGATCTTATATTAATACAAAAGATTATAGAAGCTTTGGAAAAGGAATTAATGCGAAATGATAAACAAATGAAATTTATTAATGTTGTAAATCTTCGAGGATTAATTTCTGAGAATGAAAATATGAGGGAGCTTTTTCAAGTAATAGATTTTTCAAATAATGATGAAGAAATAGATATTAAGTCTTTAGATGGGTTTTATGATATACTAGAAGTATTATGTGAAACTATTTTAGATGACAGTGACCGTTTCTGTAAATTATTTAAAGATACTGATATTTTTGAATTATCAGTATTATGCTGGTCTGAAGATGATTCATTTGAAACTGTTTTTAATTATTGGAATCTTAAAAATCTTTTTGGTATTTGTAAAATAAATTCACGAATACAAGATTACTTTTTAACCAATATTTTTTAATGAATGCTAAAACAAAAACAAAATAAAAATAAGAATTTTTATTATTATAAAAATGAGCGCTCTTGATCTATCGAATCAAAAACAAATGTCCTATGAATGTGCTCTAACCGAAGCAGTTAAAAACGCAGTTTTTACTGTATCACAAACTAAAGAAATAATTAGGCTTGATAAACTTTATAATAAATGTCTAATAGATGCTATTGAGGATTTAAGAAATAAAATTGAACATGTGTCACATGTCGATGATATTAAGAAAATAGAGGCTGAAATTTCTGAAATAAAAAATTTAATTCAGACTGAACCTAGTATATTATGTCAAGTTAAAAAGTTAGAAGAAGATCTAGATCGTCTTCTAACATATGTAGAGAAGGATTCAAAAGTTATTGTTTCTCTTCAAAAAGAAGTTCATGAAAATCAAGTTGAAAATTATAAACTTAGTGAACAATTAAAGAAAACAAATGAGAAGGTATCATATGAGTTTAACATTCAAACAAAAATTATTTCCGATATGAATAAAAAAGAGAAAGATATTAATGATAAGCAATCTAATGCTATTATTTGTCTTCGCGAAGAACTTAATTTTTTAGAAACAAAAGTAAAAAGTATTGAATCTAAAGACTACAAAGATGATAGAATTGATCAAATATTAGTTAAATTAAGTGATTTTGCATCTAAAAAAGAACTTCTTGAGCTTTTTTCAAGATTGGTAGGTTTGGAAAAGAAAAAGTTATTTGATGAACGTGTTGATGAGTTGATCACTCGTCTCAAAGCTTTAGAATGTAAAGATCATAAAGATGAAAGAATTGAACAAATTTTAAAGCATATTGCAATTCTTGAAAACCGTGAGTTAAAAGATGAACGTTTTGAAAGTATTATAAATGTCATATCTACTGTCGCGACTAAAAAAGAACTTTTGAAAGTTCAAAATGAAGTTGAGCTTTTAATTAATAAAAAACATCAAGATGAACGTGTTGATAAAGTTTTATCTATGTTAAAAGAGTTTGAAACTATTAAAGAAGCTTTTAAGACAAAAGAAAGGATTCAATTGTTAGAATCTAAAAAACATCAAGATGATAGAGTTGATGAATTAATCTGCCATATTAAAAAGATTGAGTTACAACTTGAAAGAGTTGAAACACAAAATAAACTACAAAACAATCAAATTACATCATTGGTTCAAAAAAATATCGAACAAGAAAATGAAATCCAATGTCTAAATACAAAATTAAACCGTTCTGCTATTATCTTAGATCAAAAAGTTGATAATGTTGAAAAACATGTTCTTTTGGATGGAAAAAATGATTTTGATCAGAACGCAAATATTAAATTTCTTCAAACTGAAATTAATTCTTTGAAACAAGAGATTAGCTCTATTACAAGAAATTTATACGTTAAAGATTGTGGATGTAAATAAAATTATATTCGAAAAACTTTTGATTATGTTGTTTCAAAATAACATTTATTACTATTTAACAAATAATTATACAATTGTATAATTATATTATTGGAAATAAAGTCTTGTTACTTTTTTCATGAAATGTTATTTTATACCTGTAATCTTTACAAGTCTTTTTTGCTTATCGGCGGAAAGAATAGTTTCTCTATCCATAATATTATGGATAGAGAAACTATTCTTATAAGAAATCTTTTTAAATTTCCACTTCTTCTTTACATAATTCAAACTTTGGTTTTAATTTTTAAGATTTTGATACCGATATTCATTAAAATTAAGAACTTTATTGTAAATTTTAAAAAGTAAAACCTTATAAAATCAATTTGAAATTTTAGGTATTTTTTTATTATAAAATGGATCAAAGACCACCAGCATATTATCAATGGACTCAATTTGATGAGTTTTGTTCCTGCTCTCTACGAAAAGGAGTATATCAACGTGAATATGAAGAAGTCTTAAATAAATACTTACAAGAAGGAAATAGTGTAAGTGATTCTAGAATAGAAGCAATTAAAAATCTTTCACATCTTAAACTTTGTTGTTTAAGAGATTTAACTCTTCCTCCCTCTAATTTTATTTGTTGTTCTACAACAAATGCTCTAACAGATATCACCATAAATAGAGGAACTGCTATACAAAAAAATGTAAGGAAAGGAAATGATATGAATCATGTAGGATGGGAGTTTCTTCCCCTAACAAAAGGACATATTGGTTTCAACATGAATAACTATTGCACTAAAATCTCACAAGTTTCACAACCATCTTTTGACAAAATTGGTCTTAATGGAAATCGTTCTGTTTCTGTAGAGAAATTACCCCCTAAATTTTCTAACTTTTTTATATCAAGAAGTCAAGATTATCCTTTAGATGAACCATCAATACCTTTTCCAACAGATGAAGAACTTCTATCTTGCGCTAAAATGGCTCAAAAATAATTTCATTGATGTTAACCATTTATAAAAATATAAAATAAGAAAAAATTTTCTTATTAAAATTAAATGTCTGAAGACGAATTACCCGTATGTAGATTTTGCTATGAAAATGAAGGAATAGATGGTGATGATAAATTTATAAGCCCATGCTGTTGTAGTGGAGATATGTTATTTGTTCATAAAAAGTGTCTTAATACTTGGATAAATGGTGACTTATCTTCTAAAACTTACGAGCAATGTAGTGCTTGTAGGTGTAAATATAAAAGACAGAAGCCAGAGGATTTAGATGAAATTGTTGAGAAGAATACATTAATAACAGTTTTAACTCTTGAGTGTGGTCTTTTTGTGTTACTTTTACTACTCATTTTATCTTGTAGTAATTCAACTATTTTTTGTTCTATAACAATTTTTATTCTATATATTTTAAGCATATCCTATATTTGTGGAGTATTGGGTTATGATGACGCACTTTGGTTAATTATAATTATATTTATATTTGTTTCATTTAGCAAAAGAAATATAAAACTTTTTAGTGCAAATTTATGGTTAATACTATTTTTTGGGTCTGTAAGCTTTCAAACTGTAACTGAAGGATGGAATTATTTTAACAGTCAAAATAAAAAATTCGTTATGAACAGTTTTAAACCTAAAATGTTTGATAATTACCTTAAAAAATATGTCGATATAATATTTTAATGTGTGATCATTGGATAAAAACATAAAAAATATCTTTAAATGTTATAAAATGGAATCTGAATACCCATCCAATTTTGAAGTTTTTAAAATTGCTAAATCTGTTCCTGTAGAAACAATTACAACAGAAGCGTGTCAAAAAATAGCGATTATTGTAAAAAATATTATTTCAAAGATAGGATTCCGAATTTCTCTTATTTCAAATAAATTTGTAAAAACGATTTTTACTATTAAAGATGTTGGTATTATTTTAGATGAATCTTTCGGAAGTGGTGAGTTTTTTATTCATGAATATATCGGAGATTCTTACGAAGAAAATACAGAATATATCTTATCTGGAAGACATAGATTTTTACAATCACTTAGAAAAAGTATATTTACAGCTCATCATAAATATTTCAGTCACTATATGACTAATCCAATGGATATCAAAATAAATATATCATTAGCATCAGTTCTTCAAAAATATATTGAAAATCAAATATCAGAAATATTAATTGAGTATACAAATAAACCTGTATACTCAATTAATATTTCTGATATTAACACGGATCAAAAGATTCTTAAACTACTTCCTATTTTTAAAATTATCGATTTTAGAAATCAAATATCACAAATATGCTCATCTATAAATTCTAATTTTAAGATTGATGAAGTCAACTGTAACGAGATAAATAACGTTATGAATTTATTTATATATAAGGTAAGCATATATTACCAATTGCTCAAAAATTTAATAAATGGTTCAGATGATTATAGATATTTAGAAACAGCATTCGAAATTGTGCTTGAAAAATCTGCCACTATTGAATATAGAGGTGCTTTAAATATTTTTAATGATTTGTCAGATCTTATATTTGATAATTTTCATTCATTTAAGGGAATAGACAAAAATTCTAAACATATATTCAACAAACTTACGTCTATTTTTCTAACCGATTTAATAAATTTTTCTTTTAAAGGTTTAGATGTTAATTTTATTGGTTCCTTTATCGATAATAAAAATTCTAAAAATTATCATCTTATTTTAAATATCAAGAATTTAGGATATAAACCTATAACATTAAAGAGAGTATTAGTTAATAAAACTTATTCTAAATTAGACTCAGAATATGAGACTTTATTTTTACCCAATTCAGAAGATGTATTAAATAAACAAAAGAATGGTTTTGATATTCAAAACTTTTGTCCAGAATATGATAATAAGTTTTATATACCATTTTTACTTTTTAGTGATACTTTATCTTTAAAAGTAAAAAATAATAACAATGAAAAAATAAAATCAAACATTGCTAAGTTAGAAGCTTTTAAATTCTCCAATGTTAATTTTATGGAAAATATCGAGAATCTCGATTCTTTCAATTCATTACCAAGTATCAATTTAGGAACAAATAGTATTTCTTTACTTAACAATACAAAAGATATAATAAAAAGACCTTCATATGCAGGATTAAGAGTTTTAGATCATGATATTATATCAGATGTTAGTAAAGATGTAACTTTAATAATAAATAAAATTTCTGGTCTTTCAAATTCTATTAATATTAACAAATATTCAGATAATAAAAATGTAATTCAAAATGAATATACAAATAAGAAAGATACTTCTGAAGCTCCATATGATTATTTTAGATTAGAAAATAACAAAGAAATAAAAACATTTCCAGCTCCACCATCATTTCAAAACCCATTTTCATCACAACAGACAAATCAAAATCAATTTCAATTTCCACACACACCTCCATTTCAACATCCATTTCCATTTTCACAACAAACGAATCAATTTTCACAACAAACGAATCAATTTTCACAACAAACGAATCAATTTCCATTTCCACAATTTCCACAACAAACGAATCAATTTCCACAACAAACGAATCAATTTCCACTTCCACAATTTCCACAACAAACGAATGGATTTACTGATCCTTTTAAAAGATATTAAATGGTACTTGCAATCTTTGTTCTATTTTATAATTTCATTTGAAATTATAAAATTACTTAAATTCTATATTGTTACAAGTAGGACAATGTATTTCATGATTCATTGGTTCATCTGCAGATCTTCTTTGTGCGGATATACTATACCTATCACTTCCACATCTAGGACATGGAGGTGCAGTATTTGCTTCGTTTTTTCCACTAAGTTTTTTAAGTACCATTTCTTTTAATTTAGCATTTTCAGCAAAAACTTTACAGTCATAATATGAACTAACATTGGAAATTTGTAATAATCTTGAAGACTCATTTATTTTTTCTTCTTCGGAAGAAAAAATTTGCATATTATCAAAACATCCACAATCTATTTGAAGTTTTAAACAATTAGCTTCATATGAAACAAAAGAAGAATTATTGGTTGTGTTCATTTTAGAGAGAATAATTTTAACAAAAATTTCATTTGTTAAAATTATTCTCTCTAAAATGAACACAACCAATTTTAATCCACAAAAATGATTTTTTGTTATAAATTTTAATTTTAAATGAATCAAAAGGGTGAATTACTAATATTCGATCCTAACTTTAGTGTACTGTTTGTTAAAAATAGTAGTACTAAAGTATTTGAATGGAATGGAGAATTTATTGGTGATATTACAGCATTAATAAACAAGATTCCTGCAATGAAGGGTAGAAATTTATTTTATTTTTATCCAATGAATCAGTATTTTATTCTCCAAAAATATGATCCAACTACTCATATAATAGAGATGATAAAAAGAATTTATGGTTTTCATATGATACCTTATAACACATGTATATATAGAAAAAAATCTTATTTTATGTATCAATATGTTCCATTTAATGAACTTGAATATAGTCCTTATAAAAAAAAGAGTGTTGATATTATTGATGATGAACGTAAGATTTATATATTGCATTGGTTATTAGGAGTTAAAGGGAAATTTTCACGTATAATGATTTCAAACAGTGAACATATTTTTATATCAAAAGGTAAGTATACAAGTATAAATTATGAAAAAAATGATGTTTCAAGTGCAAGTCTTAAAAGATTTTTCGTAGATTATACACATTTATATAACATTGTATCTACTTTTAGAGAAGATATAAAAATAGATAAAATGAGATCATTATTTACTCTTGAGAATTATTGGTGGTTTCAAGAAATTGAGAAAAGGATGGAAAGAATAGTAAATATTGATTTTGCTAAAAAGTAAAAGATTAAATAATCTTTTTGAAATAACTAAATTAGTTTAAACATTCTAAATCATAAAGAGATATAAATTCATAAAAACACCATATAACTATTAATCCAGAAGTAATTGAAGAAAAAATTCCATTTTTTAGATTTTTCTGAAACATTATAGCTGATACTAGCACAATAAATGGACAAATGTATTTTGCCGCACTAATATTTTCTAAAACAATATAAATTGTTTTTAGAATTACATTCAAACTCATCATGTATAAAAATAAGACAAAATCTTCTTGTTTTTCATTTATATAATTATTACACATTCTTGACATAAATAGAACAGCCCATATAAAAACGTAGAATTTATATTCTATGACCCACCAACTTTTGCTTAATGAATTCATCCACGCCATATTCTCCCAATATAAAACTAAGGAAAAGAAAATAACTAATGTTAAAATTGAAAAAGAGGATGTCATACTATTTTAATATCTACAGTTTTATTTTAGCTTTTATTCTTAGAAAAACTTTTTAATAATTTAATTATAAGTTGTATTAGATTATTTTTATTAAAGTGAAAAAAATTATTAAAAGGTTTATAAAATGTCTGCTATTAGTATATCTGAAAAAGAGCCTTTTATTGAAAGAGTTTGCGTTCCAGATCCTTTAAAAGAAGATATGGAATATTACTTTTCTAACAATGATTTTGAACCTTTCAATATTCCTAACATTGATCCTTTTGTTAAGATTTTAGAATTTTTAACCTTTAATAAAGATCAAACAAATTATTCTTTAATTTTAGAAGAATCTATTCGTTTCTGGAAGAGATACAAAAAAAGTAAAATGGATGCGTTTATGAAACTATCAAAATTCATAGATCCAGATGTCTTAAGTAGATCACCTTTTCTCTCAATTGAGACAATTAAAGAGCATCACACATTTAAATGGAATTGGGTTGAGGTTACAAATAATGCAGCTATCTCTTTAAGAGATATAGTGAAAAATCCGAGCCTTGCTTGGGCTCGTAATGTTTTAGTTGATAGAGATGGTATTTCAAAAGAGATTTTAGATTTTTTTAGAATTTCAACTGATGGTATTCATTACAATATACCTTTAAAAACTGAATGGTCACAATTTGATCTTCTAATATCACCTGAAGATCCAGTTTTAAACTATAATAAGTTTGAAGATGAAATTGATGAAAATTTGATAAATGAAGTTATCGGTCAATTAATGGATCAGTTTCCATCATTTTTTGAAGGAATTTCAGATAATCTTTTAGATGAATGTAGAAAATTAGTTATAGAAAATATCCAAGAAAATGGAGAATTTTTTTTGGATAGTTTTCAATTTCCAGCTGAGAGTGACGATTATTTTAAGGAAGAATTAATTTTAGAGGTGTGTGAACCTACAGAAGATGATCCTTATGCGCTTAGAAATTTAATTTTCAAACTTGAAAAACATGATTATTTCAAGTTTCTGCGGGCATATAAAAAAATTACAAATTTAGAAACATTCAATTCACCAATTCATCCAAAAAATAGAAAAGAATTCATACAATTTTTACATATCTCTTCTTATAATAGAGACTTTGAAAGATCCATATTTTTTGAACTTGAGGATATTGACTCTTTCCCTAATCTATTTTTTAACAAATCATCAATTATTCTTTCTTCTGGTAAATTATCATTTGATAAAATAATATCATCAAATGATAAATACGGTATACTAGACTTAGTTAAATATTTACCATTTGATTATGTCTTTAAAAACCTACTTTTTATCAAAGATATTCAAAAATTAGGTTTTGTAAAAATAGAACCATATCATAAAAATGCTGAGACTCTTGAAAAACATACAATGAAAATCTTTTGTTCACGTGACGATTTTAACTACGATTACTACATTGAATATCCAGACATTCCATGGGATTTTAGTGAAGTATTTAATACTCCACTATTTTTAGTTCCTTATGGTAGAATATCTGATAAATTAGACCCTCAAATTGAATCTTTAATTTATAACCTACCATTGAGATACACAGACTTAACAGAAGAGCATTTCTCTAAAAATGAAAGATATTTAAGATCTGCTATACTTAATACCATGGTATGGTCCGATTTTAAAACGAAACGGGGGTTTGAAATTTTAATAGGTAAAGATGATTCAAAAGATATGTTTAAGATTACTGACTCTAATATCATGAAAAAAATAAAACATTTTAACGATGAATATGAATTTATTATTACACCAGAGCTTATACAAAGTAATATTAAAATTAAATGGAATATTGATATAAAGGTTGATTTTAATGATCTTGTTAATGAATACTTAAAACATGCTTCAAATCTTGTTGGTATATTTTTTATATTGCCATTTATACAATATAATTATAGTTATCTTTTTAATTTAAAGAAAAAAATGAATAAAGCCATGTTCTTTCTTCTTAAGAGAAAGATTGAGAAAGAAAACAGTAACTTTACTTATGATAAATTTGTAGAATTAATACCAATGTTACAAAAAATTCTATTTGATGCGAAGGATAATTATTCTTTACTTCAAATAGAATTTTTTGATTTACTTTTTCCAATTGAATATGTTAGAAATACAAAATATACATATTTTTCTAAAATTATTAAAAGTATAAACAAAAGTAATGAATGATTAGTTTGGTAAAAAATTATTTATTTTAAATTAAAATTGAAGAAAATATATATTTTCTTTTTAAAATGTACATCACAAATAAGTCATTTACTCTTAAAAATATTTTATTAATACTGCTAGTGATACTATTTTCATCACGAGTCAACTCCTTTTCACCTTTAAGGTTAAGAGTAACTTTGAAAAATTTAGTAAAACAAACTTCAAAAAATATTATAATGAAAAAAATAAATTCAATTGAACAAAATAAAGAAGATCTTAACCATTACGCTAAAAGGATGCTCTTTAATTCAAGTATATTTATACCAGGATTATTGTCATCATTTTTCTCTGGAGGTGAATCAGGTGAGCATTCAATATTATTAAATATATGTGTAGGGTTTTTCATATACATTGGAGCAGTATTAAGAACAGTTGCAAACTCTGTTAAATTGATAAATAATGAAAGAGAGTTTGATATTGATTTATACAATATAATGTTTGGATTTGAATTTTTAATTACGAGTTTTTTATGGTATTTATATTCTCCACAACACATTTTTGAATTACTTGGATTTAATATTGTTTATTTTATTTGTTCTTTTCTATTTGACAATGAATTTCCAGGTAATGGAATTCTTGTTACTCTTCTTACTCTACCATTTTTAGTTTTTGATATTAAATCTCCAATTTTAAAATTTTTAAAATATTCAAGTCTCTTTACACCTGTATTTTTTTATACTGACTTTATTAAAAATGCATTAGGTAATCAAACATTACTATATGCTGCTATCGCAACAGTTTTAGGATCAATATATAGACTTTTTATAAGTGATAAAAAATTAAGAGATTTTAACTATGTTATGGAATTGCTTAAACATCAAGACTCTAATTTTATATCCTGGGATAATGAGAAATTCTTTAAAGAAAATGTAATTCCTGAAATATTATACTTAACCGTTATATTAGGAGTTATATTTCTTCAATATAATTCCTATATCTAATTAATATTGTAAAAAACTAAATTAGTTATATATACTTTCTAAATCAACAGTACAATAAATGAAAAAAATATTTATTTTCTTCTTTCAAATGCATTCTTCAATTAATAAAGGATTAAATCTTTTAACTTCTATTAAATTAATACTAAAGGTTCTGTTGATAATATTATTATCAGAAGTTAATTCATTACTAATTTCAAAAAGAATAGGAACTCTTAAAATTTTACCAAAATCACCTATAATAGCATTAAATTGTTATAATGAAAATAAATCAACCTTTAACTTTCTTATGAAGAAAGCATCTATTAATCTAACTGTTTTTACACCAGTATTATTCTTTACCGATCCTTTTATTAACACATTAGGTGACCGTTCATTAATATGGAATTTATCCTTAGGATTTTTTATTTACCTTGGAGCTATACTAAGAACTAATATAAATTCAGATGAGTTAATCAATTCTGTACAAGTACCCAGCATAAAACTATATAAAAATGAATTTTTAATTGAGTTTGTATATACAACGTTATCACTTTTTTTATCTTTTCCTGATCAGATATTTGAATCACTTATATTTAATCTTCTTTACTTTATTTTTGCTTTCTATTCCGATATTGAATATCCAGGTGCTGGACTTACTATTTCATTCTGTATTATACCGATGTCATTTTTAAGTTTAGCGTCAAGAATTTTTCAATCAGGTATTTTTATTTATTTAACTTTTTTTATACCTTTAATTTTCTACTCTAACTTTTTAGAATTAGGTGATGGAACGTTAATATATGGTAGCTTTGCAACAATTATTGGCTCTATATATAGAATTCTTACTAAGAGTAACTTATCAAATAATTTAAATGATGATAAAGACTTTAATAGTAAGAGTTCTAATTTTATAAATTTTAACACAAAACAATTCTTCAATCAAAATGTGGTTATTGAGATTTTATATTTGACTCTATTAAGCACAATAATTTATTAATTTATAATAATATTGAACATCTAAAAATTTGAAAAAAATAAGGTATATATTCTAAAAAGCATGAACTTCACATGTCCTAATTTTAATACTGATACTCTTTATTTTAATGAATTTAATACTTGTTTAGAACTAGATAAAGATAAATCAAATAATTTAGAAGAATTTAATACTGAAGAATATTTATATCCTTTTGATGATTTTTTAAATTTTGAAGATAAGTTAAAAGATGAAGTATTTACTTTACTATATAAAGAATATAATAACTTATTCATATTACCAAATATTGTAATGGATTTAATTTTTATAATTTTATTTTATATGTTATGCCATAATTATTTTATAAAATGATACCTATATTAAAAAATTCTAATATATTTATAATTATAGATATATAATTAATAAACAAAAATATTTAATGTATCAAAATGATAAGGTATATAGTAAAAAATCTTTTTTATATATGTATAATATTACTATCTATTATGATGTGGATTATTAACTTTTATTATTACTCTGATTATTCTTATATTTTCAGAATTGCAAAAGGATTTGGATTAAATCTAAGAATATGGACAATGTTTATGTATTTTACAATGTGCAGATCAATTTTAAATGGAAAATTTGAGAATCATGTATCTTATCATATTTTTATTGGAAATATGATGATTATTTCAACTATAGGTCATACCATATCTCATATTCTTTATAATAAAAACATGATGGATTCAATTCACATAACAGGTTATATTTTATCTTTTCTATTTTCAATGATAACATTTACATATTTACTAAAAAAATATAATTACAAAATATTTAAATTAGGACATATGGTTTACTATATCTTTTTATTGCTATGTATTTTACATGTCAAAAAATATTGGTATTTCTTTAGTACTCCATTATTAGTTTTTATAATAGAATCTACATTAAATTATAATAAGCTTCAAATTAGTAAAATAATTAATGTTAAAATTATAGAGAATATTTCAAATGATGAAATAAGAGAAAATATATCTATTCAAAATGATTTAAAGATAAAGAATAACAAAAGAAAAGAAGTTTCAAATCCTGTACTTTATATATCTTTACCAAGAAAAATAGATTCTGTACCGGGTTCTTTTTATTATATTTGTATTCCTAAATTAAGTATTTTTGAATGGCATCCTTTTTCAATATCTGTATCTTCATTTGTTGATCAATTAGTATTTTTAATAGAAGTTAAAGGTGATTGGACAAGTGGGTTATATGATCTAACAAAAACTGGAATTATAAATGATAAGATTGAAGATATATCAGTTTTAGTAATGGGACCTTTTTATACAAGTTCTACTAAAATGTTAAAAACTGATGTAAAAGAAAAAATAGCAATATGTACTGGTATAGGGATAACACCATTTTTATCTATAATTGGTACTAAAATTGATTCTTATAATGTTAATTTAGAACACAGAGATAATTTTTATAATATATTTGGTAAAGATTTCCAACAACATCGTGCATACTCATTAACATCTCAAAAAGATATTGAATCTTGTGTTACATATAAGAATCAAATATTTACAATTATATGGATATTTAGAAATTTAATAAATGTTCAAAATTTATTTGAATGTGTAAAAGTAATAATGGAAAATTCCGTTAATATAATCCTTAAAATATACATCACATCTAAAGATTATAATGAAGAATTAAAGAATAAATTTATAGAAGATAACAAAGTAAGTGGAATAGAGATTTCTTTTGGAAGACCATCCATAGAAGAAATTTTTAAAGAAAATCCTAAAAGTGTTTTCTACTGTGGAAATCCACTGATGAAGAACTTAGTAAATGATTATTGTTATGATAATAAAATTAAATTTTCATCTGAGATATTTGGTTAAATATACGCTTATGTAATATATTAGATTCTATTGTATTAAAATAATATATAAATTTATATATTATCAAGTAAACTTTTCTATAGCAATGGTAACATTGCTGCATATGATTCACCGTCATCATAACACAAAATTTGAAGATAATCAGTTAAACCTTCCGATTTATCATGCTCTGAATAAACAATTGGAATATCATTAGGTCCTATTCTGTATTCAACATATTTGATTTTTCCATAAAAATCTTTATCATCATTTCGCCTGTAAGAATAACCAGGATTTTTCTCATGTGTCCTCCAATAATGAGCTATTTGAAGAGCTGCTTCATTTAAAGGTCTTGTCTTTTTACTTGAATTCTGAATCAAATATATTTTACCGTTACTATCCTCAAAAGGATATGGTTGTAAAAGTTTTTTATATGATTGACTAATTGTTTTAACTATAACATTTGTATTGTGAAATGATTTATATTTAAACGTTGCGTTATTATTTCTTGAAATCCAATCAGAAATATGCTCTGGTTTTGTTAAAATAATATCTCCGTTCCTCTTGAAGTCATCATCTGTTGGAATTAATCCTGTAATAAATTGATTTGGAGCCCAATATAAATCTTCAGGATTCATATTTCTACTATATGCTTCTTCAACTTTAAAAAAGTTTAGTATTCGATCGTATAGTTTTTTACTAACATGTATCTTTTTCCTATGAAAAATAAATGGCCAAATATCTGTCATAGCATCTAACCTTTCTTCATAGGAAGAAAGGTTAGGAAGCATTATATTATGACAATTTATTTTAGTGTCCGGTAATTGTGAAAAAATGATATCATCATCAATTTCTGATCTTGATTTCCACCATAAGTGGAAATCTGGAAATTTACCATTTATACTGTCAGATTTCCAAAGCCAATTTATAATTGTCATTAAAATAGTGGTTTTGTTAATAATATTTATTTTGTTCTCCGTGCCGTAATTTTTTAAATCACGCGATGCTCTAGTTTTACAAAGTATTTTAAGTCCTTTATTTTTACCATTAAATGGTATCCATATACCATCGTAATCTTCACCTGAAGCTTCAAATTTAGAATGTGCAAATGCAAATGATTTTAATTGTGGTCTAGTTTTAACTCCTCCTGATAAAACTTTATGGTCTTTGTTATTTATTTTAATTATTCTATGTTTGCCTTCTATTTCATTATTGATAAAAAGAGGTTGAGTTGGTGGAACAATTAAAACCCATTCTTTAAAAATAAAAGAATAAACTTTTCCATATATATCTATCTCTTGTCCTATGATCGGACCCATCTGCCCAAAGTCGTGAACATTCCAGTTAATTGTTGAATATGGGTCATCAAGACAAGTATATTGTATTGGTACTCTATCATCTCTTTCCCACTCAAAAGGATGACATACTTTGTCTAGTAAAGTAAAAAGATTTTTCGAAAATCTAAAGTTACTTGAATTTACTTTTTTATTATAATTTTTTCCACCTCCATATGCTGAAATGATAAGTTCACAAGAAGGAAATTGAGTTTTTCTATCCTGGGAACCGTAATTTTTATATATACACACAATGTCTTTTTTATTATCATTTCTAATATGTGTGTATTTACATCTTGGAACTTCAAGTGTTGCAATTTGCAAATTATCTTCGGCTCTTGAAATAGGATTTTTTCTTCCATTATCAGATGTAAACGTAAAAATCTGAATATCAAAAATAATTTCTAATCCTCTGTAATAAAGATATGGATCCATAAATGTCTCAGGATCCAAAATAGATGATATTATTTGCTCGTCATTCATATCGTATAATTCTTGTTTATAAATTTCGGGTGGTAATTCAACCATTAAACTTTTGACTGCTGTAATATTATCTTGAAAGTTTTCCGTTGATGAAAAGTTTAGTTCCTTTCCAGGAAATGGAGATTTACCTGTCGCTACTAGGATAGCGAGTATGAAAGAATTTAATTTTAGAAATTTATTATTATCAACATCAGTTCCTAGTTTTGAAAATTTGTGATTTCCATCATCTGAATATGCGACAGTTAAGAAATTTGCTAATGAATCATTTAATGTTCCTATGGCTCCAAACTTATTAATCTGTTCAGTTGTTCCCTTTCTATTAGATGTACCTACAACAACCTCATCTATACTATTTTTATTTCCTTCTTTTGAACAACACGGAAGTGCCTTTATTCTTCCAGTATCATCTTGATGATTACGTTTAAGATTAATAATTGGGTATTCATCTCTGGGACAAACAACTAAAATTGAACCCTCAATACCCCATTCTTTTGGAGGAAATTCCATTACTTCTCTACCGTAAATTTTCCATTCTGGAATTTCCTCTTGATTGATTATTATTGGTTGAAAACTTGCTGGACAAACTTTTGAATAATAATATCCAGATGTTACAACTGCCGATTCAGATCTTGATTTACTGTCATGTTTAAAGAACTTCCCAGCCTCAATAGAGAGAGCTTCAATAGGTCTTGTATAAATTTTATATTTTTCACCCTTTTTTTGAGGTTTAATAGTTGCAGTATTTGATGATATGTTTGATAGTTTTGATAATAATCTAGAAAATTTGTAAAGAAATGATGGTAACATATCATGATTTTTTGAAGTGAAACCAATTAAGAATCCAGAAGTACTTTTGTTTTTATCTGTTGGAATTGACAATCTAAGATAGTTATCTGAAGCTTTAAGTACCTTTCCATTTAACATTTCTTCAGAGAAGTCTCTGAAAAAAACATAGAATGTATCTTTAGAACACCACGCTCTCGCTGATTCATCAACATAAAAAAGAACTGATGCAATTGGATCAGTTATAAAAAAGCGATATAAACTGTAATTATCAATGACTCTCTCTACATTAAAAGTTATTTTACCAACAACTTTTTTAGATGTTTTTTCTTCTTCAAGAATAATCATATGCATAAATTTTTTTATTTTTTTGACAGTATCATCGTTAATCTTTTTAGGATTTATTGTGATTAAACATGATTTACTTGTAAAGTTAAATATTATTGGATTACCTACCTCATTTAAGACTGTAATAGAATTTATTGGAGCTTTTATTTTATCTATCTTATCTGATTCAAATGATACAGACATATTATTTCCACACTTTACAATAACCTCTTTTATAGAATTTGAATATACAACACATGGATATCTCTTTGTACATGAAATTTCATTAAAAACTAATAATGCATCATTTTCAGTGACTTCTCTTCCATTTTTCATGCATATCTTAAACTTTACAACTTCATTGCTCTCTACTGTTGTGTAATCGATAGGATTATATGAGTCTATTCTATCTACATAATTTTTAATAATTGATGCAAATTTAATAGTACCTGCCTTTAATTTTGCTATTTTATCTTTAGCATTACCTATATACTTACCAATTTTTTCAAAATCATTTGTTTGAAGTATAGATGCAATTATAGCTAAATCTTCATTCTCTAAATTATTATGTCCATTATTTAAGTAGAATCCTACAATATCTTCAGTTGAAAGTTTTATTTCAGAACCATCATCAAATTTAATACCTGAAATAAATTGATTATATATAGAAGACATAGATTTTGCTTCTCTGAAAGTAATTTCATAATTAAAGTTATCTTTAATAAGAGTTTGATAGCTATTTTCACTTAAAGCTCTTAAATATAACTTCGTAAAATCATTTAAAGTATTGCTCATTTTAATATTAAAATATTAAAATATTTTTTACCTTAATTCTTTTTTATTGTATTACATAAGTTGGATTTAGGGTGTGTGATAAAATGTTAAAATTAACCGAAACTCTCATTTCTAGTAAATTTCTTCAAAAATGATAAAAAATTTTCTCCGAAAAACATCGCCTATAGCTATGGGGAGACCCTATTTTTGACCCCCGAAGTAGTTGGTTCAACTGTTGTCAGGACGCCTTGAAAAAATACCCGGAGGCCTAAAAATAAAATTTTGAACCCTATTTTTTAAGAAATTTCTTAAAAAATATGACCTTTTTTCATCGCTTTCTTCAAAAAATGAACTAAAAAATTTCTCCAAAAAACATCGCCTATAGCTATGGGGAGACCCTATTTTTGACCCCCGAAGTAGTCTGTCTCACTGTACTCAGGACGCCTTGAAAACATACGTGGATGCCTAAAAATAAAATTTTGACCCTATTTTTTACTTTTTTAACCCTTCTTTATCGATCTATTCTACTAATTATAAATTATATACCATTTTAATAAAAAATCATGGAATATAAACATAAGAATAGATAAATTCTCAAATGTTTAATTGTATATTTTTACAATTATTATTTACAATTCAAAGTCTATTATTTACAATTCAAAGTCTATTATTTACAATTCAAAGTTTATTATTTACAATTCAAAGTTTATTATTTACAATTCAAAGTTTATTATTTACAATTCAAAGTTTATTATTTACCAATCATCAGCATCAACATCAGTGACAAAGTCTTGTTTTTCTTTATGATCTGTAGTATTAGGTGTTGATGATGTTGTTTGTGAAACTGGTAAAGTGTTGAAAAGGCTAACTTGATCATTTACATCTCCAGTTCCTCCAACAACTGGAGATGTAAATACACTGGGATAAAATGCAGTGACTCCAGTATTAGATTGATATGAATTAAACGCAGATCTGTTGAATAATTTAAATTCATCTTCTGGATTAATTATTGGAGATTTAGCACCGGCATATGAAACACTTCTTTTTGAAACATTAGGAGAAGCGGAATCTTTATTTTGTGAGTGATTAACATAAGAATTAGGTGTACTTCCTCTACTTGATTCTCTATTCTGTGATCGACCTGAGTTAAATCCATTATTTGAAGGTGTTCCATTTCGACTATTGTGACGATTTCCTCTAATATTACTGTTTGTTCTTCTATCGTCAGATCGTAATCCACCCTTAAATCTATGCGGTGTAGTTGAACCTTTGCGATTATTATGTTTTTTAGTATCTGAATTTTCATTCACGGGTCTAATCTTAACAGTAATTATCTTATCATGATAAACAATTTTTGACCATCCGTTGTTTTCAGTTTGATTCTCTCTTACTCTTCTAGTCTTGAAAACTTGAACAATTTGTTCTTGAGTTTGATCTTTAATAAGATCGACTTGTTTGTCGTATGCAGTAGCATTTGATTTTTTGAGCTCTCGTTGACGAGTGAAGATAGGTTTCTTATCAGATTTTTTAATCTCTTCACTGTAAATCTCATCTTCCGCAATATTTGGAACAAAACTTCCTATTTTTATCTGACTCTTAATTAAGTCAACACCTGATATGTCACCATTAACCCATATTCCACTATTTTTAGGAACGGATATCTTTGGTCCATTTCTATCGTAATCATTTCCACTATTTCCACGTTTTTCGTTTTCAATCCTCCTCTTTTCAGCGGTTTCTTTGTTTCTTTTTTCTCGTTCTTGTTGAGAACCATAAAATTTATTGCTATAAATAGTAAACTGATTCATAATTATTGACATAGCAACATTATCATAAAAAGGATACATTTCACTACAACCTCTGACTTTATCATAAAATTTTAATGTCTTTTCTTTTTCAAGACCTTGCATTGCATTCTTCTGTTTTTCAGACTGACTCCACCTAACTATAAACTTAGAAGGAACTTCATTTAAAGAAAAATCTAATCTATTATCAGGAATGTTAAGGGCTTCTTTGGATTTCTGAATAAGAAGTTGACGATTTGAAATTGAGAAAAATTTTGTTCTGAATTTAGTACACATATGAGTATCATCTGTACTACCAAATGTAACTGTCATATTAATCGTTTTAGAAATCAATCCATTTTTTCCAAGTTTATCACTTAAACTAATGCTAATATTGAAAGATTGTGTATTAACAGTTGCAAAAGGTCTGAAAAATGGATCAAAATAGTCAATAATTATTTTATCACCACCAGTATCATTTAAGATTGATGAACATGTTCTAACCTCAGTACCTACCATGATGGATGTATTATCAATTATATAGTTCATGGTAAGATCAACATCCTTATTAAACTTAAATTCAAAAGCTTCAAATCCAAATTCCATTTTTTCTGGATTTGAATACTGGATCAATGACTCCTCATATTTTGATAGAAGATCAATTTTAGATGAATCAATCCCTGATACTTCATATAGGGTTTTAAGTGTATTACCTGACTTCTCAATATCTAATTTTAGTTTCTGTGAATCAATTTGACTCGAAGCGTTATCATTTTTTAATTGTCTCAACCTTCGATATTCTTCTCTAAGAAGATCCCAGTTAAAAGTTGGATTCAATTCTTTGATTTCACCTATTTTTGTTTCTAACTCGGCACATTTTTGTTTAAACCAAAAAAGTTCTGATTGACTATAAGGTATACTTGGTAAAGGAATGTAATACTGAAGAGAACATGAACCATATTTTTGAGAAAGCTCTTCTGATATTTTAATACGTTTCTCTCGAAGGGTCTCATTTTTCTTCAAAATATCACTTTTATAATTGCTAAAAGGAGAAACAGAATCTGATAGATTACTATATCCTGATAGATGTTTAGCAGTTTCAATTAAAGAATCAACATCAAAAACAAAATCGCTATTTAAAACATCATATCTCGGCGGTTTTTTACTGGAATTAGAAGTTTGAATGAAAGTTACTGTTCTATCAATGATTCCTAGCGCACGATTAAATGTTCCATTATCTTCAAGATATTTTGGTGATGTTCTGTATAGATATGAGATTAATGGTTCCATTTTACCTTCAAGAATAAGAATTAATGTAGGTGTATCAACAACTGCAACTGGTGCATTTTCGATATTGAAAAATGTAACGATTTGATTGTCATGATTAGTTTCTGTTAATCTGTATCCGAAATACTTAGAGACAGCTGAAACAATCTTAGGAGCTCTAAATCCTGCAGTTTCAGTACAAAATTTTAGCAATGAAATCATAAGATATCTTATAAAATGTGGAGGTAGAGAAAAAGCAGGTGACTCACTTTTGAAAAATTCTGAGAATTCTTTACTTGAAAGAAGGTCACTAATCTTGTTTAAAGGATTATCTCCTTCAGATGTTGTTTCAATACCAATAAGGTTGTTAATATTAATAGATGGTTTATTACCATTTTCGTGAATAATCGTGATTAATTCTGAGATCATGGCTAGTATGTACTTAACATAAATTAAGAGTGAACTGTAAATTTCTCTAATTGTTAATTTTGACTCATCCACAGGTTGAGGTAATACTTCTTCACCTCTACAATCTGCATGAATTAGATGTTGTATTGAAGCACCTCTACTCTCAATGATACTAATTATATCAAGATCTCGATTAGCAATAGTCTTAATACGCATATATTGTTCCCTCAAAAGAATACTAAGTTCATCGTCATCTTCAAAAATTTCATCAACAGTTGGAATTTTTAAATTCTTATTGTAACTGTTGCGTTTCACGTTTATTTGTGATGCAGCTGAAATAAGTATGTTATCAATTGTAAAAGGAACATGTTGAACGTCAAGTGTTAGAAAATTATCAGCGTTTTCAGCGGTTCGAAGAACTTTTTCTTTTTCTGCTATTTCTTCCTCGGTGTAATATGAAAAGGTGGTTGTTCCATCTTCATGGACAATTTCAGTTTCTGGATTTTGCTTTCTTTGACGTACAATATTATCAGTTCCATCAGGTTTCTTTTTAAGAAGAAGGTTAACCATATCATTTGTAAGTCTTGCGAATGAGAGCTGAGATAACACCAGGATACTTTTCTCCTTTCCAGATCGATCAGAAAACTTGCTTTTGATATCATCAATAAAAGAAGGCATTTGTTGAGTGTAGAAACCTGCATTTTCAGTTTTACCAGGGGGAAAGTAACGTGCTGCGTATAAACGTGCTTCGATTTCAGCTCTATTACTAGCATGATTTGTTCTATCTGAAGTAGCTTCGGTTTTTAATTGTGATAGATCTCGAAGACGAATTGGTAACGCGACACATTCAATATTATTAGGATTAACAGCAGAAACTTGAGCTTTATATTCAGGATGATCTCTCATTATCGAGAGGAGCTCTCTAAAAAACTTCTCAGAAGTGTCAACCGATGCAATATTTGAATCGACTGTAATACAGAATCCGTTTTGATTTGTGATATTTCCAATATCGGTCATGTTTTATTTTCATAAAAATGTATTTTTTTTCATTTTTGGTCTTTTTTCAAAATATGTTTACAGAAATATCAAAAAATAAAAGTGAAAAAAAATTGGGATTTATTATCATAAAAATGACAGTTTATGTTTTCATAATTGAAAGTGCTGGTCACGAGACTTTTAAACATATTTTTAATGGTAAAGAAATTTACAATATAGATGAAGGAACCTTTGTAGAAGGTATTAATACTACAGAACTTGATTTAGTTATTAAAGAACTATCTACAAAATTCAATGACGTCATTCAAGTCATTTTTATTGATAAAAGATACGTTATAAAATATTTCTATACGGTTGGTGGAAAAGATTACAATGAGGAAATTTTAAAATTAAAGAAAATTCATCAATTTTGCAATGGTACCTGGATGGAATTTTTTGATCAATTTATTGGTATTGATGATTCAAACCATTATATTTTTGCAACAATCGGTAATTATAAAAATATATATGACTATTCAAATTATCTTCAAATATCACCAAATCATAATTGTTATTTTATTTGGTCCATTAATAATGTTTCTGAAATCAAAAATGCAAAGTCATATTACAATATATTTTCAAGAAAAAGTTTAGACGAACAGATAGATAGTATCGGAAATCCTCAATTTATTGATTATGAAGCAATTAAATGGATTGTCAATCATGGTGTAAAGCAGGTACAGGGAATGTTAAAATGTGGAATTCATAGATGTGAACCATATATGCAGGCATTTGTTGAAAACTGGATTTTAAATCCAGCATCTTATTTTAGCAAAGGAATTATAGTGGAATATGATTTATATCCCCCAGCCCCAGATTCTGAAAATACAGATATTCAAAAAGGATATCTGTATACTGAACTTTTTAATATAAGCTCACAATACAGATTTCAGATATTAAACGGAATGTGTCGTGTTTTATGCAAATATGGTTTAGAATTCGGTAAATTAAAAGCAATTTCAAGTAGTATTTTTGACGTTCAGTACGATTCTTTATTGGATTAATTTTTAATCTTGAAATATTAAGTTCATTAATTGTTTAAAAAATGTGAAAAAGATATTTTTCTTTTGTTATAATTCATATTGAGAATCTTAAAATATAAATTTATATTTTAAAAAGCTTACTTTTAATTTTCATTTATTTGATTTTTATTTTGCTATAAAAATGGATAGTAGTAATCGTATAGATCGTATATTTATGTTACAATCTGAAATAGAAAAAAATGAGAATCACTCTCAACATTATGATAAAACCCTAGATAATTATCCCACAGATTATAATTCAGACTTTATTATTGATACAAATAGAGAAATTGTTGAATATATTACTGAAAAAATTAAAACAATAGACAAGAAACTTGAAAGCATTGAAAGAATTGATAATGAAATATATGACATTAATAAAAAAATTATAATTTTATGTTCTAAGACAGATATATTAGATAAAGAATTTGATGAAGTTAATAACACTCAAAAGATAAAATATGAGGATCGTGATTCTAAATCGGTTTTTAAATTTTTAAAGTCAGATGTTGAATCAATTTCTAATAAAGTATCATCTCTATTAGATTCTAATTCTCAAATAGAATCTAAAATTTCTTCTCTATCTAATTCCTTAGAATCAACAGATGATAAGGTAAAAAACTTAGTCTCTAAAACAAATAATGTGGATGATAATTTTATTCCATACGTTAGAACTGAGATTGATAACATTAAGAAAAAGTTCGAAACTTTTAAGAAATCTAACGATGATAATTATTCATCAACTCAACAGGAAATTCAAAGTCTCTTAAATAAGCACCAAAATGTGGAACGAAATAACAATGAAAATTTTAATAATATTAACAATCATCATTCTGATCTAATTGATAAATTTCAAACGTTATCTCAAAAAATTAATCAGATAGCAGACAATAAACCTTTACAAGAAATATCTAAAATGATTGATCATTTAAAAAATGATTTTAATGATCACAAAGAGAATACTTCTCAAAATTCACATAGTATTGATTTATTGGGTGATAATCTTAACGCATTTAAAGATGAAATTAATGAAAACAATTCATCAATTGAAGATAAATTAAAAGAATTACATGAGTCTTTATCTTCGCTAAAAGATCATTTATCAAAGATATCTTCATTAATAACTACAACTAATGATTCATTTTTACAAAGGATTAAAAAGCTATCAGATTCAGATTCTGAACATACTAGAAAAATTAATTCTCTCATTAGTGGAGATGACTTATCATTAGAGCTTTCTAAGGCATTAGAAGATAAAATTTCATCTCTGACGGATAACAATAATTCATTATTATCAATGATAGAAAAACTTCAATCAAATGATATCAATACTAGTCGTGATATTACTAATTTAACGAAGAAAATTTCAAGTGTTATTGAAACGAATAATAGTAAATTTTCAGAGATAGATTCTAATATTTCACTAAATAGTGGACTTGGAGATAAAATATCTTCACTAAAAGAATCATTTGAATCATTTATTGGATTATATAATAATTATTCATCGAACGTTTCAAATAAACTCTTATCAATTATGGAGTTAATTAAAATAAATGATGAAAAATCTAATGATAAACATACATCAATAAATGAAAACCTAAGATCATATCAAGATAATACAAATTTACAAATTAACTCTATTAGAGATTCAATTTCATTTTTAGCAGATGCAAGTAGTACTGCTCAAAAGATATATAATTCTATATCATCTATTAATTCGAGAGTTGGAAGCACTGAAAGTAAATTTGAAAAGCTTGATGGTGAATTTTTGAAATTGAAAACGATTTTAGAGAGTTTTAAATCATCTAATGAAGACCAAATAAATAAACAAAAAGACCAAGAATCTCAATTAGAAAAAATTCAAAATGATAATTCTATTAACTCAGGATTTCTTATTTCTCTACAGAATACTATTAAAGAGATGAAAGATGCATCAAATAGTGATACAAGGTTTTCAACTTTATTAAGTCAATTTAATGTACTTAGTAATTTAGTAAGTACATTAAAGACTACTTTAGAAAGTAACAGCGGTTCAAATAATACTATAAAATTACAAACATCATTTTCAATCCTTTCGAGTAAAGTAGATTCTATTTCAAATGAGATTGATAGAAAAACTTTACCGTTAACCGAAATACAAAAAGAAATAGCATATATAAAGCAAATAGTTACAACAGTAACAGATCAGAACGGGTTTAAATTATTAATTCAAAAAGTCTCTGATAATGTTGACAAAGCAAATGACTCAACATTAAAATTAAAACAAACTACCGATAAACATGAGACTATTATCAATGATTTAAAATCAAAAATAGATGCTTTGAAAGAAGAAAATAATTCAACTGCACAAGTAAGCTCAAATCCGGAAATTAAAACTTTAGAAACAGAGATAAAAAGTTCTGTAGATGCTTTTAAAGAAAGTACTTCAAATCAGATTTCTAATCTTGATGCTGAGATGATTAAGTTTCGTGCTCAAATATCTTCATACTTAACTCCATCTCAAGTATCACTAATTAAAGAAGAACTTCAAGAGACAAAAAATATAATTCAACAAGTTGTTAATGAAGACATAAGTGATTTAAAAAAAGGTTTAATAAATTTAAAGTCTAGAATAGAACTATTATATTCTAACTTTGAAAATCAAAATAATTTAGCTGCAGATACTGAATCTACACCTTCAAGTAATGAAAATAAAATCACAGTTCTTCAAAATGAGGTAGAAGAGTTAAAATCAATTATTGGATCTTTAAATATCTCAAATATTCAAAATTTGATTTTAAAATTACAAAACCAAGTTGAGTACAATTCAAATGATCATTCTAATAAAAATGGAATTAAATTGGTTCCAGGTTATGATTCAATTAGCGGTAAAACTAATCCATCAGTTACTTCACTTTTTGATGATAGTGATGAATCATTACTTGCTGTTGGAAACGAAGTTACATTTAGAAAGGATATAAAAGGATTTTCGGGACTTGATTTTAAATCTGGAAAATTTGGTTATGGGCCAAAGTATTCGATTAAAGAAAAATATTCATTAGACGTAAAAGGAGATTCTAAACTTGACGGTAAACTCAACGGAATTGAAATTTCAGATCTTGGTAGAGTTCCAAGATCAACTCAAAATGTTTTTGCAACAACTGGATCAGTTATTCAAATTCCATACTCTGGATCCTTCCCTAATGGAATTAGAGTTTTATTAGATAATACTGAAATTAAACAATCAAAGAAGAATGGATATCTTTATTCTTTAGGAAATGAAATGATTAACATTAGATGTGGTTCTGAATCTATTGGTCATACATTTGATAGAACAGGAAAATTAAAAGCTAATTCTAGCGGTAATTACTCTGTTCAAATCTTTTAATTAAAGATTATTATATAATAACATTTGTTATTATATTTTTGTGATATATAAAAATTAACTCTCTTCTTTATTGTATATTTCACATTTTGAATTTTTAATTTGAGCATATAATAACACTTCTTTTTCTTTTCCAAACTCAGTAAATCCATGTTCTAATAACCATTGTTTTACTTCTTCAGTGAAAGTTTCAAATGAAATTTGATTTGGAGAGATATATCCATTCTCTAATAGAATATCCAAACCTGGAGTTCCAAGAAAACATAGATAATATAAACTTGGAAAATATTTATCTTTAATTGAATGTTTTTTTGTCCAGTCAATATAATCCTTAAGAAAATCAATTGTTAGAATTTGTTTTGAAAAATTTATAGTGTATTCAAATGGAATCTTTTTTTCATTTGCGTAATCCAAAATCTTCTCAGCTACCTGTATATCAGAAATTTTAATAGGAAACTTTAAAGAACAAGGAAATCCTAGTTCAAAAATGTATTTAAATTTCTCAAATGAAATTAAATCACCATTTTGTAAAAATTTAACGCAAAGTTCAGGACTATTTTCGTCATCTTTATGTATTATTTTATTGTCAACGAACCATTTAAATATTTCTAAATCAATTGTAAAAATAGGATTACAACACATAGTATATAAACTGGTATTTTTAAAATCAAATCCGTGTTTATTTAAAACGTCTAAAACTTCTAAAACTTCTAAACTAGGATTTTGTGTTAAAAATACAGAAAAAAAGATTCAAAAGTTACAGTTTCAAACTCTTTCTTTTTATAATATGATACGATTTTGTCATAGTTTTCATCAATCCATATTGGATTATTAATATTTTTAATAATAGAATCCCAACTAACTTTTTCATGAAAAACTCTTTTAAGTAAAGACAACATTTTTCTATAAAAGTTAAAATTATTTTCATTTTTCAGTTAAATGAGTCTTGATGTTTTTATTTTTTGAATTTCAGTCTTTATATCAGTAAGATTTTTAGTTACATCTTCCAACAAATCCTTAATTTCAAATGTTTTTTCATTAAAAGAAGCTTTTCTATTATTAAAATCATTTATATATTGATTTCCAATATTAATATAATATAGTACCCATTGATAAGCATACAAAGCTCCTATTACGAGACCAATTAATATAACAATTATAATCAATAACATAATTATAGTAGCTATCTCGAATTTCCTCATTTTATATCACTTTATAAAAATATTATTTTAATAATATCTCACCAATAAAAAATAAAAACCAAAATAACTACATTAACACCATAATTTAAAACATAACACAAAATTATTTTTTCGAAGAGCAACAAATACTTTAAAATTATATATTTTATTTTCTAAGCCTTACTTACAGAGAGAAATTTTATATTAAAAAGACCTGTTGTTTTAATATTTTTAGAATATAAAATCTATAAAAAATGTCGGACTACCGCGTTTATCTCAAAAAAGGTGGTGACGTTGTAGAAATTGAGTTACCAGATATTTACAAAAATTCTGATTCCGAAACATACTCCGATCAAATTAAAACATTTATTTCGACGAGTATGCAGTTAGATTATTATTCACTATATTTAGAAATAAAAAGAGGAGGTCGTATTTTACGAAATTGTAAGGATATTCAAATATTAGATGGTGATGAAATTTATTTTGTTTTTGATTACAAAAATAACATTGATATTACAAAAATAAAAATTAAATCAGGATTTAATAAAGTTGAGGATAAAAGAGCACTAAAATATGATCCAATTTTGTTACTCACTTTTAATGAAAATATAGAGAAGAATTACATACAAAAACTTAACGAAGTTAAATTAGAAATTCAAAATACTTGTTTATTATGTAGAGATGTAGAAATAATTAATTTAATTAGTCAGTTTATTATTTTTAAATTTAATGAATATTTTTTTGTTAACTTTCCAATACATTTTATTAACAACTGTATTTATTTCTGTAATTTTTATAATAAAAAGCCTTCTGGATTTGGATTTATGTATGATATCACTACTAAAACATATTATGAAGGTATTTTTGATGGTAATAATATTGAACAAGGATGTGTTTTAAAGATGTCTGAAAGAATTTATCATTTAACATGTCAAACTTTTACAGATATGTTACCTTGTAATATTGGAAGCTTAAAATATCTCGATTTAGAAGAGAGCTATGATGGGTTTCTCTTTAATGGTTTTTATTCAGGTAAGGGATCTTTAAGAAATTCTAAGGGTCTATATAATGGTGGATTTATAGATGGTAACAAAAGTGGTTATGGTACTATGTTTTATAAAAATGGTGATATATATAACGGATATTGGAGTAAAGATAAGAGAAATTCATTTGGTAAATATTCTTACTCTAATGGAGATTATTATAGTGGTGTATATACAGATGATTTAGAAGAAGAATTTGGTATAATGTATGATTGTAAATTAAATTTATCATATATAGGAACTTTTAAAAACGGCAAAAGGACTTTTAATAAATATGAATATTCAATTAAAGGTGGGCATTTATTTTATAGTGATTTTATAGGACTATATAGTGTTAAATTAGAAAATAATGATAATAGTTTTACAAAAACATCATCGAGACTTGTTTTTGATAAAAATGAATTATACATTAGAACATTAAATAAAGAAGACGTATTTTTTAACTTTAAGCATAAATCGAGATTATATTTAGGTCATTTTGATTATGATTGTAATTTATACGGATTTGGTAGGTTATACTACGATGATAACAATGAGATTTTAAATAATGATGCAACTGATGAAGAACCATACTCAAAAGAATATCTAAGCAAAAAATACAAAAACTATAGAGAGTATCAATGTATATTTACTGATACTAACGCTAACGGTTTTGGTCGTATTAAATATAAAAATGGTGATATATACATTGGAAGAATTACTAATGGATATAAAGATGGAATTGGTATTTTAAGAAAATCAAATGGTGTAGAAGAGAAAGCTTTTTGGTCGTATGATATTAAAAAATCTTTTATCAAAACATAAATTATTACTTTAAAGTTAGACATATTAGACATAAATATTTCATTTGAAATATTTTAAAATAGCTAATCTTTCCTGAATATAAAAACAAATATTATAAAAAGTTGAAAACAATTAAGATTTATTTCTAACTGCTAATATTCCATTTGTAATTTTAAATTCTCTTTGTATAATTAGAAATCCATCTTCTAATAAAACTTGTAATGCTATCTCTCTAAATTTTGGATATATAAATTTATCTAAAATAACATGACAATTATCACTCATCATTGTTAATATTCCTTCAAGTAAAATTTTAAATCCTATCTCCTCATGATCTTCTTGAAATTTATACCATAATCCTCCAGAATCAGGTGCTATCAATACAGAATACTCTTTTAAATGAGAACTCCAGAATTTTTGACTAAAACAATTTGCTAATATATTAGGATCTCCAATTATATCAACAGTTGACATATTGACTCCACTAAAATTAATGTCATAAATGACCATATCCCCATACCAATGGTTTGTTAATCTTCCATTTTCAACAGAGACTTTTCTTGGATGACATAGAATTAATCCTTCCATTTATTTGGAATTTTTAATTATTTTATATATTTTTCAAAAATATAAAATGACATTTAATAAACTAAGAATGTTTAATAGAGATAGAGACAAAGATATCGAATTACAAAATTTATCAGAGAAGATCTCCATTAAACCATCAAATAATAAAATTTATGAATATAAGAAAGATAAAAATATTAAAAATACAAATAATTTTGTCAGAAATTTATATAGAAGAGATAATAAAATTAGCACAAATAAAATTAAACCTACGGATAAAGTTATAAGTAATAAAAATATCGAATTATTCAAAGATAAATCAGATAGCGGAGATGAATTAAATAGTAATATTACTAAAAATACTTTTGTTATTAATCTGTTTAGTTTTTCTTTTAACTGTTTTTCAAGTTTTTAAAAATCTTGATTTTTTAATGAAGATGATGAAAAATGATCAAATTTTTAAGAAATTTCTTAAAAAATAGGGTCCAAAAATTTTATTTTTAGGCCTTCACGTATCTTTTCAAGGCGTCCTGAGTACAGTGAGACCGACTACTTCGGGGGTCAAAAATAGGGTCTCCCCATAGCTATAGGCGATGTTTTTCGGAGAAAATTTTTTATCATTTTTGAAGAAACTTAAAGAAAAAAAGAAAAAAGAATAAAGACATTCTTGAAAAAATGTCAGTTTGCTTTACAGATGCTAGCTATGATCCAAAGCTAAAGTTTGGTGTTATTGTTTATCGCATATATCCAAATGGTATTAATTATGAATATGAACAAACTATTAAAATATTTAATGAAATTAAAAACTCTGAACTTGAGAAGATTGGGATTCAAGAATGTATTAATAGTACATTAGAGTTTGATCATGTTACTATATTTACTGATTGCAAAAGTGCAATATCTGAATTCCAAAATGATAGAGTTTTAATCGTCTATATAAAAGGTCACACTAAAAAAATAAATAGAGATGAAAATGGATTAATATTTAGAGAGATTGATATACTTTCAAGAAAAAAACTTAGAAAAATAAGAAAAGATATGATGAATGTATAATAATCACAAATGTGATTATTTAAATTATTCGGAATAATGTTTTGTATCAACTCTTTTTGATTCTTTATTTGCAATTAGAAGTATAAACCAAGTAACTGTTATAAATACAATCATATAAAGAGAAAGTAAAAATGAATATATTTGGTAAGAACATTGATTGAAAATATTAAAAAATATAAAAATTTGAAAGGTTGTATTAATAATCTTCAAAAAACTAAAAAACATAAAATATTCAGAACCTTCTTTAAAACATAATAAAGGTGAAGATACTATCATTAGTATTCCTTGTATTAAAAAATTTTGTGCTAAATTCATAAAAAATCTAGGAACTTTTATTTCAACACAAGATTTATCCGTATAACTAAAGAAAATAAATAAAATTCCAACTCCAACAAAGAAAGGTAATAATACCCTTTTAGTTTTAAAATTAATTTCTTCTAAAATATCTAAAGCTTTACGTTCGAATTCTTTTTTCTCCATTAAAATTTGAATAAAACGAGCTTCTTCAGGTGATAAGTGTCTTTCAAAACTACAAATATCACTTTGTTGAATTAATGACCTAAATCCAAGTTCAATATCTTTATTCTCCATTTTTGAACCCAAAATTTTCGAGATTTTCATTTTTATCTGAAAAAATAAATTCAGCCCCAGAAGGACCTGTGTGCTCTCTTATGTCATTATTTCTCTCAAAAAATTCAACAATGTCTTCAAATCCTGTTTCATTTAACATTAAAATTCTTCCTAAAATCCATCCTAAAAGGAAAAAAATGTTTACTATTACCCTCTCATATGTCATAACTTCTGGTGGATAAAATCTACTGTAATGAATCACACAAAATTCAAAAGCTAATACAAAAAGGATTGTAAAAAAGATTGATCTTGAAAGTCCTCCAAAAAGAATACCTGATGCGAAGCTTGAAATAATTTGAAATTCAATATTATCTTGCATATTTTTATATCAATAATAATTATTAAATTATTATATTAAGGCTTTACAGGGAAAAAATAATTCGGATCTACACATTTGTTATATAGTATTCTATATATTTTTCTATATGATCCGTTTGAGAATTCATTCATTTCAATGTAACCAAGGAAAAGTTTAATTATATCGCTACGATTAGGTTTTGGTTCATACTCATCTATCATCTCAAAAATTCCAGGTCTATATATTCTAAAACTTGGAAAAATAGTTTTAATAACGTTAATCTCGAAATTAAATATCCATTCATCTAGTTTGTAGTACTCTTCCAAATTTTCTGGCTTTTCAATATCACATGTTAAAACTTCTTCAAAAAATTTTCCAACCGAATATGTCGTTGATAATGTTATCCAATATTTATGATAAAAGTATATACATGCAATCATAACTTTAATTGGATTTTTATCTATAGGATCAATTTTATCCAAAATGTTTAGAACTCTATTTGATAAATCTACTGCGTGAAATAAAATTCTGGGAGTAAATTGTGGATATTTGGATATAAACCTTGAAAAAAAGTTTACCTTAACAGCATTCATTTCAGGTGTTAGCGATATATTTATAACCTCACCGCTTTTCATTGAACCTATATTTGAAATAATATTCGAGAATGTTTCTCTGGTCTTCTGAAATATTGGATTATTTAAAACACTAAAGCATGGCTCTCTTTCTTTATATTTATAATTTAGCATAGACTTTAAAATATTATCTAAACTAATCCATCTATTTCTATCTTCAGGTTTATAGTATTTGGATCTTTCTAATATTCTCATTAAAGAAGGTCCTGGTTCTATATTTTGAACTTCATCACTTCCATTTAATTTAAGAATAACACTTGAATTTCGCTTGTAAGATGCGTGTATTTCTTGAGTCCAAGCATTGGGATTATTTTTAATTATTTCACTGAATAAATCATCGGAATCAATTTTTTCTGATCTGAATAAAATTTTCCCTGTTAAAATCTCAAAAATTGTACATGCAACTGCCCAAACATCTGAAGTAGCACCATATTTTTGAATAGACCAACATATTTCAGGTGCTCTGTACCATGGTGTGTTTGTTCCAGGCGTTGATGGTGCTGAATTTACTAAAAATTGAGAAAATCCAAAATCGCAAATCTTTAGACTTGGCTTTCTAGTAGTAGGATGTAGAGAAATAAGAATATTTCCTGGTTTAATATCTCTATGTGTAATCAATTTGTCATGTATAAATGCAACAGCTGTTATAAACTGTCCAATCATATCAATAGCTCCTTCAAAATCATATAAATCTGATCCAAAAAGCTTAATACCGTTAGTGTCCAATATTTCTGTTACAAAATTAATACCTTCTATTTTCATTAACTCATTTCCACGAGGTTTTCTTTTATATTCGTCGAAAAAAACGCCTAAAAGACGCGGAACAAAAGGACTTTTAGATGAAAGTGTATGAAGAATCTGAATTTCACGTAGAGATCCAAAACCAGAATATTCATGTTTGTGATATGATTCTTTTTGTGCACCTCGATCTTTTTTTCCATCAACGTACGTTATTTCACCAGCCCATACGATTCCGTACGAACCCTCACCAAGTTTTTTTCCATCACTGTCTCTGATGAAACCCATTTTATTCTTTAAAATAATAAAAAAAATTCATTTTAACTTTTACTTTCTATGATAGCTTTTGTTTTATTTAACGATTCTTGCAAATATTTGTATTTTTAAAACTTATCCAAATCTTTTTGGAACTTTATAATCATAGGAATTTTTTATAAAGTATATTTTAAAAACTACGTTTTTATAAAGACATATGAACCTTTTAAACGATTAGTGAGTAAATAATTATAATTAAGTACGTATATTGATATAAATATTAAAGAGACTATAATAATACAGATAAAAATCCATATAAATACAGTGTTATTTTTTTCTTTTAACTCTATGTTTTCTTCTTCTTTATTAACCAAAAAAGAATTTTTAAAGAAATATTGTTTGTAATGAATTGTTTTAATAATTTCAGATTTAACAGTTCGTGGATCATCTGAAATATAAAGATTTATATATCCAGGAATATATAATTCATCACTGTTAAAATATGCGGAAAATTCATCAAAATAAATAAAGTATGATGGAAATTTTCTTAGTAACATAATATAATTTTCTAGACCTATGTATTTTAAAATATCAGAATCATGATAGTAAGTTCCATCAATATGTGAGGTACCAGTAAAGAGATCTGGTTCATTAATAATTAAATTATTTTTTAAATCACACAAAATAGCATTTTTATCTCTTTCTTTATCCGACATATTTCCTTTTTAGAAGTAAAAAATCTTAAAAATATTTACATTTGTAAATATTATTAGGTTTAAAATTAAACTTTATTTTGGATTATATATCGAGATTTGACTCGTTCTGCTGTGATGAATACATTGATTTAAATTTTGATACCTTCATTGGTAAATTATCACCTCTTCCTCTTCCTTGATATGGTCCTCTTCCTCTTCCTCTTCCTTGATAAGGTCCTCTTCCTGAAGTATCACCTCTTCCTCTTCCTTGATAAGGTCCTCTTCCTGAAGTATCACCTCTTCCTCTTCCTTGATGAAATCCTCTTCCTGAAGTATCACCTCTTCCTCTTCCTTGATGAAATCCTCTTCCTGAAGTATCACCTCTTCCTAAATCTCCTGTACCAGAGTATATTTGTTTTTCTAAATTGGAGGGTTTTGTAACAATAATTCCTGATGAATCAACCTCAGATTTTACATTTTCAAATGTAACTTTCTTAGTTGATGTCAATCTAGATACAAAAACAGATTGAGAAATATTTCCCAACGTCAAAGTTCCCAAATTATTTACGTCACTATAGCTGGTGTAATAATCAGTACTCAATTTTGAGATTTTTAAAATGTCACTCAACATTAGTTGGGGAATAATTGGAATTTTCATATGGATATCAGAGTTATAACCAGCTTGAAAAATAAAAGATAATTTTTTTGGTGAATATGAACTCCAAAATTTGCATTTTGAAACATGTTTTAAATATACAGCATCGGTTGAGAAAAATGTCTTTAATACTTGATTTGAAAATAGAGGATGTAATACTAATGATAAAACATGAGTTGCATTAATATAAGGATCAACTGGTGATCTAATTACATTTTGAACTTGAAATCTACCTGAATTCATAAACTCAACTAAATTAGAAATAGTAGGAGATAAATGTCCTTGATAAAACCAATTATTTACTGGATATCCCATGTAATATTTAAGATTCCATTGAAGACCTGTTAAATAATTTTGACAAGATTGATATGTTGACTCTTGAATTATATTTTGTTCTAACTCCATAAGCATTGAAATTTTCGGACTTGTAAAGATAGTATTGGCTATGAGAGAAGGTCTTATCATAACTTTTTTCCAATGTTCAATAAAATTTTCATAAGGCATTGGAAATAAAGAACACGGAGTATAAGTTTCATATTGATTCATTTTTATCTTATTAATCGATCTCAATCTAATAACTTCTGAGGCGTAAACATTATTATATGGGTCATTAGCATAGAGTCTTTCTGCAGTATCAACCTCCATTTTTAAATTATATAGATTTTCTTCAGTTTTGATTAAGTAGTTCTCAAGAAAATATTTATACGAACCCCAATTAATGTTTCCTTCGTTATCAGTTATAAATTTAAATTCATTATCAGTATATTCTTTATAAGCTTTACAAAAAGAGTCAAGAGTCGTTTTAATATTACAATCAAGAGTAAACATTCTTTGGACGAAATCATCACCTATCTTGAATGTCATAAGAACAAAATCTCGAATTAGTGAAAATTTTTGATCTTTTGTGAGAGATTCATAAGCTATACTGTCAGGTTTCATTAAATTTATAAAGTGATCCCTAGCAACATTAATAGAAACTCCTTCATTTAAAGTATTTATATCGTAGCTCTCACGTAACCAAATAAAATTATAATCTCTCATCATAGTTAAAATACCTAAATCAGCATCTAATCCATAAACAACATGATTTTGAATTCTATATTCAACATCTTTATCTTTGTCAGTGTCTGTT
>Ga0304730_1000095_pt1 | contig 86784 bp, 73 predicted proteins | sample M_130628_MF_Meta_FD_190474 | JGI IMG/M metagenome (GOLD analysis project Ga0304730, IMG submission 190474) | Freshwater microbial communities from Lake Montjoie, Canada to study carbon cycling - M_130628_MF_MetaG (v2) (version 2) | ecosystem: Environmental > Aquatic > Freshwater > Lake | place... | reverse complement strand
GGATCACACCCAATAGTAGATATGGGCGTCGGGATAAGTTCAAATACGGAGCTTAAAATCGGTCTTACTTGCTTATTATTTGTTTGATTTAATAGAATACAACAAACCATCATTTTCCATGGCTCTTTCAGATAATCCTCCTGTATTAGTATCTCTCTTTCCACCATTAGCTTTGCATTTCTGGAACCCAATGTGTCATTCTACCATCCTCAGTAACTTCATGAAGTATATTGTTACCCAATGGATCTTTATCCTTACGGTAAACATGGAAAGAAAATACAAAGTCACCGTGGTTATTGTCCATGTCGGTATAAGTGGCTAGTGTTGCTCCTCCCTGTTCATAAGAGGTTTTAATTATGATCTTTATCCATTCGCATAGCTTCTCCATTCTATCATGTGGGATATCTGAGATCTTTAAGTGGGGTGAAATGCCAGCTCTATATAGTGCCTCGGATTTTATGTAGTTACCTACCCCTGAGATAACTTTTTGATCCATAATGGCTTTACAAATATTCTTATTCGGTGATTTTGCTAATCTAGCATAGAACTCAGAAAAAGGAACTTCGACGTTTAGCATATCTGGACCCACATCATTTAATTTTTTCTGTATCTCCCCATGATCCGAATGGAAAGAAATGTTACCAAATCTTCTTACATCCTCGAAGAAGACTTCACTTGAATCAGAAAATCTAAGAACAAAATGTGAATGCTTACCTCTAAGATCCCTCCAGCCTCCGCTCATGCCTAGTGTATTCCACATAAATAGATCACCTATTTTGGCGTAGATAAACTTGCCTTTAACTCTAACCCATTCCACACGGAGCGGTCCTGGTGCTAGGTGCTTTCTAATAGTCTGAATTCCAGTAGGCTCTTTCTTTAACCATTTCCCCCCGAGTATTTCAGCCTCAGTTAGATCTTTACCAACTATTCTTTTGGCTAATCCCTCAGCCATTCTTCTTACTTCTGGTCCTTCTGGCATTTTTATTTTTTAGCAAATATAAAAAAGATACCCGGCATAAAAAAATAAAGCCGAGCTTTGTGGCCCGGCTTTACTAAATAATTTAATTGTTGTTTAGAAATATCTTTCCTCGAAAAACAAAAGATCCAGCTTGCTATTTATATTAATAAGCTGGAGTGCATTCAAAAGATCCGAATAACCTCCAACTGACTCATTTTGAATATCAACATATTTCTGAATGAAGTTAAATGTTGCAGGATGAACATCACAAAGCGCATGTTGCATAGCTGAGTATTCCAATAATAATTTGTATTCAATATCATAAGCCTCGTCAATAATACCAACTAGTGAATCAAAATCATTTGGTACACTCACTGATGGTATTTGTGGTAATATGTTCCATTGAGTTAGGTAATCTTGTAAGCCCTTAGCATGTTCCAATTCCTCCGCTGCTTCACCTTCGAAATAAGCTGCTGCTTTTTTGTAGTTTGCGTTTCTACACCAGTTAGCTGCATTTCTATATGTGTAATGTGCAGTGTACTCGTCAGCTAGTCTTTTTTCAAACACTTCAACTATATCGGATGATAATGTCTTAGGATTTACTATTTCAGGAGCTGATCCTATTTCTATGCTTTCAATCTCAATACCCTCGTTGGTTTTGTCTTTGAAGTGTTTAAATGTTCTCATTATTTAATGATTATTTTGTTCCTTATATATCTACTATCTAAGTCATACTCTTACTTGTTGAATTAACCTGTGCAATTTCACTCATATTAACATAAATATTACCATTTTTAAGGATTGCAAAATTAGAAAATAATTGCTCTATATTATAGTTTTCCTTGCCCCCAACCATAATTGCTTTTTTAGCAGTCATTAAGTTATAAACTGATTTTACGGTTTCTAATGAGGATCCCTTTTCAGCGTATTTAGGTTTCATGACCAAGATATGAATATTTCTTTCCCTGTCCACTGCCCCATTAAAAGTAAAGCTTTCCGATCCTATTTTTCCGCTTTTATAAGCGCTAATAAACTTGTCCAATAACTGTTTCCCCGTATCCACAGGTCCAGCATTAATTACACCACGAAGAATGTTCAAACGGGAGAAAGTGTCCCGATCGTTTATAAGATAAATTCTGCTATATTCCTCCTGAGAAAGATTACTTCTGTGTGTTGGGATATATGTTGACACTTTATTTTTCTTAAGAAATCCATCAATTAAATGCGCCATCTCATGTTTGATTGTGTCTTTTATGCTTTTATTACCCTGTGCTTTTCCGTTATAAAAATTATAAAGATTGAGGTATGAGGTAAATGGATCTTTTTCGGGTGAGCAATATCCCCAGGATTTTTTTCCCATTTCAGATGCCTTCGGATCCGCAGATGTATTTAGCTTAATTTTAAAATTAGGTATGAGTGAAGAAATCAAATTTTTTCTAACCGATTGCTCGGCATTAGTGAATTTACTGACAGTATCCGGGTGTGAGTACCAGTCAATATATTCTTTTTTGTTCTGTGTAAATAATTCAGATATCTCCTGTTTTATTTTCTCAAGTTTAGCTTTTTTTTGCTCAGGATTGAGATTCTTGAATTCACTCCAAAAATCAAAATATCCACTATCTGGTTTTTTATCATCATAGTAATCGCAAACGGGTTCTGAATTTTGGCTTTCAAAAAGACTTAGATGTATTAAATGTTTCATAATATTATTTTTATATTATATTATATATCTAGAATTTAGTATAAAAAAAACCGGGTGTTACCCCGGTTTTATAATCATTAATTATTTTGGTGTTACTTAACCTCCTCGAATTCAACCTCCTGGAAATCTTCAGATTCCTGAGTATTTTCTGAATCAGGTTGTTCTGATTGTGATTGCTGATCAGCTGCATATATTGCTGCAGTTATCTCATTCATCTTGTCACCAAGCTCCTTCATTTTTGATTCAAGTGTTTCAATATCTTCGCTTTCTCTCAAAGATTTAATTTCTGTAATTAGCGAGTTAAGTGTTTCTTTGCCGGAATCACTAACCTTCTCTCCCAGATCCGTAAGCGCTTTCTCAATCTGGAATACCATCGAATCCGAATCATTAAGAACTTGCGTTTTCTTTAATCTCTCTTTATCAGCTTCCTCGTTAAGTTTAGCTTCATTTCTCATTTTCTCAATTTCCTCGTCGGTCAACTTAGATCCTGATTCAATTCTGATATTTTGTTGTTTACCTGTTCCTTTATCCTGAGCAGATACGCTGATGATACCATTTGCATCAATATCGAACGTAACTTCAATTTGGGGTACACCTCTTTGTGATGGTGGAATATCGGTTAACTGAAATCTCCCAAGAGTTCTGTTGTCCGCTGCCATTACTCTTTCCCCTTGTAGTACATGAATATCAACTGCTGGTTGATTATCTGATGCAGTCGAGAAGACCTGACTTTTTCTTACTGGGATTGTTGAGTTTGCTTCGATGAGTTTGGTGAATACACCTCCCATTGTTTCGATACCCAATGATAATGGTGTGATATCAAGTAGAAGTACATCATTAACTTCGCCTGAAAGTACACCACCTTGTATAGCAGCTCCAATAGCAACTACCTCATCCGGATTTACACCCTTAGATGGTTTTCTGCCAAAAAGCTTTTCAACCTCTTCCTGTACCTTAGGTATTCTTGTTGATCCTCCAACCAAGATGACCTCATCGATATCAGATGCCTTTAATCCCGCATCTTTTAACGCTTTCTTACATGGACCTAGCGTTCTATTAACTAAATCGTTGGTCATTGATTCAAATTGGGATCTTGAAAGCTTTTTAACGAAGTGTTTAGCTCCCTCAGCATTTGCACTTAAATAAGGCATATTAATTTCAGTCTCCAATGATGCTGATAGTTCAACCTTAGCCTTTTCCGCGCACTCTCTGATTCTTTGGTAAGCCATAGGATCTTTGGAAGCATCGATACCAGATTCGCTTTTAAATTCCTCCACAATCCAATCTATAATTGCCTCGTCAAAATTGTCCCCTCCTAAGTGTGTATCCCCATTTGTTGAAAGAACCTCGAATACACCAGATCCAATTTCAAGTACCGATACGTCGAATGTACCACCACCTAAGTCATATACAATCACTTTTAAGTCCCTATCTCCTTTGTCCAGACCATACGCTAGGGCAGCAGCTGTAGGTTCGTTAATGATCCTTAAAACTTCCAATCCAGCAATCTCACCAGCTTCTTTTGTTGCTTGTCTTTGGCTGTCATTAAAATAAGCGGGAACTGTAATTACCGCTTGCTTAACATCTTCACCAAGATAATCTTCAGCTGTTTTTCTTAGATTCTGTAAAATCATTGCAGATATCTCTTGAGGTACATAGTCCTTATTATTTGCATGGATAACAACTTTTTTACCATCCTTATCCACACCAACTTTATAGGCCATCTTTTTGGCCTCCTTTTTAATCTCATCAAAGTTAGATCCTATAAATCTCTTTGCTGAATAGACAGTGTTAGTTGGGTTTGTTACTGCCTGTCTTTTTGCGGGATCCCCAATTTTGATCTCACCTTCTTTAAAAGAAACCACACTTGGTGTTGTTCTCTTTCCTTCTTGATTAACGATAACAACCGGTGATCCGCCCTCAATAACGGACACACATGAGTTTGTTGTTCCTAAATCGATTCCAATTACTTTTGACATACTTTTTATTTTTATTTTTATATTTCCTTCTTTATAGAAGGTTTCACTGGTATTATTCCATAATCGGATAAGTCAAAATCTATTCCGGAGAAAAATAAATGACAAAATGTCTATAAACGTGGGATTAATTTGTCAAAATGTCAAAAAAAAGCCTGCATAAGCAGGCTTGACATCATATAAACTTTTAAATTACTTTTTAGGTGCTTTCTTAGCAACAAAATCCAAATAAGAGATAAGGCTTTTATACCCCTTCTTTTTCTTATTCTTTGAACCCGCTGCTTGTGTGCCAACAGTAAGTGAACTGAACTTATCACCTGATCCAGATTTGGTATCATCATAAAAACCCGCATTGGTACCGTCATTTGTTGGCGGGGTTGGATTACCCATACCACCCACATTCCCCAGAGTAGTTAGTCCAGCAGCAGGTGCTCCACCTCCCATATCATCCTCTGATATTTTTCTAACCACTCCCTTGTCTGCAAGGAATTGATCTAACTGTCTAGTTTCTACACAATAGCCCTTTTCATTAAGCCATTCAGTAAGCATCTCAACCACATCATCAGGGTCACAATCTTTGATTGCTTCAGTGATCTCATCCTCCTCGTCATTCATGCAAACTAAGCATCTATTCTTCAGTGTTGGGTAAAACATATTAATCTATTATTTCTTTTATGTTCTTAGAAAATATTCTAACTATATTCCCATCCGAATTTTTTGTTATGTATCCTATGATATCGTTGTATATATCATAAATTGGATCCTGTATGAGTAGTCTTCTTCCAAGATTATCTAAAACCCATTTATTAAGGATTTGACTCACCTCCTTGGAATGGCTTCTTTCCCTATAATCTGAAATGTCTGGATTTCCACAACCGCAATCGCTCATATTATCTAAAATCTTTGTTAGCTTCTTTTCTTTTGAGATATTGCCAAAGATAGTTTAGTCCTCTGATATAGTCCTTTGGTTTTTCAAAAGGTTCTATAAACTTTTTGATATCATTACCGCTACCTTGTGGAATCTCCTCCGACTTTATAGGGTTATATCTGCGAACTGTTCCGGTTGGATGGATGGTATAAAAAACATCATCGTGATTCTTCTCCTTCTGTTTGTTCTTAGTTCTGATGAATTTCATTGTGTTATTAATCTCCTGCTGATGTGACGTCTCCTCTTCGAATCCAAGATCTATTATTCTCTTGTATTCCTTTTTGGATCTAATTGAATCAAGATTCAGTGATCTTCTAGACTCTGTCTTGTACTCCTCATCAGGATTATAATCATTAAATTTCTTGAGATTCTTCATTCCCTATATATCAATAATGTTTCCTAGTGTAGTCTCTCGATGCATATATAGTTGTTACTAAAAGAAGCCCCAATAATACCAGTTATTCGGAAAAGTCTACTGTTTGTCGAGTCCACTATATGATGAACCACCGTATCACCAGCAGCTGCGAAATTAAATGTTGATTTTATATACGTCATTGTGCCGGTTATAGTGGTGCTTTGTCCTGAGTATTGTGTGGTGGACGTACCTGCATATACTGTCCATCCGGAAGACATTGATGTTATACTAGACCCAGTAGTGCTAATCTGGAAACTTCTATTTCCACTCGTACTTAGCTGAACCCCTATATCACCGAGTGAAATTATATATCCAGAGCTTGTTATTCCGCTAGCTTTCCACGAGATCTCGCCGCCAGATCCTGCTGGTGCCTTGCTGATGTCTATATTAACACCCCGGTAATCACCACCATCCTCGAATATTCTTATCTTGCTTGAGTAGACACCAATGTTAACATTGGATCCGCTAAGGCCACCTGATGTGCCCTGAGACAGATTTATATTTCCTCCAGTGGGGCCTGAACCCACACCTACCGTAAGATCCCCCCTAATTTTAAAATCATTAATATAAATCCACTGGCTTCCGCTCCAAACATAGAGGGTATTACTATCAAGGAATGCTTGCCCGATACGAGGTGATACTGGAAACTTTGCCATCTATTAATTAAATCCTATTTTCCAGATATCCAGTCTCTGTAATCCTTAAGATTCTGAAGATTCTTTTTACCCTTTGCTTTTTGTTTAGCATCGGTGTCCAGAAAAGGTATTATTTTACCCGGTCCGCTAGGTTGGAATTTTGGCATATCACCGGATGTAACCGGTTCTAAACTTACTGAAAGTTCCTCGTCAACGTGATGCGGGAGATTCTTGTGTTTGGTTGATGCAAAAGCATCTAGTTCCTTCTTAGTCATACTATCTGCAATAGCTAGTATTCTTTTTCTGTATTTCGGATCAAGATCTGCAGGTTTCATTTTGCCTATTTTGATTGCATAGGCTTGACCCATTAGTGCTTGCTGTGCTGTACTTACCGATGGCATATTTTTATAATTTATTTCTATTTTTATAATTTTGTTCGTAATCTTTCAGAACATTAGGTTTTGCTTTGAGATAAGCTATTTCATTATTGGTTTTTGGTAATAGTTCATTAGTTAAAGATTTCAGTTTCGATGTAAGCGCTTTCGTGAATCCCGCGGTATTTCTATATGGAGCAAAGTAATCTATAAAACCTAGCAACTTCGGCGGGTGATCCTTACGATCTTTCGATATGCTTGGATCCGAGAGTTTTCTTGTTACTATGAATGTACCATATCCTTCCCTGCTTCCATCTAATGGGTTAGCATTACCTTCTACTGAAGTCCATGTTTTATCTACATTATTTACAGATAGGATTATTCCGGTATGACCGCTACCAGGATATCCACCAGTCTTTCCGTCTTTACTTAAATAAAAAAATGCCATCCCGGGAAGGATAGAATTAATATCCATATTAGGCTTATATTCAATCTTTTTACCTCCTGAATTTGCCCAGTGAAACCTAACCGCTGCATCCTTGGGTATTTGATTTTTTATATTCTGTGAAAATCCGGATTTGATTAAAACATCATATATAAATGCTGCACACCAAGGATCACCAGGACTTACACCAACCCCTTTCTGAAGTGGTTCAATATTAGGACCTCTATTGGATCCCCTTGGTGATTCCTCAACCTGCGTTGATTTAATAGAATTGTAAAAACCATTAATTAAAGGATCAAATGCATCTCCCTTACCCTCGAATATATATTGATTAAATGATAAAATATTGGACATCTGTAATTATATTTTCATCTATATATCACAAGAAAAAGGACTTATAAATATAAGTCCTTTTTCTTAGTTTCCCATTCCTTATCAGTCATGGGTTTCGAATTTAAGTCCCAATTGGTATCGGGATTTATTATCTTCTTTTTCTGTTTGTTCCAATCTCCGAATGTCCAAATAAATCTATTGTAGGCTTTGCCGACAGTAGTAAATCCTGTATCCCCTGGCTGTATAGCTATGGGTGACTGCGGCGGGACATAAGAGCTTGTGTCTGCAGGATTAGATGATATCTTCGTACTTTTCTTTGTCATAGATGACAGATTCTATTTTTGTTTTAGAGATCTGAAAAGTTTCGAATCCTCCGACAGTGCCGTCCATATACTCGGCAACTTTCTTTTCGCATTCGATTACTGAGTCTCCTGAAACAAGAAATTCTGATTTCTTGTAAATTGGGTCTCCAGCTTTATTAACTTCACCAGATTCAAAATTAACCTTTACTAAATAATAGCTCATGCAGATTGTTTTTTAGAGGTTATAAATTAATCTTTTTTATTCTTAGCTTCTTGTACTTCAGTTCTAACTTCCTGAGCAAGTTTTTTTAATTCCTGCATAGCTTGTCTAACCCTAGTACCAGCTGTTCCATTTCCTTTACTGAAGAATTTTTCAGCGTCACCTTGCGTTTGCTCGATAAGAGCTTTAATTTGTTCGAATTTTTCCATGTTAAATTGTTTTTAATTTATATTTATATATTGGTTTTACTTAATTGTTCCGATTATCTGCTTATAAGAATTGATTTTTTACTAGAACCACTCTGAATTGACCAATTACTTCCTAATTGTGATATTGCTATGGACTTCATATACTCCATATACTCGCCCTTACCAGAAAATTCAAGATTATCTTGCATTTCATCATACATTCTACTAATCTTTGGATTTGCTTCCAAATAGCTATTAACGCACTTAAATACAGTTTCCATAAGTCTAGATATCTCGTTGCCTTCCATCTTAAACTTATCAGAATTAGTTTGGGGTATTTCCTTCTTGTCAACAGCGATATCATCTATAAGCTCCGGTGACATTTGATTTATTGTTAATACACAGTAGGAATTCTTTGGACCTTCTATTACCTCATGATCCGAATATTTACCTACAATTAGATGAAATCCACTCTGATTGTCACTTTTCTCTTTATCTATATTAAAGAAATAGTGGTATACATCACCGATTTTTTCTAATAGAAAGGGGGATGTACCAAATCCGTCAGATTCGTTCATTCTACCAATAAATTGATCGAATGATTCTACAATTTTTGTCATTTTATTGTTCGTTATTTTTAATTTCTTCTATTTCATTATTAACTTCCTCTACAGTTTTCTCGTCGCCATATTCATTTAGATAATTAATAACAATAGATTCCTTTATATCTTTGCCTCTCTGGGATGATAGTAGTTGATTATAGAATGCAGAAACACCGGGAGGAACTAATTTTTTAAAACCAAGAAAGTCTTCTTCAGCTAATTTTTCCCTTACCTCGGTACCGCTGCCAGATCTGGAGGTCTGTATTATTTCCACATCATCGGGAAAATCACCGCCGGCTTTTTTAAGGTAATCTGATTGTTTTTTGTAGTCCTCTATCTTATCATCACCAGCAGCTATTGCTTTAGGTAGATAACCAAGCTCTTTAGACTTGCCATAAATAACACCAAGCAATCCTCTGTCTATCATAAAAAATCCCTGTATCTTGCCTGAGCTTTCCTTAACAACATTTTCCATGTATTTTGATACAAGATCTTTGTTGAATGGAGATTTACCAGATTTATTGTGTCCCGGATGAACCACTGCAATTATGCTAGGCAGATTGTTCTTTTCCATCATTTTCTTAACCATCTTTAGATGTCCGTTATGAAATGGCTGAAATCTACCTATTACAAGATTAACGTCCTCCAATTTTATTTCCTCTTTCCCCTCTGGTTTTTCATCCTCCGTTATTTCAACGTTTGGTTTATCCTTGGTGTCTATAGTTTCTAGTTTTGATATAAACTCATTGTAAGAATAGAAAGGATCATATTCTTCATCCACCTTAGCCATGTCCTCACTTTCGGATGTTGTGTATTCAACTTTTTTGGAGCTAAGATTGTTTCTTTTGAAATCCATAAATGATGGCATGCTAGACTCCTGTATCTTTGCAGTTTTCTTTGCCGAAACTGCTCTTTCTATATCAGCGACCAATAAATTGAATTGGTCTATTATACCAGCAGTTATTATACCACCAGCTCTTTTCTTTATTTTTCTGAATGAATTTAGGATAAGCTTAAATAACGACTCATAAGAATCATCAGACTCAAGATAACTTAAAACCCTCCTATCCTTTATTAGAGGTTTATTCAATCTAAACTCATCTTTCTTTAAATAATCAGGCTCCTGGAAATCAGCACCTTTATATTTGTATCCGTTCTCGTCTAGGAATTTAGCAAAAACATCGGATATGAATGAGATGTATCTTTGATCTTCAGTATCACCAACAACATTAAAGCTATCAACTCCTCTTTCCAATATGAAGTTCATTACATCAAGTACAGTTATACCCAGAAAATCACTAGGTTTTTCCGTGAATCTTTTTTTAGCTTTCTCCTTAGCCATCTCTGTAAAAACAGGATCAACCATCTTAGATAATATAGGCTCGGAATCGGAATCTTCCTCGCCAAATCTAAATACAATACCTTCAATAGGCTTATCCAGGTCCGCATTTAAAGCGCTCTCCTTAGCTTCAGGATTAAGCACCCCAATAATATATCTAACAAAGCTTCTTGTCCTGTATTCATTAACTAGATCCTCGAAAGGTGTTCTAAGAAAATCCGATATGCTTTCTTTTTGCTCTTCGGATAATAAACCCTGGAAAATGATTGGTGGTCTTTCTACTCCGATAAGATCCGCCCAAGTATCAAGCTTCTCTTTGTTCTGTATCGTGCTTGATGGTTTACCATCATCACTTTTTGTATGTATATAGGAAAGAATAAGATTGTTTTTAGGAAGTCTATCATATGCTATTTCAACTGGCTGTGTATTAGAAAAATACTCCAATCCAAATTTCCATCCTCTAGGAATTTCTTTCAGAATATGTGGAGGTAAAGATTCGATGTATTGTATCGGCTTTTCATAATACTTCATCAGTGTTCTGTCCACTAATGTTATTGGGTTTCTTTGATCCCTCTTATAAAAATTAAATCTTCCAGTTTCTAAGTCTCTATCAAACACAAATGCAGATCCGTCCATCTTTTCATTAACGGTCACATAAGAATTAAATAGGTTGTCTATGAATTCCTTCCCCTTCTTATTATAGATATCATATAAATGACTTATTCCTGACATATCTGTTTTATTTACTATTTATACTTAAGATAACTGATTTATTTCGGATGGTATCTCTAAATTTGCTCTAGTTAAATATTCTTTGAATTTTTCGATTATGGCAGATAGTCTGCCATGTAAATCAAAATCATCCGATTCTATGATTCTTAAAAGATCCTCAAAAGTTTTAACGTCATTTATATCATATTCCCTACCGAGTGCAAATTTTACAAACTCATGCGGATTTCTGGTTACAAATCTTTCACTACCTTCGATTTTCTTTGCATTCTTTAATCTTGCTTTCAACTTCCCTTTATATGACTTCGTGTGCCAGAATAGACCGTCACTTAGTATTAAAACCGGCGTATCATAGTCCATAACGTCACCATTCTCGTCACTATCTAATATCTGTCTTCTTTCAGATAATATTGCTGCTAGAAGCCAATTACGATGTGCTGACTTATATTTACTTTCATCTATCTTATAGTTGGGTGAGTAGTATATAAATTCTGCCCATTCCATGCTGGAAATCGGTATTAGATCGAGCTGAACCATACCTTTATTAGGATCTCCCTGAACTGGCCATCCTATACTAACTATATTTAAACCTCTAAGATAATTTATCTCCGGGACAAATCCAAGTGCATCAGACAGCTTCTCACCATCCAATAAGCCCTTAATATGAGATGCAACATCCTTAACAGTTATCTGATGTTCTCTAGCAAACCATGAACTATCAATACCAAGATCAAGATCTCCGGATGTGTCATCAGGATTTTTCTTTTTACCTATGCTTCCTATTATGATGTACTGATCGTTAGCTTTTGTTTGATCTATTCCCAATATAGGAAACAATATAGATTTTATGCTTTCAAGTGTCTTTGGAAATTCATCCTCACGAATTCTTCTTGCACTTTTAATAGCTGCTCCACCTTCGAAAAGCATAACAAATCTATTAAAATCTAGTACCTTATTAGGCATTCTTTCCCATTTTTTTATGGTAACGCTCCATTACATCATTAACGTAATCAGTGTACATCTCCTCGTCTTTATTCTTAGGATTTGCAGGATCATATTCTTTACCAAAATATTTTTTACCTTTGAGAACTCCCGATTTATAGAATTTCTCTGCATCAGCTTCAGTAACTTTCTTATTGGCAATGTTATCAGTCTCCCATTTGTCAATAACCTCTTTTTTCTTTCCACTAAGCTCCGATTGGGACAATTTAGAGAAGCTGTCCCTGTTATCACCCTTTGAAAAGAAATCCGCTATAGCTGCACCTGCACCTGCTATTAATCTAACAGTGTTTGGTATAAGATTGGTTGCCATTTTAGCAGTCCTGAATGGGTCATTATGATCATCATAATATTTAGAATAATAGCTATCACCCATTTCTTGCTTAATTCTGGAATTTACGTTTCTTAACCATCTACTAAATTTAGTTTTACCGGTAGCACCATAAACATCACTTTCGTTAACAATTTCTTCGGTAAATTCATTAAAGGATTTTATACTCATAATAAAAACATATTTTTCTATATATCCTAAAGAAAATTAAAGTTTAACCCTGAATATCTTATAATCGAAGCACTCCTTCTTATAGATCTGCATTCTCACCTCCCCGTGCTTCATTAAGTAATTTTGATAGTGGTTTGTGCTAAAGTCATCAACAAAGTCAATAACATTGACCTTATCTTTACCCTCCATCTTACGCATACCTCTACCAAGACTCTGCTTTATAAGAACCTCGCTCTTGTATGACTCAACCAAAAATATATTATGAAGATTATTTATTGATATACCAGTAGAAAATGTACCATAAGTTGCTACCAATATTTTATTACCTCCCGATGACATTCTGGATTTATATTCCTCTCTTAAACTTTCGTCCGTATCACCGTCAACATAGAAAACTTCCTTCTCAGCATTCTTCTCACGGAGCTGATTCCATATTTGTTTACCGTATTCGTCCTTAACAGATTGAAAAAGAACTAACGAGTTCTTAGAAGTTTTATTAATAAAATCTACGACATAATTTAAACGCTTTTTACTTTCTATAACTAGCTTTCTTTCTATATTATAGAATTCGTTGCCTTCTATCTTATTATCTCCGTTTTTATTACTATTGTTTAGTTTTATCCCAGATAGCTTATCCTTATACTCCTGCTCTAGCCAATCCATTATAACAACCTTAATCGAAACAGGTGTAGCATAGTCATTATCAAAAAGAAAGCTAGGTGGTATCTCAACAACTAGAGGTCCCAAAAATTGCTGGATCGTAAGATAATCAGCAGTTCCTCTTTTTGTTAACGTACCTGTTAATCCAAATCTCCATCCTGAATGCATGCAGTTTGCAACAATCTTCTTTATCGACATGCTGTTTGTATGGTGAGCCTCGTCAACAAAAACAACATCAACGTCATCAAAAAACTCAGGATCCTGTTTAACCAGTGATTGGAATGTTCCCATTATTAGATCACACCCCTCTCTTATTTTGCTTCCCCCGCCTATTTGTTGTATTTTAACGCCAATCCTTCCTATACCATAATCTTCGAAATCATCGCTCCCCTGGAAAACAAGATTTGTGCTAGGAACGATCATTAGAAACTTTTTAATTAGACCCTTTGATTTAAGGTATGCAAATATCATAAAAGCTATAAGCGTCTTGCCCGATGAAGTTGCAACTTCAGAAACAGAATATCTATATTTGATAAGTTTCCATGCGGTCTCTATTTGATAGTCTCTTGGTTTTTTATCGGGATCTCCACCTATACCATCTTTAAAAAATTCATCAACCCATTCGGTAAATTCAGCCAATGTTGGATCTTTTAATACTATCTGATCCAGACCATTAATTTCCATTTTTATGCTATATTCATCACCTATCTGCAAAAGTTCTCTCCAGAGTCCGATTGGTATTTTCCAAAATCCTCCTTTTTTCTCAATAAAGCATATGTTGCCGTCCCATATTTTCTTCTTCACCAAAGGATGGAAATAGAAATTGTGAATCTTTTTGGTTAGCGAGATGTCTATTTGTTTCTTTTCAACTTCGTCTGGAGAATCGACTAGAATTATCCATTGTTGATCTTCTGAAACTTGAAATTTTAACATGTCAGTTATCTATTTTTATTTTACTGTGGATCCTCTTAGGTAATCCTCCAGTGATATTCGACTTTTTACGCCATAAAGCATATGGTCAATCGTCTGTATGGTTTGGTCTATGAATTTTCTGTGGCCTTCCACCAGTTCTATCTTCTCAGTAATCTCTGTAAGGTCGCCTTCTATAAGAACCGTTTTTTCAGTAGAGCCATATCTAACATCATTGTTTTCAGAATAATGTCTCAACTTGTTAGCCTTATCTGATCTGTATCTTGAAGAGAGCTTGGATATAATGGATGCTAGCTTATAGCTATATTCCAATAATACCTGTCTGCTACTAAACATATCAACCTGAGCTTTCGCTAGAGTTTTTATATCTTTCATTTGTATAGCTAGAACCTGGACTTTCTCTTTCCACTCTGCTCTTTCATTCTCAAATATCTTATTAAAATCTGTTTTTTCTGCCGACATTAGAATAATTTTGATTTGTCTTTTTTATTATTTCCGCTTCTTTTCTTAGGAAGTTCAACGGTTTTGGCTGTTTGATTTTTATTAATTTCTTTTTTAGCCTTTGGTTCATCCACCATGGGATCACTGAAGTTTAAATCTATCTTATCAAGTCCAGTCTCTATGACCTTTATAGGAAATTTTAATTTGGGGATCTCGTCCTTTTTTAGTTCAAGCTCCCATGCATCAGTCAGATCCGAAACTGTCTTCTTGTTATTCATTGATAAAATATCTAAGGTCGAGTACATCATTTGTAAAGTAGTTATCTAATCTTCTAATTTTTTTCCCAGTTGTTCTTAAATGTACCACGAGATCATTTAGATCCCATTTTCTATTCTTGCTTATATTATTCTCTTCTAAAAATTTACCCCAGTTAAAAACGGTTTGACCCTTACTTAGTAAATCCATAGTTTTATCTATGCCAGCCTTATCCCAATCATACCAATATTGTACATTATCAACTTCAAAGGGGAATTTATTCTCTAATGAGCATAAACCAACAGAATTGTTCCAAAACCAAGAATCCATAGGACCCTCGAATATTGTTATTGAATAAGAGAAGTCAAGAATACCTATTCCAAAAACATGAGATATTGGATCAACTGATCTGGCCCTTTCCAAAAATTCAGCATCAGTTACCTTTAGAAGCTTCTCGTATATACCGCTTAGTTTATATGTAAAGTATTTGGGCGAACCTTTGACGGCATTCATATTTCTAACCTGGAGCCCTATTATCTTATCATCGGGCGTAAGATTGAACAGAAACAAGCGTTCTCTCTTATTATCCCATGCAAGTTTCTTATCTGTTTTTTGGCTTCTCCTGGTGACGTATCTTTGTATTTTAGATCCCCAGACTTCTTCCAGATTTAGCTGACTCATAAACTTTGATCTATCTATAAGTATATCGCTTATGTCATTATCAAAGAAATAGCTTATATCAACCTTTCCGTAAACATTCCTTCTCTTTCCCTTGTTATCTTCTAGTATGCTTCTTATTTCCTCCCTTTCGTCTCCACTAAATTTATTGTATAATGAGAAGTCCTTGAAAAATGAAATAAAATCCTTAAATATACCACATCCACCATTATAGCATTTATATGCTAAGGTATCAAGATAAAAATTTCCTCTTTTTTTCCTTGCATCATGGGAATCACCACAATAAGGGCAAGAGAAATTTAATCTGGTTCCTGCCTTATAGATTATCTGTTTGGCTGGATTACCTGAAAATTCCTTAGCTAGCGCTAATCTTATTATATCTTCTACTTTTTCTGGTTGCATAGGAATAAAAAGGGGCAGTTCTTCTAAGGAACTACCCCATTATAATTTATCTATTAAAGGTCGTTATATAGATCCTCTAAAGAGGATGAGCTGTTGCTTGATGACGGGGATGATTCTTCTCTCTCCACGTGACCAGCAACTTTAGTTTGATTTACTTCAGCATATAATTCAGATTCTGAATTTTGCTTAGCTACAGGAGCTGATTGCTGTACAGGAGCTGATTTAGTACTAGAACTAGCAACACCACCAACAATCTCATTAATAAGTCTTTGTTCAGGAATTGTATTCTTTATAACAGTTATAACTTTTTCAGTTACATCGTCATCCCAATCTTTATAATCAAAGCTTGCTAGATTTTTAGGACCCTCGTTTAAGTAAGATAATACTGTATCCATATCCTCTTTGGTTTTCTTCATTGAAGCACCGCTAACTTTAATTGCTGTTTTCTCACCAACAAAAGAGCAAAGATCGTAGTTGTTCCATTCTCCAACTTTTCTAACACTTACTGCAAATTCACGGCCTTCGAAAAGATCAAATGGGTTACATGCATCACCATATTCTGGCTGTAATTGTGCCTCGATCATATCATTTAATTTCTTACCGAATTTAAAGATCATGACTTTACCTTCCAATTCAGGTTTGTTTTTATCCTGAACAATTTGAATAAGAGAATAGAAATCCTCTTTTCTAGCAAATTTCTTAGATAATTCCTGATCAGCAGCAGAATGCGAATTCTTAAGTTTCCAAAAAAGATCCTTTAGAATTGATTTTTTACCAACTGTTGAAGGACAATCTACAGAGAAACCATCACCCGATACAGGATCGTTCAAGTACACATAATATTTGTGAACTTTAGATTTTGCTGGATCAGCTGGGTTTGGTACGAATCTAATTAAAGATTTGTAAACTCCGTCCTTTCCGTCTTCCGGATAAGGTTTGTAAAATTCAAGGTCTTTTCCACCACCTTGTTGAGCGGTTTTCGTTACGAACGCTTCTGCGTCCAAATTGAAGATGTCTAAATTACTCATAATTGTTTTTAATTTTAATTTTTACTTTTTGTTTGTTTTTTGTTTCTCTTGATTTTTGTTTTATTTTTGTTTTATTAATTTTTCCTCCACCATGTTGATCAAGGAATGTATTATTTTTATATGTAGTTCTTGTATACGGTCCGCATATCTATTAGCAGGGGTTTTTATGAAAGCATCCACTAAGTCATCGTAGTCAACTTGTAAATAGCCCTCAGTGTCGGATGTAAGAATAACCACCTTCATATCTTTATTCTTTGCTTCCATACATGCACGAATGATGTTCTCTGAGTTACCTGATGTGGTAATACCAAAGAAAACGTCTCCCGGATTTCCTAGAGCTTCGATGTATCTTGAAAAAATGTGTTTGAATCCATAATCGTTACCAACACAGGTAATATGGGATGGATCCGATATAGAAACTGCTGCTAGGCCTTTCCTATCATTTCTATATCTTCCACTAAGCTCCTCTGCAAAGTGCATAGCATCACACATGGATCCGCCATTCCCTGCAGAGATGATCTTGTTTCCTGATTCTAAAGATGTAATAATTATTTCGGCTGCCTCTACTACCGAGTTTAGGTAATCGGTGTTTGTAGAAAAATCCCTTAATATATTAGAGGCTTCCTGTAAGTGCTGGTTTAAGATTTCCTTTAATTCCATAATTTTCTTTTAATTCTTTTAATTCCTTCTTTAAATACAATGTTATCCAAGTTGCGTCCACAATATCATCAATTGGTTTGTTAACTACCTTAGAAGGTGTTATCCACTCGGTCTTGTTGATTTCTAATATATTACTGAAGTTTATCAAATTTGTTTCATCTTCTCTGAAATTACAGAGAACATTATATAATTCGTCCTTCTTAGCATTTCCCTTAATTGCGAACTTCTTTATCGATGTTGGTGAAAACACGTGGAATTTCTCAACACCTATTCTATCTATTATTCTCTTCCTGAGTAGTGCTGTTGCCATAGATATGTCTATTAGTGCATTACCATTAGATGAGAAGCTTAATCCCTCCATAGCAACATAGAAATCATCGTCGCCCATGATCTCTAATATATTATCCCATAAGGTATCAACTATTTCCTGGAAATAAACTATCTTTATTCTTTCTCTACCAGTATAATCCTCGGGTAGATCCTTTTTATCAATAAAGTATAATTTAAAATCCTCTTCAGAATCGAGTATTGAAAAAGGCTTCTTAGCATTTTTCATAAGAGATTCCGGTTTTCTGTCAGATCTTGTTAAAGATCCCCATATGTAATTACCATTCTTAAAACAACAAAAAGCAGGGGAATTTAATGAAAAGTCTATTCCGACTAAATTCATAAATGTTTATTTAGTGATTAAATACTCGCGCTTACCTTCTGTCCTGTACTTCCTGTGTAACCATAAACCTTAGAAAGTTTATCGTAACATTTTTTCATCTGATCGTCAGATAAACAGTTTACAATGTCATTCAAAACTCTTTGATCATTACCAGAAGCAGCAACCAATAAGTTTTTCATATGATCTTTCTCGCTAAATAAAGCCTGACCATATTTCATTTCATTCAATTCTTTTAAGTTTGTAAATGTTTTCATATTGTTGTTTTGTTTAATGTATATATCTTATTTAGCTTCTAAAACTATATCTATATAGTTTGCTTTAAAGCCAACTGTAAATGATGTTGGTTGTGGTGCATTAGAAGTGTATGATAATTCTAATTCCGAGAATGAAGTTAATATAACCTCCTGGAATGTTAACGATGTAACTATATTTCCCTCGTTGTCCATGATTCTAACCGGTAAATCCTGTATAAATACTTGTGGGTTCTCGAAGTTTAAAAAATGTAGTATTGTATCAAGCATTATAAAATAATTTATAAATCCATCAACAGATTTAAACTGTATTGTAAATTCCTTAGAGAACAATTCCTGGACAGGGGTAGAACTTTTATAATTTATCTTTTTACCCAAGTTTCTTACTTGCTCAACGCTATCCATAGACATACCAGGAAATCCTATGGATCTTATCGTGCTATTTATATATTGCGCAACGGTATCAAAAGGTATAGGCTGCTTCTTTAGATATGGCATATATTTATTAACAACGGTATCCGGAAAAAATCCCCTCGGAAATACGAAATAAAAACTATTAGATTTTGGGTTTAATAACATTATACTATTATTGAATTTATTTTATTACTCTACTAAATTAAGCTTATTGAATTATATTAAAGATTAGAGAATAATTCACGCTTACCTCCGATTTCTTCCGAATCCGCGGGATCTAAATCTAATTTTAAGTAAACTTGCTGGAGCTAAAATCCCACTCGCAGCCTTTATAAACTCATCCTTAGTTAATCGTGGATATTTTAGATAACCGGGTTTTCCTGGGATCAAGAAATAGTTTATTATAGTTTGATCCGCCCATTTAGTAGCTTTATATCCAGCCATTTCAGCACTTAAAGCAGCTATTAATGCGGATCCAACAAGCGAAGGTGTTGATTGACCGCCAGCAGCTCCTATTGGTCCTATTCCCGATGTGGAGCTTAATGGCTCCAAGCTTTTAATTATAGATGATGGTGCTTCGATTACTCCAATACCCACATTGCTGCTTGATAATACAAGGGAAGCTGCGGTTGCACCAGTTGATCCAGTAACCATATCTGCTTCCCCTTGTTTTTTCCAATAGCCCCAATACATAACTGAATTAGAATTATTTGAAGGCAGAAGTATATTATTGGCAGGTATACTCACGTAATTATTAGACCCTTTAACAGCAGCTGATTCAGCTCTTCTTTTTGAAACAACCGCTTCCAATCTTTTCTCCAGCACATTCGATGACACACCGGGATTAACCGAAACAACATCCTTTGTAGTTGCTGTGCTTGTTGCTACATTTATTGATGTACCGTTTGTAATAAAGAATCTTCTGTCATTAATTTGTAATACTTTAGTTGCTATTGATTCGTCTATTTTAAAAGCAAGCTCACCCGATGCAGGATTTGCTATATTCTTATCGTCCAATGCGGGTACTTGTATCTTATTACCGATTGGGTCAACGAAAGATATATTAAATTGTCCGGAGCTGCTTAAGTCAATAGGAATAGGATCCGATGATGGTCCACTTTTAACAAATCTGAACTTGTAATAATTATCAAAAGGGGATATAGATATGGTCATCTTACCAGTTCCGTGTGCGGTAATCTGTTCAGCCCCGGTATCTATTTTTAAAGTATTATTAGTAAAATTCAGATTGTTTACTGATGATGTAACGTAATTTTGATCTATAAATACATTGGTATATTTAATAATCTCCCTTGGAGATGCTGTTGTGTTTCCTGAAACTGTTATTGTTGGCTGAGAGTATACCCTATTGTAAATCTTCTGTACCTGAGGGAATGTGCTTAATTTAATAGGTGTTATTGACGTTCCCCACTGTCCAGGGTTAATAGAAGTGTAACTAGATATTCTGATTGTTCTACTCTGATCTGCGTTATTTATTAAAGACATCGTGTATCTAAGTGTAAAACTAGATGAAACAGCAGCATTTCTAACTATAGGTCTATAGTAATTTGGCATATCGTATGCTGTTGTTTGTATAGATTGAAAACCAGATGTCTGTATTAGTGCTGCACCAATCTGCTCAAGAACCTCTATCTGATGACTTATATAATATGAGTTACCTAGGGAGTTCTGAAATAATATAAAATCCTCAACAAATCCCTCGTTATCAGTGGCATAATATTCAAAAAATTGACCTTTCTCCGACTCCGTGATTGTTGCACCTATATTAGCGAATTGATCCTCCTGCTCTAGCGAAAGAACAGCTATTCTAGCACAGTTATATCTCAAATATCCAGCATAATCAACAGTATCCTGTACTTGCCATGCTGTGATTCTAAGTGGAGCACTGTATATAAATCCAGTACCACTTGAACTAATTAGCGAAGCCAATGTTTCTGGTTTAAAAAATGCAGAAGCTGCAAGATACTTATCATTCATATCCTTCAGATTTGGCAACTTTATCTCAAAATATTTGTCATAAATATTTGATCCTATTGTTACTGGATTTGGATTGAGATAATAATCTTGCTCTGTCCCTTTTTTAATAAGGATCTGTGATGCAGTAACAAATTCAAGATTCTGATCCTGGTACTCAACCGACATTATTAATCCATCTATATTACCAAGATTATATCCTGCTCTAATATGGTATCTAACAGTATCATACATAACCAGCAGGTTAGAAGGAAATACTATTGGTAAATCAATCGTATTAGTTAGCTCCTCTGAATAATCATTGAAAGGTATAATTAGGTTCGAATCCAATGTAACGAACGAGCTTTCATTTATTCTAACAACATTATTTTCTGTCGTATTATGAGTTATTGAATAATTTGCTGATTTATTAAAAACCTGAACAGCATTACTTCTGTATCCATTTATCAGTTTATCGTATCCAACCACATCGCTTCCAGTATTAACAAAATGCGTCTCTGGTGTTGGTTGATCAGCATACATGTACTCCATTAAAAGATATGGAGTGATTTGAACGTATTTGGATGATGTAGTAAATGCCATTTTTTATCTTATTTTCCGAATTGCAAAAATTTTGGTGAGTAGTGTATACCAGCACCTATATAAAATCCAGGAGTTATTCCTGCGTTTGTCCCAGAAAGACCATAGCCAATCTGTATTCCCAGACCGAATTCCTTCCTAGCAGCTTTTAAAGCTTTTCTAGTATCCGGGCTATCCGTTATATCGAAAGAATTTATATCATTAAAAATTAGTCCCGGATAGGTTGTACTTACCCTAGTCATCATTCTTTTCGTTTTGGGATCTCTATAAATTCCCGTCGTTATGTCAATATTCTGTTCCATTAAAAGGGATGTTAACCCAGGAACAATGGAAGCTGCATATTTAGTAGGATCCGCTGGATCGACCTGCAAATTTATAACATATGGGGTTTTCCCGGTTATTTTCAATTTATTATTTCCCGTCATCTGTGGATTATGTACAAAGTTTATTGACTCGTCACCATTAGGGTCTTTAACTATTGTGGATGCTACATTAACGCTGTCCCTAATCTCCGTTACCATATTAATAACAGAATTTGGTGTATTTCCTCTTCCATTAGATTTAAGATCCAATTGTGCGATCAAATATTTTTGCTCCTCGGAAAGTTCCGATGCTTTAAGTTCATACGTGGCTTTCTCCTGTATGATGTGTCCCAGCTCGTTTTTTATAGTTCTCACACTATCAAGTGATGCAAGATAATTATTATGCTCCCTTAAAGCCTCCGCTTTAGCATGGTCTGCCTCACCGCACTGTTTTAATGTAAGCATAACCATAACTACAATTACACTTAATAGGAAAAATCTATTACTGAATAGATCCGATGCTTTGCCTAAAATTTGCTTTGCTTTTCCTAGATTTTCTTTATTGATGTATTTCATTTAAAATTTCTTTTTTCCATGTTAGATTAATAGGATCTAACTTTCCCTCACCGTATTTATTTTCCAGCTGTTCTACAAATTCATTTTCAACTTCCCTGCATTTCTCCAATTGAGATATCAGACTCGATGACTCTATTTCTAGCTTGGCTATATTTTCTTCAACCGATAATATCGATTGGTGGATATTAACAAATTCCCTAGAGAATTTTAATATCTGTTCTCTTTCTTCTGCTGATAATTGTATCATATTTATCTTTATTTTTTATTTGCTGATTTTATTTAATTGTTGCTTCCAAAATCCCGACGAAATTATTTTTTCTTTCTTATTTTTTTGTATGCTATTAATTTATAAACCATAAGTGAGAATTTATTACCAAAATAATGTATCACTTTTCCAAGTTTATTATCCTTAGGTAATACTCCCATCTTATAAGCCATGTGTTCAGACCAAGGTTTTACTATTAAGTAGAAATATTTCGAATATTGTGGGTTTTTAGTTAAGAAATTAACCACAGGTTTTGCCCAAGTTGAATAACCAAACAATCCTTTCTTATTTGTTTTAAACATTAATCTACCAAATTTCTCATCGGCTTCCCAAATTTCTTTAGGTAAGTATCCTTGGCGATATAATAAATTGCATATGATTTTACCAAAAAAGGAGGAGCCAGTTGAAGACCCTGAGGAAACTCCGGTAGTAACTGAGCTAGTCGCAGCACCGACAGTTGCCAAATTGGTTAGATCTACATATCCGCCTATTCCTGTGCAAGTTCGATAGAAAAGTCTAGGGTTAGAGTTGTTAGGATTCGCATATGCTATCCAATGCAAATCAATATATTTACATCCAGTACCTGGTCCACCGTGTGTAGGTAGTGTAACGGAAGTAAGGAATGATGTTGACGTTAGACCTCCCGAACCATAGTCTGTGAATGTAAAGATTATACCACCTATAATTTTCTGCATAAAATAATCACTATCATCAAGCATTATCCTATAAATATTTGTTTTATCTGTGCCATAAACCGGTTGTAGATTTTGAGATACCGATGCCGGAACTCTAATATAGACCCCATAGAGAATAGAGGAGGGTGCTGTATATAATGTTGGTCTAATTACTATAACATTTGAATTATAATTGCTGGTTGCAGTTAAATCAAATACATTAAAAATTTGGACACCTCCAGTTTTTGCCGGATACGGGATAACATTTTGAACAGTCTCGGTTACTTTTGCTACAATTGCTGCTCTCTTAACATGATACGAATATGGTCCAGCAGTACCCCCAGTTAATCCCCCGGTGGATCCAAATATGGTTTCAGCGTGCTTGGAAGTACCGATCGGGCCATATGGCTTACCAGATAAAATTGGGTTTCCAGTAAGATCATTAAAAGAAAATGTATTAGTAACAGAGCCATTAACATCGTTCAATATACCAGCTGATAATAATGCAGTCGTTGGCGAAATATTTAGAGAATATGTACCCGATTGATAGGTTGATATTTTCATAGGACCCTGATGAGTGAAAGATGCTGCACTTGTAACAAGATTCCTGGATGTTAGTTTAAATATAGATCCGCTTCCGATTGTGGTATTTGCATATAAATCAAAATCGCCATTGCCCCTAATGGAAAATGAAGATGCCGATATATTTGAATTATTACCGAATAATATCGTTCTGGCTAGTCCGGAGTCTATTGATAGACCAAGGTATGATGTTATATTTAGTGATCCCGTTGATCTATAGATTAAACCGGTTGAAGAACCTATGCTGTCCCATAAAAATGAGGGTACACCCGATGATATCGCTCCCGATTTTCCGAAACTCATTATGGGCCTGGTTATCTGATCCGTTGTTGATACTACGACCTTTGATGCATTTGGATTAGAATTAGAAGCATTTAGTACGCCATCATTTATAACCAAATTTATCAAATCAGAACCTCCGGCATCGTTAATACCAATAACATATTTTTCGGTAGATCCACCAGGACCTAATATCCCAGAGTACGATTTGAAATAGGTTGAGTTAAAGAATGAATATCCGCTATAATTCCAAGAGCCAGTAGTACCAAATGTGTATATATCACCATCACCTGAGGAGTTATCAACCCATACGTCATAAGGTATTGTTTGACTACTTAGCGGCTGGGCTGGTTGTTTAAACCACTGATTTGCTCGAATACCAGTTGCACCCTTGGTGCCTCTATATCCAGCAGGTCCGTATAATCCAGTAGCACCTCTAGGTCCCATGTGTCCATTCGGACCAACCCCAAAAGATAATATCTGATCAAAATTATAGTTGATCTTTCTGCCTATCTCTTTTTGAGAATCCCCCTGGAAAATATATTTAGTGTTAAAGTGCATATGTTAAGATGTTGATGGGTATGTTGTTAGTACTCCACAGGAATGTCCGGTTAAACCACCGCCCCAGGCTGAATAATATACTTTATACCATCTTTTAGTACCACTTGTTCCACCTGTTCCTGTTATATTAACTATTGTAAATTCAACGGAAGAAGCACCACTTGGTAATTCACTTATTTCTGAATTATACCCTCCATATGAATTAGGCGAACCTAAAGGATTGTTAGTTGTGTTCAGACCCAAGTACTTAAAATGACTGCCAGTTGATCCCGGATTATCACTATGAACCTTGAATGAGATGGCTTCGCCATTCTCTACAAGATTCAGCCAACCCCCATTGTTACCAAAAGATCCTCCCGTTGCAGGAGTCCATAAGCAAATTCCTCTCTGGCCGGCTGCTGCTGATGGTGATTTTTTTATCACGTAATTAGAGCCGTTGTTTACATAAAAAAGGTTTGTTGCTGAGGTTGTTGCTGATATTGATGGTGTTATTGTTGTCCAATTTACGGTTACCCCAGCTGATAGTGGTATCGATTGTACGGTTTGTGTTAATGTCTGTTCTTGTTGTATAGAGTTAACTTTTTTATTCATATAAACATATCCGTTACCAGAAACAGAAAATAGTGTTGTTCCTGATTGTGCGCTTCTGAATAAAATAGCATCAGCATTTGATTTTGCGTTATACAAATATCTCAGATTTCCTGCCAAAGATGAGTACGTTAATAATGATAGTGGAGGATCATAATCTGTATTTTGCGTATATGTATTAAATGATGTTGGAATGTTAAATTGACCCGAAGAATATGATATATTTTTTGTGCTAAATCTAGCAACACCACTCCCAAAATCAAAGACCGTATTCCCTGTAGAATTTGTTGTAAATACCTGCGAGCTATTCATATAGAAATTAAATCCAATGGAGTTAAAATATACAAATTCTGATGTGGATCTAAGTTCCAAATCTGAAGACGGTATGGTAATATTTAATGAACCCGCACTATTAAAGCCAAGTCCGTAATCATCTCCAGTAGCTCCAGTTGCTAGCCATTTAAATCTAGGGGTTGATGAGGAAAATGCGGGGCTTGCAGAATATGAGAATTTACTAAATTCAAGTATATTTCTACCCGCAGTAGCACCATTAGTTGCTATTACGAATTTGGAGTATTGAGGATTTGCAAAAGCATTTGGCGAACTCACAGTACCGCTGTTCATCGATTTATTATCACTAATAACTACCGTATAGTTTATTGGGGTATTTGATGACAGAAAATATCCGTATCTAGATGACAACCCCGCCGATGTTGTTATCGGTCCTTTTATGGAAAAAAGATCCTGAGATTTAAGATTGAATCCATACAATGACCATGCACCGTTACCAAATTGATATACTGAGTTTGAGTTTTCCGAGTTTATCCAAAAATCACCAGAAACAGATGAGGTCACGGTTGGTTGACATGGACCAACAGTCCATATTGTACCTCTCCCTCCAAAATAACCATATGATCCAATAGGTCCAGTTGGGCCTTTAGCACCATCAGGTCCGATGGGTCCGATTCTTCCATATGGTCCACCTCCAGATGTTAGCAGACTTGCAAAATTATAATTTGCCTTATCTGTTAGATTTGACTGGGAGTCGCCATCTTCAATTCTTAATAGTTTTAAATCTGCCATTTTGCTCTTTACTGATCTAATTAGTTATTGTATATATCAAAGAACAAAAGATCCCCCGGATCCTCCTGTTTGTCCATAAGCTCGATAAAAAACTGAGGTATTGCCTCCGGTTACTCCCCTTGCAACAGTAAATTCCACGGTAGCCGCAGCAAAAGGTAAATTTATAACACTGGTTGCATTTCCTGCGGTAGCACCCTTTCCGATATATCTGAATCCATCAGAAAATCCAGGTTGAACCGTATTTGGACTAAAGTGAACATCTATATCTATTGATTGTCCATAATCAAGTCCTCCAGACCCTCCCCATGAGTATTCGTTACCATTGTATATTCCAACACCAATATAAGTATTTGTGGGTACTGATGGATTTAATACTATGGTATTACCATTTTCTAATACAGATGACGTAACAGGTGTTCCTGGTCTTGATATGAGATACCAGTTTACTGTCCTAGCCGATATTACGCTGGTTGCACCAGGTGTAGTTGATGCGTATTGTATTGAGGTCTCGTATTTATTAGTTTTAACCTTTCCTTTAGTATCAATAAAAAATTCCCTCCCACTGGATGACTCTAAACTAACATTGTATACTGAATGAGATAGTGTTTGAAACGTATCACTCATTCTGGATGTTGTTAAACCGGATGATCCGGTTGGTCCACCCGCATAAATATAAGATGATAATGTATTACTATCCAAATTTGCAGTGGCATTTACAGGGGCGGAAATAGATCCAGATCCACCTGTAATATTAATGAATGAACTTATGATATTAAATTGCCCACTTGGAGAATTTATATTAAATCCACCCGTTGAATATATTCCGGATCCAGAAGTAGCTCCGTATAATATGTCAGTTGATAAAGATGATGCTACGTTTAAATTACTAAAGGTGGAGGTAAATCCTCCTGAAGCACCAATAATAAATGCACCTCCAGGAATTTGAAATATCACGGAGTTATCATCCGCATCAAAATTCTTCCATCTGAATAATGGATGTTTAGAATAATCAGCAACTGTTCCGTTCTCAAGATCAGTTCTAGAAAATTCAAGTATTGGGGAATCATTTACGGAGGGATCCGTTGATATCATAAATTTGGAAAGATTCTCGTTAAGAACCCCGGATTCAGGAACCTTGTCAGCTACCACGAAAAGATAATCATCAGGCAATATTCGGTCAAGCATTATCGAAGAGCCAGCAGTAGCACCCGATGTATATGTTGATGGAGAGGATAAAAAAATATTTCCGTCTGCTGCTAGTGTATATCCAGTAAAATTCCATCCGGATTCAGAGAATTCATTAATTTCACCGGATGAACTATTAACCCAAAAATCTCCATCTACGACGGTACTCTGTAGTGGTGTGGTTGGCTGAACGTACCACCTCGATCCTCTTATTCCTGCAGATCCTGATGGACCAACGGGTCCTCTACCTCCTATAGGACCAGCAAATCCAGTTGGTCCAAATAGACCCTGAGATCCCCCATTTGCCTCTATGATTTCATCGAAATTATGATTCAATCTATCTATGACTACTGATTGAGGATCGGTATAGTTTAATGTCTGTATATTGATATTTGGCATATTCTTTTATATCTTAGTTATTCCTAGGTCAAAGAGCAGTGAATAATTATAATTGCTCTCCAGATTATACTCAAAATTATAAATTAAATCCTTATTTTTTGTTAATTTATAATTGATCTCATTGATATATCCCATTTTATATCTATCCGACGATGTTATATCACCTCTTACCATGTAGTTAGGATCCATTAATTTGCCCTCAGTAGTTCCGTTTTTATTTACATAAAGATCAAAAATATTTCCCATATATAAAGGGGATACATTAAGATCTATATAAGTATTAACATCATCATCTATTGAATCAGGACTTCCTACTCCAAAATCAGAAATCATATTATCTATAAATACTTGTTTTATTCCGGAGTTAAGAAGATATCTCCTTAGCATTTTATCTAGCCTTATCGTACCCTTTATTAGATTCGTCTCCTTAAAATATTGCCAAATGATTTCAGCATCAGGAAATATATTAGGATCTATTTTATCATAATCCACACCGGAAAGATATGGTCCAACACTTCCTATACCGGTCCCCGAATTGGTAGGCGATATTTCCTGGACTGATTTTATGTAAGAATCTATAGAATTATTCAGTGCTGCAACGTCGGTATTACCATTAGTTCTAGATATCTGCAGGGTTATGTAATTATCAAAATCAACAGGATCCGGTGTCTTCATTATTTTTGACCCAAAGAAGTTTTTATATTCTTTCATCGATCTTGTACCCGCTACATCAGTATATACTGAGGGCCCAGTAAATTTTTGGTAATAACCAGGATCCCATGAGGAAGAAAATAAATTAAAGTCTTTCTTCCATATAGGTGACTGTCCAACCAATGGATATACAGGTCCCTCCGGTAAATTTTCGCTTAATGATAATATATTGCTATCGGGTGAAACCTTAGCGAACTGTAGATTTCTTGATACACCGAAATATAATTTATTCGGTGCAAAATTACAATTTCTAAATGATAGATCTAAAGCGGTATATCCCGATATTTTATCACTTTTATCACCATCAAAATGTATTACTTTTCTGAATAAAGGTTCATACCCTCCAGAATACCTAAGTAGTGTTGAGGGAAGATCCTGATTTGATTGAATAGTGTAACCTGTAGGTGTATATTGCCCGATTGTTTGTGGACCCCCGTAGAAATCGGTTATCCTTGTACCCTTCCCTTTAACTATCCTTGTCGGTCTATCCAAACGCAGCTGGAAATCATCAGATTTTTCAACAGTGACAGAATTTACTTCATCCCAGACGTAGGTTTTATACAAGATGTATTTAGATCCTCTATTTATTCTTGCTGAGATATCAGCAGCTGTTATTCTTGTTAATATAGAATCATAATAATTCTCACCCCCACCCTTCTGAAAAACAGGATTGCCCCTATATACGGATGCTGGTCCAACAGGGACTGTCACTGGATTGGATGCAGAAAACGGTATCTGAAATGTGTAGTTAGCAGCACCGGTTGCAACCTTTCCGAATTCGATATAATTAGGTCCGACCCCTATGGGCCAAGGATATGTTCCTGATATAGACGGAACATCGAAGCTTCCGATACCGGTTGGACTTGGTCCAGAAACTGCACCAACAGAGTTCTCAGCATAAAATGTGTGTATTTCCTCTCTAAGATCAGTATCATATGTACTACTAGGTATATAATTTATTATACCTGGGCTTCTTGATGTATCTACTATGCTACCTGAAGAAAGCGATAGATCTAGAGCTGAGCTTAACTTTATGTCCGCCATCTCATAATATTTTTCACCAACGGATAACGGATTTCTTAATTTTTCCTTATTACTTAATGAATACAATAGTGTATAATCAAGAACAGGTGATCCACCGGTTCCACCTGTCCCACCTGTCCCACCTGTCCCACCGGTTCCACCCGTATATCCTATTGGTAAAGATTTATAATCACCCATCAAAACATCACAAACAAATAGTATGAATTTCTGCTGTTGATTTTCTATTATTTCATATCGAACAGGATCCTGTATTGTGGAGTCATTCTCGTCTATTGGCCTTAATATAGCAGCAAATTTATAATCCTCATATCCTCTGTATTTAGGAATATATTTATCTGCAGAATTTGAATAAGCATCCGAGATATTTGATCTTTTCCTTAAAGTAACCTTTACTCCTCTAAATAGAGTCTCGTAATATCCATCCGATTTATTATATTTAAACGGTGTAAATAATTCTTTTGTATATGAGGTATTATCAACATATTGTGATTCATAATCGGACGGTTCCACTGTAAAATATGAATTAAGGTACAGGTAATCCGAAGGATCTGCACTTCTAGCTTTATCCAAATCTATCTTTCCCGGAAGATAACTATTTTGATTCTGCATCTGATCTACAGGAAATCCTACGGGCGGCTGTTCCAATAAGAACCACTCATGCGTAACATATCTTGAGTCAGGAACGTTCTTATCCAAACTAGGTGAAAAATTTGTCGGAGAGAATGCAGGGCTAACATTAAGTCTATAATTGTTACCCCTAGAATCTGTACCTGAAGTATATGCCCATTTATTTATAAAAGGAACTATTCTGGAAACATTGGCTCTCTCCGCGGTATAATTTTCCTGCAAATATTCATACTCGGTGTCTAATTTACCCCTGTTAAATATTTGCAATTTGGATGCTGTGTCAGCTAGAGTATTTGGTGTTAAACTCTGTATACCTATGAATCCATTAAAAGCATCTAAATCCCCATTATAGCCTATCTGTGAATAATTTAAAGCGGAAGGATCATAGTCAATATCTGAATACTGAGCTGGTATAACTATAAGATCCTTGAATAAATTAGGATTAGCATCAGTAAAGGATGTATATCCGGTAGCACCATAAAATATGTTTCCCTGGTCATATAGGGATCCTGCATAATTTATTTGACCCTGTTTTATTACGTATGGTATATTTTTTACTATTGTATTTGCTACATCTGGCTGTAGTTGAAAGTATTTATACGTTTCCGCTGTTGGTGTATATCCATAAGCAGAACTCCAAAAGTCAAAATCAAATTCCTTAGAATCAAAGAATGTAAATACTCCTATTTTTAAATCGGGGGTTTTATATGTATTAAAAGAATTATCCGATCCTAGCTCAACAATAGGTGTAAATGGAGTGTTAAGACGGTTAGTCGAGGTTACTACCGATTCACCGATATTAGCTACCCTAAGATATGTAAAATCATCAAACCCTATTATTTTTCTTGTTACTGAATCCAGTTTGGGTAAATCAACATATTTGGTAACACTAGTAATAATAGAATATCCCGCAGTGGTTTTGATGTAATATCCAGGTTCCACTAATCCATCATATTCCGCAGGGAATATTATCCTATTGTTAATGCTCCTAGTACCCCCCTCAAAATAAACCGCACTGCCTATAGCGGAGGCATCGGTACCATTTATTTTAAGGTATCCCGGATTAGAAAATGTCATATAATGAGTCCATCCAGCAGCAGCATCGGGATTGCTATTAAAGCTACCCTGGGCTGGAGCTGATATATTTGAGCTTGTCTGATAGTAATTGCCATTATAGATAACTATCTCGTTTATAGAATAAGACAATGAGTTTGACCAATTACCTCTAAATAACGAAACAAAAGCTGCATAATCATCGAAAACACTAATGGAATAGTCCGTATTCCCGTATATTCCTGAATCGTTTAATCTTATGATTGTGGAATTCAAATTAACCCCAGTTTCCCATGTTGAATAATTAACTTCATCCAATAGATTGGATAATGATGTAGCTATCTCCTCGTATGTACCATCCTTTGCATTAAAATAATAGTCAGATCCGGTAGAATAATATGAACCTGCTACCCATACCAGTGACGAAGAAAAATCATCAGCAGTAACAATATCATACCTTTTTGATCCCTCCTTCTTTTTACCATTGGGCCAATATATCTTAAATGTTAATGGTGTATTGAGATCATAGTTCTTAGTAAATTCTATTTCACAATATGCTTTACCCGCTGATGTAGCTCTTGTTCCTGGTATTGTTCCAACTTTCTTATCCGTCCCGGTGAAATTAAGTAGGTCGACATTCATGTCCTGCAGAAGAACGTTACCCGATGCTGCTCCCGAAGATCCATATATAACAAATCCACCGGTAGCTGGATCAAATGGTCCATAAGAAACATCCGGTATTGGATTGTTGGCCGAATCAAATAAAGCAAGATCCTTAGCCCTACCTAGGTTGTAAAAATTGTCATATTTATCGGTCAGATAGAATACCTTATTGCTATCCAAATTATTAACGTCCCAAGATCCAGGAAGATACCCGCTAGCACCCTCATAGAATAATCTGACCCCGTTAGAAGCAGTTACACCATATGTGGTATTGTCATAATAATATCCAAATGAATTTCTGGATGGCTTAGGTAAATCATTATTACCCGGCATGTTTCTATATTCGTAAAATGCATTACCATCCAATCTCAGTGATGCCATATCATTTCTGGATACATAGAATCCCATGTATCTATTTATGGTATACATATCGGAGTCATCATCATCAAACAGGAATTCCATATTAAGAAGATTCGGACAAATCATACCATTTCTAGAAAATCCAGATGTTACATAGGATTCGAAATCCATCATTTTATCCGATGAATCTCCTGAATAATACGTGGATAATATTTCACCCTTCCTTGTATAGATACCATCCTTAACGGAAACACCATTGAAATAGGTGTATGCATTAGGGCCAAAGCTAACGTCTATAGGGGATTTAGAGAATTGAGGGTTATTAAATACTGATCTAATATATTTTCCTATCTTTGTATTTTCCCTAATATCGAATGTTTTAACTATGGTAAGATTTGGTAATATTTTTTGTGTAAACAATGTGTTTATATCATTACTCTCTTCAAGATATTCTAGCTCGTTGTAGATAACAACTCTACCAACACCACTCATTATTGTATATGTATTATATACGCTATTACCGGTAAATATATCACCACTACCTAAAACTATATCGTTACCTGAAGGGTCCTTACCGTATATTATCTTAAAATCTTCCTCGCTATAATAATCCTTGACTATCTTGTAATTAATGCCTGGAGATATCGTGGTATAATTCTTTGAATATGGATAAGCAATCGGTCCAGGAACTTTAAATATAACAAAATAGTCTGGTATCTCGTTTTTTATCCACAGTGGTGCAAAATAGCTAAATGATTCACCGTAATTTTTATCCGCTAGTGGTGATGCTCCACTTGCATAATAGAAATCATATTGTTCAGAATACTCCTTAACTATCTGTCTTGCACCTTTGGTAAATTCACCTACCTGAAAGATAGTATTATAAGGGGTTTGTCCTTTATCAAAGAAGTTGAATAGGTCAAGAGAAAAGCTATTCTCCCCCGTAATATTAAATGCCTTAAATCTATTATCACTTAATGTTTGGTTAACACTCATGGAATTGAAATTAACCTCACCATTAGAATCAACGGTTATTCTAAAATTCCCGGTTAATTTGGGATTTGTTCTTATAACTGAAAATGATGAATTATAATCAAAAAGCTTTGCTCCGGACATATATTGTTTTTATAAAAATTTATTTTACCAATTAAACTGAACTAAGTCCACTGTCAAAGTTGGGTGCAACAAGAGTATCGTTCTTATATGATCCGCTGATCTGTACGTCAAATGAGAATGTATCCTCATTCTGGACCTGAATATCCACACCAATTTTCTTAGCGTATGTTATGTTTGTAAGATTCCCTGATTTTCTGAATCCACCGATATATCCAGCTTTATCCACCGCTCTAAATTGAAAAACAAGAGGTATATTAATAGCATTTGAATCACCCTCCATAAGGGTTCTCGTCGAAAGGGATGTTGTTCCCTGTACTTGCGTTGATGTTCCTGATGCTGGACCTAAGTAAAGATATGATCCGCAGGAGAATTTACCAATTAGATATTCGTCATTTGAAGTGAACCCAAGTTTATCCGGATACATGGTGTCAAATATAGCTGCAGTTGCACCGGTTGCAAATGTATCTGGTGTTCTATATTGTTGTTGCACCCAATAGTAATCTAACGTGGTATCACCCCAGAAAGTCTGTGTGTGTCTAAATGGTGGATACACCTTACCATTAGTAGCAAATGGTTTAACTAATGTTGCATAATCAACAAAAGACGATGCGTTGCCAACTGAAATTAGATATGGGTGTGTCTTATCTATACAGAATTCTGATATGAGGCCTCCCCCATTAGGAGCTGTCCCTGTATATGTACCGTTCCATACACTCGAATTTGCTGCTCCTGTAACAGTTAAGTAATCTGCTGTTTGAGTAGGATCATAAGGGATCATTATCGTACCATTCTGTGGGTATGTTCCAGCTATACCAAAATTAGTTACACTTAACTGTCCATCGTATGTATATGATGTTGACGATACTGCAGAAAAACTTGAACCCAAGCTTTCCCCTGTGTAAAGCTGCTGATCATATCCAACAGTTCTGTATCTAGGGTATATGAACTGGGAATATGAGCTAACTGATGCAAATGGTGGGGCTTGTCTAAAGTAAGTATTATCAACAATCGACGTATCAGCTAATACTAGAGACGATATTGATATAGGGCAATCCCCGTATCTAAGATTGCTGTCATATCCCACTGGATAAGACTGAGGGGTTATGGCAAATGGCACTTTCTGTGAAAGTCCGCCTGGCATAGTTGATGCCAATTCAACCGATGATGCCTTACCATTATAAAGTTGTATGCTATACGTAAACGAAGCAATCTTACCAGCATCAGCTGCAAGAGGATCCGAAAATATGTCGCTATAGAAACCAGAAACTATTTTAACAGTTGATCCTCTAGAAACCTTAATCTTATTGCTGCTTGAATCCACTATGTAAACTTCAAGTACACCCTTAGCTGTAGATATTTGTGCAGAAAGATTAGCTATTTGATTCTGAAGCTCCGTTAATTTATCAAATAAATTTATTACTGTTCCTGCGCTATTATAAAACCCGCTCGCTATACCAATTGAGTCGTGATAATATGTATTATCACCGGAAGTAAACTGTTGCGATAAATGGGCTGGTAATCCTTGGGCATCAAGGGTTCTTTGAACTTTAACTACCGCTGCATCCTCATTGTTCTGTTTAAGAGTATCAGAAACACCATCAACACTAAGATTATCGGGGAAGGATATAGTAACAGATTGAGAATATTCAGAGGTCAGAGGATTTTCTGGCCAGCCAGCTTCTGATATTGATGCGATCTGAATCTCAACTTTTTCTCCCTTTGTTATAGGGATATCAAGCTGGTTTATATTCTGAACATTAGCATCAGATGTCTGTTCATCAGCCCAAACATATACACCTCTAGTTGTATCATAAACTTTCTTTCTAATATCCGTTTTATATTCCGTCCAATTAGAAAATGCAGCATTTTTGGCAGCACCATCATTATCGATAAACTCTATCTGCTCGGATGGTTGCGATGAACCGCTATCGTTTAGATATCTGTATTTAACAGAGAATTGTATAACCTGTTGAGGTCCTGAACCTGGCTCAACTTTGGGAGCAGGAAATGGCCAAAATCCCCTAACCCTATATTTTGCTGGTGTAATTATTTGTGGTACATCTTGTACTAAAACACTAACTTCATCAACTAAAGATGCATAAAGCTGAGCTTTTTTGGTTCTTTCGTCTATTAAATTATTAAGATTAGCTCTGATGGAAGCTACATTAATACCTCTAGGTGATGTTAATGGACTTTCAACAAGATAAGCTAATCTTCTCGTTCCAAAAAATCCTCTTCCGCTAAAGTCATCATCCCCTCTCCCGGTAAATCTCGAAGGTGCTGAATAGGTATCAGATCTTGATAAGCCTGTATTTAATTGTAATCTAGCGTCATTTATTGATTCATCGAGTGCATCAATCTCACTTTTTAGTGTAGTTTTAATGTTAAGCTTATCAGAAACAACTTTAATCGATGTTGATTGAGTTACCTGTTTGTTTATCTGTACGACCTTAAAACTACTATCAGTAAGAAGGGGAGCATCTGGTTCGAGTCCCTGTATTGCTGGGATCTTATTCTCCTTGGCAGCACCAAGAAAAACTTTACCCAAATCTGCAACCTCAGTTAGATAATATTTCTCCAGGGTTACTAATTCACCGCTTGAATTTTTTGTCTGCAATTCATTACTCCAGAAAACAACCCCCGTTGACCAACTTGCGCTAACTATATTAAAATTATCATCTATCGTTTTAAAGAAAACTCCTTGTCTCTCATTATAACCAACATTTACTTGGACAAATCTAGGTCCGAAATCTGTTGATGATATGGATAAAGAGTTTACTCCTATCTGAATAGGTTGATATCCTGAAATCCTTTTCGCCTGAAATGATGCCTGATCCCTATCAATAGATGTTATCTGATATAAGCTTCCGTCTTGCGTAGCAACTTGATCATTAACATTTAATGATTTTCCATCCTTAACATCGGTAAGTGTATCCGTATAATTTAACTTGTCCAGTTTATAATTTCTTCTTAATTCCTGAACGGTAGCACCATTCTGATCCGTTACTGAAACGGTATCATCATAATAGCTAAGAACACTGAAATTACCAATATATCGGATTGTTCTTAGTGGCAATTGTATTATATCCTCATCAACAAAGTAAGGTATACCATTATCGGATAAAGCCTGTATATACTGATCGTAGGTTAAATCATTCCTTCCCTTAAGCTCTCTGTCAAAATAAGCTTTTTGTGTTTCTGTTGTAGTGTTTGCTATTATTCTCTTAACCACTATTCTATCAGCAGCATCTACTATCTGTCCAGTTACATTTATATTAATATAAAGCAATGGGCTTAGAAAGCTTTCAAAAAACCAATTATCCTTAACACTAAAAGTGCTAGGTACACCTAAGTTGGTTAGAGGTCTGGGTTCTCTTAGTATATCATATTTAAAAACTTGGGAATAAGTGCCATCAGGATTTCTAACAGTAGCTGAGGTATCCCCTATTCCAGCAAGTGATTTTATATTATTGTCTAATCTTTGAATCTCCCCTCTTAGAAATCCATAGGAAGGTATATTTGCGTTCTTTGGTAATCCCTGCTCATCCAGGACTTCTATACTTACAGTATTATTAGTAGAAACAGCAACTTCGTTTAATCCATTGATTATCTCTAATGAATTTTTCTGCAGTCTTAAAAACTGTGCTACTAAAGAACTTATTGAATTTTGTGTTCCTGCCATTTCCTTTGGTTATTTAATTTTATTAATTGTTGGTTAAGCTTTTACCTATCATATCAACCTGGAATTCTAAATTGTTTTCATCGATACAAACTATATCCAAAACTGGCTTATATCCTTGTGTTTTAAACATATCATCATCCAGAGTGATTATAGTAGTTGAATAACTAACAGTACTTGGATTAGAAATTGGATATTTACCCTGTGAATTTGTTAATATGTTAATGAAGTATTCACCAGGATAGACTATATCACCAAATGATAATCTAAACCTCTGTCCATTCTTCCAGTTTGCTGGATTATCATTTATTCTTATGGTTAAGTCACCCGTTAACGTTAATGGATTTTCGTTGTTTACGTGTTTAAAGTAATTAGAGAATCTGAGTAGATTTATTTCATTATTACCATTTTGTGTAAGCGTTCCTTTACCCATATCGTTACCGATGGTAAAATCTTGATTTATACTATTAACAGTAACCTCGTTAGGAGTTGATCTATCTAGAGAAATTCCACTTCCTTGTTTGAAAAGATCCAAATTATAGGACACCTCCACGCTCGTCTTGTTATTGATTATGGCTCTAACCATATCATAATTCTGATTGATAAGACCCATTATGGAATGTGTGTTATTAAATAAAGCCTGATTTGCTGCCAATGTTTGTTCCAGTCCCGTTATTCTTCTATCTAAATTAGCTGAGGTTTGAGACGAAAGCGTTATATTCTCCAAATTAGTGACTCTATCGCTCAGATTGATGAAATCAACTGAGGCATTGTTTAAGGTTGCGCTAGCGTCTTGTAACACGTTCATAGCGTCCATAAACATGGATAAAGAGAAGGGAGAGTAGTCATTTATAGCTTGCTCTACCCCAGTTTGATCTATATCGGTATCAAATTTTAAATTTATCTTAAATCCGTATGAATTACCATTTAATTTAGTAACCGGATTAGGTCTATGCTTCGGTAGTCTAGGGATAAAGATGTCACCGCTAGATGTATTGACATCGTCTAGGAATAAAACACCATATAAGTTCGTAGCTACATCAGTAGGAATAGCAGGGTCGTATACATCATAATAGATTAATACCGCGTTAAACGCAAAGTCTGAGGAACCTGCGGTAGAGTTAAACTCCTCCAACGTAGATATACTAGGATCAGATATTATACCCTGGTATGAATTAGGATTGAAATCAATACCTATCGAATCAAGCTTACTTCTGATGTACGTTAAACTATTAGAATTATCAGTCTTTGTTAGAATGTAATTGGAAGGATCGACAAAAGATGAGTCAGTAAAATATGTGTTTGCAGTATCTCTTGGAGAATACCAATTACCCGCTATTGTTGAGGCACTAACACCTGTATCGATATACGATGCAGTAGGTACACCAAGAACATCATCATCGAAAATTGCTAGATTTGTTAATCCGCTTGGATTTGTCTCGTCATAGTTTCTTCCAACCAGATATTCATCATTCAGAGGATTATTAGGATTGTTTGTCCATTGATAATCCGGATAATAGTTTTTATCGGCAATATTCTTAAATAGAACATATGGTGTATTACCATCTTTTGTCGGAACGTAAACATAAACCTCAGAATAAGTGTTGGTGGAGTTTTTTACCGAGTTTACTATATCAAGATTACCGACATATTGGACTACTCTACTATAATAACCACCAGTCATTCCATATGCTCCAGTTGTTCCAGCTGGTGCATCTCCCTCAGCATATCTCTTTTGCGTAACTGGTAAACCATTAACAGTAGTAACGGTTGTTTGATCCAATGTAGGAACAACCTCATCGGAATTAGCTCCTCTAAATCTTATTGCTCCGAGCTCTCTAAGCCATTTAAAGAAAATTCTTTCCGATACGTTTTGCTTTAGTGTTGAGTCATATTCATCCGTTGCCGTTATTGTTGACTCCAGATTTAAACAATAACTCTGAAAACTTTGTGAGAAATCGATATTACCGTCACCAGTTATTATATTCCCTGTTGCATTAGCCCAATCAAGAAATGCACCGTCAGGTCCATTCAATCTTATGAAATTATCCTCAGATCCGTTTGATGTGTTGTTTATATCAGGAAGATTCAAAAGAGCAAACTTCGAGAATCTAAATTTATTAACCGAATTATTGAATGTGAAAGAAAGATCTTCCGCTGAAGACGTGAATGTGTAGAATGTACCACCCTGAACTTGTAAAGGTCTTATAAATGGTGTTTTTGCCATCGATTTCTATTTATTTTATTATACCGTAATATTGGTTGATGCCAGTACTATCCAAGAACCGTTCTGTGTTGCTTGTCCCTGTCCAACTCTAGGTTCCCATTGTAAAGTTACAGATGATCTGTATGACTTATTCTGGCTTACACTTAAACCACTAGTTGAATATCCACCATATAATGCAGCATTATTAAATCCGGTGTAGTATGAAGTAGATCCAGTAACTCCAGTATAGATATAACCAGTAGCAGCAGAAGTATTAACAATAGTAACTCTAGTTCCTTGTGGTATATTTGGTAATGTTCCACCGACGGGTGAAGTTCCATCAACAACCTTCATATAGAATCCAGTAGGTCCGCAATTTGCATAGAGCACATCCTCCAATCCAGTTATAGCATAGGGTGAATTAATTGATGTTAATACTCCCCCACCTCCAATGCCTGATGCATTTGAAGGGAATGGTGTACCAGCAGTTCCTGATGCATACGTTGTGTTCTGACTTATTACATGTCCCTGAACACCAAGTACGTTAGCTGAATTAAAGGTTGTTCTCGCGTTAAAAGAAGCTGTACCACCAACAACAAATACTGATTGACCTCCGAATGTCACAACGGAATTTGCATTTAGAGCTCCAGAAGCTGTGAATGTTGTTGTTTGCACATCAGTAAAGGAAGCAGCACCTAAAGCACTTAATGATGCTAGGGAAGCTCCAGTTGATGGCAGTGAGATTGAATCGAATTTACCGATCTTTGCCTGTACCCTTCCTGTGGAAGCGTTAGATAGATTAATAATACCATTTACGGTATCAATTCCAAACCCGGTTACGTAACCATTTATCCAGTTTTGTAATATCAAAAAGTTTGAGTTAAGGGTTACTCTAGATCCAGATATCGAATCTGATCCTAAAATTTCATTAATGTTTACAGTTGCCATTTTTCTTTTTATTTGTTTTTTAAAGCGAAATATATATCATCGTCACAGACAACACTTAAATATGGAAGGACAAAAAATCAAACCTCACAAAAAACGCTTTATTGATATATCTTTAAGCGCAAAATCATTGATTTATTCCGATAAAAATCCAGAAAATACCAATAATTTTTTTAACAAATCCAATAATCACCCGAATTGTATTAAATCGGAGCATTACCACCCAAAAATAAAATAATAATATGGCAAACAGAAAGAAGAGAATCGCTGACGAAGAGTTTTACGAAACATTCCCATCCGGACATCAACACCAAAATGGGTCAAGGTTTGATCTGCAGAAATTGAGGCTAGATTATAAGTATAAAAATGAAAGTCAGAAAAATCTTATGAATCTAATAAATGACAATAAAATAACAATAGCAGCAGGTCCAGCAGGAACAGGCAAAACATATCTTGCATGTGCTCAGGCTTTAAAACTTTTAAAAAGTGATTCCAGGTTTAAAAAAATAATTCTTGTTAAAAGTGTAACTGTTCTTGAAGGCGAAGAAGTTGGATTTCTAAAAGGGGACCTTAAAGAAAAGATGTTGCCATTCACCATTTCATTTCTAGATAACTTTCAAAAAATTATTGGCGAGGGATTAACTCAGATTATGCTGGATCAGGGATTTATTGAAGTTTTACCGCTAGCTTATATTAGAGGAAGATCGATAGACAACGCAATCATTATTGTTGATGAAGCTCAGAATATAACTCAGAAAAATATGAGATCAACAATGACAAGAATCGGTACAGATACCAAAATGATCATTACGGGTGACACCAAGCAGATCGATATGAAGAACACTAAACTCTCATCATTAGATCTGGTAGTTAAGCTGTTCGAAAACAAAGAAGACATCGGAACGATGAGCTTTAGTATCAATGATATTGTTAGAGATCCGATTGTGAAATTAATCGAAGAAACATTCGATGAATGGGAAGATAATTACAAAACAACCAAATAAAAATTAAAAAGAACGGATTAAGAAATTAATCCGTTCTAAATGTTGCATCAGGGTTATTAGGTATAACAACTTCGGATCCAAATTGAGGCTGTTCTCCTCTGAATATTTTTTCCTGCTCAATCAACATATCCTTATCAAGTTTCTGTGCTTGATAATCCCTTCCATAGAAAGGTTCTGGTTGCCCATAATCAAACGAATCAACTTCATCAGGATTCTTATCATCAGGTCTTTTAATCTTGTGGTCAATAACCTCAATATAACCAGGTTTAGTTGTCATATAGACATTGCCCATCGAATCCTCCACACTATTGTATATTGTGTAATTACCAGCAATGCTAAATGTGTATATAAAATAAGGGCTTCCCTTTACATTTAGTAACTCATCTCCAGTTTTAGAATCACTTAATATCCAATTATTATTTTGTTTTCCGTATAGGTTTGAAGCGTAATTATTAAATACCACCGTCGATAAAATTGGTACCTGCATACCCATATCTGTTGAATGCACATCGCACCATGTCCAAGTTCCCGATCCAGCTCTAGAAATAATATTACCCAGATTGATACCTAGTTCAGGTTGATATTGTTCTGTTAGCAATGAGAATGCTGATTTTGGGTTAGATTGATAATAACCACTCCCAGTAACTCCTGTTCTATTTACAGCGTTTATAAATAGATTACCATCGACATCGCAATTAGCAGAAAACGCATCGAGCTGAACGGTATGGTTATATCCGCCAGTTCCTCCAAAATTTATGCTATCTAATATTTTTCCACTGCGATTTGTCTTTATAATATTAGTTCCAGTAACACCGGCAGCACCCAATGAAATTCCATATATCATGTAATATTGATCGTCAAGTATTGGTCCGCTGGAATTAAGGTTCATGTAACTTGTATTCTCAAAATCCAGATCGACAGCAAACATTGATTTGGAAACAGCCTGCTCCGTTATATTTGCGGTTAGCAAATATGTGGTTCCTGTTGATCCAGCTACAAAGGCATTACCAAAATAGCTTCCTGATCCGCCGAATATGGTTGTAACGTAATATGTGGAATCATCCTTACTAGCTGCTGGTAAATTATATGCACCACCCGAATACCCATCGGATATTAGAGCTCCAGTTACACCAACACCGTCCTTATTCATTATTATATAATAAGGTCTATCCGATCCTGTCGCTGATATCTCGATTCCCCCCATAGTAAATGATCTATCAACATATCCAGTCACTAAAGTTGTATTATCTCCTCTTAGAGATTTTACAGATCCTATTTGACCGCTAGCAATTTTGAAAGCTCCGACTGGTGTGAAGTTAAGACTCTCCGATGTTATGGTAGATAATAGAGAAAAATCATCAACCGATAATCTAACATACGAGAATACAGTATCCTGGTTAAATGCATAGAGTGTATTTCTATTGCTCTGTGCAATATAATCGGTCGTAAAAAATCCATCATTTGTTCTATTCCACAGATTTTTCAGAGTTGCAAATCCTCCAAGCGGATTTCCGCCCATACTATTCCAGTTCTCATCATTTTTTATACCTAGATTTATAGAATACCTAGTAACATCCAGTTTTATTTGTTTATCATCATCACCATCTGAATGACGCATAACTGATGCTCTTGGGAAATGTCTAAATCCGGTGGTTCTAAAATACTTACGTGCCGCGGAATTGTAGTCAGCATAATTTATTAACGGTGCCAATGAAGATACACCACCAAGATCACCATTTATTTTAGTAACAAATAGGCCTATGGATTGGACATCTTTTTTTATACCGGCTTCCCATTGATTTAGGGTATCCGTCATATATTGCAGATTCCTTACCATCGGATAGGTATCCGGCGTATAATCATATCCGCTAATAGCGAATGCAGTACCGACGCTCAAATTTCCAATGGCCCCAGTAGCTCCTGACATGTATGTAACGTTGAATTTTAGCCCACCCGAGAATGCTGATATCCGATCAATTCTATAATAAGCCAAAGCGGGAGAGTATGAATATAGGCTCAGTGTATTTCCGGTTACAAGCGCATCAAGTTCCGTAGTGAGATTAGCAGAGGAATCGGAAGTGTAATTTAATGATATGTATGTTACATCCTCATATAGTCCAGAAGAATTTAATGTCTGCGTGTCAAAATTACCGGAAGATGGTGTATTCACTGTATTATCAAATAACCAGTCATCACTAAATGTAGTTACCGGTGATGTTGGATCATATATCCACGAATATGATCCGGATGTTAATCCAGTTATATAAGGATTGGTTACCCCTATAGGTGCTCCTGTAGGACCTCCCTCAAAAGTATCATTTAGCAATTCGATTGAATCCCATACATAATCACCATTTTCTATAAATCTTTTAAATTGTCCAGTAGCAATAATTGAGGATCCGTCCGGGGAAGGTGCCAGATCTTCAATTGTTGTGAAATAACCTCTGAAAGGGAGAATTGAATCAACTATCCCTTTTTCGTTATAGCAAGTTATAAATCCCATTGATTGAGCACCAGTGGAAGTGTTAGAACCGCCAACGCCCGATCTGCCACCTAATGTTGGATTTTGATTTGATATTGAAGCTACATCATTGTTGTTATAGTAACCAAAGTTTGCATTTGTATTTCCTGATATGTACCCACCAACATAGTACTTGGTACCAAATTGTGTTTTTATACTTGCTGATGAGGTTATGGCAATATTTCCAGTACCCCCATAAGAGTCGATTGCTCCTATCACTATATTATCAGCCCAATCATAATCAGCTATCGATTCCACTAAAACTTCCTCCTCATATGATGGAATTGGCCAATTATCCCAATATGGTTGTTTACCAGCCTTACCATCAGCAATATCACTAAGTTCCGTAGTTAGAAATAGGTTTCTTGGATCTAGTCCTGGAAATTTATACTTTAGAAACCCATCCTGGTATGTTCTCCATTCCGGGTAAGACCATGTGTATTTATTGATCTTGGGAATAGCTGGATTTATTTCTGGTTGATCTGGTGTGTAGTATGTAAAGTTCCATCCCGTTGCACCCTCATATTTGGATGATCCATAAACATGAGGAATGTCATAGTCAAAATCAGAAAGATAATTGTAACAAAGAACCCAGAGTCCATCCTCATAAACAACCGAGCTGTTCTGTGTTATGTTGTATTCAACTAGTTTTATATCCAGAACATTATCATTGGCGATACCACCAGTTGCTGATGTGTATTGTGTGTAATTCACTCCGTTGAAATGCCAAAGACCCGTACCGCTATTTAGCTCACCATCCCCGGAAGAATAAAATACGTGCCCGTTCGGTCTGGATTTAACTTTGGTAACGGGACCTGTAGCTATGGGGTAATTGTAGAATTCGGTTCCATCAAAGAATGATAGACCAACGTCCGTTCCTATCCATAGATTTCCATCCTCGTCAAGGTCAATAGAATAAACGTTATCTGATATTATCCCACTGGTCTTTGTGTTATAAACCTGAGCTTGTTTTATTATCTCAAATCCACCCAAAAGAGTCTCCTTCTCCAATGTACCCTGCGGTATTGTAAAAAGACCCTCCGATGTTGCAACATAATAGAAGTAATTCTTACCATCATACCCTTTAGCTATCGTATCATATATATGGGGCCAGATGTACTCAGGAACAGTTTCTTTCCACTCCTCATTTTCAATTAGATAATGGAAAAGTCTACCGCCAGTAACGCCATTTATTTGAGTGTATCCGGTAGTTCCTGTTCCACCTATACCATTAAGTGGTGTAGCAAAAGCAAGAATGTCATCCCCGTATGGACAAGCATAAATATGTGAGATTTCCTGTGGTTCAGTAAAACTACCAAGATCAGAAAATGTCCAACTATCACCTATACTAACATCATTGCTATCAATATAGAAAACCGCATTTTCATTAAGTCCCGATGTTGGTCCTTCCGCACATCCAACCCATACTCTATCAGCAGGATCTATTGATATTGATCTTGTATCTAAGAAATAAGGTGCACCACTAGGAACTGCAGAATTTGTATAATTATAGTATTCCCATGTATTTCCATCGAATCTTCTTAAATCCTGACCAGATCCCCAAACATAGAATTCCGAGTCCACGTCAATCTGATTCATTATTAAATAGTAGCTTGCCATCTATATCTTTAGTTTACTTTTTGTTTTTATTATACGGATCCGCCTATTCTCCACCCTCTTAAATAATTAGCCTTCGTTACAAAAGAAGAAGGAAGTCCACAATTTGACTTGAATCCGAGCCAGGAAATCCAGGAAGCAATATCACTCTTAAAAGATCCTAATACTGATGTTAATTTTCTGTCACTAGTAAAGTAACCTTGTCCCTCAACACCAGCCGCCCAGCCGGGTCCCCAACTAATACTAACAGATGCTATATTCTCTGAATCTAAAACTGTTCCTGTATTTTCAACTGCAGGGTCTTTAACATAAAACCTGATGCCCGGAAAATTTGCAGCGTCATATTGTTTTGCTGCATTATTTGAAGCACCACCGTTTTCGTAGGCAGCAAAATACGGGGACTGTTCAAATCCAATAAAATCGGATAATTTATTAGTACTACCTATTAATCCTAAAGCCGTGTTAAATATAGAAACCAATCCTGTACCAGTTCCATAAGCGGTATCCTGTGCGGTAATAAGCCAAACATCCGGCGTATTACCAGCACTATCAGAATCGGAGAGCGTAACATTAAAGCTGTACGCTACCGCATTTTCAGTTGCAATTTGTATTGTTACATCCACGGTTATATCACTAACACCAAATTTATCATCAAAAAATTTAGAGCTAGGTACACATGGTCCGTGTGCTGTTCCTCCCGCTCCATATCCACCATCAAACTTATATGAGCCCGCATCAAGATTAACTGATGCCTCCACGGAGGCTAGATTTACTCTCGGAATTTTTCCTGATGTAAATCCACCGTTCTCTATGTATTTTGAGGAAGTTGTTAAATAATATTTATTTGACATATATTCATTTATAGCACCATTAGACCATTCTCTATTTCCCGTTTTAGCGCCAGTCAATAGTCCTCCCTGCGGATAATCCGTTATATAAAATGTATCGTTCAGGTTTGTGTTTATAAATCCAGTGGTAATATAATTTCCAAGATCTATTTTTGAATCAGGTGTATATGAAGCACCAGCAAGTGTTAATGAAGCTCCCGAAAATATAATCTTGGTTGAAATAATCCCAAATGTTTGCCCTGCGTATTGGCTTTGGAGTATATCATCATTGTTTGGGTAATAGTTGCAATACTCATTTGTTGAATGAAAATATAAGTTATCCCACATCTGTCCAGAATGGCTGCCATTCTGATCTATCTTAAGAACAACATTACTACCACCTAAACCTATGGCTGTCGAGTTGGCACTCAAAACACTACAGGTGTAATAAGGACCGGTTATAGGATAATATGGATTGTCATTATAATTTATATCCTCGTAGGGTCCATATTTATAAAATGTAACATTGGTTGCTGTATTAGCGTTATTACCAACGTTGCTTGTTACCGATAATGTTGCAGTTCCTATATATGTTGAGCCAGGAAGTCCAGTGTATAATCCTGTCAGAGTATACCAATCGGGGTAGGGACCAGTAACGGAGTCCAGTGAAGAACCCGATGTTGCTCCTAATCCAGGTATTGACCAATTATATGAAGCATATCCACTACCAGTTAACCCAATACTCTGATAAATAACGTTGACATCCATCGAGGTAGAATTTGGTGTAGCAGTAATTTGTGCTGTCATAACCTCAGGATAAACCACAATTATATTGGTTTTATTGGCTGCACCAGTAACACCCGCTGCATCGGTAACAAGTAGTGAGGTATTATATCCCAATGCATTCGTACTATTGTACTTTATTGCAGGTCCGTAGGATGTCCCACCTGTTGGTGTTCCACCAATAAAAAGCCAATCCCTGGAGACTATGTTTCCTATACTTTGATCAAAATAATAAACTGTGTCTCCTTGATTTACACCTATCTGAATATCTGCCATTTTTTAATGATTGATTGCTTCCTTATATATCACAGATCAGAAGGTCTTAAAATTATAGTTGTGTTCGCATCACCTTGGCATAAAGAATTGCCTGTACGTAGTTGTATGTGTTACTTTGCGGATCAATCCCAGAAAAATCCACATCCCAAGGGAGTTGGTTTATATAATCTCCCTTATAGAAACATCTTCCACCCATGTTGTCGGTTACTCCAGCATTATGCATTATTTTATGAAGATTCCATTCATGACATCCCCATGAAGATCCCCAGCTGAATCCAAGTTCAGGCGATAACCTGACCTGATGCCCAGTCTTTAGTCCACACCATAACACTGCCCACATATCAGCACACCATTTTTGAATGGGATTATATGTATTTAGCTCCTCCCCTGTTAATGTTGGTCTCTCTGCCATCTCTGCATCAAGCATATATTTATAAAGATCCAGAGAAACGAATTTAACATCTCTCCAGAAAAGATGATCTATGCCTTTCATAAGATATTGGGCACCACCAGAGTTTGCATTATTTTCCTCAACAAGTTCTCTAGAAACACCAGCTATATTACACATGTCGGTGAGTAACTTATCAGATTTACTTTTTATGTAATCGGATCCAATATAAGAAATAGTATCGCTGAGATACCAAAAATCATCATCATTTAGCAAATTAAAATCGGGTAGCTCTCTAAATATTATATCGGAGTCATGATAGAATATTATCTCGTTAGACAATTCTGGATATTTAAAGAAGTGTTGTTCCAGAACGTCCGGTCTTAATATAGGAATATATCCATAATTTTCGCTCACAGTTTTCTGGTAAAAGAAAAATCTAATAAATGGATATTTCTGAGCTAATTTTAAGCCCTCGTCAGATGGTGTTTCGTCATACGCAAATAGGATTTCTATCCAGTTTGGATTAATCCCAGATTTCATTGCACTATGAATGAACACCTCAACCTGCCAGTGAAAATATGGAACATCCGGCTGAGCACATATAAATGTCATCTTTTTATTAATCATATCTAATTTTATTTATGATTATTATATGGAAATTAATACGTTCTGTTCCACTTTATGAAAATTATACAAATGTAGTTGTGATATATGCATCTATGAATGATACGCTATCCCCTGCCTCTACAACACTAACAGCTTGAAAAGCCCCAGCCGCCGGAGTGTTACCAGAAAATTTCACCACTGATGTTGAGGCCAAATCTGAATTAAGATAGAACGCTGATACATTCGCTACTATTCCTGTGCTTCCCGCAGATATCACAAGCTTAAAAGAACGTGTCCCGCTTCCTAAACCTGCGGGATATGACGTACTAAATCCATAGGTTCCTCCCTTCGAGATAGTTACTGCTGCTGGTGTTGCATAAAAGAGGGTATAAGAGGAGCTACCAGCCTTAGCATATAATTGAAAACTGATGGTAATGTCGTTTATGGAATAATTAGTAAGAAATGAATTGGATGGTGGTAATGTTGTTGTTGTTGTTGTGGATGTGGTCGTTATTCCACCAACAACTATATCCACGAAATTACTGCAACCAACCGAATTTGATTTAACCCTGATTGTTGTTGTTCCGGGAGGAACCAAATTGGATGTGTATCCAGCTAGCAGTGATGCTCTAGATATTCCACTTTCAAAGGTGGTTGCAAATCCGGTTGTATTCGAGGATAAACTAAAAGAACCCGTGTCCGCTCCCGCTGTTGTTAATGTTATTAGTGCTGTTTCCATTTTTTATTAATTAAATTGCATTTTAAATCTTAAGGTTCTTAAGGTCCTACACATCTACAGCTGCTCCTATGTAATATGTTTTACCAGCTACTAAAGTAATAGGGTCTGTTATAGGGCTACTACCAGAGGCATATGCTACTTGACTATTATTTGTTGGATAATTGTCGTATATAACTATAGAACTGCCAACTGAGCCTGGCCCCGTAACAATATAAGCAACCATAATACCACCAACTGGCATAACAAGAGTCGTACTACCAAATGCATCATCACTAAATACAGCGATTATATTACCAGTTCCATCATCTACCTCCACGCCAAAGTACTCACCGCCTAGAACAAGCGATATTCTTCTCCAATAAATCGTTACTGTACTTAGTGCAGGATTTATTGTTGTAGTCGTAGTCGTAGACGTTGTTGTCGCTGGGTATACCATTGTAGCAGTTCCTGCTAATGTACAAATAGGGGCAGCCGTTGTTGTTGTTGTTGTTGTTGGTGATATTGTTGTCGTCGATGTCGTCGATGTTGTTGTTGTTGTTGGTGCTATTGTTGTCGTCGTCGTTGTTGATGTTGTTGATGTTGATGTTGTCGTTGTTGTCGTCGACGTTGTTATTTGTACACCTCCAGTATAACCAAATCCAGGGATCAATAGCTGGCTACCTCCAATTAATGATGGTGGTGGTTGAAATAAACCATTAAATAAAAGGTGATTACCAGAAGTGACATTTACTGCTCCCGCTGTGGTACTTAAACCTCCAACATCGCTTGGCATTGGTCTATAATAGAAATTTGTTATGTGGGGTTCATCCGAATTATTAAGCTGGTCTGCTGCTTCTTGTATCGTTAGACCTGATAAACCATTCGTAAATGTAACACCAACAGGATACGGATATGTGCTGTTTCCTGTGCTGATCTTAACATGATCTCCTGGTACAAGAGTATGCAACTCGTATCCGCCCAGCCAATCATTATTAAACTCAAAATCATACCAACTATGTGCATACCCATTTTCCCATGTGGTACTATTAAATACCTCCCAGTTTAATCTTTTAGTTCCCCAATACTTAAGATTTGCATTGGGTTGATCTGGATCATTCTCCGACCAGTAAACATAGGTATCAGCTGGACTTACACCGTTAGACAATATGCTATCTGCAGAAACCGTTACTAGCGAACCCGTTAATGTTGATCCCAGTAACACTCCATTCTGATCGGCTCCAAGTTCATTTGGTGCTGATATAGTAACAGTAACAGGATCAGCAGCAGGATTTAAACAAGAAGCAAAATAATCAGGGTATGTTCTGAATGAGTTTATTGCGGATGTTATTTCATTGGCAGTATTATATAGGATATCACCAGTTTCTGATTTTCCTATTAATCTTCCACCAGCGTAAATAGTTATGCTACCCGCTCCACCAAATTTCTGATTAGTATACACCAAGGGATCCGTAACATATCTATTAACAGGTGATGTCTCCAATAATATCCCATTAAATGATGAGCTTAGAGCTATTGGTATTCTAAATGTATTTGTTGCCCCATCGAGTATAGCTAACCATCTCCCATTAAGCTGAGATACAGTGCCGGATATATTTACCTCGTCACCATCAACCAATCCATGTGGGGTAGCACTGGATATAGTGGCATATCCATATATGGAAGAACCCGTACCCCCTATCTGAAGAGAATATATCTCCGATATATTGGTTACCGTCTGTGTAAATGTGATAGACCCGGTAGCACCAATTGGTGAGGTATTGACTTTAACATAAAGGCTTTGACCCTCCTCCGATTTATTACCATATGTTGCGAAATCGAGTATTTCTCGGGGTATTGATTTCTCTAGTATTTCTATACTTTCACCTTCTGCGGGATATTCCCAAATTGAATCATAATCTCCCCATCCTCTATCAACGTTATCCCATAGATAATTCTCAACCTCCCTAAATCTTGTCCATGAATCAATATCAACAGTCTTTGGTTGTACCGTAATTACACCATTCTTAATTATTGTTGTCTTAGCATTAAAAGCATCATAGATGTTGCATATGACCTGATAATTCCCAGTGTAAGGTAAGAAGTGTGCCAGCTTATAAAAGTCCGTTATTGGGCCTCTAAATTCAAAGTGATATGGTGTTCCGTTTTGAGTAGCTGATTTATTCAGGATCCACTCGATCTCCATCATATTGGAAAAATCTATAACGTCCCAAGTAAGCAGATTATAAATCTGAATAGATGAATATAATTCTGCCTCTCCTACAGGTATGGAAAAGCCATAAGGTGGATCGATCATAACAGAATATGTTCCTGTTGAATAGCTTACCGCATCAACCGTACCAAAAAGCCCATTATAGAATGCTTCCGGATTCTTAAATTGGACTCTATCTCCAACCTTAAATGTTGGTATTATTAAAGCATTCCAATCGATATTAAGCTCGTTCCATTGCCATTTATCCAATATCAATTCCAGTATAACAGGCATGCCTATTGGAAGCTGATATGGTTGACCCGTATTAGGATCAATATAAGCCACAGGATCGAATCTATCGTCTCCTAGTTCTATGATATCACCATTCTGTTTAAGATCATAGAAATTTTTAATAGCCTCTAAAAGGGATGTATTCTGAGCAGAATTATAATTTTGCTGCACATCCAGCGGATCCACTATATTCCCGAGATCAGATATTGTCGGGGTAAGCACATTAATAACACCCTTTAATAATAGCGGGTTGTTGGATGAGTAATAATAAACCGGAGTTGTTTGTTCGGGTTCAATATACCAAGAAACAGAATACCCGCCGGTTGCACCGTTATTCGATATACCAAGAGGATCAACTTGAGTTAATGATGGGTCAGTAGTTATTATAAAATCATAACCATATCCACCACTATCAATAACATCAAATTCGTATGCATTCCCTGCTGTTAATGTTATTGTTGGATTATATCCAGTAACACCATATGGTAATGTGTTGGAGAAAGAAATAGCGCTACCAGTACCACCAACAAAATCAACACCTGTCTTATATGAATTATTATACGAGCTTGGTGTCTGTATACCTGTTGATAGCTTCCTTGTTGAAAAATTTCTAAGATCCTCTATAAACCCCATGTCCGGATTGGGATAGAAATCAAAATAAAATCCCGATTCGACATCAAATCTTTCCATGACATCGGTCCAAGAACGTGTATTATAAATACTAAAATATACACCCTCACCAGTTATATCAATTATTCTTGCATTTAGCGGAAGATAATCCCTTTTAAGCCTTTCCTTTAAAGCAAATATCTTTATTAGAACCTCCTCTTGTGTGAATTTAAAGGCATCTACGACAACAGGATAACCAAACTCATCTATGCCATCGGTAGGTTTATTTAGATCGTAATAGAGACCAAATAGTGATGTTTTCTTATATGTCCGGCTAGGTACCAATGAATCCTCCGAAGTAACACTAAGAACATAATTTCCTTTATTATCAGGTCCATATGTTTGTGTTAGTTTATATTTACCAGAATTCTCATTATTCAAAACGTCGCCAACCTGATAGCTCTGACTATACCCCTTTGATTGCTCCGATTTTATTGCATTAAGAAAAGTCTGATTCTGTTGTAATGGTGATTCTAATTTTAAACTCTTATAGTTTAGATTTAGCCAATATTCCTTTATTCTTAAATCCTGATAACCAAAAAACTTAAGAGCATTAATAAGACCCTTATAACTTCCTATATACGGAAATATATCCTCACCTGTAACTAATAGCTCCTTTCTTTTCTCGTTAATCTCTAAAAAGTTTGCATTGGGCTCTGCTGGATCATGATCCCTAAGTATCACGGAGTCGCTCTTGTAGAATGCACGACCAAGATTTTCAAGAAGCACGCTGAATCTTTCATCCTCACCAACAATCTCAGCATAGTAATCCACTTCCAGTACCTTTTCGGGGGTACCGGTTGTAATATCTTCAACTATAAGTTTTCTCTCGTAGATATTCCCTGCCTCATCCGGTGCATTAGTAGCAACGTTTATTGCAATTGCTTCTGATGAATTGATGGTTGTGTAGATATACCCATTAGTATAATATGAGTTGGGATCTTTAATGACAGGGATGACAAGATTAGGATAGCTGACTATCAAAGGCTGTCCATCACCACCAGGTAACTCATCCTGTATTGCATACGTAAATATAATTTCGCTTACATCAGTCTCCCCATAATTATCATTGGCCCATCTTGTTCTCCATTTAGGAGATCCTGTTGCTCCTGTTGCTCCTATCTGAGGCACGCCATATTGCTTACCTGATGGTGTATCAAATTCTTGTACTATGAATATCTGCTCATTCTCATACAGTCCAGAAGAAACCGGTTCAAAATATATATTTCCTTTAAAATGCCCGCCTGGTCTTTTATCATAGGCTGTTGTAAAGTATATCTGATTCCCTGGACTTATTATTCTTTGCCCCTCGTAATCATCCTCATCGACAGCAACATAAACTGATCCGCTACTTATAGATGTAGAGAATATCTTCCATCTAAAATTTTGCCCTCCTGCTACCTCTCCGCTTAAATACACATCAGCACCTTTTAATATGAAATCCGTCGCTTCGTTAGCCCATGCAGTTAGATCAAATCCATTAAGATCATTGATATTCAACTCTATCGAATATTGGGTTGATGGCGATACTGGATCATCAATATGTATATCACCAGCATTGGCAGAGCCTGATACTGATGTGATGTATGTGAATCTAGAATCCAATGGAGTTGGTCCGGTAGGTCCGATATAATCGAAGTTTAATGGATTACCCTCCTTGTTAAAAAAATTAAGTCTTACGTTTGCCATCTTAAATTAAAAAACCCTTCTGTTATTCTTCTTAACCGTATAGTTAAAGAAATTCTTTATCTGCTTTGTAGTTTCTATTAATCCATAAACTACTCTCTCAAAATAACTAAGAATTCCTTCTTTTACTGGATCTCTAAAAATAACATTGGATAGCGATCTCTTCATGATTTGATGTTGATAATCAAATCCCTCATAGAGATTATTATTTATATTATCCCTTATGTCGTATATGTTCTGATTAGGATCGAATTCATAGTATCTTCTTTCTACTGATACTTTCGACATTTCTTTCATTATTTTTTTATAATCAGCAGAATTTGTACAAGGGGAAAAGCTATATTGTCCATTTGCATTAGTAATTACCGCTCTATAGCCAGAACATCCAATATTATAAGCACGGGATAAAGCTAAATCAGCATTCGGATAAACGTCCTTACTATCATAGAAAGTCGTGTTAGTAGTCTTTGGTTTTATCCCACTAACAGTATAACTTATTGATCCGTCTTCGTTACCAAAAAATGGTGAATAATTTTGCATGTCTTTTTATATTAGGTTTAAGATCCCTGACTTATAATTTGTGCTTTAAGACCCGCACTCATATCACTTCTGTAATTTCTAGGAACTATTGAAGCAACAGTTATATTAAGTGGTCCTGGTTTACCGTCAATGATAGATTCTGTGTACTGTGTGCCATTTCTATCTTGCCATCCACCCCTTAGCAACACCAATTCATTTCTTCCGATTATAATATCACCGAATTGATCCATACCTATAACCTCATCCAGTTGTTGTTGTGAAACATTAGTTAATCCCTTAATAGCTGTCTGATTTTCCTCGTTCTTTTGGCCGACAAAGAAAAACGATACAGTATCAACACCAGATACACCTTCTATAATAGCAATAAAATCTGACTTTGGTATCTTGTCTCTTCTTTTAAGGCCTATCATATAATCAGAGATGTTCTTTCTGATTGCTTGTTTGATTGTTGCAGGATCGGATCCTTCAAATATTCCAAGTATAACATTTGCAACATATTTAGTTATTACTGGTTGAACAATCTTTATAACCGTAGTTGCGATCATAGATCCTGTTCCTTCTATTAGATTAATAACTTTAGCTTTTTGATCCACAGTAAGAAGGAAACTTTGTGTAGCAACATTAAAATAATCCTCATTCGAGGAAAGGTTCAGAGTTATATCAGGAACTAAATATAGGTAAACCACATTATCGTCATCCAAATAGTCATCATCAAATGTTGAGAACGCATGTATCTGTGAAAATATACCAAGCTTATCTAAGAATATCTCATAATTTTGGGCATTAGCAAAAACAAAAGATCTACTGGTTTTTGGAGCGACTAGTCTTATCAGATTTGTCGTTTCCGGATTTGTTCCAAATGATGGATCTATCTCATTCTTGATATCAATGTAAAGATTAAGATCGATCTCACCCCCAAATAAATCAGTACCTGTACTAGAAAATTTATATGTTAACGGAGTGTCCTTGGTTGAATTTGCATTACCACTTATTCCACTAGTCTGTAAATATTCGATTCTTATTCTTGCACCCCTTTGAGGCACCCTTCCGAAATTTGAATTACCAAAATAAACATCTAGTCCTTCCTGTATACCGGTTTTAACAAGGTAGCCCTTGCCATTTAGAGGTATGTCATATATTGAGTCGTATCTTTTCCATTTTTCCTCATTAACATAAACATCAATATAAAATTGATCCTGGAATGCACCAGCACTGGAGGGAAGATTGAAACTTTGTAAAGCTTGTCCGGTACCTGTTACCACGGCATTTTCAAAGGTTCCCTGAGCTAGCTTTGCTCTTAGTTCATTACCTCTTACTAACGGAATCGTAACTTCTGGACTTCCAAATCTCAATGAATAAATCTTACCGTTCTGAAGGCATCTAATTTGTGAATTATTTTTTATAATAACAGATCCACCTCCAACATCCCCCTGTATTGTATTCCAGGATAGTGTTATTTCTCCCTGAGCTGCACTCGCACGTCCAGGATCATATCCAGCGATTCTGGCTAAGCTTCGCACTGAATAATCCCTAGTGGCTTCCTGCATATTCAATTCGGTGATGGAATCCTCGATAAAATACAGGATAAGTTGCGATAAATTCTGGAGCACAAATAGTATTTGTCCCCAAGCAGATGCAACGGTAAAAACGTTTGCTGTCTGACTGTAAGTTGATTGCAAAAAGTTAAAAGTGTCATTTAGCAATCCGTTGATCAGGATGTTATTCTTCTTAAATATATTCATTTCAATTTCTTATGTTAATCTTAATGATACTAATGGACTTAATTTTCCATCCTCCGGTATTTTAAAATCCAATGTAGCAATATCTCTTAGTGTACCAACATAAAATTTAAGATCATACGTGCCATTGAGCGTAGAAAATAGCGGACAATAAATCTTCAGAAAAAGATCTAGCTCCTTTCTTATACTGGATTCCGATAGTTCAAGATTAAATATTAAATCCTCCAGATTTAAACCAAATTTAGGATCACCTAAAACTTCACCCTTATTGGTAAGAAGTATCATTTTAAGTTGGCCCACGCAGATCTCAGTAGGATCTGTGGTCTCTATTTGATAAGGATTGTAATTTGGATCCTCCGGGTCTCTGTTATAAATCTCTCTCATGGGGAATTAATTCCTTTTATATATCCATAAGTGTAGAGAGGGATAAAAGGGATATGTTATATGTTATTTTATTATTTTATTACCTTTTTTATCATAAATCCAAAATTCAAAATCGAGGTCCAAATCTAGACAAGCCTGTTTTTTTAATTTATTCAAAACGATATTAGTTTCATATGTATATTTAGATTTGATCTCAATAATTACGTTTTTGGACCTCAGATAAACATCAGGATAATATTTTCTTCTCTTTCCTGTTGTATCGTTATAATATATAACTTTAGTATATTTTTCTATCTCTCTATTTGATATTATAATATCATCCTCCGGATAACCCGAATCCAAAAGATTGTTAATTGCAAATCCCTCATATCCCTGTATTTTTTCAATCCTGCCCGACGGGAATGCGTATATTTTCTTTCTATATGAGGTGTCCATAGACTTTTCAAAGGATGGGGTATAATGCATAACCTGTTCAACACCATATCTTAAAAGCATGGTCTCTTTAAATTTTTTCTTAAAATCATCGCTTTGAACGTACCAGTCAGTGCCTCTCTTTCTTTTATTAGTTTCGATGGATTTTTTCTTTGTCTCCTCGGAGCACATAGAGGAATTTCCACCGTACTTTAAATTATTAGTAATTCTAGACTTCTCCTTTACATCAGCATTATCCAACGAATGCTCGTGACCATATTTTTCCAGATTTGTTTTTTTCTTCTTATCCTGTGTTTCTTTTAGTTTTGTTGGATGCCCATTATATTTTGAATCAAATGTTATTTTTACCTGATTCTTAAAATCCTCAGTTCCCATGAAAAAATCAGAACCGTACTTAGCATTATTAGTTTCTTTTATTTTATTCAGAACACCTGGGATTTTCATAATATTTTTTGTCCCATATTTTTCTAATAGAACACTTTGTGTTCTATCTAAATTAAATCTTTTCTGACATTCAATAGCCATACAGGTGCCATAATAATTAACAGAATTTGTTACAGACTCGCCGTAACGATCTATGGAAAATTTGGGAACCTTTGAAAATTTTCTCGGGGTGTTACAATATGGGCATTTTTCCATATCATAGAAATTAAACCACACATGATAAAACCTCTGCTGGAAAGGTATATTATCATAGAAATTTGAAAGAAATTGTGTTAGAGATTCTAACTGGTCCAGTTCGTCCTGGGTTTTTGATATCTGGTGTAAATAGGAGCCAAATGCTTGGCCCTTTTTATCTCTCCATGATTTTATTTTTTCTAATATGCACATAAAATATAGTAATTGTTTATGTATATATCAAATAGATCTATTAATTTTTTAATTCCACTGGAGGAAATAGGAAGGCGTGTTCTCACCATTGATCATATCCATCACCTCCTGAAGTTCAGCTTCACCAGTAGATCTTATGTCTGAAGAGTTTATCTGAACGCCGCCAGGAAGATTATACGTGAATACACTAAGCATGTTAGCTAGCGCAATTTTACATTTAGCAATGCAATATCTAACGAAAAGTTCATCGTCATATAGATATTCATCAAGTATTGCTACGTGGCATCTAACAGATACATCAGTACCGCCAACACCAAAACCTTGAGCTAGTTGTCCCTGTCCTTTACCTGATCTATTAGGATCTCTTCCGAGTATTGTTAAAAATTTCGTATTCTTATTATACTTGAATGCAAATGTGTTTAATAAATATGCTTTTGCCAAATCAAAATATGAGTACATAACGGTTCTATAAACCAAGTTATCACCCACAAAAGGTGAGAGAAGAAGCTCAGATCCAAGAAGTTTAGAATCACCAAAGTCCCTATCAGGATTACCCGATATACCATACCCGCCAAGTTCTCTTACATCAAAAACACCTATTATGGAATCTGGTAATTTTATTTGACGTGTTCTTTTAAACTCCTTATGCTGAAAAATATCATTCGCAAGAACGAAAACTCTCTCTTCCACTGCATACTGATAGTTATCATAAAACCATGCTTTAGCTCTTTTTATGATTCTTTCAGTTTCTGCTGCATTAAGATTATAAGGTAACGCACAGCTAAAAGAAAGTGCGTCTGCTATTTCCTGTACTAATTCGTCTTGTGTCATTGCTTCTTATTTTTTTAGTAATTCATATTACCAAATTTAGGACTATTCAATCTATCATTAAGATCTTTTAGTCTCTTATCTGTAACGAATCTAAGCATTCTTTGGTCGTCTCGACTCTTTATCTGCATTGTTTCTTTGCTAATCTCAGCATTTTCACCAATAAGTCCAGCTCTTAAAACACCACCAGTAATTTTACAATTTATGTTTTTTCCTTCACAATCTATAAAGCAATCATTAAGATCATTACTATAATCAACAATTGTAGCCTTAATTTTAGAAAATGAAACCTTTGTGCCTGCAAAAATATAAGAATCCTCTACTGCAGATTTCTTTATGTCGCAATTATAGATGTTACAGTTTTTTATACTAGCATTTTTAATATCGCAAAATATAAGATCCATATCAACAATTTCAAATGCATTTCTGCATCTTGCCTCCTTTACTTGTGATCTTCCAGTAGTGGTATCATAATTAAAATAGCATGCAGTTATATTTCCCTCTATAATAAGATCAAATATTTTATCTCTTATCATCGGGAAATATGTTTTAATATTCTCGTCCCACCCTTTAAGGTCGACAAAGACGTGGAAATCCGGATAATTTCTAAAGAAAAAATCAGGATTGCTGAATGATCTAACAACCTTAGAGTATTTATTCATCATTCCCTGAAGAGTGGCTAAATCATCTTTGCTATAGCCCATTATTCTATGGCTTAGTAAATCGTAAAGGTATAGAATTATATAATCTATTACCTCTCTGATTTCCTTAGTTTTCTTCTGATAATCTCTATTACCCAAATATCTAAATTCGATATATCCCTTAGGCATCTTTGTGAAGTTAACCCCATAGTATTTGTCCTCAGGTACTCTGTACATTTTAGGATCTATACTTTGTATATTTTCAAGAATTGAAAATCTATTTCTAGGAATTACTTTCTTTATAGATTTCGCATAGACGTTTTTTTCCCTGCTCCCAAATCTGGAATATATAAATCCCTCATCCAGACCTAATGTAAACTTAAGCTTATCGAGATTTTCAATCTTATCCTTTATGTCTCTTCTATTTTTAGCGTAGCTCACAGAAAATTGGAAAGCGCATCTGTCTGAGGTCCAGCCATTCTCGTTAATCCAATTTAATATTTTTATAAGTATTGGCATTGCCTCATTATAGGGAAGTGGCCCAGTAATAAGTTCCATCATTTTACTACCTCCCGAGTAATCAGGTTCAAGCTTAAAATTATCTGCGTCTACCGGTATTAATGAATGATACTTTTCAGAAACCACAACTTTTTTCTTGATAAGCTTGGATAATGAATCAGCAGCTTGCCCCTTCAAAAGATTCGTATAGAATTCGAATTCGAATCCTATTACAGATGAATCAAGTGCATGTATCTTATCAAAATGTGTTCTGCTATCCGACATTTATTAGTTCGACATATATTTTTCCGGTGATCGTATCAACCTCGTAGGGAGTAACGGTTACGTCATCTCCAGTTTTAATATTAGCACCTTTCTTACCCAATCTGTCCTGAGGTATTAAAGCCATAAGTCCGTATTGTACGATCTCAACAAGAGCTCCATTTTTTCTTCTATGCTTAACCTTAGCTTCTAATGGCTCACCTGTTCCGTCTTTTACGTGATTTTCTAAATCTTGTATAATAACGTTTCTCTCCAACGGTTTATCTAAAGTAAGTGTAAGTCTATTATTATCTTTTATCTCCTTAACATAGAATTCAATTTCGGATCCTGAGCTAAGTAGTGATAATGAGTTGTCATCAGAGAATTCAGTTTTATGGATAAGTCCAGTATAAACACTGTCCCATTCAACAAAAACACCAAATCCGCTAGTTCCAGTAACATAACCCTTATATTTCTTAGTAAGATCAAGTTCTTGAATTTTGGAATCCATGATCTTATTTAAGTATTTCTTATACGATACGATGAATATGTCTTTCGCTTCAACATATCCGTCTATCATTACGTGCATTTCTTTGCCGATGTATGATTCAAAATCAGTAATTTTGTTCGCAGCAGCAAGTGATCCAGGTAGGAAACATTTGATTCCTGATAGTTCAGCAATATAGCCTCCTTTATTGACGCTAAGAATTTTGATTCTATATGCGCTACTTTCCTTCTTGATCTGCTCGAATAACTCAGCTCTTAAGCTATGTATATAATAGTCAATAACAGATCCATTATAGCTTCCGTTAACTTTTCTAACTCTAGCGTTGACTTCTTCTCCAGGGTTAAATGTTAATCCTTGTAAACTTAGTTTTTCAGCATCTCTTCTTTCTCTCTTAAGATCAATATAAATTGTTTGTCCTGATGTTGTTTGTGCTAAAGCTTCATCCTCTTTTAGTGTTATTATTGTGCAAGGGTAAACCGCTCCATCAACAAGATCCTTAGATCCGTTATCAAGATCAGTATAACTTTTAAAATAAAGATCTGCTAATTCTTGAGCATATGACTCATGTGAGTAGATCTTTGAACCCCCAGGGGCTTTTATTTTAGAGTTAACAACCAATCCATTAGTAACGTCCCAGTCGAAATTTTCATCAGTATTAAAATCCATATTTTTTTGTTTAAAGGTGTTTAAAAGTATTATTTATTGTACTATATATCACAACGTAAGTTCCTTTGTTACTCCGGTTTTTTGTTAATAGACCAGGGGAATGAATCCTATCATAGGTGCAGTTCCAGGTGAAGCAGGTATAGCACCCGAGTAAATAAACTTAAGTTCCAATAGATGCATTGAAAAAGAATATGCCAATGCGGACGCAACCATCTTGGCTGCAATCTGTTTTTCTGGTATTCTTTTTCCCGTATTGAATGCTCTTTTGATATTGCTTCCCAACATTGATTGACTGCCTAAATATATCTTAATGTATATACCAGGGGTAGGAATTATTGCGGGTGGTGCAGCAGGTGCATTACTTAGTGGTTGCACACTGCAGGATTTCCAATAATCAATAACACCCTTAGCCATCACAAAATAGCCATCTTCGGGTTTATCGGGATCCTCATTTTTTTTAGCAGCATCAGCTAATTCATTTATCCAACGGATCTTAAGTTCCCTGAACCTATTCTCCTCCGCCTTATATTCAATTTCTTTATTCTGGTCTCTACGGGATCTTATCCTATTGAAATCAAAACCTCCTGTTCCAGTAAAATAACCTATATTTCTCCTAAAAAATCCGCTTCTTTTCGAATTACCAGAAAATAGACCAACTATCTCATCAGCATACTGGTAGGAATCGTCAAATTCATCTTCTATTGATTTTATTACTTGCTGACCAAGATCATTTGCTCTTGTATTTAACACAGCTCTCAGATATTTGGTATCATATCTAGGGGAGTATGTGAATGTAGTTATAAATCTAGCAGTCAAATAATCTGGTATTTTATCAGGATTCATAAGATCCTGTTCTTGTAACACTTTATCGCTTAATAAAACGGAAGGTAAATTTGCAGCAATTTCCTTCACATCTAATTTTTTGCTTGCCGTTCCAGGAATTAACTCCTTAATAAAGTTTCTGTTATAGCGTTTACTAAAATATGAGACCCTTATTTTTCCGGAAGAAGTTGATACTATTCTACCGTCCACAATATCACTTTTTTCAAAAGGTGGATTTTCCTTGCTTAGTTGAATTGCAGAACTAGTAAGATCCCTGCTATCAATATTAAAGTCACCCTTAATTATATTAAATGCTTCAGCCAACCCCTTAGTGGTAAAGTTATTAGATCCCTGCCAATAGTTGGTAGGTTCAGTTGTGGTATATGAATTTGCATTAATATCACCATTCCGGGAGGTAATGAAATATACACTATCAGTGTTCCTGTATTTTGCATATCCTCTAACAACATCACCAACTTTCAAAGGTGCATCAACCTCTGATTTGATAAATTTTACCACTTGGTCCATTATTAGGTTTCCCCAATCACTGTATGCACCAGTTCTTAATGTATACATCCATTGCAAATATGAGCTTGTCCCATCGAATTGGTGTAGTATTTTTCTAGCTATTTCAAGAACTGCTTGGGTTCTATTTGCTGGAAAATTAGGGTACTGGGAAAAAAACTGGGAATATGTAAAATCCGGTATTGTTGATTCGTTCTCTTCTGTCCATTCTCTAAAATCTATGTCAACCTGGTCGGCAGCACCAGATACATCAATAGTAGGTGGTTCCACAACCAAATCAGCGTATGCAGGATTAGTTTTTTTCTCCTCAAATGTTAGATCCCCACCCTCATAAAGTAGTTTAAATCCCTTTTTAAATGCATCAAACATAATGGCATCCTGCCCCTTTACGTGGGTTTGTCCATATGGTGATGCTGCTTTACCAACGGTCGCAGAAATGTATTCATTTCTAAGGAAGTCTGCCATTTCCTCGTATGATTGGATCGACTGTGAAGTCAGTTTATCGCTAACTTTACTTATAAAAGTTTTCCAGTCTGCTGCCATTTTTATTTAGTTTTTGATACCTGACTTAGGTGGGTTGCATCAACCATTGGCACTATTGGTGTCCCGGATGGACCTACCCCTGTCGGATGCGTATGCGAATTGAAATATGTGAGGAATGTGCTACCTTTAACTAATTTTTCTATAGCACCCTCACCAAGCTCTATGTTTTGACACTTAACTATTACTTTACTTTGCTCCATTCGTATTTCGTCATTTCCCATCTTAACCACAACCCTTAATTCCCCACCGTTTTGTGTGTCCAGCTGAACAGATGCATTTCCAAGCGACAGCACGAGACCCTTACTTTTCGTATATATCATTTTAAGCACCCCTGGCAGAGCTTCTCCGTCATATACTATTGCATGCGTTCCCTCATAGGAATTCTCTGTCTTTAGCTCCTCATTAAGGTCCCTAGACATTTCCTTTATATAATGGTACCGTAGCTTATAGTAATTATTCTCCTCGAAATTAACGGCCACAACAGAACCCAATCTAGGTATGGATATATTACCGCCACCAAAATTTCCACCGAATGACATACCAGCAATCTGCTCGGCCCAAGGGAGGTCCTCGACCGGAACATCATCAAATATACCGTAAACATTAATTTTTGCTCTCCCTTGGTAAAGTGGATCTTGTATATCAACTATTTTACCGAGATAGGTTTTTTCACTTGGCATAATTATTCAAATTCAGTTTTAGGTGTATTAAATCCACCCTTACTTATATTATATTTTGTAGGAGGTTTTAAGTTTCCTAAATCCTTAGGATTGTCTACCATAAAATCACCACTAGTTGGCGGATAAACCTTTCCTATATCACCCCTTCTTGTATCTGATTTGGGTTTGGTGTAAACGGGTGAAGGTTTTTGTTCAAATGTATTCGAAGGGTCCCTTAATTCGCCATCAGAAGAAACGACTCTAGCTTCCGGATATACTTGACCTCCTAAATTATCAGGTGATTGACTAAATGTGACATCCGGATATACCTGTCCACCTAGATTATTAGTGGATTGACTGGGTGTAATATCGGGATAAACCTGTGTTTCCCGTAGGTTTTCTGGTGTTGGTGGATCGGTATAAACAACCTCATTATTAGTAAGCTGACCCGGAGTTGGTGGTGTACCATAAACCTGTTCATTAAAAGTAGGATAAGCTCTATCGGGTACTCCCAGATCAGATCCAGGTACATTAGCATAAACATCATCGTTAGGTGCAAAATAAGCTCTATCTGGTACTCCCAGATCAGATCCAGGTACATTAGCATAAACATCATCGTTAGGTGCAGCATAAACTCTGTCGGGAACTCCTAAATCTGATCCTGGCACATTAGCGTAAGCATCACCACCAGGAGCAGGATAGATTCTATCAGGTACCCCTAGGTCTGGTCCAGGAACTGTATCGTATGCATCACCATTCGGAACCGGATAAACCCTATCAGGGACACCTAAATCCGGGCCTGGTACATTACCATAAGCATCACCACCAGGAGGTGGATAAACTCTATCAGGTACACCAAGATCTCTTCCAGGTACTTTAGCATAAACATCACCACCAGGAGCAGGGTAGACTCTCTGCGGTGGTCCACCGAGTCCAGTTGATTGTGGGGTAGGAAAAGATGTTTGTTTAAATCCTGCATTAACCCCAGGTATGCTATTTAAGAAATTCTGTGCATTGTTAAATGATAAGTGTGATGTTAGCTCCCCAGGATTAAAGCTGTATGCATTACCTAAAGCTAATTTATCCAGACCTGCAAGATTTGGTTTAATAAAACTTGCAACGCCCTCATTTATTAAATCATTAAGTGAATTAGCTACAAAGTTAGTTAGTAATTCCCCTCCAAGAGATAGAACATCGTTTGTATCCCTTGGTGATTTTTGAACCGCAGATCTAGCAGAATCCCACCCATCGCCAAGTATTAAAGGTTTGCCATCCTGTCTTATGTTTGGATATTGGTTTCTTACTCTAACCTTACCAACATGTATTTTAAATTTCTGGGTTACCTGCTCAGCAGCAGTACCTATATTTATGGTGCTACTTATAGGACTGCTATCAGTAAAATCAAATTCACAGTTTCTACATTCAAAAACCATCATTGGTTTAATACCTGATTGATCTTCCTGGTTTCTAAAAAGAGACAGATCGTTATCAACTCCCGATTGGTTTAGTATATTACCAACAAATGAATTAAATCCACTTGCAGGATTTATATTAGATCCGCCAGAATTAATATTCTGATTTTGCTCACCACTTATAGTATCAACAACACCAAGATTGCTTCCTGGGTTATTACCAGAGCCAAGTAGCGTTGAAAGATTATCGATAGCAGTTAGTGCAGCAGATGCACCAATAAGTCTCGATGTTTTAAAAAAGTTTCTTATCTCAGAAACGAAAATGTACATGGTAAATTTTCTGAGGTTTCTGGGTATAAGTTCTCTCATATTATCATAATCAAAAGTAGCTTGATTGTAAAGATCTGCTAAAGCTGACATTCTCAAGTTCATTGACTCAAGAGTTTTAAACTCCAGAACTTTATTGGCTGTTCTTTGCGCACTAAAAGTACCCTCACCTCCTGGTTGATATCCAGGTCTAGCAACTTTTGCCAGATTATCGAGGCCATCTATAGATTGTATAAACCAGGGCGAATTTGATAAGATATCGCTAAGTATTATCTTAAATTGTCTAAGCATATCCGCTCTTTTCCCGCCATATGGGTAGTTAGCTTCCCTTTGTTCTAAATAGCTTGCTGCAGAATAGTATGCAACCTTACCGTTTAATCCTGGTGTTAAATAATCATATTGGGGTTGTCCGAATGGATTACTACCAAAAAAATTATTCTGAGCTCCGTAATAATAACTATCATCCTTGAAAAGAGGACTTGGTGGTAGGCCATCCTCTGCATTGATTGGCAATGTTCCAAAATCAAAGATTATCTTAAACCCAAGATACGTTGGATCTTCATAGTTTCCTTGCTTTGATAGTTTAAATCCCTTGAGAAATAAACTTCTCTGTTTATCTGTTGCTCCTAATGACATTTAAGATGATTATTTCTATATTTATCCGACATTTAAAATTGTCTACTTTGTACTGATATCGGGAATGCTTTAGGTATTGCTCCCGATGAGTTAGCTGTCCACATTCTCTTAGAAAGTATAAGTCTTTGTGTCATTCCCCCAGACATCTGTGACCATGACACATTCATACCAGTTATAACATAAAGTCCAGATAAAAATTCATCCTTTGTCGGTGCTGTGTTTGTATTTGGCGATTTATTTGGCAGATCCCCAACATTCTGTTGTCTTGTACTAGCACCAAATGCATAAATAACAACGGGTATTACCTGACCTCTATAGATACCAGGGAAATAGCCAGTAAGTTCAACCTCCAATGTCATCTTAGTGACATCGTTTATATTGATTAGATTCTGCACCTTAGCATGATAGAAGTTTTTATGTACTCCGTCCACACCATTAGGATCGGTGTTTAATACACCAAGCCATTCTCTTCTGGTTTCTTGCTTATAATCGTTACTCCTTGCTCTCCCCTTCTGTAAAATTCCACCCGCAGGAACATGCTCCGGGGTCTGCGATTCCATATCATACTTAATGTACTTTGTATTTGGATCTTCGGCTACCATGCCCTCGTCATAAAATCCGATGGTAGTGATGTATCCCATCCTATTGGTATTAGATCCAGATACCGAGGTCAGTGTATATCCATTTATTGTAAAAGGATTCGTTCCAGCTCCAGCTCCGTTGGTTAAAACAAGGGGTAAAGTAGCAGGACTGGGCTTAGGTGTACCTGGAATAAGTGCATCAACATTGACACCCTGTTTAGTGTTACCTGGTATTATAACGATCTCCTGTTTGGGATCTCCAGTGAACGCAAATTGGGTTCCAAGATTGATAAAATTTAGGTTATAGTAACTATCTATCCAGCAATCATAAAAGCTCTCCTCGTCGTCCTTATATGCTCTAATAGCAACCTCCTGTATAAAGTCGTAATATGAATAATTTGGGCATATCCATGTCATCTTATCATCAGTAGCTTTCTCATTAGTAGAATAACCAAGATTTAGCTCCTGTGAAACCTCCAATAGGGCATCACTGGATGCCATTGATTTGAAAGACTTTATTTTTGGAGAATACAAGCCAGGTATATTACACTCGGCAGTAATTATAAATTTAAAATATGTTCCCTCAGGATCACTTCCGCTTTCCGCATATTTACTTGAAACATCACCGGATACAGTTAATATCTTAAAGTCCATTCTGAAGGCCTTATATAAATCTCCCTGAGATTTCATATACACTGAAACAATATCGCCATCCTTAGGATAGTTTACAGAAATAAAAACAGGATCTCCTGCAGAAAAAGTAAATCTTACAGTGGGCAAAAATCCACTAAGATCGAGATTAAAATTAATTAGAAAATTTGTTACGTTATATGCATTTATTGTTATGAAGGGTGAGGTTAATCCAGTTGCAGCTTCTGCATTTGCTGCAGTGTCCCTCTTAACATTGGCATCATTCGAACCATTTGATCTATCAACCTGGATCATCTCATCCAGCTTCATATTATTCAGAGCAAGAGTACCAAATTTTATATCTTCACTAGTCATTCCCATTAGTTAACTGGTCTATTAAATCCACCTCCACCTGCATTAGGAGCAAATATAAGGAATCCGCTACTTTTAGCTACCGCCTTGTCACCTTCCTGAGCTACATTTGGAGGAAGAACCATTGCTGGTTGATTTTTAATCTTAGAATCCAAGAATTTTTTTCTACCCTCACTAACCTTAAATTTTTTCTGTTCCTGATTTTTTCTAAACACCTGATTGGGATTTGTGTTGGTATTGGACGAAGCCTCTGCTTGATTTATTGCTTTCTTATTATTATATGAACCCTGAACAGTACTTCCGGTTGGTATTGCCATGATCTTACCCTCCATTATTGCAAATGGGTTGCTTATATTATTTAATTTTAGCATGGATCCCATTTTACCATGATCCCCCATTTTTATAGCTGCAATCAAATCAGGTCTCATCTGATAATATTCAGTAATTATAAAAAGACTATCTATATTAACTGCAGTATTCCGATAAGAAATGGATGCTCTAGTGAGATCCCATATACCATATGAGCTTGTATTCTCAAGTGTTGTTTGAGGATTAAAAATCGATTTGTTTTTGGACAGGGTATCTATAATTAAATATGACATTTCTTATATCTTATTTTAAGGTGTTCCAGCAGGTGACTGTTGGTTATCAGGCGATCCAAAAGGATTACCATTCAGATAATTATCCCTAGTTTGCTCACTAAGAACGTTACCAGCTGTATCAGCAAATGAATTATATGATTGAAGATTGGATGTTGTTGATTGGGATGTTTGATAAAGTCTTCCGTCACCTCTATTGAATATACTCTCTATTTCACCCCTTTCTTTATCCCTTCCGTGTTTAAGACTAAATGTAGCCTTCAGTGTTGTAGGAAAATCATCAGGACCTAGTATATCTCCAAATTCGACCTTTACATTATCACAAATTAAATTTCCCATCATAGCGATAGGATTGCACGGATTACCTATTGTTAGGTGCCATTCACCTATGGGTGCACCAGTTAATAAGCTCATCGGTACCTTCAAATTAGTTACCATATCTTCGGTAACAGCAAGCTTAAGAAGCTTACCAAATCCTGAACCAAATTTCTTTGCCAGATCCTTTATTTTTTCAACACTTATACCTTCGGATGTAATTTGTTCCAGTTGTTTTTTTAGATCAGCAAGCCCGGAGTCATCCGCTCCGCCTCCACCGCCACCTATTTGTTGAGTTAAGGCAGGTTCATCCACTGATGCTACTGCATCACCTGTCGGATTTGTTAGTTTAGATCCATATGCTAATATAAAAGCCAGTGGATCCTGGTAAAACGTTGCTAATCCAGCATCACCACCAGGAAATCCAAATGCAGGAAAATTGGAGCTATATCTTATATCAGGGGTTAGAAAATTACCGTAATTGGTACCAATGGAGAGTAAGTTACCCATAATATCAAGCATTGCAGCTTTGGTGTTAACCTCGCCGACAGATGTTAGATCATATTCAAAAACAATATCCATTGTGCCCCAGGTGAAACTAAGTCCAGAATCTCTAACCTGCGTCCTTTTCACAACATCCACAGGGGTCCAAATATATTCGCTCATGACTCCAAAACTGCCATCCTTTGCTCTATCTCTCAGACCCTGAAATCTTAGATCATCTATTGTTGTGTTATTCGGATCAAAAGCAACTGTAATTCCCTCCGTAACCGATCCTATAGTATTAGATAGCGTATCCGTACCAGTTGCAGTCCTAGCAGCTCCTGCAATCCATTTATAAGGGAGATCACCAAAGAATCCCTTAGAAAAAGCCTCCTGATTAACTATATCTGCTTGAGTCTTGTCTGTCCAAGCTAATCCAGTGGTAAATTCGATAAGTGTACTTAATTTATTAGAAGTATTTCCACCAAACCAAGTAACAGCCTGTGCAACAGGCCTTGCTGCACCTTCTTTGGTATAAGATTCAGAAGATTTTACGCTGTTTGGTACAGATAAATTATCAAGTACCGGGGTAGGGAATCTTCTGAGAGTTATCATGTAGTTGTTTGGAATAGCTCCATAATATCTACAGTAAAGGAAATCCTTCCAATAATAGGGTGCAGATAGCCCACCTATTATGCTTCTTTCAAAGCTTGAATTTAAACCTGATAGCATTCCGCCGGTATTAGCAGAAACTGCCTCCAGGTAATTCGTTTCCCTTACAAGGAAACCTGCTGACGGATTTCTTGATTTTAGTGAGGAAACCCTTGTGTTATACTCAGCGTTCTCTGATTTATAATAAGCATCAACAAAATTATTATCATTGTTACCCAATGAATAGAAGAGGAATTGGCCATATTTACCAGGAGACCTTTTACCAGCTTCATAGAATAGACTCCTTGCGGTTGGTCCTTTGAATGGGTTATTTGTTCCTAGGTTACTATAGTTACTAACTATATCGCCACCTAGGCCTCTCGCAATACGTTCTCTAGCACTTGGAAGGGTTGACATCTACTATCTTAAATCTTTTTTAAAGACTATGTATAGTATATTCGAATGCTTCTGGGTATTCTTCCAGAAAATTTTCTAGGTTTCCTACGAAATCCTGGGATAAATTCTTATAGCAAACAAGTATACCATCACACTTAGTACTATATATTCCTTGTAGGATTTTCTTGCGAATAGTGTAGTTTATTATAAACTCAGATTCAACAGCCAGGTTATCTGTCTCGTATCCAAGTTCTCTTATTATTTTTGATATATCAACAACATAAAAATCAGATCCACCGATAGCTCTTTTTTTAGCTTCCTTCGGAGAGTATTTGGATATGTAGAAATTTACTTTTGAATTACTCTGCATTATCTCCATTAGATTCGAAATTAGTCCAATCTCTTTTGTTCAGCAGAGTATGAAATGATGAATATTCGTTAGTTTGATTTTTATACATGAAAAAATCATCAGCTTCCTTGGGAGATAGGTTCCTTTCATTATCCTTCCTGATAATTTCATTTTTAACCCGTTGTAAATGTTTACGATGTATATTTTGTCCATCTTCCCTGCTAGAATTAAACTCCGAAATACTATTCCCCTTGGGCTTAGTAATTCCAAGCTGTCTCATCAGCTGTCTTCTTTCTCTTCTGTTGCTCATATTTTTAAAAAATTAAATGTCTGCTGAAAATCCTTTTGATTGACCGAAAACTGAATCGTCTCTGTTATAAAGATCCATACCGACAACAAATTTAAAAAGCTTTAGAAATAAAGCGGGGATAAAAACATCCTTAGATTTAACAACGTCATTGGCTGGTATAAAATGAAAAGAAGATAGTCTCTCCTGTTTAGAGCCATCAGTTGAAGCTTCACCCTTTTCTATCCCAGTAACATCTATAGCAAAACAAGGGTACTCCTTGTCAACAAACTTCGTTGCAGTAACAGTTCCTAGATAATACCATTTATCATTATCAGGTACATCGTATCCAGACTCCTCTTTTAGCTCTCTTTTAGCAGTTTCAAGATAATCGGGATCCTCATCCTCGCATGTTCCTGTTATTAGGCTTGTGCAATATCCACCTTCTCTAAATAGATTTCTTTCTTTAAGTACACCTAGCATTAAGGGAAGCCCGTTATCGTCCGTAACGAATGGCAAAAGCATCACAGTTTCCACTGTTGCAACTATTCCTGGTTTACCGTCTCTTTCTGTAACATTAAATTTCGGTGTATTCAGAAGTATTTTATCCTTTTTATTTTTATTCTTCATTTCTTACATTTCTTGTATTTGAACTATTCTTTATGGTTTTTTCTTTTGCTAAATCCTTCTTATCTGGTATTAGATAATATGATTTTTTAATAGATTCACCCAATGAAGTCTTGATATCATCTATATCAACCCCATCTAAAACAAAATTAATGATCTCACTATCCGCATCATCAAAAGAACTTGAAAGAACACCATAAAGATCCTTAGGTGGAAGATTTAATTTTATCTTTATCGAAACCTCAACAACATTCTTTTTTTGTTTTCTTAATAGATTATATATCGGAGAATTTTCATTGCCTCTTTTCTGTGGCTGATCATCATATGCTATATCAGTTACCGTAGATGTTTTATGAATGGTAGGTAAAACCTGGATATTCGGATGACTGATATTTTGAGGATCTCTAGGAGCAGCAGGAAAATAAGTCATAAACTCCTCAAGTAGCTCAGAGTTTATTCTCTTACCGCTCTGAAATTCTATGAACATGTTATCTCCGTTTATTCTAACATCCTTAAATAACTCGGTGCTCATCATATCGTCACCTTTTATCCATTGGAATTCCATTCCGTTATAAAGAGATCTTGCCTCTTCCAGACCATTTTCCGTTATTTCCATTTTGTTACGTTTTTTATTTTTACCGAAAAGAGCAAATATGTTGCGCATCTTTAACTATTTTACTTTTTTTATGGTGGATTGTTCCATTGATAATTAAATAAATGGGAGTCAAGCCCATATTAAAAGGCCATCTTAAATTATAGAATTGAAGATGGCCTTTGTTTCGTAGTAAAATTAAATTAATCCCTATTATGGTAAACCTCTGATATTCTTTTTTCCGGTACAAATGTGGATACCATATTCTTTAATGATTTTATATAATCTGCAGATTTCTTTCCTCTCTCCTGTGTTTTTATATCGTCAGATTTTGCATAATCACGGTCATGTGAATTTATACTATCAACAAAGTGCTTGTATAATCTTTCTTTGTCAGAATGTGTTTCTATTCCCAGAGATTTTCTAAGCAGGTAGTTTAGATAATCATTCTTACTAACATCAGTTATATTGGATTCAACCTCGGATGTTGGTAGATCATCAGAATCAAACGAGAATTCCATTTTGCCCTTGTCACTATTTATCGAAAAAGCTGGACGTGAGTCGTCATGCTTCTTATAAACATCGAAGTTACCAACCATATCATTATTGGATCTTTTCTTAATATCAATGAGCATGCCATTTCCAAGCTTAACCTCGTACTGGTTGTCATCCATTTTATCTGCGCTTTCTATGTCATACGGAATTCCTATAATATCTAATATTGTATAAACATCATCCTTTATCCCATCAATCATTCTAATGTCGCGATTGTCACATTCCATCTTGCAGTTAGTAAAATCCTCGATGAAATCTTCAATGGCTGCTCTATTTCCGGTAACATTTAGCCATCTTCTGTTTGGGTCTATCGTAACTATATAATTATTATTGTCATCAATTTTTATATCAACAGAATCCTTAGGTATACTTAACTCATTTTGTATTTTTCCGCTACTACCGCAGAATGCTATAGTTATTAAACTGTTATTGTCCTTTGTAACTATAATAGATCCCATCGGAAATGTTCTATCTGAATCACAAAAATTCTCGGCGGAAATCTCATATCCATCATCCATTATGGGTCTAATTCCGTCAACAGAAATGTAGTCCTCAGTATCATCGGATTCGTTTATTTTAAAATCATTGAAGTTTAGGATTCTCATATTATCTGTATTTAACGTCATTACCGAAATAAACCGTGATATCGAAATTTTTAGGATCCGTTGATTTATTCATATTAATCTCCAGCTTGTCTGGATATGTTGGTACCGAGCTATCGTGAACTTCAGTTTTTATCTGACTATAGTCTACGGTTTTACCTGGGATCAGATCAATATCAAATTCTTTAGTACCGTTTGGATAATCGTCAACCTCAAATTCAAATTCTATAGAATTTACTTTAAACATCAGAGAATCTATACCAGCTCTTTTAATAATAAGATCAACCGAATATTCGATAAATGCCTTGCAATTGGAAAGCTCTTCATACTCCTCCGGTTTTCCGAATACATCTATATCAACATACTTTATCTCGCAGCCAAATGAATATTCGTTACCATTACCGCCCTTCTTATTATCCGCAAAGGCATTATAATCGTATATTCTTCCCATTTTAGTATTTTTTAATCTATATATCTTTTGTAACATTTTTATAATACCAATATATAAGATAAGTATGATTTTTAAAAAGTTTGAAGATGAAGAATATAAGCCCAATTTGGTTCATAAAGGATCCCATAGATCCTGAGCACAAGGAATACGTTTTACTTGATTATTTAAAATCAATCAGCAAGAATCTAAATTCTGATAACTGCTACTCGACACTAAGATCTGTTTCCAAAATAATAAAGTCACTAAATGAATTTAAGAATGATAAAAAAATAAGCTCCAGAGTTTTAAGTCAAATAAAACAAGATGAAAGGGATTATGTCAATAAGTTTATATTCGATGATCTAACAGATTCAGATAAAAGCACTATAATCGATATAGTTGAATCATCCCTTGAGACACTATATGAATACTCTGAGGTTTGTCTCGAGATATTAAAACAAGAGGAATCTAAAATTCGAATATTTAGAGTTAATTCAAAAATAAATTCATTCAGCACAGAAAAACAGAATTCTGGCATATTGGTTGTAAGAAATATGATAACCGATAAAATCATATCGTATTACTGGCAAGGTGCGGTTACTCTTAAAACAGCGGATGGTGATAAGGAGATATGTGTGCTTAAAAGAATACACCTAAAGAACCAAATATTTTCACTTAACTATGAATACATCTATCACGAAATATTGGAAGAATTTGCAGCGGAAAAAAGAATGTCACCAGAACTACACGTGATAGAGATTTATGAGAATTTTGATGAGAATTCAGAAATATACAAGTTAGCAAAAGAAAAGTTTATAGAAACAGTATCATAACACATAAAAAGGAGCTTAATGCTCCTTTTTTATTTCCGTATGGATTATATTAAAAATCGCTTAGCCTTCTAATAAAGTTATCAGTATTTTCTGATTCATTAGTTCCTGTATTAAATATACCGCCTACACCTGGTGCGTCAACCATACCAACCTTACCGTTTCCCATATTTATTCTATATCCAGGAGCATCTATTTTTGATTGGTTACCGAAAACAGAATCCGCATATCCTGCATAATCATAAGCTGGCTCTCTTGTAATTTTAGAAAGTCCGGTTTTTTCTGGCTGTGCAGTTTGATTCTCTGCAGAAAATGGCTTATAAATATCGTCATGAACTTTGGTTAAAAATTTATCGAAATCTAAAACCTCTCTCTTTGCTACGTTTTGTTGATTCATATTTGTATTTTTATATTAAGAATTTTTTGCTCCACTCGTAAAGCTGTCCCAAACTGAAGATAACGTGTCAAAAAAACCCCCTCCAGATCCGGATGAGTTAGATCCAGAAGAACCAGTTCTGCTGTTTTTATATGGATATTCCTTAGCTAGTTTTTGAGCCAATGTGTCCTTAAGTTGATCTTTACTGTTTGGATCTAATTTAGAAAGCGCTTCCGCTCCAATCGAATCTGATCCAAGAGCACCTAAAAATAAATTAGTTAATTTTTCCTTTCCTAGTTCCCCTTGCAAGCTCTCTCTGATTGTTGAATACATCCATCCGTTTGGCTCTATACCTAAAGGAACGACCAGCGAATCCAAACCTTTTCTTTGTATGTACTCCTGAACTGCTTGAGCTAATCTCGGAGCAAGAAAATCTGCATTTGCATTTTCTCCGGTTAATAATCCCGGCATTTCTTTTAATTCTATCGAATCTACGACCTCCTGAATTATAGTGGAGAAAGTTGAATTTTCTTTAATCCCTATCTTTTTAAGTAAAGATGCAGAAATCTTTTGTTTGATTGTTTTAGTAAGACCTGTACCAAGAAAAGGAATAACCTTACCTAACATACCACCTAGATCATCGAATAATGATTCCTGTATATTTTCTGAACTGCTAGAAAAATCTTCGAATTTTTTTAATTTTGACATTCTTGTAAATTTATTTAAACTATATATCCAAGTAAGATCCTAATATTATAATCCTAAGCTATTGAAAGGAATAGATCAACTGCTTTTTGTCTATATGCCAATTTATCATTCTTAATCTCAGGATTCTTAAGAGCCTCTTTTTTTCTATTCACTATCGATTCGGGAAGCATAGGTCCGAAAGTATCTTTAAGAATCTTCTTGTCTTTTCTCCATTCAAGGGGAAGGTGCATAGCAAATCTCACTATATCAAGATTTAAAAAAGGACTTCTTAGCTCCAATGTATGAGCCATAGACATCTTATCAAGTCTAGGTAAATGATAGAATGGAAGCTCTTCAAAGATATCAGATTTCTGTGAATCATACTCATGTATTCTTGAGTAACCACCAAATAGCTCATCCGATCCATCCCCGCTAATAACTATACGGTAATCTGTATTCTTCCTGATTGCCTCAAATAAATGGTATTGTGGTATCACAGATCCAAGATCTATTGGACTTTCATTCCATTGGGCGTATATAAGACCGTTTTTATCAGAATCCATGGTATAGTCCAGAAAATGTGCTTGCGTGTCTAAATGAGCACTTAAATCATTAACAAATGGGGTTTCTCCGTTCTCTATTGTAAACCAGGTAACCTTGGCATCCATCTCCTTTATAATCGCTGCAATTATTGACGAATCAAGTCCGCCAGATACCAATATTGATATTGGGTAATTTCTAGATGCAAGTCTATTACCAACACTTTCAAACATCTTCTCCCATAACCACTCAATATGAGTTTCGTAATCTGCACCCTTAAGTTCAGGTATTGGAAGATTCCACGCTCTATAATAATCAGGGTAAATGCTCTCAAACATAGGAGAAGCTATGTTGTGTGAATATATGTTATTTGGTAATAACCTTTTTATGTTGGTGTATGCTGTTCTATTGTCCTTGTTATATCCCCATTTTCTAACTGAGCTTATGAAGATCTGATCTATATCAGAAAGCTCCGTATAAAGTCCTTTTATTTCCGAGCAAATCTCACCAAGCTCGTTACGATATAAACACTTCTTACCAAGTGGATCAGTGAATGAAATTACATTACCGCTTTTACTATCATAGATAACTATGGCCCAAAATCCATCCCATTTAACTATATGCGGAACGTACATCGCAGAGAAAAATTCAAGATTTCCACCTTTGAAGTTTGCAAAAAGATTACAAAGGTATTCAGTATCTGAAGAAAATAAAGCGGAATCATAATTGAAAATCTCCCCGTTGAACATAAGAAAAACACCGTCGGATATTTCTATTGGTTGTTTCCATTCATCGCCATCCAAAGTCTGTATAGGTAATCTATGATGGCATAGTGTTACGCCATCCAGCGATTCCTTAGAACTTTCTATTCCTCTATGCTTAATAGAATCAAGAATAGATGGTTTTATTTTTTCCCTAGTAGTTAATAGTATTCCGCACATATTTAATCGAATAATATATTTTCAAACATTAATGTAATATCTGTAAGAGACTCGTCATCGAATCTATTTGTAAATTTATGGATTTTTGCTATTCCATATTCTTCGAATTTTGAAATAACTTTATCGTATGATTCAAGCTCTCCGTTGTCGCCATCTATGCGATCCCACTGGTCTTTATTCCTATCACCTTTATTCGGATTGTCACCAGTTATGAAAATAATGGAGATTTCATCCATTAATCCCATCTGTTTAATCATCTTGACCTGATCATCCATTTCACTTTCAGTTATTCTACCTTCCATTATTCCCCATGCAAGAACAGTAAGAATCCCGCGATCGTGTATGAAAGAGAATGGATCAGTTAAATAATTGCAGGGATCGAGATCTTTAAAAAGCTGCATAAGCATAAGTTCCTTACCCATAGCAAAAGCATGGGCTTCTCTACTGTTTCGACTTTCTAGATTAAGTTTAGAAAAATAATCAGCAAAGGCAAACTGATACCTTGGCATGTCAAATTTCTCAGCTATAAATTTAGAGAGGAATGTTTTTCCTGAATTTCTTGGTCCTTCAAATACGTATACCATATAAATTATATCAATTATTAGATTTTGTTTTCATTACAGGTACAAAAGTAATAAAAGATCGCGATTAATAAAAACAAAAAAGAGGATCTTTTCAGATCCTCTTAGCAATTTACATTGTATATTATTATCTAATTCCTAGTGGTCCGGATGGCTTAGATACTTTAGCTTCACCTCCATCATAGTTTGCACATTTAAAAGGTTTGAATTGAGGAACCTGATCGAAGTTTGTTGCATTCATTCTTTTTATATGCGTCTTGATACTAGGGTATATGTCAGCAGCTATATAGTAGCAATTTGTACCTAGTGCCTTTCTGACATCAGCTGAACCTGAATTTCCCTCCGCGATAATTGATTTAAAGCCGACAAGATCATCAGTTATACTTCCTGATTTATCAATTCTACGTCCACATATCTTATCAACATTGCTTATCACTATACTTGATCCATCGAATCCTAATAATTTTCCGCTATCCTTATTTGTATCATCCATACTGAATGTGAAATATTTGTCGTCGCTTATTCTTTTTGCTGTTGCCTCACCTAATACATTGTCATGTATCCATTTTACGCAGCTTATAAATTTGCTTCCATCAAAAGAAACAGCATTTGCAACCATTATCAGGAAGTTGTTAATAGCAACAAATTCTTCGATACCCAAATCTGGTGATTTCTCACTCTTTTGTAATGCCTGGTTAAATGCTTTTGCTACATCGCCTTTAAGATTATCATAGTCGATAAATGGAATACTTTTATTTTTTATTGATACTGACATTCTCTCGTAAGCTCCAGCAAGATCAAGATCGCTGTTTTCAGCATTAGAATTCAATAGGGATCTAATACCGCTATATCTAGCATCAGGTCTGATCATACCAAATGTTTTCCATGATTTCAGATAATTCTCAACAAAATCTACAGAATCATCATTACCTAATGTTTTTATGCTTCTAACATCAGCCCATTTGTTCCAGTTGCATGGATTTTTTAGTGAGCTGGATGACATGTTTACATTATAGATACCACCAGAGAAAAAGAAATATGAATAATCCTCTTTTGCTGAATTTTTCTTTATTCCATCCAGGGTTGAATTCCACGCTTTGATAAACTGTGGACTATAAGAAGATTTCAAGCTTCCATCTTGCTTAACAAAATTCTCCTCTTCAACTTTTAGATTATAAACCTCTCTTAAACTTTTGGCTAAAGCTTTAACACCCGATGATGATCCACCTTTGGATGGTGATTCGTAAGTCTCGCCCTTTTTACTATCTGGTGGGGAAAGAGCAGCAACATTTTTATATTGGGTACCGAGTTCTTTTTCAAATTCCGAGTTATTTATAACTATTTTACCTTCATTCAAGGAGTTAGAAAAATCTGAAATGCTCATTACAGAACTAAAGCTTTCGTTTACTTTAACTCTAACAACCTGAAGTGATTTTTCAATTGCCTTCTTATCCTTTTCAGCAACCCAATCAGATGAAAGGATATCGTCCAAAAGAGTCTTATCTAGCTCGCCGTTGGTATTTTTATTACCCTCCATCTTCTGAATGGTTGATATAACAGCACTAGTTGCTGGACCATATTTACCATTAGGTCCTCCTTTAGATTTAATAAGTTTTCCTGCCGATGGTATACCATTAACTAAAGCACTTTGTACAGCGTATATTAATCCGCTTCCTTTTATTTTTTTATCAGCATCAGTATCACCCCTTTTTAAAGGGAATATAGTTTTAACCATATTATTTTCCTCAACCTCATGATCATCCTTAATTTGTTTAGCAGCTAAAGAATATTGTGTTTTTGCTCTGGTTAAAAGATCCAATGCACTATTTGTTAATTCAGTAACATCCGAATATGAAGTGTAAACTTCTTCATCATCCTCTAAATTCTGTAGAGATCTTGTAGCAGCCTGCACGACAGATTTATTAAAATCATCCTGGAATTTTTCAACTTGCTTTTCCAGATCAGATAATGCTGATTTGTCTTTTTCTCCAAATCCACCTCTTGTCGTGTCAAGTACCTTTCTTTTTTCATCAAGATCAAGGAAAGTTCTTTTCCAATCTCTTCCGTAACCATTTTTCTGATCCCTACCCTCCGATGATGTTATTAGATTTGTGAGAAGCTTTTTAAGATTTTCGATTCTTCCTCTGTAGCCAGTGAATATAGACTCGTTTAACGAACTATTCCCAATAAACAATGATTCATTAGTCTTTTTTAATTTAAGCTCCTCTTCGGCTTGCTTAGCTATATTATCGAGTGAATTCTGCAACTTCATTGGAGCAATTCTGAAGGATTTTAAAACTATCTCATCCTTTCCCTTAGCTATCTCAGAAGCTCTATTTAGGGCATCCCCTAATTTACCGAGAGCTTGTAGATATAATCTTTTAGCTTCCGCGTATTTTGGATTAACTAAATCGTTATCATCAGCATAATCCAATAATTTTGCAGTTAGTTCTTTAACATTCTTTGAATTACTAATATCAGAAAGTTTAACCCTCATGATATCCGGATTTCTATCTCTAGCTGGTGCTAGATCAAAAGTTAAAACCTTAAAAGCATCCAATGCATTATCGGATATCTTGTTTAATAGTGCATCAACCTTCTCATTTTCAAAAATTATATCATTATAACTTTCAAATAAAGATCTTGCTACTGGATTGTTTAAATACGGGTTCTTGTTCATCATCTTGATTTTTTAATATATGTTGGTTGATCCGCCACTATCTTTATTAGCTGCATTACTTTTTAATTCAGTAGAAAGTGATTTCATCAGTGCAGATATCTCTATGTATATTGCAGATTGTTTATCTATACTAGCTATTTCCGAATTAGGATCTCCCTCTTTTTTTAATTTCTTTGCCTCAGAAATCTCATCAAACTTTTTAGAAAGCTCGAGTTTAATTGTCTGAGCCTTTGTGTTATCCGATGTTTCGGCTTCACCTAATATGAATTGTTTATAATTAAGCATTAGCACGTCTTCTAGCTATTGTTATTTTAGATCTTAAGTCACGGATAGCTTCCATATACTTTTCTCTTATCTCTTTAATCTTCTTAGCAGCATCATCTCTGTTTGCTCCTATACCGGTCTTTTTAGAGATTGCGTCATTCAAAGCTTCTCTTTCCATCTCCATTTCGGTATACAGATCGTTTCTTTTCTTAGTCAACGAAGATGCCAAAGCTTTAGCTTGTGCTGGCTCCATATCAGCTACAGATTCAGTAAAATCGGAAAGCGACATTGTCATATAAAGATCAATGGATGCCTCATTAGCTTGCACGGAATTTGATTTTGATGCAGATTTTACTTCCTGCTTTTTAGCGGATCCCATAAGATCCCCATATTTTTCTCTAAATTCAGTATCTTTTTTCTTTGCAAGCAAAACAGCAGCTTTGTACTTGTCATATAATCCATCAGAAAAGAGCGGATCAGCAATATTCTTAGATCTCTTATACATCTCTTCAGAAACATCAGCATCAACTCTAGCTTTATTCATTTCCCAATAATTTCTAAGTTTGCTATTGTCACTTATAACATCTCTAACCACATTCATCATGTAATCTATTTTCTTGGAGTGTGCTTTTTTTGAATTCGCTAAGACCTCACGATTTCTTTGAATGTATCTTTCTATTTTCTTAAGCTCCGCAGGATCGCTTTTTGTTTGTTCTCTTTCAAGATCAAGCTTATCCATTTCTTCAGCAATTTCTTGCCACTCATCGACATATTCTAACTCTGCAGATCTATAATCACTAAGTAAACCTTCCAATTTGCTTACTGCACCACCAAAATTGCTACTAAACCATGTCTTAATCTTATCAAAAACATTGGTCTCATTTAGAGCATCCCATTCTTTAAATTTAAGTGTCATTTATTTGTTTAATTTAGATTTAGCATTTTTAATATTCTGAGGAGTAACAGTCGGGGTAGCTCCGGATCCTATTGTTGAGAAAAGATCACTTATAATTTTTTTAGTTCCAGAATTTGCATCGGCGCCATCAACTATTCCTTGATTTATCTTGTTAGCAAGTTTTGTGAAATCGCTTTCTTTACTTAGGACTTTAGTTATTTCATCCTCACCCTTACCAAGTTCTCTAAATGCTTTCAGTAAATTCTCTTTAGCGTCAAGAGCTGAACTCATCTCCAGGAGTTCTATCTTGATCACCTCAATATACTTGCCATTGATTGTTTTAGGACTTTTTATAACCTTGGCTTCAAATTGGCTTAATTTTCTTTCAATATCAGATCTGATATCAACAATCTCTTTTTCGAGTTCATTTTTTCTCTGGATTAAATCTTTACCTTTTCTGCTTGCAATTTTTCTTTTTTCCTTCTCCGGATCAACAGTGATATCTTCCCTGTTTTCGTCCTTGTCCTTATTAGCTTCCTTTTCGGTTTTAGCATTAAAATCCCTTGCTCTATCTTCAGCATCATCTTTAGTCTTTTTGATTTTATCAAGATAATCTCTTAGTTTGGTCTGATCCTCAGCTCTATCTTTGGCTAACTCATATTCAAGTTCAGCAATTGCTATTGCATCCTCTGAATAACCAACCTCAAGATATTCTCTTCTCCTAGGATTACTGTCCACTAGTTTACTAGCAACTTCCTTAGATTTTCTTATCTTTAATTTTTGAGCTTTAAGATAAGTTTCGATTTCTCTAGCCTTTGCCTCTCTTTCCTTTTCTAATGCTACTATCTTTTCTTTTTCACCGATTTTAGATAGCTCAGATATTTTTGTATCTAGTGCTTCTATATCTTTTTCGAATTGATCCTTTTTTTCAATTATATCAAGCTCCAGATCTAATATGATTTTTCTAGCTTCGTCGATCATCGATATTCTTGACATGGATCCAAGAAAAAATTTGGAAAGTGTATTCTTAAGAACATTCATAACATGACCTTCGTTAACCGAATGATACGGATCTGCTTTCTCTATATTTACTAACTCCTGAACTAAAGAACGATCGGCTTTCTCAAGTAAATCCTCGTATTTCTTAAATTCATTAAATGAAGGGATATTTTTCATATACTCACAATTTGTTTTTTTACTATCTATATATCGTCAAACAAAAAAAAAAGTCCTAGATAAACTTGAACTTTAATTTAAAAGGAAATATTAGTATTTATGACCATCCACCAGAACCTGTATTTTATTTTTTTGATATTTATATTTTTTCATTAAATATCATAGAAAATTTATGATTTCCGCAGTCCCATATTTTATAAGCACCAAGTTCTGACATAATCTGATCCGCAGTTTTCTCTGGTGAATAACCAGCATCAACCAATTTTTGTTTTGTCCAGTTTAATCTATTTGATCTCTTTCCGTCTATTACCCAATAATATCCCGGGCTAGTTAGCTTCAAATATTTCATGCCACATTTATTATAAACAGTACCCATTAAATCTGGTGAAAATGATACATCGCAATAAGTTACCAGTGATTTACCTATGTTATTAACAAAAAAATTAAAAAGTTTGGAGGCCCCACCAATAACAGAATAATTCATTTTTGTGCAGCTTCTTATTAATTCATATTCATATATGCTATTGCCTGAATCTATCAATTTACGTGTCTTTGAAAAGCTCATTAATGAAATTAATTCATTATTATAATATAGACCTATTACTTTACTTGCAGTCGAATAACCTTTTAAATGATTTTCCTTAGAAAATTTAACATACTCTGCAGAAGTAACATAATTAATTTTACATTTTCTTGCATATATTCTAATGGAATTTCCAAGAATTGAAGAAACCATAGATTTTACTATATTTTTTTTATATAACCAATCATCCTCCCAAACATGGAATAATTTTATGCCATTGCCTAATAGATGCTGCGTTTTCTCTATATGGTATGTCGGGGATTTATACATTTCAGAATGCCAGTATAAACCGTTATATTCAAAAGCTATTCCTAATTCAGGCAAATATACATCGACTTCAGAAAACCTTGGATTTGTCTTAAAAAGATTTCTATCATTTTTTTTAATAGGTCCAGAATATATGCTGCTAATAAAATCTGAAAATTCATTCTCCGACATCGATGAGGTGAGACTTGGTGGATTACATTTAGTGCAGGGATCGGATGCTATTCTAATCTTATGATTTATGGTAACTGGATGATTGTCGAATAATGTTGAACATTTGTTACATAAAAATTTAGATCTAATAGAATTATAATCAATAAGATTTATATTAAAAGGAGCTAGCTTATCTGATAACATCTTTTGTTTTGTTATTGATGACGACACCGAAACTTTCTTAGCAACTTCACTATTTTGCATAGCATTATTTACTCCATATCTAGCTAATGTTGTTTCTTTTGATTTTATGGAGTTTAAAAAATCCACCGTATTATGTCGTTTAATACACGTTGCATTTCTTTTTTTAACCATTTCAGGATCGGATAATGCATGCTTAACCCCATACCTATCAAGCATTGTTGTTTCGCCAACATCTCTTAATTCACCAGGTTTCCAATTATGTTCAACACCATATTTTTCTAGCATTGTGGATTTATATTTTTCCCTAGCTATAGAACCTTCTCCGAAATAATTTCCCCCGTATTTTTCTTCTATTGTTGTCTTAAATGATTCGACTTTAGTTTTCTTTTTGCATTCATTAGAACCACAGGTTGCAAAATATCCCGTGCTCAGTCTGTGGAATTTTCTACCAATGCTACGACCCTCAGATTTGCAGCATCCACAATACTGAATATCACAAATACCTTCTCTGAGATGATATAATCTCTGACCCAATTCTATATTATCATATAAATAATCAAGATATTCAGTAAGTATATTAATTTCGGATAGGAGAGTAATATTTCCTCTCATTCTAGTAAACTCCCCAGTTGAACTTCTTCCAGTGTCCCTGCAAGTTATTAAGGTAGTAATCAGTAATTGTAATTCGTTAGAATGCTCCATGTGTCCAAATATATCTTTTATTGTATATATCATACATCAAAAAAAGCTCCAGGTTTCACTGGAGCTTTATTATTTACAGTAAATTAATTAAAATCTAAAGTTGAATTACGCTTATGCTAAACCACCAGTAGGTACGTTAACAAAGAATGTTAAGTACATAGTTTCAGGTAACATACCAGCTTCAACTAAAGCATATCTAGATTTTACTGCTATTTTTGGACTCATCGTACCCTCACTGATAGTTTGGATAGACTCTGCCATCATGTAAGGCATGAATTTAAGTCCTGGTTCGTCATCACCACCTTTTCTTCCAACTAATACTCTTGTATCGCTGTAGCTCATATTCTGATCCACATAAACTGTCATACCAGCAAGAGAACCTACAGGGTATAAAGTACCGTTATTTTGAGTTAAAGTGTTAGAGAATGGAGCGAAAGTGAACTGAGAGATATCTTGAAGTGCACTTGCAACTGCAGCGTTTGTTACGATGAAGTTAGCTGGACCTCTTCTACCTCTGTTAGCTACTACGTTACCAGCTGCAAGAATTCTAGAGAACAATCTTCTTTGTAGAGTTGATAAGTTCTCATAGCTAGTTGAAGCAGGACCTGCAGGTAATTGCATAGAGACATTACTGTCAGATTTGTTAATATAAGATGTTGTAGTACCAGCACTACCATTAATTATTAAGTTCAAGTTCAAGTTTTGGTTTTCTACGTTGCTGAATGTTGTGTGATTAGACCAACCTAAAGCGAATGCTCTTGAAAGTATGTGCTTGTTGATAGCTTGAGAAACCTCATTAACCAATGCGTTCTCGATCATTGAAATAACGTCGATACCGAATTGTTTGTTAAGATCTTGGATTTGCTCAGTTGTAACTGAAGCAGCAACTTGGAAAGTTTCAGCTTCTACGAACTTAGTGAAAGTCGAAAGACCCATTGAGTTGTAGTAAGTAGATTCTCCAACTCCTCTTAACATAGGGTTGTAAGTTTTAGTACCATCTACGTAAGGACCTTGCCAATCATTCGTGTCATTGAAACCAGCACCAGAGAAACCTTGAATATGATCTTCTAAAGCTTTAACCAATTGAGCTGAAAAATTAACTGAAGAAGCACCAGTGTAGAATCCAGTAGAACCTACTTGTGCAGCTGTTCCGTTAATGATACGAGCTACATTATAACCGTCAGTAATGTTTGTGATTTCAAAGATTGGGAAACCATCAATTCTTGAAAGACCGACAAAGAGCAAAGTTAAAACACCAGCATTAGTAACTGTGTAAGAAGTACCAACAGTAAATGTACCTGCAGTAGCACCAGTAACACCAGTTCCTGCAGCACTTTGATAAACTGGGAATTTAATCATTGCAGGAGCTTTAGCTAAACTGTCACCAGCTGTAGCTGAAGTAGCACCTGAAGTTTTACCACCTGCGTATACGTAATCTAAGTAAGATAAGATACCTGTAGGACCTGACATAGGAATAACTGGAACGATATCAAAACCGATTGTTTTAGCAGCAACCTGAATTGCTAGAGGTAATAATGAAGGGAATTTATCTCCAGATCCGCTGTTTGCTGCGTTATAAAAACCTGCATTAGCATTACCCGTAAATGAACTCATTCCTGGGAATAATGGGGGAGAAACTGCGCCCATACCGTTAACAACTCCTAATGAGTTATATGCTCCGGCAGACTCGTTTAATGAGTGATAGTGACAATATTTAGTCAACCACTCTTTTTTGTTTGAATCAGTGATTCCTGCTTTGCTCTCGATAATCGGAGACCAGGTATCATAGATTTCTTGTTCGTTAATCAATTTCATGATATTAGTTGTTTTTTTTATTTGTTTTTATCTTCTTGAGAATTTTTGCTCTAAAGCTGAAGCTATGTAATTCATATAATCATTTGAATAAGCCTGTGTAGATTGTTGAGCGGTATTCTCATTCTCGTCCAATTTTTGAACTCCAACAGTTTTAGTTCCAAGTTGACGTGTTGACCAGAAATTTCTGATCTGGTAAGTTGTGTCTAAGTTATAGAAGCTTCCTTGAGCAATAATTGATTGCTTATGGCCTTCATTAAGCGACTCCCAAAC